>Ga0335085_10002142_pt1 | contig 38033 bp, 32 predicted proteins | sample Lox_Sample_45_FD_206712 | JGI IMG/M metagenome (GOLD analysis project Ga0335085, IMG submission 206712) | Soil microbial communities from Loxahatchee National Wildlife Refuge, Florida, United States - Lox_Sample_4.5 | ecosystem: Environmental > Terrestrial > Soil > Wetlands | place: USA...
ACGGTCCGAGGAGCCAACGCCATCCTGGCGTTGCGCTGCTCCCACCTCAATGGCCGCTTTGAGCAGTATTGGGAGGATCGCCGACAGGCTAAGGCTGCTTAATTCCAACTTCTATGTCGCGCACCCCCTACGGCGAGCGGTCATTGTTTGGTAAGCAGAGCCGCATGGCAGCGGCGAATTGACGGATGTGCGGTGGCGGTGAGACCCGCCCGCGCCGCGAACTGCATCTCCTGCTCGAAAAACGCCGGCTTGACGTGACCCTTGGGCTCGGCCAACAGCAGCGTGCCGCCGGGCTTCAGCGGTCGGGCGACCTCGACGAAGAAGGATTCCGGGGCGGGCAACTCGTGAACCACCGCGAAGGCCAGAACGAAGTCGACCTGCGAGAGGTCGGCAATACCCAGCGAATCCGGGGCGGCCAGGCGCGCGTCAATACGAGACGTCAGTCCGGCCTTGGCCGCGCGGCTCTTCAGTCCGGCGAGCATTCTGGGTTGTACGTCGACAGCGATCACTCGTCCGCTTGCTCCCACGAGCTGTGCGAGCTCCAGAGTGAAAAATCCCATTCCGGGTCCGGGTTCAAGCACGATCATGCCGTTGCGGACGTAAGGCGCGACGACCTCGGCAGGATTCTCAAAGAGCCGGCGAACGGGACTGGCGAGGAGATAGCCCAACCACCATGGGCAGACGCGGTGAGCCATGTCTTTGCAGCCTCTTCAGGAACTCGCTCTGATTCTATCACTCGGTTCAGCCCAGCGCGGCTCGCCGCAACCAAATCGGCCAAAAGTGGCGAGTGACACGTGCTCAGTGACGAGCACGAGAATCTTCGTGCGTCACCGCCTAACCCCTCACCCCTAAACCAACCCCTAAGCCCTGGGCTGGCCCCCGACGGCGAATGCCGGTACACTGACGTTCGCATCTGAGGAACAGGGGAGGCGGATATCGGCGAAATCACTACCATCTTCAGCGATGTGGGCGGCGTACTCGGGACCAATGGTTGGGACCACGGTGAGCGCCGCGCCGCCGCGCAGCAGTTCGGGCTTGATCTGGTGGAGTTCGAGAGCCGGCACGAGCTGCTGGCCGCCGCCCTCGACACGGCCCAACTGACCCTCGATCAGTACCTGGACCGCACGGTTTTTTATCGCGAGCGGCCCTTTACGCGGGGATCTTTCCGGGACTTTATGTTTTCGCAGTCGAAGCCTGACACAGACAGCCTTCGGGTCATGGCGCGCCTGTCGTCCTCGGCCTCGTGCAGGTATCTGCTGGCGACACTGAACAACGAGTCGGTGGAGCTGAACGCTTATCGAATCCGGACGTTTGGCCTGCAGAAAATCTTCAAGCTTTTCTTGAGCTCTTGCTACCTCGGCGTGCGCAAGCCTGACGCCGCCATTTATCAGCTTGCTCTTCGGCTGACACAGCAGGAGCCCGCACAGTGCGTCTTTGTGGACGATCGTCCGTTGAATCTGGAATGCGCCGCGCGCGAGGGCATGAAGACCATCCAGTTTCACAACGCCGTCCAACTCGAGCAGGACCTGAGTGCGCTGGGGATTGGGTGATTGGCTGATTGGGCGATTGGGTGATTGAGGGATTGACGCATTGCGTCATTGACTGACTGAGTTGGTTTCTGCATTGGGCCCATGAGTCAATGGCGCAATGATTCAATCGCTCGACGCGCTGTGCGCCAGGGAGGTCGTTGTGGATGCCATCTCGCACTACCGCAAGCTGCTTCGATATGATCGCTGGGCGAACGGCGAGGTTCTTGAGGCCCTTCGCGCCGCCAGCGAGGGCTCTGACACGCACACCGAGGCAGCGTCAGAGGAGGTCCTGCAGGAATTCCTGAGGCGCCTGGCGCATATCCTGGGCGCCGAATGGCTGTGGCTCGCGCGGCTGAACGTCCCGGGCGAAGCGATGGGCGTGTGGCCGGAACTGACTTTGGAACAGTGCGCGCGTCAGATCGAAGGGCTCGGCAGCGTCTGGGAAGGGTACGTCCGCGAACTCGGCGAGGCCGGTCTCAGCCAGACCATCGCTTACAAGAACTCGAAGGGTGAGCCCTGGCAAAGCCACATCGACGACGTACTGACGCACGTGGTGATGCATTCGGCCTATCATCGCGGTCAGATCGCGCTCGAGATGCGAGCCGCGGGTCTGACTCCGGCTTACACGGACTTCATCCAGGCCGTCAGGGCGGGGAAGATCGAATAATCGGGTCATCGGATGATCGGACCATCGGGTCATTGAAACGAGACATTGAATCATTGGATCAATGGACCGATCATCCGAGTCACCCGATGATCCGATCCTCCAATCACCTGGCCCTCTGGACGTAATCCCGATTGACGTTTCTCCGGCCGCGCTCCATCAAACTGCGCGCCGAGCGTTCGGTAGCAATCCCGCCACGTGCGCCCAAGGCCGTCGAGTTCAGCGCTGCCATGGCGTTTGCGAAGTTGAGCACGTCCTCCAGTTCCCAGCGCCGCACCAGCCCGTAAATGAAGGCTCCGTGGAAAATGTCGCCAGCGCCGGTGGTGTCCACCGCCTCAATGTGGAATCCGGGAGAATAAAGGAATCGTCCGGCGCTCAGCACGAGCGCGCCGTCGCGTCCCAGGGTCACGCCGACCAGCCGCGCGCCCGAATCGCGAGCCAGCCGCTCAAGAGCCAAAAACGGATCGCGTTCTCCGGTAGCCGGAGCGAGGAACTCGGATGAGACGATCGGGTAGTCGAGCTGAGCCAGCAGGCGGTCGATCCCTGGGGTCATGGTGTCGAGATCGGCCACAACCGTGATGCCGGCCCGGCGCGCGAGTCGCGCCGCCGCGAGCGCCGCGCGCAAATCGGTCGAGTCCAGGTGCAAAACGCCGGCCCCATTCAGCATCTCCGGCGTGACGCCCCGGGGAGGGAAGTCGAGGCGCGGGTCGCGCTCCCAAAAGATCGTCCGCTCTCCCGTGCTTTCGTCAATCGCGATGTGCGAGACGCGGCTGTGCGCGCGCTCCGCCCGACGCAGATAGGTGAGGTCGAGGCGCTCGGCCCGGAGGCTGGCGAGTTGAAAGCGTCCGTTGTCGTCGCTGCCCACCGCGCCGAGGTAACGGACGCGCAAGCCCAGCCGCCGGCAGGTGACCAGCGCCGACGCCACCGATCCGCCGGCCAGGCGCAGGACGTCGCGGATCCGCTGCTTTCCGCCCGGGGCGGGGAAGGACGGCAGCCGCATCACGATGTCCGTCGCGTTTTCCCCGAGACCGACCACGTCAACCTTGCGCTCGCGCAATTCCTGCCTCCTCGGCTCCCCTGATTCGCTCCCCGGCGTGAGCCGATAACTGTACCGAGGTCGCCGCCGCCGCGCAACCCGGGAACGGTGGCGGTTCAAGCTGGTTCGCTAGCCCCGTCCACAGGAACGTCTGATAATAATTTGGCGACCTGCGTGGGAAGTTAACATAATTCGATTGGCACAAATCCCACCGAATTTTTCACAGTTTTAGGGCAGCGGCACCACTGCGTACCGACGCCGGGCTATGCGCGCGCTTGTTTGTTCTGAGTCTCTGAGAGACACTGGGCCTCATGTGGAAGCTCGCGGTGGGTCTACTGTTCGTCCTGATCTGGGCTCCGCCTCAGGCCTATCAGGAACACCTGCTTCGCCAGGCTCGGCACATTGTGGGCGTAGTTGTTGACTCTGAGGGGCGGCCGGTCGCGGAGGCGAGGATTGACCACTCGAATGATTCTGGACAAGTCCACGAAACAGACTCCGACGGCAGATTCGTTCTGGACACGAAAGCTCCGGCCCTCGTGGTGCGGAAGGTTGGATTTCACAGCAAGCTGATTCGGACCGAGAACGTAGCCGAGACACGAGTCGTCCTTCGAAGGCTCACTCAGAATCGCGCATTGCCCCCCTTGCGTGAAGGGTCGACGGTACCAAGGAATCACAGGGTGGGGATCTCGGCTTCAGTTCCCCAGAATTCCGGGCGTGAAGGCGAGCGCACAGGGCCGAGATATCGACTACGGTATCCGGTTTTACACGGTCAAGACCAGCGAGGGACGAAAAGCAATCAGGCAGGGCAGCGGACCATTCTGGAGCTTCGGAATCCCCTCGGACATGGGCGTGTGGCGGACAATCAGGCTTGAGGAAACCGTGTCCACGGTTGACGGTCAAACGCTCACTGATTCCCGAGGGCAACTGGGCAATGGCCATTGGTGGCGCCACCTTGGAATCGTCGGCGAGTCCGCTGACTACTGGGACGCAGACGAGCGGGCCGCGCAGATCCTTGACGAGGTCCTGGATGGCGCCTGCCTCAGCTCCGGAGCAGCACGACAATAAGCGCACGATTGAAATGGCCGCAGATGGGCCGAACCGCTCGCCGCATCGCCCTGACGCTGAGCGCTTGACCCACAAAGCCCGCCTACCCTCCTGCGCCTGGATGTGCTACTTTTATGTATTATCATGTCGGCGCGTCGACATTCGCGATGCCCCTCGTCGAAACCGAAGCCATCGTGCTGAGAACCTACCGGCTGGGTGAAGCCGACAAGATTGTCTCGCTGTTCACCCGCCAGATGGGCAGGATTCGGGCGGTGGCGGCCGGTGCTCAGCGCACGAAGTCGCGGTACGGCGGATCACTCGAGTCGATGAGTTATGTAAGGCTTTGGGTCTTCGAGCGCGAGAATCGCGACCTGAGCCGGCTGAATGCGGTCGAGATCCTGGAATCCTTCTTCGACATGCAGAAGGATTACGCGACGCACATTGCGGCGCAGTACGTGGTGGAAGTCGCGGAGCAGTTGCTACCCGAGCGCGAGGTGAATGAGCGGGCGTTCCGGCTATTGTTGGTTGTGCTGCGCGCTCTGAAAGGCCTTCGCGAAATTGACCGGCCGCTGGTGTACTTTGATTATTGGATTCTGCGCCTGGCGGGCTTTCTGCCTGACCTGACAGCGTGCGCGGAATGCGGGCGTCGATTCGAAACTGATAGTGCCTATTATGCCGAGCGTTTGCCCGGTCTGGTCGGACCTGAGTGCCGGCAGAAAGTGGCAAGTGGCACCCGGGCGATGTCGTCGGGGAGCTTGGCCGCGGTCCAGCGCGCCTGCGGGGCGCCCTTGGAGAAGTGGATGAATGTTAATGGTAAGCCTCAAGGAATAAGCGAGGTAAGGAGCTTTCTTGAATCTCTGGTTGAAGCCCATGTGGAGCGGCGGCTGATCACCAGGAATCTGATCGCTGAGATTACGTAACAATGGGGACACCGATGCGGAAGAGCAACGCGAGCGTGTTTTTGATTCTGGCGCTGGTCATGTTCGTGGTGGCCGTGCTGCGATGGTTTATGAAGGGCTGGGTCGACTCGATGGGCATTCCGGAGATGGCCGGATCGCTGCTGGTCAGCATCAGCATCGTGGCGCTCGTGGGTTTGGTGGTCATCTTCTATCGCGAGGGTCGCGCACCGGAAGGACGCTACTGGCAGGCTGCAGGTTGGTGGATCGCACTGGCGGTTTGGTCCCAGGTCCTGGTGATCTCGGGCATTCTGCTGGCTGCGCGCACGGGCGCCTCGACATTTTACTCGGAGATGGTCGCCCAACACCGGGACCTCCCACCGGTCCAGCACGCCCTTTCGCATGGTGTCGCTCTGGTGTTTCTGGCTGCGGTGGGTCTGCTGCTCGGCTGGCCAGTCTATTGGGCGGCGAAGCGCGGACGCCGTGGAGCAGCGAGTCTCGCTGCCTAAATTGAAGAAATCAGAAGACGGAAGTCAGGAGACCGAAGGATGACTCGCGGGTACCCGATGCGGGCTATTCTGGCTTCTGACTTCTGCCTTAGAACTCGTGGCAATCGATGCCGGGTATTCTGACTTCTGTCCTCTGGCTTCTCGAATATGAGCGCTTTCAATTTCCAGGATATGCTGGCCGGATTGAGCCGCTTCTGGGCGGACCAGGGCTGCGTGATCGCGCTGCCGTACGACCTCGAAGTGGGCGCGGGTACCATGTGCCCGGAGACGTTTCTGCGCGTGCTCGGGCCGAAGCCGTGGAAGGTGGCCTACGTCCAGCCGTCGCGGCGGCCTGCTGACGGGCGTTACGGCGAGAATCCCAACCGGCTCCTCAAGCACACGCAGATGCAGGTGATCCTGAAGCCCCCGCCGTCTAACATTCAGGACGTGTACCTGGCGAGCCTCGAGTCGCTGGGCATCCGCCTTGCCGATCATGACATCCGTTTCGAAGAGGACAACTGGGAAGCGCCGACGCTTGGCGCCTGGGGAATCGGCTGGCAGGTGATGCTCGACGGGCTCGAAATCACGCAGTTCACTTACTTCCAGCAGTGTGGCGGTCTGGATCTCGATCCGATCAGCGCAGAAATCACCTATGGTCTTGAGCGGATCGCGGCCTTTCTGCAGAATGTGCCTTCCGTTTACGACATCCGCTGGAGCAACGATCACAGCTACGGCGAGCTGAGACTTGAAGACGAACTTGAACTTTCCATCTACGACTTCGAAGCGGCGTCGCCCGTGGCGTGCCGGACGCTCCTCGACACCTACGAGGCTGAGGCGCTCCGGCTGCTCGCGTCCGCCAAGGATCTGAAGAGTCCCGAGGCCCGGCGGAGGTTCCCGCTGCGTAAAGTCTACGAGTTGTGCCTGAAGTGCTCGCATCTGTTCAATATTCTCGACGCGCGCGGCGCGATCAGCGTGACGGAACGCGTGGCGCTAATCGCCCGCATCCGCAGGATGGCGACCCACGTGGCGCGCATCTACGTCGATCGGCTCAAGCCGGTTGCTGTGGAGGCGGTGGCGGAGGTGCAGCCGGCATGAATGGCGCCACCTTGCCACTACTCGTTGAGATCGGCTGCGAGGAGATCCCCGCGCGTTTCCTCGCTGATGCGGAGAAACAGTTTGGAGAACGCGTCATGGCGGCGCTCGGCGAGGCCCTGCTGCTGCCCTGCCGGGAGGCGAATTCGAACGGATGCCGGCCGGACGGGGAAGCACGGACAACTTACTCCACCCCGCGCCGGCTGGTGGTCCACGTCCCGTCGGTGCTTTCACAGCAGCCCGACCTTGAAGAACAAGTCGTAGGTCCTGCCGCCAAAGTGGCGTTCGATGCTTCCGGTAAGCCCACACGCGCCGCGGAGAGCTTTGCGGCCAAGAACGGCGTCAACGTGCAAGATCTACTTCAAGTGGAAACTGCCAAGGGCCCTTACCTGGCAGCTCGGAAGAGAACGCCTGGTCGTGCGGCTGGAGACGTACTCGTGGAGATGTTGCCGGGGACGATCAAGTTAGTCACCTTTCCCAAGAGCATGGTTTGGGAGAGCACCGATGTGCGATTCGTGCGACCCATCCGCTGGATTCTGGCGCTGCTCGGCGAAGGAGCGGACGCCCGACCTCTCCGTTTCGAACTCGGCGGCGTGGTTTCGAGCAATCAAACCCGGGGACACCGCTTGGCTGGTTCTGAGCCGATTGCCGTTGAGAGCTTCGCGAACTACGTCCAAAAGCTCCGTCAGCATTTCGTCGAATTTGATCCCGAGAGCCGGCGTCAATCGGTGCGGTCAGAGCTTAATGTAGTACTTGAACATTGGCAGGAAGCGGTTGCCGACCGCGACCTCGAAGAGTGGGTGGTGAACTCGACCGAGTGGGTGGCGGGGCTGCGCGGCGCCTTCGACCCCCGCTTCCTGGAACTGCCGCGCGAGATCCTGGTGACCGTCATGCGCGATCACCAGAAGTATTTTGCCGTGGAGGATCGCAATGGGAAACTGCAGCCGAGTTTTGTCACGATGCTCAATCGCGACCGCGACGCCACGGGAGTGATCCGCGCCGGGCACGAGCGCGTCCTGAAGGCGCGATTCTCCGACGCCGAGTTCTTCTGGAAGGCTGACCAGAAGGTGCCGCTCGCCAAGCGTTTCGAGGACGGATGGCTGGAGCGTGTCACCTACCAGGCCAAGCTCGGCAGCGAAGGCAGCTACGCTAGCAAGTTATTCCGCATGAAGGCGATCGCTGAGCATATTTGTGCAGAACTTGAAGTGCGGGGGCGGCTGACGAGCGATCAACGGTCACACGCCCTGCGCGCCGTAGAACTTTGCAAGTGCGATCTCACCACCCAGATGGTGCAGGAGTTCACTGAGCTCCAAGGCGTGGTTGGCGGGCTTTACGCGCAGGCGCAGGGTGAAGCGGAAGCGGTCTCGCAAGCGATTTACGATCACTATAAGCCGGTCAACCTCGAGGACGAATGCCCGCGTTCGGTCGTGGGCGCCATTGTGTCGCTGGCCGACAAACTGGACGCGGTGATTGCGGGATTCTACGTTGGACTTGAGCCGACCGGTTCGAGCGATCCGTTCGGATTGCGTCGGGCGGGAAATGGCGTTGTAAAACTGTACGTCGAGGCGCTGCCCGGCCTCCGTCTCGACGCTGGGGAAATGCCCAGCAAGGAATTGCAACACTTTTTCCGCGAACGCCTGGATTTCTACCTGCAGAGTACTGGATCGCGATACGACACAGCCCGCGCGGTGCTGGGCGAGCACACATCGCTGGGCTGGCAGGTACCTTCCGACGTGGTTGCAAGAGCTCGAGCACTCGAGGAGGTGCGTGACACGAGCGATTTTCAGGCCCTGGCCGCGGCCGCCAAGCGCACGCGCAATATCCTGACCAAGTCTACGAAGGCGGAGGACTTCGGCAGCGCAGCGGAGGTGAATCGCGATCTTCTGAAGGCTCCGGAAGAACGCAGTCTCTACGCCGCTTATGACGCCGCCGGCGCTGAACTGGCTTCCTTTGAGGCAGGTTCCGATTACGCCGGGGCGTTCCGGCGCCTGGCAAAGCTGCGGCCCGCCGTGGACCAATTCTTCGACAAGGTCATGGTGATGGACGCTGACCTGACCTTCCGCGCTAATCGCCTGCGGTTGCTGACCGACCTGGACGCTTTGGCTTTCCGGCGCTTCGCTGACCTGTCGGAGATCGAGTCGACGGCGGCAAGCAGCGAAGCCAAAGCTGGCTGAAAACGGCGTGTCGGAGATCACTGAACTTTGCTAGGAACGAAGCTGAAATCGACCTGCGGAGTCGATGGCTGCTCGTCGATGTCGGCGCGTCGACATTGTAGAGGCGGTCGCCGGTTCGCGGTTGCCGGTCCTGCTCCTCAAACCGGCACCGACAACCGGCAACCGACAACTAGAACCAGAAAAGGAGTGCCATGGATAAATACGTCTACTCTTTTGGCGGCGGAAAGGCCGAAGGCAACGGCAACATGAAAGACATGCTGGGCGGCAAAGGCGCGGGCCTTGCGGAGATGACGAATGCCGGCCTGCCGGTGCCCCCCGGGTTTACGATTGCGACCTCGGCCTGCCGGCTCTACTTCGAATCCGGCAACCACACACCGGGCGAGATCACACAGGAATACTCCAAGGCGCTCGAGCGCCTCGAAAAGCAAATCAACCTTAAGCTCGGCGATCCCCAAGAGCCCCTGCTGGTATCGGTGCGCTCCGGCGCCAAATTCTCCATGCCCGGCATGATGGACACTATCCTGAACCTTGGCATGAATGACAAGATCGCCGAGGCGTTCGCCGAGAAATCCGGCAATCCGCGCTGGGCGTATGACAGCTACCGGCGGTTTATCCAGATGTTCGGCAACGTGGTGCTGGACATCGACAAGAGCAAGTTCGAGCACGTTTTCGACGGCCAGAAGAAGAAGCGCCGCGTGAAGCTCGACACCGATCTAACGGCCGATGACCTCCAGCAGGTGATCGCGGCTTACAAGCAGGTGGTGAAGAAGGAGACGGGCAAGGATTTCCCCCAAGAGCCGCGCACCCAGCTGGCAATGGCCATTGAGGCGGTCTTTCGCTCCTGGTACAACCCGCGCGCCGCCACCTACCGCCGCATGAACAAAATCGCCGACGATCTCGGCACCGCGGTGAACGTGCAGGCGATGGTCTTTGGCAACATGGGCGAGACGTCAGGCACGGGCGTCGGCTTCACGCGCAATCCCGCCACCGGCGCCAAGGAGTTTTACGGCGAGTTTCTCATGAACGCCCAGGGCGAGGACGTGGTTTCGGGCGTACGCACGCCGGTCCACATCACCGAACTCGAGCGGGTGAATCCCGACGCCTACAACCAGCTTCGCGAGATCACTACTCGCCTTGAGCAGCACTATCGTGACGTGCAGGACTTCGAGTTCACCATCCAGGAAGGCAAGCTCTACATGCTGCAGACCCGCAGCGGCAAACGCACGGGTCCGGCGGCCGTGAAGATCGCGGTGGACATGGTGAAGGAAAAGGTCATCTCTCCCAAAGAAGCATTGCAGCGTGTCGAGCCGGAACAGCTCAATCAGCTCCTTCATCCAGTACTTGATGAATCAAAGGGTTTGAATGTAATCGCCATGGGCTTGCCGGCGTCACCTGGAGCCGCGGTGGGCCACGTTGTTTTCACTGCGGACGACGCGGTGGAGAAGGGTAAGGACAAGAAGTATCCCGTGATCCTGGTGCGCGGCGAGACAGTTCCCGACGACATTCACGGCATGGAAGTGGCGCAGGGAATTCTGACCTCGCGCGGCGGCATGACCTCGCACGCCGCCGTGGTGACCCGCGGCATGGGGAAGCCGTGCGTGGCGGGCGCCGGCGACTGCGAAGTCGACGAGAAAAAGAGGACGTTGCGAGTCGGTGCGAACGTGATCAAGGAGGGCGACTGGCTCGCCCTCGACGGGTCCACCGGCCGCATTGTTCTGGGCCAGGTGCCGACCAAGGATCCCGATCCCTCGAGCGGCGATTTCGCGGAGTTCATGAAGTGGGCCGACGAGTATCGGCAGCTTGGCGTGCGGGCCAATGCGGACATCCCGCGCGATGCCACGGTGGCGCGCAAGTTCGGCGCCGAGGGCATCGGCCTTTGCCGCACCGAGCACATGTTCTTCGCCGAGGAGCGTCTGCCGCACGTCCAGCGTATGATCATGGCGTGCAAGGAGACGAACGATCCCAAGGAGGCCAAGGCGCTCGAAAAGGAGCGCCGGGCCGCGCTCGGGAAATTGCTCCCCATGCAGCGCAAGGATTTCTTCGGCCTGTTCAAGGCGATGGACGGGCTGCCGGTCACCATCCGCACGCTCGATCCTCCATTGCACGAATTCCTGCCCAAGCGCGAGCAGTTGATGGTGGAGGTCGCGGTCCTCGAAGCTACCCATAAGAAGGGTCCGAAGCTGAGCCAGGCCAGAAAGATGCTGGAGATTGTTGAAGGTCTGCACGAATTCAATCCCATGCTGGGATTGCGTGGCTGCCGCCTCGGCATCCTTTATCCCGAGATTACCGAAATGCAGGCGCGCGCGATCTTCGAGGCGGCGTGCGATTGCAAGAAGCAGGGCATCGACGCCAAGCCGGAGATCATGATCCCGCTCGTCGGCGACGTCAGGGAACTGGCCCTGCAGAAAGAGATCGTCAACCAGGCCGCGAAGGACGTCTTCGCCAAGAAAGGCGTGCAGGTCCAGTATCTCGTCGGCACCATGATCGAGTTGCCGGCGGCGGCACTCTCGTCCGAAGAGATTGCGGGCGAGGCCGAGTTCTTCAGCTTCGGCACCAACGACCTGACGCAGACCACGTTCGGCCTCTCGCGCGACGACTGCGCCAAGATCATCGCCGCTTACGTGAAGCAGAGGATCTGGCCGAGCGATCCCTTCGCCCAGCTCGATCCCAAGCGTTGCGGGCGGCTGCTCAAGATGAGCACCGCCGAAGGACGCAAGGCGCGCGCCAATCTCAAGGTAGGCATCTGCGGCGAGCACGGCGGCGATCCGTCATCGATCGAGATTTGCGCGGAGGCGGGCTTGAACTACGTCAGTTGCTCGCCGTATCGCGTGCCCATCGCGCGGCTGGCGGCGGCGCAGGCCGCGCTGAAACGCGAAGAAGCCGCAGGTCCGAAGAAGATGTACTCCACGGCGTAGAAGCAGTGCCAAGTGACGAGTGACAAGTGGTTCCGACAAAAGCCTTCACCATGCGGGGCGATCCAAATAGCAGCCGTTGCTAGAGCTGAGAGACTGGAAGGGTCGGTGCGCCGAGAGCTTGAAGCATCTCGGATGCGGTTCTGTTGACGAGTTCATCGAGGTGGTTCGCGGCCGGTGGTTCTGGGCTGCGACCACGGGACATGACGGTCACCCTGATCCATTGGAACACCGCCGAGGGCAGGGAACACGCCCGCCTTTTGCGCGATGCCGGTGTTCAAGTAAAACTTGAGGTTGACGCCCGCAGCGGTCCGCAGATCTTCAAGCGGCTGTGCGATTCGCCGCCGGACGTCATCGTCATCAGTCTCGACCGCCTGCCGAGCCAGGGCCGCGACGTCGGACTTGCGTTGCGAAGCCGCAAGCAGACGCGCTCGATTCCGCTGGTGTTCGTGGGCGGGGAACCGGGCAAAGTCGATCGCGTACGCCACGCGCTGCCCGATGCAGCATTCACGAACTGGAAGACGATTGTAGGGGCCGTGAAGCAAGCGGCCGCTCATCCGCTGGCGAACCCCATCAAGCCGGCCTCAGTCCTGGCCGGGTACTCGGGTACGCCGCTCCCTAAGAAGCTCGGCATCAAGGCAACGAGCTCAGTAGCTTTGCTCGGAGAACCTGGAGGATTTGTTGAGATTCTTGACCCGCTTCCGCCCGAGGTTGAATTCACCCGTCGCCTCAGCCCCACAACAAGCGTGGGCATCTGGTTCGTGCGATCGGCTGCGGAACTCGCCTCGCGAATCGACTCCGTGGCAAGGCAGGTGTCCGCGACCAAGTCGTGCCGGCTCTGGATCGCCTGGCCGAAGCGCACCTCGCGTCTTGCTGGCGACATCAACGAGAATGGGGTCCGCACCGCGGCTCTGGCGGCGGGCCTGGTGGATTACAAGGTCGCGGCCATCGACGCCGACTGGTCGGGACTCTTGTTCGCGCCGAGAAAGGGTTAGAGCCGCAGGAGCGCATGGTGATACGCCTCGGCGTCTTGCCCAAGCTCAAACGATGGGAGAAAACAGATGACACTACCTGGTTTCACGGCTGAGAAAGCGCTTGATTTCCACATGACGCTTGATCTGAATGCCGCCAGTTCCGGCGGACGCCAGTTCCGCTCCCCCCGAAACGTCGTTTGCCCGGCCCTTTGGAGCGAAGGTGGGGACGATGAGAACACCGATTCATCCGACGGTTTCCAGGGGTTCGGCGACCCAGCGGGGTACGATTCCGGAGATGCGCTGGGAGATGATTCCGGACCCGGCGACTCGTGGATCTGGCCCCAAGGCGGTTGTATCTACCGATGCACGCGCGTGGGGCAAGATTACCATTGCGAGCCAATCGTCTGCATGGCATAAGCCGGGTATCTCCTGTGGCGCAAGCTTCCAGCGCGCGGCGTCTCTGAAGGGAGGCAAGATGGGTGCACCACAAGTTCACGGCGTGTATTTGAACACCGCGCCGCAGCCGTAGGCGCCGCCGTAGTAGAGGGCGCCATAGAGATTGCCCGTCGGGTCCCCGGTAAGACCAGAAGGTCCCCCGCCGTCGCTGGACGAGGTGAGAGTAAAGTCGTGCAGCACGGTCTCGCGGCCGTCCGGCGCTAGCTTAAAGACCACACCCCAGCGATCGCCCATAACCGGCCCACCGCCTGCCACGCCATATAGGTTTCCGGCCTCATCCCTGACCAGCAGGCCTCCGGGGTAGCCACCACCAAGACCCGTGAAGTTGAGAAGCACGCTCTCCGTCCCACCCGGGGTCGCTTGAAGAGCACGCCGAGATTGTTCTCGCTACCCTCCGCAGTAACACCATAGAAGTTGCCCGCCGTGTCCCGCAAAAGACCCATGGCGCTGGGAGCGGCTCCATCAGCGGGCCAGCCCTTGAAGCTGTAAAGCAGGCTCTCCGTTCCAATCGCTGTTACCTTGAAAACGGTTCCATGATAAGAAGCCCCCCCATCCTCGGTGGTGCTGTACAGATTGCCCCACCAGTCCAGGCTGAAATTGCTTTCGGGATACGACCCATCGGTTGAACTGTAGTCGAAGCTGTGGAGCGGGGTATACGTACCGTCCGGACTCAGCTTGAAAACAACGCCCTCACCGTATTCGCCATTTAAAGAGGCCGTACCATAAAGGTTGCCGGCGCCATCACGCGCCATGCCCGCATTTGGGTAGTAGCCGTCCCTGCAGTGAGATCGTACGCAGAAGTTGTAAAGAATGCTCTCCGTGCCCGTTGGCGTCACCTTGAACACCGTCCCGCCGCCGAACTCGCCGCCGTCAGGAGTGGTTCCGTAGACGTTGCCCGCCGCGTCCAGTGTCAGGCTTCCCACGGGATATTCTCCGTCTGATGGGGGCCCGCGAACGTGTGCAGCACGGTTTCCGTACCGTCAGGGGTTATCTTGAAAACGATCCCGAGGCCGATGCCTCTCACGGAATTGCCGCCATACCGGTAATGCCGTATTGCCCGCGGAGTCCCGTACCAACGAAGCAGCGGGGTTGTTACCGTCCGGAATGCACTGAAGGGAATAAGCAGGCCGTACGTTCCCGCCCGCGGCTTGTGAGGAGTGTGGGCGGCACATTGGGCACAGAGTGCCGTCGCCGTGCCGAACGCCAGCGACAATATGCCTACCCGAGCCCCGCATCGCCCGTTGATTCTATGCATGAAGCCTCCCCGTTTCCGTTGAGCCTCGCGCGCCTGACGGCCCCGATGAAACAGCTGCGCGAGGTCCGCCGGCCATTCTGCTCCCTCACAATCGTCAGGTCAAGGGAGAGGCGCCGCGCACGGCGCGCACCGTAGTCCACTCGATGATCGGTGCGGGTGGTGGTAAACTGCAGAGCCCGGTTGGCCTTCCGCGCCGCGGCTGGCGCAGGCCCGGTGTCGATTCAGAGTCGATTCGAAGTCGCCATCCACAGGCAATTTTGCACGGGACAACGCGAGGCGGCGCGAGATTCCGGTCTGGATCGGCCTCGGCCCGATAGAGGAGTAACCGACGTGGCTCTCGATTTCCAGGTGAAGGTCGATCGCACCGCGGCGGACTACCAACAGGACTTTGATGAACTGCGGCCCGCCGGTTATCGCCCCATCACGCTCAGCGTTTATCAGGGCGGCAGTCTGTATGCCGCCGTATGGCTGCGCAGGTCCGGGCCGGACTGGTCAGGCTTGCACAACGTCAGCGCCGCCAGGTTCCAAACGGCTTTTGACAGCAACGTCGCCGCCGGTTATCACCCGGTGATCCTGAGCGTGTCGGGTTCGAGCAGTTCGGCCATCTTTGCGGCCGTGTTTGAGCAGCGTGCGGGCGGGCCGCCGCTCACTCGATTCGGTCTGAGCACGGCGGACATGCAGTCCCTGCACCAGCAGGCGCAATCGAACGGGTGGATCATGACGTCCGGCGCCATCTATGGCGACGCCGCCAATCCGCTCTACGCCGGCATCTGGCCGCCCAACGACAGCCGCGTGGCCTGGAACGCCGAAGGCATCTTCGACGACCGTGATGAATACCAGGGGCGCTTCAACGCGCAAGTGACCGGGTTTGCCCGTCCGGCCTTCGTCACCCTCTCGGACTACGGCCGCTATCTTTCCATCTTTACCGACGATACTCTGGGTCCGTTTGTGGCCTTTCACGGGCTGAGCTTCAGCGATCTGTCCGGCGCCGTCGAGCGCTACAAGCAGCTTGGTTTTATCCCGGTCAGCCTGCAGGGCGGAGGCAGCGGCAGCGGACTGCGGTACGCGGTAGTTTTCGCCGGGCAAGTGCAGCCGCTCGATCGACAGTTCACGGTGACGGCACCCGTGTATATGCCGGCGATCGATGATGCTGCGCAAACCATCCTCGCAGGCAGCGGGATTCGGGGCATGTCTGCAGCGGTGGTGGACGGCACTCGCCTGGTGTATGCCGCCGGCTACACGCTGGCCGAGCCGGGCTACCCGGTGCTGCTTCCCACCACCATGTTCCGCCTGGCCAGCGTTTCGAAGACGGTGACGGCGCTCGCCATCCAGCAGTTGATTGCAAATCGAACCATCCACCTGAACGACACGCTGCAAAGCATCCTGCAACTCCTTCCGCCCCCGGGGCGCTCGATTGACCCGGGCTTCGCCGCACTGACCTTTCAGGAGGTCCTCGAGTTTCACAGCGGGCTGGCGGGCGGGAATCCCGCCGACTCGGACGTGCAGGCAGCGTTCGGCATCGGCCTGCCGGTGACCGGTTGGGAAGTAGCGAGCTTGGCGGCCAGCAATCCGCTGGCGGACCCGACGAAGGAGATGGCTTACTCGAACCTGGCCTACTTCCTGCTGGGCTTGGTGGTTTCGAAGGCGCAGCAACTTCCCTTCATCGACGCCATCCGGCAGACGATTTTCGACCCGCTCGGTATCAAGCGCATTCGACTGGCCTCGCCGCTACTCGCCACCACTTATCCCGATGAAGCGCGCTATCATCGCCTGGCGCTCTTTCTGTCCGGTGGCGAGCAGCGCGCCGGCCTGTTGCTTCGCAACAGTGTGATGACGAACGACCAGCCACTGGTGCCCTTCGTGTACGGCGACCGCAATCTGTGGAACGAGGATGCGTCCGGGGGCCTGTCGATCACAACAGTGGATTTTGCCAGGCTGCTTGCCGCCCTTAACGCGTGGGATAATCCCATCATCACCCGGAACAGTCTCAGTTCCATGCTCAAGCTGGCGGCCGACAACTATAGCGCGCATGCTAGCGCGGCGCACCGGTTCGCCGGCTACGGCTTTGACTCGATGACGAGGGACCCGATGGGCCGCTTCACCGGCTTCAAGAGCGGCTACCTGTTCACTTCACAAAGCGGGCTGTGGTTCACGCTCGACGGCACCTCGCTGATCCTGAACCTGAACGGCACCAGCGTAGACTGCAGCCCGATCCAGAACGCCGTGTTCGGGATCGACTGGTCGAAGACACCGGATCTCTTTCCGGCGTTCGCATGACGGCGGTGCGGATCATCCTGCGATCGAAGAAAAGCTCTAATTTATTTTGAATCAACAGTGTTGCGAGATTTCTTGGTAAACAGGACGAAGTCTGCCGTTTTCTAAGCTCCTGGGCTGTTGGCCTTGCGCCCGCATCACCGCCTGTGCTAATGTCGGCGCGCCGACATGAACCCAATCGCTATCGAAACTGAGGGCCTTACCCGCCGTTTCGGCGAGCTCGAAGCGGTCCGCGACGTCAACCTGCGCGTAGAGTCCGGACAGTTCTTCGGGTTCCTCGGACCGAACGGCGCAGGCAAGTCCACCATGATCAAAATGATGACCGGGCTGCTCGAGCCGAGCGGGGGGCGCATCCGCATTCTCGGTCTCGACCTCGCCGCCGATCCCGTCGGGGTCAAGAGCCAGATCGGCGTGGTTCCCGAGGGCTTGGCGCTATTCGATCGGCTGACGGGGCCGGAATATCTGAACTTCGCGGGACGGATGTACGGGCTCGACCGGGCTACGGCGGCCGAGCGCGCGCGGGAACTGCTCGACTTCATGAGCCTCGCCGATCGTCCCAAAACGCTCATCGTTGATTATTCGCACGGCATGAAGAAGAAGCTGGCAATGGCCGCAGCGGTGATCCACGGACCCAAGGTGCTTTTTCTGGACGAGCCGTTCGAGGGCGTGGACGCGATCGCTGCGGGCACGCTGAAGGCCATGCTGAATCGCATGATCCTGCGCGGCGCCACCATCTTCCTTACGTCTCATGTGCTCGAAATCGTGGAACGCCTTTGTAGCCACGTCGCCATCATCGCGCGCGGCCAGCTGGTCGCGCAGGGCTCCATCGACGAACTGCGCTCGGGCGTGGCGGCCCGTCATGAAGACGGCGCTGACGGGCAGAAGGCGAGCCTGGAGCAGATCTTTCTGGACATTGTCGGCGGCGAACGCGCGATGGCGCCGGAACTCTCCTGGCTGGAATAATCTCATGACCGCGGCTTCGGGAAGGCAGGAGCAACTCAGGCTGGTGGCCTGGCTGCGCTGGCGCCTGTTTGTGAATGGGCTGCGCACGCGCCGCGGCAAGGCGGATCTGATCTCGAAGATCATCCTCGGAGTGATCCTGGGCGCCGTCCTGCTGGGCGCCGGCCCGCTGCTGGGCTTCGGCGCGTGGTACGCCATTCACAATAGCCAGCCCTTCGTCCTTCCCGGAGAGCTCTGGGGCATCTTCTTTTTCTGGCTGATGCTGCCCATCTTCGTCTCCGGGTTCGGCGCGGAGTCCGACCCAGGATCCCTGCTGCGCTTTCCGCTGCGTTATTCCGCGTTTGTCCTGCTGGCGTTCGCACACGGATTGCTTGATCCCATCAGCGTGGCGGCTCTCTACTGGCTGCTGGCCATGCTGATCGGGATCGCGGCGGCCTCGGCGGGCGCCGCCCTGTGGGCGATGCCGGCGCTCGCTCTTTTCGCGCTCTTCAACGTGCTCCTCAATCGCGTGATCTTTGCCTGGCTGAGCCACTGGCTGGCCAAGCGCCGTACGCGGGAGATTCTCGGGCTGGTCTTTCTGCTGGTGATGTTCAGCTTTCAGCTCTGCGGGCCCTTGACCGAGCGTTACGGCAAGACGGCCATGCCCGCTTTGATCCGATCGCTGACCTTCGGCCGCTTCTTCCCGGCCGGCCTGGCGTCGTCGATGATCATGACCGGTCACGCGGGCGGAGTTGCGGGCGCGCTCCTGGACATCGCGGGTCTCGTCGCGTTCTGTGCTTTCTTCGGCTGGATCCTCTCCATCCGGCTGCGCGCGGAATACCGCGGCGAAAACGTGAGCGAAGCGCGGGCGGAAAAATCGGCCGCGCCCGCCGACGTGCGCGCCGGGTTCAGCTTTGCCGGCCTTTCGCCGACCGTGGCCGCGCTACTCGAGAAGGACGTGAAGTACCTGGTCCGCAATACGACGATGTTCTTCAGCCTCGCCGTTCCCTTCGTCCTCATCATCGTCATGAGCCTGAGCAGAGGCAACGCGCACGATACCGCGCCCATCTTCATGCGTTCCGGCACCGTCTTGTTTCCAATGAGTGTCGGGTACGTGATGCTCGTTCTGGTGGGCTTCGCCTACAACGTGTTCGGATATGACGGAGAAGGGATCAGCGTCCTGTTTGCCGCCCCGGTACGCTTTCGCGATGTCATGGTGTCGAAAAACCTGCTTCATGCCATGATGGTTTCCGCGGAAGTGCTGCTGGTGGTCGTGCTGGATTGGATCGTGGTGGGGCCGGTGAGCATGCCCATGCTCCTGGTGACTCTGCTCGGCGCCGCCGGCTTCATTCTGGTCAACCTCGCCATCGGGGATCTAATGTCGCTGTACTTTCCCCGGAAGCTGAAGTTCGGCCAGATGCGCCGCCAGCAAACCTCCGGCCTGTCGATCCTCGTGAGTCTGGGGACCCAAATCGTGCTCTTCGGCCTGGCCATCGGACTCTACCTTCTGTCGCACGTCACCGGAAATCTCGCCTGGTGCGCGATCGGGTTTCTCGTGCTCGATATCCTCGCGCTGGTGGCCTACCGGCAGGTGCTGGCGGCGGTCGACGACATTGCCTTGAAGCGGCGGGACGCGCTGATCATTGAACTATGCCGATGATACCTTCAGCTATTCAGAACAACCTTTAAGACATACGCGTAATCGCAAGGTTTTACGGGAGGTTTCTCGATCGCCAGGCTTTCCTGGGTGTGAGTGAACTGGAGCCGGTGGTTTAGTCCCAGCATGGTGGCGTACGCGATGGACTGTTGGGGCAGGCCGGCCACCGTCCCCGAGCCCAGCGACTGGATCTCAAATGCCGGAGCGTCGTCCTCCGGCCAGGCGAGCGCGATAGCGTAGACGTTGTTGTCCCGCTGCGTAAAGCGAAAATCCCGCGGCGTGAATTGAGGTTCACCCTTCTCGCCGAATTGGCCCGCCTGGAAGAGCGTCGGACCTTCGCCGTAAGTCAGCCCGAGCGGACGCGAGCCGTAGATCGCCTCGCCGTTGACGTCGAGCCACTTGCCGATCGCGAGCAGCGTCTGCCGGGCCGGTTCAGGGATCGTGCCGTCGGGCATTGGTCCCACATTGAGCAGCAGGCATCCGTTTTTGCTTACGATGTCGACCAATTCCCTCACGATCAACCCGGGCATCTTGTAACTGTCGTCCTGAATGTAGCCCCACGACTTCCAACTGATGGACGTGTCGGTCTGCCAGGGATACTTGAGCGTCTTGTCGAGCAAGCCCCGCTCGACATCCAGCACCGCCGCCTGAGGCGGGTACGCGTCGTGCTTATAGTTCAGAACGACTTCTTGCTGCCGGGACTCGGCGTGGTTGTAATAGTAGGCGGCGAAGGCCTTGCGATTTGGCTCCCATTCCGGACCTTCGAAGCAGAAGTCGAACCACATCAGGTCGGGGTGGTAATCATCAACGATCTGCGTGGTCCGCGCGTACCAGTCCTTGAGGTATTCCGGCGGAACGGTCTGGCGCAATTCGCCCTTGTCTGCGCTCGGGATTCTCGGAGTCGGTGCATGAGGCTTACCGTAAAGTCCGGAGTACTTTGGATCGTCGGTGTCAAAGTACTTCTCGAAGGTGTAGTAAGACCAGTTGAAGGCGCGATGCGAGGAGACTCCGAGCTTGAGTCCCTGATCGCGGACGGCGCGGCCAAGCTCGCCCACCACGTCGCGGTGCGGTCCCATCTTGGCCGCGTTCCAGGCGGTGTAGCGGCAGTCGTACATGGGGAATCCGTCGTGATGCTCGCCGACCGGAACCACGTACTTGGCGCCGGCGCCCTTAAAGAGCGTGACCCACGCTGCCGGATCCCAGCGCTCCGCCTTGAACATCGGGATGAAGTCTTTGTAGCCGAATGTCGACTGCGGACCCCAGTGCTGGCGGTGCCACTCGAACACCGGGTCTTCGCGGCGATACATCAGCCGCGGATACCACTCGTTGGCGTGGGCCGGAACCGAGTAGACGCCCCAATGGAGAAAGATTCCGAATTTCGCGTCGCGATACCAGTCGGGTACCTGATACTGGCTGAGGGATTCCCATGTGCCCTGGTATTTCTGCGGCGCCTCGCCAGCTCTGAATCCTGCGGCTCTGGCAGCCGGCGGCAAGGTCAGGCCCCATGCAGCCGCGCCCAGTGCTGCACGCTTCAGGAAGTCGCGCCTGTGGTGATCGAAGGACATGAATGCTCCACGATTGAAGATGACTGAAACCCTCAATTATAGCCGAGGGGCGGAATCCGCAAACTGCGCCGATTTCGCAGATCAGAATAGTTCGGGCGATGGGGTGATGACAAGAGCCTGTCAAGGCCGGTCATTTGCTTCGCGCCCTAAGATCGCTTTCCCTGAAAGTGAAGGATTGAATCTGCGCAATCTGCGTCATCTGCGGATGAGAGCATGTCGGCGCGCCGACATCACGTGCGGACGCGCAACAGCGCGTACACGCCACCGACAGCGAACAGGACATCGGGCGACCAGGCGGCGACGGCGGGCGGCAGCTGCCCCAGGTTGCCCATGGCCTCGAAGAGGCTTGAGACCGACCAGTACACGATGGCGATCGCGATACTCACGGCGATGCCTGTTAAGGCACCCTTGCGTCCGGCCGTGAAGGAGAAGGGAACGGCGATCAGGCCAATGACGAAAGCAATCAGCGGATAGGAGAACTTGCGATTCAACTGTACCGACAACGGCACCACGTCGAAGCCGCTCTGGCGCAGTTCCCGGATGTAGCTTCGCAGCTCGCCGGCGCTCATCTGCTCGGAAGTCTTCACCTCTTTCTTGAAGTACTCCGGCGGTTCGTCGAGTTCCTGGAAGGTGGCAACCGGGAAGGCGCGAAAGGCGGTCACCTTGCCGCCCTCCAGGTCTCTTACCCAGCCGTCTTCGAGCACCCATCCCGGGATATGAGGCTCCCAGAAAGCGCGCCGCGCGTAAATGCGGCGGGCTATGGCGAAGCTTGCGGCATTGAACTCGAAGACCGAGAGGTTGGCGAAGACGTCGTGATCGGGATCGAAAAACCGGTAGTTGTACACCTTGTCAGACTCGCCGAAGATCCACTGAACGTCAGGCCGGAAGTAAGTCTGGGCGGGACGTCCCTTGATTTCATTGCGGTATGCGCTTTGGAGCTGGTTGGTCTCGGGCAGATACTGGTCGCCGAGCAGAAACATGCCTCCGCTCAGCAAGGCGCCCAGAACGAGCACGGGCAACGACAGGCGATAAAGGCTGACGCCGATCGCCTTGATGGCCGTGATCTGGCTGCTCTTATTGAGCAGGCTGAAATTCACCAGCGTCGCCATGAGGACGCTCAAAGGCAACATCAGGTAGGCAACGTAGGGAAACAGATACCGGTAGTAGTCCAGCACCAGCCCCGGCCGGGCATGGTTCTTGATGATGTCGCCGAGAAGTTGGAAGAAGTCAAACACCATATAGATTCCCGCGAAGGTCAGCAGCAGCAGGAAGAAATAGAACGCCCAGCTTCGCGTCACATAGACATCGAGGATCTGGAATATGCCGCTGCCGGGCGGGCGCACCGGTGAAGACGGGACGACCAGGGTCAGCGGCTGGCTGGCTTTACGGCGCCAGCGTCGCAACGACTGACCGATTTCCGCGGCAGCTTCCTGCAGGCGTTGGATTCCCAGACGCGCCCGGCGCAAGTGCGCCAGCATCAGGATGCCCGCGGTGGCAAACACCAGGTTCGCCGCCCACAAACCGACGAGCGGCGGCACGCGTCCCTGCGTGGCCAGGCTGAGCCCCGACGCCATGAGAATGTAGTAGATGAAGACGAGCAGGATGGTTACCACCACGCCCAGTGCCTTGCCGCCCTTTCGCGTGAAGAGCCCAAGCGGAATGCCCACCAGGGCGAGCACCAGCGAGGCCACAGGCAGCGCCAGACGATTCTGCATTTCGACCTGTGCCGCGCGTCGCTCCTGGTTGTCCCGCGAGTGCCGCCCTGTCCGGAGCAGCAGCGGCATCGGCTGCATCCGAGGCGAGAGCCGTCCCGCCGAGGCGTCCGCATTCCGGGGCTGCGGGAGGGGAATGTCGGTTTCGGAGAACGCCGCCACTGAGTAGCGCGATTCATTCTGCGGATCGAGCTCGTGAGTCGCACCATGATCGAGTTCCAGGATCAGATCGCCGGTCCGAGCATCGTTGACAAGGGTGCCGCTTTCCGCTAACGTCACCTTCGGCGAGCCTGGTGCGCTGTTATCGGCGATGAAGACATGATGCCAGCGGCCGCGAGTGACGTCCTGAACATACATCAGCAGCTTTGGGAACTGCTCGATGAACACGCGCGGCTGGACCTCGTAGGCCGCTTGGCTGTTCCGGACCTGAGCCTCACGACGGACGAGCTCGAGGTTGGACCGCGGCGCCAGGTACAGGCTCATGGCCGCGGCCACCAGCCAGCCGACGCAGGCGTAAGCCAGCGCCGGGCGCGCGAACCTCGACGTACCGATGCCCACGGCGCGCGCGGCGATCACTTCGCCGTCGGCGGCCAGACGGCTCAGCCCGAGCAGGATCCCGACCAGGACCGCCATAGGAATGGTAATCACCAGGATGGCGGGAATCGGAGCGAGGAAGAGAAGAAAGACGGTCGTGAACGGCAGATTACGCCGCGCCACCACTTCGAGCAACTGTCCGATCCGCGGGATATAGATGACAAAGGTGAAGACCAGCAGGCCGATGAGCGAGTGAGAGACGATTTCCCGGAGAATGTAGCGGGTCAGAATCCGCATGGAATGAGACCGGAATGCCAATCGGCCGGGCAGAGCGCCATGTCTGGCCCATGAACCTTCGGCATCCAGTATGCTAGCATACGCCGCTTATCGCGCGAGAAGGGCCCGTTCCAGTTCATGTCCACCACTTATCTGATGCTCCTCTGGCATCAGCACCAGCCTTTCTACAAAGATCTCGTCGCAGACCGGTATACCATGCCGTGGGTGCGGCTGCATGCGCTGAAGGATTATTACGGCATGGCCGCGGAGCTTCGCGCCTTTCCGCACGTCCATCTGACGATTAACCTGGTGCCTTCGCTGATTGCCCAATTGCAGGACTATGCCCGCGGCAGCGCCCGCGAAGAGCCATTCGATCTCGCTTTCAAAGCGGTCACCGAGTTGACCGAGACGGAGCGCGAACGTCTTTTGCACTACGCGTTCCAGTTGAATCATGAAAACCTGCTCTACCGTTATTCCCGTTTTCGCGAACTCCACGAGAAGGCCAAGCCTTGGGAACAAGGCTCGCGGCTGGCTGGATCCTTCTCCGACGCCGAGCTCCGGGACCTCCAGGTGCTCTCGCAGCTCGCCTGGTTTGACGAGCTATGGCTCGAATCCGATGCCGATCTGGGGCGCCTGGTGACCAAGGGCCGTGGATTCTCGCAAGATGATAAGGCTTTGCTTTACAAGAAGGAAATCGAACTTATTAACAAAGTACTTGAAGAGCACAGGAGCGCTCAGGATGAAGGTCGTCTGGAGATTTCCACGTCGCCCTTTTACCATCCCATTCTGCCGCTGCTTTGCGACAGTGCCATCGCGCTGGAATCGCACCCGGCCGTTCCACTGCCCCACAAGCGCTTTCGTCATCCTGAAGACGCGCAGGCGCAGCTTCGGTCCGCCCGTGATCTCTATCGCCAGGCTTTCGGCCGCGATCCCCGGGGTTTGTGGCCGAGCGAGGGAAGTATTTCAGAAGAAGTGCTGCGGCTGGCCGCCGAGGAAGGCTTCCGCTGGACGGCGAGTGATGAGGGAGTGCTGAGCCGGTCCATCGGCATCAGTCTTCGCCGGCGCGGCGATGGAACGATGGAAGGCGGACACGAGCTTTACCGGCCGCACAAGATCGAGACGCGGTCCGGCACGATCGGCGTCTTCTTCCGCGATCACGAGATTTCAGACCTGATTGGTTTCGTGTACGCGCCAGTGGACCCGGCTCAGGCTGCGGCCTCGCTGCTCGAGCGGATTCGGCAGGCGGGGCGCAGCACGGGGACGCGTCCCGCGGTGGTCTCCGTCATCCTCGATGGCGAGAACTGCTGGGAGTACTACCCTAGGAACGGCCGGCCGTTCTTGCGCGCGTTTTACGGCATGCTGGCGGCCGATCCCGAGATTCGCGCCGTCACGGCGAGTGAGGCGCTCGAGCTTGCTGAACCTGGCAGAATTTCTCATGTGGTGCCGGGCTCGTGGATCAATGCGAACTTCGACGTCTGGATCGGCGCCGAGGAGGACAATCGGGCCTGGGACCTTCTCTCGGACGCGCGCGAATTCTACGCGGCCAACGCCTCGCGGCCCCGACTCGATCGCGAGAAAGGCCGCCTCGCGTACGAAGAGCTCCTGATTGCCGAGGGCAGCGACTGGAACTGGTGGTACGGGCCCGAGCACTCGACCGAGAACGACGAGGAGTTTGACCGGCTCTACCGAAAGCACCTGAGCAACATTTACGGCTTGATGGGCGCATCGCCGCCGGACGAATTGGCTGTGCCGCTGAAGCGGCCGCACGGAGAACCTCTGAACGTTCCGCCGGCGGGCGAGATTGAACCTTTGATCGACGGCGTGGTCTCGAACTATTTCGAGTGGCTGGGCGCCGGAGTCTATCGTCCTGCGGTGCGCTCGGACGCAATGCACGGGCCGCCCTCTGCGCTCGATATGGTTTATTACGGCCACAGCCAGGCAGCGTTCTACCTGAGGCTCGACTTGAACCGGGAAAGCGTTCAGTCCCACCCCGAGTTTGAAATCCGCGTTGCGGTGGAAGGGAAGCGGACGCTCCACATAACGGCTCGCACCACCGCCGGCAAGCTGATCTCGAGCGAGCGGTGGGTCGGACGGGTCGGCGCGCGAGAGGATCCAGGCGACGGCGTGGCGCTGGCGCTGGACCGGGTCTTTGAGCTCCGCGCGGATTTCAACCTATTGGGTACGGGTTCGGGCGACCCCCTGAGTTTCCAGGTCTCCGTCTGGTCGGGCGCCATTCCTCTTCAAGTGGTTCCTCAAGAGGGGTGGCTAAACTTAACACCTGTCGAAGAAGAAATCGGCTGGTAGTGGGCGCTGTCCCCAGCGCCGCCAAAGGTGCCTATTGCCGCCATCCGGGGATCGACACCGCGACGGGCCTGGCGCCGACCGCAATCTCCGTGATCAACGGCAGAGGTGTTCCCGGGACCTTGGGCGTGGGGTTGAGAGGGCTGGTGGCCAGCACCGCTAGGTTAGATTCCACGGTGACCGCGATGTAGCGCTCGTCAGGCGTGAGGGCGATGGCAGTCGGATCCGGACCCACCTCAGTTGCGCCCAAGGGCGCGCGATTCTGCAGGTCGATGGCTTGCACGTGACCGCCTTCGGAGCCGCCGTTCAGGATGTAGAGTTTCGTTGAATCCCGCGTCGGCACGCTCGCCACGGGATCCTTACCGACCGAAATCGGGCGGTCTTCCTCCACGTCATCGTGAAAGGTATCGATGATCGTGAGCGTGCCGGACTCGCGGCTGAACACCAGCAATTCGCCTCCATCCGGCTTCAGCATCAGCCCGACCGGCTCGGATGCAAGTTCGAGGTGAGAGAGCACCTGGCGCGACGCGATATCGACAGCGGTGATCTTCGCTTCCCCGGTGTCAGCCACAAAAAGTTTGTTGCCATCCGGAACAACCGCTATAGCAACCGGGCGCTTACCGACTTGAACCTCACCCAAAACCTTAGCTGTCGGCGCGTCGACAAAGACCAGCCGATTGCCGTCGCGGTCCGCTGCGACCACCGTCTTGCTGTCGGGCGTGAAGATCAGGCGAGCGATTTCGCCGCCCGTTCTGACGCGCGCGGACACGGCGCGGCTGGCGCAGTCGATGAGCACAATCCCGCCGTCAGCGTTACTCACCGCCGCCCGGCTGCCGTCCGGCGCCATCGCCAGGTTGGCTGCGCCAGCGCCCAGAGGGATGCTCGACCTTACCTGCAAGGATGAATCGGCAATTACGCTCACATCACCCGACTCGCTCAGCACGTAAAGATCCTGAGTGCCCGGACGTGCGGCGACCTGTACCGGTCCGGGCGGCACGTCGATTGTGCGGACCAGGCGGAAAGTCGCCAGATTCACGACTGCAACCGTGTTGGACTCCTGATTGGCAACGAATGCGAGGTATGGCTCGGGGGCGGGGAGCTTCTTCGTACAAGCGAAGAACAGGCTGACAAGCGCGAGCGCCACGCTCGCCGCAAATGCACTCTTCACGCGCGCAAGCTTCGGTCGGCTCGGCGACACGGGTTAGGATCGCGCGGCCATCTCGGCCGGCGAGAGGGAAGTGGTGCGGCCCAGCACCGCCGCGATGGGTGTGATCTCCCGCATCAGCTCCTCGAACTGGTCCGGATACAAAGACTGGTAGCCATCGGAGCGCGCGTGGTCGGCGTCCGGGTGCACCTCCACGATCAGACCGTCGGCGCCCACCGCCACGGCCGCACGCGCCAGCGGCAGCACCTTGTCGCGTTTCCCGGTGCCGTGGCTCGGGTCCACAATGATCGGCAGGTGCGAGGCGCTTTTCACGGCCGGAATCACGGAGAGGTCCAGCGTGTTGCGCGTATGATCCGCGAAGGTTCGGACGCCGCGCTCGCAGAGGATCACGTTGTAGTTTCCTTCGGACAGGACGTACTCGGCGGCCATGAGGAATTCTTCCAAGGTGGCGGACAAGCCGCGCTTCAGCAGAACCGGCTTCTTCGAGCGTCCCACGCGCTTCAGCAGCGAGAAGTTCTGCATGTTGCGCGCTCCCACCTGGAGCACGTCGGCGTAGCGCTCGACCAGCTCGCAATTCTCCGGGTCAATCGTCTCCGTGACGATCATCAATCCGAACTCGCGCCGCACTTCGGCCAGCAACTCCAAGCCCTCCTCGCCCATTCCCTGGAACGCGTAAGGCGACGTGCGTGGCTTAAAAGCTCCGCCGCGCAGCAGGCGCGCGCCGGCGCACTGCACGCGTTCGGCGGCGGCAAAGATCTGGTCGCGGCTCTCGACCGCGCAGGGTCCAGCGATAATGGCGAGCTCCGGTCCACCGATCGTCACGCCGGCCTCGGGAGGTCCGATGGCGATCAGCGAATTCTCGCTTTTCAACTCGCGGCTGACGAGCTTGTAGGGCTTGGAGACGGGAATCGCCTCGGCCACGCCGGACAGCGTCTCGAATTCAGCCGGTTCGAGTGGGCCGGAGTTGCCCGTGATGCCGATGGCGGTGCGCAGCGCGCCCGGCATGGGGTGCGGGCGAAAGCCCATCGACTCGATTTTGCGGCAGACCTGGGCGACGTCCTGTTCCGTCGCTCCCGGTTTCATGACGACTAGCATGGTGAAGCTTTACCTTAATCCACCGTCGGACGAACTTCAAGTGCCCGTGAGTGGTGCCCCAGTTGTGGTGCAAATCCTGCGTGCTCCTGTCGGCTCGATCCACCGAACGCGTTGCACCCCAGACCGGACGTTAAACGGCTTCGCGGGCCGGCCAGAGCGCTGTCACCGCAAGTCCGATCAGAACGCCTATCGAGACTTCAACGAACCGGTGCGTGGCTGCCAACCAGGGCGGCTCGCTGCGCGGCATGAGCATCACAACCGCCAGGGTGATCCCGGAAAATCGGTAGGCGCTGCGGCCCACCCTCAGCGCGGCACAGATCAGCCCCAGGACGAGTACCGCAGTTCCGAACATGATCGAATTCGACCCGAAGTGCGGCGCCAGCAGTGCGCCGGTGGCGGCACCGAGCGCGGTTCCTATGAGGCGATCTCTGGAGATGTCCAAGGCGGCTCCCAGCGTCGACTGCATTACCACAAAGGTCGTGATCGGCGCCCAGTAGTATTCGGGAAGCCCGAGGGCACGCGCCACGAGGATCGACCCTATGGCCGCGATGGTTGTGCGAGTGGACTGCACCAGCGATTGACGATTGAGTTGCGTGACACCCCATCCTTGTGGGTCTCCCATGACTTCTCCTTATCCTCTTGCGGTGAGACATCCTGCCTGCTAGCCTCTCAGAAACGCAGGCTTGGAAGCCTGCACCACAAGGCCTTGAACTCGGGCCACCGCCGGCCGATGAGGAAGTATACTGAACGCGTATGCCCCAAGCTGAATCTTCGTATTCTGCGGCGGAATCCGTCATGCTGCGCGGATTCTGGTACTCGCCCATTCGCAGCGATCAACTGGGACGCGGCCGGCCGCGCGGTAAAGGCGCGCTCAAGACGGCGATGCTGCTGGGGACGCCGCTGGTCATCGGACGCGATCGCGACGGTCGGGCGTTCGCCATGCGCGACAGTTGTCCGCATCGCGGCATGCCCCTTTCGCTCGGCCATTTCGACGGCGCGCAATTGGAGTGTCACTACCATGGCTGGCGATTCGACGTCCAGACCGGACAATGCCGTCTCATTCCATCACTGGCCTCAGATTCGAAGCTCAACGTGGAAAGGATCCATGCCGGCCACTTCGCTTGCGAGGAGCACGATGGCTACGTGTGGGTCTACGTGCCCTATCCCGGCACGCGGGGCGAACCGGAGGAGCCCTGCCCGCGCCTGCCCGTGTTTGGCGACCGCTATACCCTCGCGCATCTCGCCGCCGACCTGCCGCTGAGCATCGATCACGGCATCATCGGGCTGATGGATCCCGCGCACGGTCCCTTCGTGCACCAGGCGTGGTGGTGGCGCAGCGGCAAGAGTATCCACGAGAAGCAGAAGCACTTCGAACCGATCCCGCTCGGGTTTCGCATGAGCGCGCACGCGCCCTCTTCCAATAGCGCCGCGTACAAGCTGCTTGGCGTTTATGGCGAACCTGTGGTGACCACCATCGACTTCCGGCTGCCCAACATCCGCCTGGAGCAGATCCGCTGCGGCAACAAGTGGTTCTCGAGCCGGGCCATGGTGACTCCGGTGACTGCCACGACCTGTCGCATTGACTTTTGCGCCGCCTGGAATGTCTTCCGGCACGTGCCGTTTATGACCTCAATCTTCAAGTTCTTCGGCAGGATGTTCATCGGCCAGGACGAGCGCACGATGACGGAGCAGTCGGAGGGGCTGAAGTACAATCCGCCGCTCATGCTGATCGATGACGCCGACCGGCCCGCAAAATGGTACTTCGCGCTCAAACAGGCCTATCTGCGCAGCCGCGAGACGGGCGAACCGATGGAGCACCCGATGGAGGGTCCGGTGACGCTGCGCTGGCGGAGTTGACGACGGACGCTCTCTCTGCCGCCATCCGCCATCAATCGGCCAGCAACACAAATTCAGCCGGTGCCGCGAAGCCGCCGAGCCCTTAAAATTGCCTAGTCATCTGCCTAGTCATTACAATGTACTTCTCAGGGAGAGTGATCCGCATGAGTTCGTGGCAGGTACAAGACGCGAAAGCCCGCTTCAGTGAGTTGCTGGACGCGGCACTCAGCAAGGGTCCGCAGATCGTTACACGGCGCGGGGTGGAAACCGCTATTCTAGTGCCCATCGAAGAGTGGCGCCGTGTGCAACAGACGTCACGTCCGACTCTAAAGGACGTGTTGCTTGGCCCAGGGCCGCGCTTCGAGCGCCTCGTGCCTCGGAATCGCCGCTACCCGCGCAGGCCGCCGGTCAAATTCGAGTGAGCCGATATCTTTTGGACACTAACGTGGTTTCGGAGTTGCGCAAGCGCCGACCGCACGGAGGTGTTGTCGCCTGGGTCCGCAGTCTGAGGCTGGAGCAGTTGTACCTTTCTGCGGTCACGCTGGGGGAACTACAGGCAGGTGTGGAGCTGACGCGAGCACGGGATCCGGCGAAGGCGAGCGAACTCGAAAATTGGGTAGATCACCTGCAGGAATCCGAACGAGTGCTGCCCATGGATGCCCAATGTTTCCGGGAATGGGCGCGCCTGATGCGCGGCAAGTCGGATACCTTGCTGGAAGATGCGATGATCGCGGCCACCGCACGGATACACGGCTTGCCCGTGGCCACTCGAAACGAGCGCGATTTTGCGTCCTTCGCCGTTGAAACCTTTGACCCGTTCCGTCCGAAGCGAACACCCGCGGTTTTCTGACGGATCAGGCGGTAAGCTGTAACCGGGAGTCGGCGATCTGGAGCATGATCCGCGTTCCGGCGAGGCCGTACAGCGCGTCGGGAATACACTCCGGTGAGGTGATAATCACCAGCTTTCCGCCAGCCTCAAGATATTCAAGTGCTGCCTCAATTTTCGGCCCCATGCTGCCGGGAGGGAATTGTCCTTCGTCCAGATAGCGGCGCGCCTCGTCCGCCGTCAGCGACGCCAAAGCCCGCTGCTGGGGAGTGCGGTAGTTGAGGGAAACCTGCTCCACTCCGGTTGAAATCAGGAGCAGCTCGGCCTCGAGTTCGCGCGCCAGCAACCCGGAGACCCGATCTTTGTCGATCACCGCTTCCACGCCTGCAAGTTCACCGTTCTGAAAAACCACCGGAATCCCCCCACCGCCGCAGGCGATCACCAAAGCGCCGCCATCCAGAGCTACCTGGATGGCCCTTAGCTCCACAATTTCCTCGGGCTGCGGCGACGGCACCACGCGACGGAAGCCGCGGCGCGCGTCCTCCACCATGTGCCAGCAGAACTCAGCGCGGCATCGTTCGGCCTCTTCGCGAGTGTAGAAACGTCCGACGGGCTTGGTGGGAACATGAAAGGCGGCATCGCGAGCGGAAACCAGAACTTGCGTGACCATCGTGAAGGCGGGGCAAGAGATTCCATGCCGCTGCAGGGTCTCTCTGAGCACCTGTTCCAGCAGATAGCCGATCGTCCCCTGCGTCTCGGCAACGCAGGCGTCGAGAGGCAAGGTTGTCACCTGCTGCGCCGCGAGTTCTGAGCGCATCAAGGCGTCGCCCACCTGCGGTCCATTGCCGTGAGTCACCGCCACGCGATAACCCGCCTTGATCACGGCCGCAATCCCATCGCAGGTTGTGAACAGGTTGGCGCGCTGCTCTTCAATGGAGTCGGGGTGTCCCGGCCGAACCAGGGAATTGCCGCCGATCGCGACTACGGCAACGGGCATAGCTTGTGGGGCAGGAAGCCCCGATCGCGCTGTAGCGGCGGCGTCCCTACGAAAGCAGCGACAGCAGGATGGCCTTTTCAATGTGAAGCCGATTCTCGGCTTGGTCATAGACAATCGAGCTGACCGAGTCGATCACCTCGTCGGTCACTTCCTCGCCGCGCCTCGCCGGCAGACAATGCATGAAGACCGCATCCGGCTTGGCCATCCGCATCAAGGCGGAATTCACCTGGTACGGCCGGAATATGATTGCGCGCTCTTCAGCTTCGGCTTCGTGACCCATGCTGGTCCACACGTCCGTGTAGACTGCGTCCGCGCCCGCCACCGCCTCGGTGGGATCGTCGGTCACGTAAATGTCGCCGCCCTCGAATCGGGCCTCCGCCACCACTTTGGCGCTGGGCTCGTGTCCCGGCGGTGTCGCCACCTTCATGCGAACGCCGAGACGCGTCGCGCCATAGATCAATGAATGCGAGACATTATTGCCGTCGCCGACAAACGCCAGTGTAAGCCCGGGGAGATGCTCCTTGTGCTCGAGCAACGTCATGTAATCGCCAAGGGCCTGGCAGGGATGCTCGAAATCCGACAAACCGTTGATCACCGGAATCGATGCGTGTTCCGCAAGCTCCTTGAGCGACTCGTGCGAGAAAACCCGGGCCATGATCACGTCAACCCAGCGCGACAGGTTCAGCGCCACGTCCTTCACCGCCTCGCGTTTCCCGAGGCCGACCTCCTGCGGACCCAGCGTAATGCACTTGCCGCCGGCCTCTGTCATGGCGAATTCGAAAGTGACGCGGGTGCGCAGGCTGGGTTTCTCGAAGAGCAGTGCGAGCTCTTTACCTTCGAGCGTCTGACCGTAGCGTGACGGATGGGCCTTCACTTGCCGGCCAAGGTTCAAAAGGAACTCGACCTCTTCGCGACTAATGTCGTGCACTGAAAGCAGATCACGTCCGCCAAAACCAGGAGGGAAGGGACGCGGATGCGGTCGGCGTGCAGGGTGTTCGAGGGTGCTAATCCTGGGCATGGTGTGTTCCTTTCGGTCAGGCGCCTTAGGCCGCGGACTTCGGGCGGCGCAGCGCCATGAAGCGCTCGAGAATCTCGCCCAAGCCCGGCTGCGTGCGCTCTTCGACCTCGTATTCCACGCGCAAACTCGGCTTGTTCAAGTGCAACAGGTGGGCAAGGTCGACGGGCGTGGCGACCAGCACCAGGTCGCACGGGGTCTGGTTGATGGTTTCCTCCAATTCGTGCCGCTGCTGTTCGCTGTACCCCATGGCAGGCAACAGGTTTCGCAACTGGGGAAATCGCTCGAAGGTATTCTTGATCGAGCCCACGGCGAAGGGCCGCGGATCGACCACGCCGGCCGCGCCATAACGTCGCGCCGCCACGCCACCGGCGCCGAACAGCATGTCGCCGTGAGTGAGCGTCGGCCCGTCTTCCACCACCAGCACGCGCTTTCCGAGGATTGCGTCGGGATCCGTTACAACGACTCTGCACTCGGCTTCGATCAGCGTCGCGCCCGGGTTGACGGCTCGCAGGTTGGCTTTGACTGCCTCCACGTTGTCGTGTGAAGCCGTGTCGACCTTGTTGATGATCAGCACCTGCGCCCGCCGGAAGTTCACCTCGCCGGGATAGTACCCGAGCTCGTGTCCGGCGCGATGGGGGTCGGCCACGACAATCTCGAGATCGGAGCGATAGAACGGCGTGTCGTTGTTGCCGCCGTCCCACAGAATGACGTCCGCTTCCTGTTCCGCCTGCCTCAGAATCGCCTCGTAATCCACGCCCGCATAGACCACGGTTCCCTCGCGCAGGTGGGGTTCGTACTCCTCGCGCTCCTCGATGGTGCACTGCTGGGCTTCAAGGTGCTCGAGCTTCGCAAATCGCTGGAGCTTTTCCGTCGCAAGGTCGCCATAGGGCATGGGATGCCGGACCACGACCACTCGCCATCCGAGGCGCCGAAGCTCATGAGCGACGCGCCGCGACACCGGACTCTTGCCGCTGCCGGTGCGCACCGCGCATACCGAAACCACCGGAACCTTGGCGGCCAATTGCGTGTGCGCGGCCGACAGCAGCATGAAGTCCGCTCCGGCAGCCACGGCACGCGAAGCGAGGTGCATCACGGTTGTGTGCGCCACATCGCTGTAGGAGAAAACCACGATGTCGACCTTGCGTTCCTGGATGAGCAGCTCAAATTCCTCCTCAGGCACAATGGGGATTCCCTTCGGATACCGCGAGCCGGCCAGCTCGGCCGGATAGCTGCGATGGTCGATGTTGGGGATCTGCGTGGCCGTGAAGGCCACGACCTCGAATTCCGGATTGTCGCGAAACACCACGTTGAAGTTGTGAAAGTCGCGCCCCGCTGCTCCCAGAATAATCACGCGTTTCATGGCGTCCTCCCTGAAACCTGGTCTGACGCTGTAGGCTATCAGCGGAAGGTGAAGGCTGACTGTGACTTTGGTCACCCGCGGGTGTGACTCCAGTCATGTGGCTTGAGGACAAGGCGCTAGCAGCGCCATAACGCGCCGTCGCTCTCGTCCCGCATTTCCAATCTTGCCGATGTTTCTGTTTAGCTTGATTCGGGTTCGTTTAGGTTCGTTTTTCGGGCATTGTCTTTTGTTTTCAACAACTTCTTGGGGGGACGTGGAATGGCGCTGCCTCGGTGCTGGAATGCGTCGGTACCCAGGACTCCATAATGTCAGGCGATCAACGGCACGCGTCCCGGCGGGCACGTGAGCTATGTGGGCGTTCCTCATGGTGTTGCCCTCGACGGTGAACAGTTGTTCTTCTCGCACGTGCATCTGCACGGTGGACCGGCTCCCGTACGGCGCTACTTGCCTGAACTGATCGAACTCGTTTTGAACGAAAAGATCAAACCCGGGAAGGTCTTTGATTTGACTCTTTCCTCTGGATCAGGTTGCGGAGGGCTACCGGGCAATGGATGAGCGGCGCGATCAAGGCGCTGCTGCGCCCTTAGCAGTTCGACCGCGGAATAAATCGAATTACATCAGGGACGAAAGAGGAATTGAATCATGAGCAATCCATTGGATTTCAGCGGCAAGGTGGCACTCGTGACCGGTGCGGCAGCAGGAATGGGACTGGCTACGGCAAAGGCTTTCGCGGAGGCGGGCGCGGTACAGGATCTCGCGAGAGAGCTGCACCTGAGCAGTCAAGCCTTGCAGCGCCGGTTAACTGAGCAGGGTTTTACCTTTCAGCGTCTGTTGGACGATGCGCGTCGCGAAATGCCACTCACTACCTGCTCTGCTCATCTCGGGAGCTGAATGAGACTGCCTATCCCCTGGGCTACGAAGACGCCAATTCTTTCTTCCGTGCTTTTCACCATTGGGAAGGAACCTCACCCGGACAGTGGCGATTGCTTCAAAAGAACTCGAACCCGGCGATACAAGCGCAGATGGGTGCTGCGTGAATGGTGGCAAACGGATAGAGAGTTTTCATCATGGGAAGGGGTGTCGCAGTGCCGCTCGCATGGCGCGATTGCGCCGCAGCTTCTGCTTGACAACGGCGAGTGCTTGCTCCGGGGAATCGACGAACCGCAGCAGGTGCAGTTCGTCCGGTCCCACGGTGCCAGACTCCACGAGAAAATCGAAGTTGATGAGGCGCTTCCAGTAGTCGGACCCGTACATCAGGATGAACGCCTGATGACCCATCTTGCGCGTCTGCAGCAGGGTGACAAATTCCCAGAGCTCATCCATGGTGCCGTAGCCGCCGGGAAAGACGATCAGCGCACGTGCGGGCTGCGCGAACCAGAGCTTGCGCATAAAGAAGTACTTAAAGATAAAGTTGAGATTTGCGCTGACGTAGGGATTAGGCTTCTGCTCGAAGGGCAGCTTGATGTTGAGGCCAATGGAGAGTCCTCCGGCATCCGAAGCCCCTCGGTTCGCGGCTTCCATGATGCCGGGTCCGCCGCCGGAACAAACGACCAGAAAGTGGTTGCCGCGCTTCAGCGAGAGCGACCACTCCGTGATCAGGCGCGCCAGCCGCCGGGCTTCCTCGTAGTACTTCGACATCTCCACCGCGGTTCGGGCGGCGCGCAGATGCTCCGGCGCGACCGGGTGCGTGGCGTTCTCCGCCTCGATACTGGCTAGGCGCGCTTCCGCCACGTCCTGCGGCAGGATACGCGCCGATCCGAAGAACACGATGGTATTCAGCACGCCTGCTTTCAGCAGACGCGCCTGGGGCTCGAGGTATTCAGCTCCGATTCTCAGCGTGCGGGCATCAGAACTCTCCATGAAGCGCCCGTCGCGATACGCGAGCTTCGGCTGGCGGGTGCGAGGCGGATCGGGAGGGATCACCTTAGCGGGCATGAGGTCCTCGAGTCATGGGAATGGGAGGGCATCAGTCAGATTGGCACAATAACAGAATCCGAGAACCGATTGCCACGCACCGCTTGCCCGGTGCTAATGTCGTTTTGCGGCTCCCCTTGGAATTGGTCATTCCCGCGCTCGCGGGAATTTACGTTTTGAGATTCTTCTCGCCTATTTCCTCATGGATTCCCGCTTGCGCGGAATGACGGCCCTCCCACCTTGCCTCGACGGGCCGGTTTGGGTCATGCTGCCCTTGTGGCGCGCAATTTTCGTCTGACGATCGGTTTTCTCGCAGCCGCTGCGCTCCTATCGGCCGGACTCGTCCCTGCTCAATCCCCGGCGGCGGGGTCACAGGATGCTTCCGACCCCGACCGGCCCTTCATGGATGCCTATGGCGCCGCCCAGCCCATCACTACCTGGCCCTTGAAGAGGATTCTTCACGAAATTCCTGAACTGAGAGGCTTGAAGCCGGCGGCGGACCAGTCCAAGCTCGCGGCGACCACGGCGCTCGTTGCAACATACCTCGAGACCTTCTGGAGGGACTTCCAGAACACGAGTTCGCTCGAAACGATTCAGGAGTCGAGGGAACTGGCACTTTCGCCCTTCTCCGATCCCGACCACGCCGTGCAACAGTTCCGCTATCTGATGCTGACCGATCCCAATGATCCGCTCCAGATCAAGGAGTACCGGACGGATTTGCACGGCAATGACCGCAGCGGGGAAGGAGCCATTGCGGGATTCCTGCGCACGAGCGGGTTCACCTCACTGCCGCTGCTTTTCGGTCCCAGGGAGCAGCCTCTTACGGACTATCGCGACCTCGGTTCCCAGGAGCTTCATCATCATCTTTGCCGGGTGATCGCTTTCGCGCAGCACGTGACCCCGGCGGCCGCTTCCCGCTGGACCCTCGGGGGAGAGCAGGTTCCGGTGCTGGTCCAGGGAGTCGCGTGGATCGATCCTGCCGGCGGCCAGGTGTTACAGATGCGGACCGACCTTTTGGCCCCGCAGCCACGGGTCGGACTGCATCGCGCAACCACCATCGTGACCTTCGCGCCAGTTCAGTTTCACAGCAGGCCGGGTAACTTCTGGCTTCCCCTCAGCGTCACGGTGACGGTTGACCTTGATAAGTATACATTCGTAAACCGGCACACCTACTCGGACTATCAGGTCTTCACGGTATTGACGTCATAATCTGCCCTCCAAATACTCAATGGTGGCCTGAGGAGCGCAGCCCTCGGCAGTTGCTCGCTACAAGAAAAGGAGGACGCATGACGGATCGCCCGTGCAGAGTCACGGGGGGGATGAGTATCGTTATGGCGGCGTGCGCCGGTGTCGTGGCGCTCGTCCTTTTCAGCACACCCGGAAGGGCCGGTATCATTCCGATCGGCTCAAGTCTCACCTTTGGCGGCACCAACGCGCCCGACACCTATTCGGCAAACGTAACCTTCAGTTCCGCGCCGGTCCTCGTTGACAACGGCGCGGTGAAGATCTGGCAGGAGCAAGTTCCCACCGGCGGCGGTGGCGAGTGGGACGTCTTCTACATGCAAATTACCAGCGGCGACCCGCTGGCCGGCAAGATCAATGCAGACTGGAACATCGTGATCAGCTTCGACTTGAGCGAGCCCGTCTATTTCGACGGGGTCGTAAACCAATGGGCGGTGAACGGCGTTCCTGTGAATCCACTGTTCAACTTTGGCGGCATCTGCTGCGCGAGCTCCTCAAACCCGATCCTGCCCGGAGAGGCGTACTACAACTCTGGCTTCCAGGTTGCTCTGCCTGCCGGAGTTCAATCGAGCTGGGAACAGATCTTCGTGGACCCTTACAGTTTCGTCTCGGCGGGTGGCATCGATCCCAACACGGCGGACGATTTCACCTTTGCTTTGCATTTCACGCCGCAGACGGCGACCACGCCTGAACCGGCATCTCTTTGGCTGCTTGGCGGCGGAATACTTGCCCTGCTGATTTGCCAGAGTAGGAAGATCCTTCCGGCGCTGCTTCGCTAGCGCGGCTTTCCTGTTCTCTCTCC
>Ga0335085_10002143_pt1 | contig 38007 bp, 36 predicted proteins | sample Lox_Sample_45_FD_206712 | JGI IMG/M metagenome (GOLD analysis project Ga0335085, IMG submission 206712) | Soil microbial communities from Loxahatchee National Wildlife Refuge, Florida, United States - Lox_Sample_4.5 | ecosystem: Environmental > Terrestrial > Soil > Wetlands | place: USA...
TGCTCTAACTCTGGGAGAGATTGGGGCATAGGAAAAACCTCCTGATCCTAGCGTATAATATACGCAAGGCAACATGCCACAAAAAAAGAAGGTCCGCCCTCCCCAACTTCTACGTCGCGCACCCCGCACCCTACGCCGGCTGGACGCGCCCGCGCCCAGGCCGTATAATGTATGGGAACACGCCCAGTTCACAGGAGTTTCCATGTACAGGTTTTTCCGCGGAAAAAACCGGCAGAAGACGATGAAGTATCTTCTCATCTTCTTCCTCGGCATCGTCTCTGTCGGCATGGTGGTCACGCTCGCGCCGCTGCCTACCGGCGACACCAGCGCCAACGCGAATTCGAACGTCCTCGCCAGTCTCGGCGACTTCCAGGTCACCACGCAGGACCTGCAGCGGCAGATCAGCCAGCGATTCGCGCAGTCGCCGCTGGGGAATAATCCCCAGCTGATGGCCCAGTTCGCGCCCAACGTGCTCGACGCCATGGTTCAGGACCAGGCGGTTGCGCTCGAGGCCCGGCGCCTGGGGCTGGAAGTGAGCGACGCGGAACTCTCCCAGGCGATCCGCAGTTATCCCGGCTTGAGCCAGAACGGGCAGTTCGTCGGCATGACGCAGTACGAGGCGATCGTGCAGCAGGGCATGAACATGAGCGTGCAGCAGTTTGAGGCGCAGCTCCGCCAGGGCCTGCTGAGCGACAAGCTGCGCGACGTGGTCACGGACGCGGTCCAGATATCGCCGGCCGAGGTCCACCAGGAATTCGTGCAGCGCAACCAGAAGGCGAAGATCGAGTATGTGCTCTTTAATCCCACCGACTTCACCAAGGACGTGCAGGTGACGCCTTCGCAACTGGACGCCTACTTCGCCACCAACAAGGATCGTTACAAGCAGCCGGAGGAGCGGTCGCTGCGCTACGTGCTGATTGACGCGGATCATGTTCGTCCGACGGTGAAGGTGTCCGATGCCGAGATGCAGAACTACTACGAACAGCATCTGAACGGCTACCGCGTGCCGGACGAAGTGAAAATGTCGCAGATCCTGTTCAAGACAAGTGGCAAGACGCCGGAAGAAACGGCAAAGATCCGCCAGACAGCGCAGGACGTGCTCAACCAGATGCAGAAGGGCGCGGATTTCGCGGAGCTGGCCAAGAAGTACTCGGAGGACACGAATTCGGCGTCAAAGGGTGGCGACGTTGGCTGGATCCAACACGGCCAGACCGTGAAGGAAGTTGAGGACGCGGCGTTTTCGCTGCCGGCCGGCCAAGCCAGCGGACTAATCACGACCGGCTACGGCATGGTGATCATCAAGGTTGCTGAGAAGCAAACGGCGCACGTGCAGAGCTTCGACGCGGCCAAGGCCGGCATCCAGAACACGCTCGAAAAGGATAAGCTCGATGCAGCCATGGCGCAGCTCGCGGACCAGTTCTCGCAGGCGGCCAAGTCCGATCCCCAGCATTTTCAGGCGATCGCCGCCAAGTTTGGTCTCAACGTGCAGACGACGGGATTGTTCAAGCCCAACGCGCCCATCCCCGATCTCGGCATCAGCCCGGGATTGCAGACTCTGGCGTTCCAACTTCAGACCAATCAGATCGGCGACCCGCTGACACTGCCCAAAGGCATCGTCATCGTGCAGCTTGCTGACGATGTCCCGGCGCACACGCCCAAACTCGACGAGGTCCGGACCCAGGTAGAGCAGGATTATCGTGCGGACCAGTCGAAAGTGATTGCCGAGGAGAAAGCCAAGGAATTCGCCGACAAGACGAAGAACGGGGGAGACTTCAAGAAGCTCGCCCAATCGATGGGCCTGACCGTGAAAGACAGCAAAGACTTCGCGCGCCAGGAGACCGTGGATAATCTCATCTCCGGCACCGAACTCAGTGACGCCTTCACGCTGAAGCCGGGGCAAACGAGCGGCGTCGTGACCGCCGGCGCGAACAAAATGGTCTTCCAGGTGGTCTCACAAACGCCCGCCGACGAGTCGCAATTTGCAGCGCAGAAGACTCAAATCGAGCAGCAGCTTCTGGACCAAAAAAGGTCGTTCGCCTGGGAAATTTATCGCCAGGCGCTGAAGCAGCGCCTGATCAAAGAAGGCAAGCTGAAGATCAACGACCAGGCGATGAAGCAACTGCAGGCGTCATACACGAATTCGAATGAATCGTCGTAGCCGGGAATTGCTGACTGTCGATTGTCGATTTTCGACGTTGTAAAGGGCAATCGACAATCGTAAATCGGCAATTCTCGGACACCCTACGGATGAAGACGCAAGCGATGTGCCGCTCCCCGATCCACCGCCGCATCGCTGAACAGCATCGGAAAGCTGTGACCCGTGTACCACGCCTGGAACTGGTCCGCGTAATAGGCACTTGACACCTCGCCGGATTCGCCGAGCGTCAGGTTCTGCACCGACGCGTCAAGGTCCGAAAAATCCACCACCATGCGCATCGAAGGCCCGGCACCTCGGGTAGTTGCCTTCACACAATTGGCGGTGCCCTTCTGCGGGAACGGTCCGACGTCGAACCAGTGTCCGATGATCGGCAGCGGGTCGAGCGGATGATGGAACGTCAGTGGAATCGTCTCGCCCCAGCGCCACGCCGCAGGATCGCGGTCTTTGATACGTTCTTTGATGCGGTGAAGACCCTCGTCAAGGCTCGCCATCAGCGTGGCGTTAAAATCGGTGTCGCCGGGCGGCAGCCAGCGCTCGAGCCGCTGATCGACAACTTTTTCCACAAAGATCGTACTCAGCGACCAGTTGCGGCGCGCAAGCTCGTCACCGACCTTCGGCCGCAGGATGCGCTCACGCAGCACGATCATCGCGTCGTGGCAGATCAGCGGCACGGGCGAATCGGCCGTGGCCTCGCCGCTCCAGTGTTGCAGCAGATCGATCGCCTTGCGCGCGTCGTCTGAAGAGGGAGGACGCGCCGCCGCCGCACGAACCAGCGCCGGTGCCAGCCACGCGTCATCGAGCGGATGGATGTCCATGTCGATTTTCAGCATGTCGTCGACGGTGAAACACGCCGAATGCGCCGCGCTGTTCTGCAGGGCGACGGTCGGATTACATTGGACTCCCGGTGTACCGGCGTCGAGAAGATCGAAAATCCTCGCGGTGCGAAACGGTGCGGCAAAGGCATCGGTGAAATGGTACGGATACCCGTCCGGAATCACGCGGCTGTTGGCCGTGGCGATGATGCCGCTCGCCGGGTTGTAAGCGTGGGGCAGATCTTCGAACGGGACGTAGCCGATCCAGTCGTAATCGTCGGTCGCGCCGGGCTCCGGCACCGAGCCATCGCCGCTGCGGCGGATGGGCACCCAAGCCGGAGCGTAGTAGCCGATGTTGCCGTCCACGTCGGCATACACCATGTTCTGCTCGGGACCGGTGAAATCGCGGATCGCCCCGGTGAACTCTTGCCAATTCTGCGCCTGATTGATCGCTGCAAACGGGAATTTCAGGGCGTGCGGCTGGAGAGCCGTCCACGCGAGCGCAAGAGGGCGCTCGCCCTTATTGGAAATGATCGGGCCATGCCGCGTTACCCGCACGATAAGCCGGTCATCTATCGAGCCGCGCACCTTGATGATCTCTTCGCGCAGGTCAGCGTCCACCCACTGGCCATTGTGCAGGTATTGTCTTGGATTCCCCGGATTGAACTGCTCGACGTAGAGGTCCTGAACGTCGGGCCCGGTGTTGGTCATGCCCCACGCGATGCGCTGATTGTGCCCGATGATCACCGTGGGCGCGCCGGGCAGGCTGACGCCGGAGACGTCCATGCCGGGCGCTTCAAGATGAATCATGTACCAGACGCTCGGCACGCTGTGGGCAATGTGCGGATCGTTCGAGAGCAGCGGCTTGCCGGATGCGGTGTGCGCGCCGCTGATCACCCAATTGTTGCTTCCCAGAACGAGGTCATCCGCGCTCGTGGAATCGGGCGTGCTGAGATCCGCATCGAACCCCGAATCAGCCGACGCGAAATCGCCGGCCTTCGAGGGATCACTGGTTGGAACAGCGCGCGCGTCCTGTACGGGCACGGCGTGCGCCGGGCCCTTCACCGGGTCAGCCACTGGATGTTCGAGCGGCGAATCCTCAGGAAAAAGGTCGGCGTAGAGTTCAGGAGTCAGCTTGGCGCGAACCTGTTCGCGTTCCAAGTCGGCCGGCCAGGACGTGTTCAGCATCTTCGCCATGTTGAGTGCGACTGCGATCGAGTCGGCGTCGCGCCAGGGCCGCGGCTTGTAGCCCAGGATTGGGAATTCGATGGGCAGTCGATCGCGATGCGCATCGATGAAAGCATTGACGCCGCGCGCGTAAGAGTCGAGGTAATGATGGACGCCGGACGGCAGATCGTCCACGCCTCGCTCCGCGGCCCGCCGGAAGCCGAGCTTGCGATTCTCCACGTCGCGCTCGATCAGCTTGCTGCCGAAGATTTCCGCCAGTTCGCCGTCCGCGAGACGGCGGCTCAGGTCCATTTGCCAAAGACGGTCTTGCGCCGTGATGTAGCCTTGCGCGAAGTAGAGATCGTCAAGCGACTGCGCCCGCAGATGCGGCACGCCGCGCGCATCGCGCAACACGTCGACCGGCGCGGCGAGACCTGACACTTGAACGGCGCCATCGATTTGTGGCAACGCAGCCCGCACACGCCACCAGGACCATGCGGCGGCGCCGAGCCCCAGAACGATCAGCGCCAGGAGCCAAAGCAGCACACGCGCAATGGGACTACGCCGGCGCGTTTCGACGGGCTGGCGGGTTGCGATCGTGGACGTCGCCATGAGTGACGGACACCTCGCCCGGGGGCTGAGGGCGAGCGTCAGCAGTCTAGCTGACAGGCTGCTGAAAAGCTCAATCAGGACGTCGGAAGGGCGGGGCTTTCAGCCCCACCGCACCAGCGCCCTGATTACAAAATTATTGAAAATGTTAGGCGCGCTCACCGGCGGGGCTGGAGGCCCCGCCCTTTCGGAGCGCGCCGCAACATTTTTCAGTGTAGGGGCTAGGCTAGATCACGGCCAGGACTTCGCTGAGCGATGCGGCATCTTCGACGTGAAGGCAGCGCACGTCGCGGCTGATCTGCCGCATCAGGCCGCTGAGAACCTTGCCCGGGCCAACTTCGACGAACAAGTCTACACCTTCGGCGAGCAATCGGCTCATGGATTCGGCCCAGCGCACGGGCGCAGTGACCTGGCGCTTCAGCCCGTCGCGAATCGCATTCGCCGAGCGCACCAGTTCAGCGTCGGCATTATTCACGAGAGGAACGGCGGGGTCACGGATTCCCGCCGCGTCGAGGTCGACCGCCAGGCGATTGGCGGCCGGCTTCATCAACGCACAATGAAACGGGGCGCTGACGTTCAGCATGATGGCGCGCTTGGCGCCGCGCATTCTGGCAAGATCGACGGCCCGTTGTACCGCGCTCGCGTTTCCGGCGATCACGATCTGTCCGGGTGAGTTGATGTTGGCGGCGGATACGATCTCGCCTTGCGCGGCTTCGGCTGAGACCGCGTCGACGGATGGGGGCTCCATGCCGAGCAGCGCAGCCATCGCGCCCACGCCCACCGGCACGGCTTCCTGCATGTACTGGCCCCGCTTGCGAACGATCTCGACGGCCGCGTTGAGTGCGATCGATCTCGCCGTAACCAGGGCTGAATACTCGCCCAGGCTGTGTCCCGCCACGTAGGCCGGACTGACGCCCTTTTCAGCGAGAACTGCCGCTGCCGCCACAGAGACGGTCAGGATTGCAGGCTGAGTGTTGGCGGTAAGTTGCAACTCCTCCGCCGGACCTTCGAAGCAGAGTTTTGAGAGGAGAAATCCGAGGGCACGATCGGCTTCGTCGAACACCTGGCGCGCAGCGGGGAAATTCTCCGCCAGATCGTGCCCCATGCCGGGATACTGGGAGCCTTGACCGGGAAAGAGGAAAGCGATTTTCGGCATGGAGAAGTCAGAAGCCAGAAACCAGAAGTCGAGAGCCAGAAGCCAGAAGGCGTGAGAACGATCGAAGTACCGTGGCATTCTGACTTCTTACTTCTGACTACTGGCTTCTGATGATTACCACCTCAGGACCACGCCGCCCCAGGTGACGCCGGCGCCGAAAGCGGCCATCAGGATCAAGTCGCCTTTCTTCACCCGCCCGCTGCGTACGCATTCGTCGAGGCAGATGGGAATCGACGCGGACGATGTGTTCCCGACGCGCGCGATGTTCGAGTAGACCTTCTCCTCGGGCACGTCGAGGCGCTCGCGGACTGCATCTGTGATTCGCTGATTCGCCTGATGCGGAATGAACAAGTCGATCTGATCGGCGGTAACGCCCGCTTTCTCGAGCACGCGTCGCGACACCTCCTCGAGGCTGCGCACCGCCACTTTGAAGAGTTCATTGCCGCGCATTTTGATGTAGTGCCCGCCCTCGCGGACTGTTTCGCAGGACGCAGGCCGTGCCGAGCCGCCGGCCGGAATGAAGAGATGATCGGCGAACGCGCCTTCGGTGTGCATCTCGGCGGCCAGAATGCCTGCCGGCTCGCGCGCCGGGCCGAGCACCCCGGCGGCGGAGCCATCGCCAAAGATCACGCAGGTGGCGCGGTCGTTGTAATCGAGATAACGCGACAGCAATTCCGTACCGACCACAAGCACGTGTCGAGCCTGCCCGGTGCGGATGAACTGATCGGCCACCGTCAGGCCGAACAAGAATCCGGAACACGCCGCGGCGAGATCGAAGGCGCAGCAGGCCGAGGCGCCGAGTCCGCGCTGAATAAAAGCGGCGGTGGAGGGCAGCGGCTGATCGGGCGAAATTGTGGAGCAGATGATGAGGTCGAGGTCTTTGGGATGAAGACCCGCCATTTCCAGGGCTCGCCGCCCGGCGTCGATCGAGAGGGTCGAGGTGGATTGATTGGGGGCGGCCTGCCGGCGTTCCTTGATGCCCGTTCGCGTGGTGATCCACTCGTCCGAGGTGTCCACCAACCGTTCCATGTCCGCGTTGGTGATCACCCGTTCGGGCAGCGATCGGCCGGTTCCCCAGATTGACGACCGCGTCATTCTCACTCCTGGTCCTCAGTTCCGATAACCGGCAACTGACGACCGACAACCTCTTTTCACGCCCGCACCAGCGACGCTGAAGCGAGCTCGCGTTCGATCTTCTCGTTGATCCCGCCCTCGACGAATTCCGCCGCCACGCGAATGGCATTCTTGATGGCGTTGGCGTTGGAACCGCCGTGCGCGATCATGGCCACGCCCTTGACGCCCAGCAGCGGGGCGCCGCCATATTCGGAATAATCCAGGCGCTTCTTGAATCCGCGCAGAGCCTTGCGCGAAAGCAGATAACCCGCCTTCGACGATACGGAACTGGCAAAGGCCTGTTTCAGCAGGCCAGAGATGGCTTCCACCATGCCCTCGCTGATCTTCAGCGCCACGTTGCCGATGAAGCCGTCGCAAACAATCACGTCCACACGGCCGTTGTAAAGGTCGCGGCCCTCCACGTTGCCCACGAAGTTCAGCGGCAGTTTGCGGAGCAGGCCGAGCGCCTCGCGCGTAAGGTCGTTTCCTTTGTGCTCTTCTGACCCGATGGACAGCAGGCCGACGCGGGGACGGGCAGCCCCGAAGATCACGCGATAGTAGATCTCGCCCATCACCGCGAACTGCTCCAGATGCTGTGGCTTCGAGTCTACGTTGGCGCCCACATCGAGCAGGACCGTGGCCGCGCCTCGCGAGTTCGGGAATACAGCCGCCAACGCGGGACGATCGACGCCTTCAAGGGAACCCAGGACGATCTTGGCGGTGGTCATCACCGCGCCGGTGTTTCCGGCGCTGACAATGCCGTCTGCAAGCCCGTCGCGGACCAGTCGCGAGGCGACACGCATGGAAGAGTCACGCTTGCGGCGGAAGGCCTTCGCCGCATGATCCTCCATCGTCACCGCTTCACTGGCGTGAACGATCTCGACGGGCAGACGGGCAGCGCCAAGCTGGGCGAGCCGCCGCTTCAGCTCCGGCTCCGGTCCCACCAGTAGGACCCTAGCGAGGCCTGCGCGAGCGGCGAGGACCGCGCCCTCCACCTCAGCCTGAGGCGCCAAGTCCGTACCCATCGCATCCACTGCGATCCGCCACATAGTCTCAAAGCAACCGGCAACGCCGCCCATTCGGCCGGCCTGTGCCTGACGGTGAGGGATTCAGAGAAGCAGGCAACCGGCCGCTGGACGGCCCTCGGGCCGCTCGAAGGGTCGAGCCTATTCCGGCTGCTCGACCAGCACGGCTTCCCGCGAGCGATAGTAGCCGCAGTGCGGGCAGGCCCGGTGAGGCATCTTCATTTCATGGCAGTGCGGGCACTCCGAGAGCGCCGGCGGTTGCAAGTGATCGTGGGCCCGGCGCCGGCTGGTGCGCGCTTTGGAATGCCTTCGTTTCGGATTCGGCATAATTCTCTCTTCCTTAGTCTGAATTCGATATGTGTCGCGGCGTCGCCGCGCCCAGCGGTCCGCCGCCTGGCTAGTCGGGCTTACGCTCCAGGAGGGAGGCGAACGGCGACTCGTGGGGCGCTTCCGGACACCGGCAAGCTTCCACGTTCAGATTCGCGCCGCAGGTGGGACAGAGGCCGCGACAATCAGGGCTGCAGACCACCTGCATGGGCATGAAAAGGTTCACCTGCTCGGTCACAACGTCGGCCACTTGAATGCCGGGACCTTCATAGAACCCCACCCCCAGCTCTGCCGGCGGAAGCTCCAGTTCCTCGCTGCGCGCGATCATCTCCATCGGCCTGTACGTCAGATCGAAGTCGGAGACGACCGAAAGCTCCACAGGTCCAAGACACCGGTTGCAGGTTGCCGCCACACGCGTCTCCAAGTGGCCGCGGAACCGGATCTCCTCACCCTCCAATTCCGCGACCCCGCGCACTTTCAGATCCCCTACCTGATGGAATTCTGATGTGTGGTAGTCAAGCGCTCCGGCAGGGTAAGTCTCGGAGATCGAAACCGGGTGGAGCTCTAACTGTTCCACGCTGATGAGCACGAACAGCCTCGCACCCTCAAAATCACAGATTAACGGCCTTGCCGCTCGATTGTCAAGGAAGTGAACCCTAACCCTATGGTAGTGACTCAGTTTGACGTAGGGGCGGGCCCCAAGTGCCCGCCCAATTGACCGAACAAACTGAACTGGGTAGGCACCGGGGCCCACCCCTGCGTCGAACGGAGTACGAAGGTCTTCCCGCACTTGCGATCAGTCCCCTATTGAGGTGACACTAGATAGCGCCCGGGCCTGTGGCGCCCGGGCGGAAACACAGGGCAGTCGCACAGGCCGGAAGTCAGAGAACCAAGCCCCGGAGGAGAGTGACCATGTGGAAAGAGTTCAAGACTTTCATTATGCGCGGCAACGTAATGGACATGGCGGTTGGCATCATCATCGGAGCGGCCTTCGGCAAGATCGTCAGTTCGCTGGTGAATGACATCATCATGCCGCCGATCGGGCTGGCGCTCGGCCACGTTGATTTCTCGAACAAATACATCAGTCTGGCGGGTGCGCACCCCGACACGCTTGCGGACGCGAAGAAGGCCGGCGCCGTCACCATCGCGTATGGCAGCTTCTTGAACACGATCATCGAGTTTCTGATCGTCGCTTTCGCCGTCTTTCTGCTCATCAAATGGGTGAACAGAATCATGCCCAAGCCGGCGGCGGCGCCGCCGAGCACCAAGGACTGCGCATTCTGCAAGACGAGCATTCCGGTAGCGGCTACGCGCTGCCCGAATTGCACCTCGCAGTTGAGCGCGGCTTGAACGGCGATGTCGCGGTCGAGCAAGGCAACCGGACGGGCTCCATCCGGCACCATAGTCACTGTACGAGGCTCGTCAAGCCCAGCAGGCCAAACAATCCAACCTCGGTCGTGATGGCCGCCGTTCGATTCAGGCTGAAAATGTTGGCTTCGAGGATCGAATGCGGAAGATTCTACTGCTCATACTGATTCTGGCGGGCTTTTTTGACGCCCTGTACCTTCACTGGGTCTACACCTCACCCAACCATCCGCTCGTGTGCCTCGGTCATGGCTGCGACGTGGTGCGCGCCAGCAAGTACGCCTCGCTCTGGGGCCACCCAATGCCCGATTACGGCGTGCTGATGTACGGCGTGCTGCTGGTGGCGGTGCTGCTCGAAGTCTGGCTGGCCGCCGCGGCCATCCGCCGCTGGGCCCAGCTGAGCGTGATTGCCATTGCCGCCGCCGGATTCGCCTTTTCGCTGTATCTCACTTACCTCGAAGGATTCGTGATCCACGCCTGGTGCGCCTGGTGCGTGGGCTCTGCCGTCATCATCGCCCTGATCCTGCTTCTCTCGTTGGCCGGTTTGCGTTCGCCGGATGTTGACACCGAAAGCGGACTGTATCGCTTGCGCAAGCGATTCGTGCTGGTGGTCGTTGTAATGGCGGTGATCGAGGTGCCGGCGTTCAAATATCTCATCGGCCGCCCGGAGCAACCGGCCGACGGCGCCGCCGTGCCGGCCGCGGTCCTGGACGAGCGCCTCGTCCGGACTGACAGTCACGCCACTGGAAACCTGAGCGCGACCGTCACCGTGGTGGAGTTTGGGGATTTCGAATGTCCGGGCTGCGGACGAATCGAGCCGCAGGTGGAAGAGATGCTCGCCCAATACGGCAATCGAATCCGCTTCGTGTTCCGGCAAAACCCGTTGCGCGACATGCACCCTTACGCCGAAACGGCTGCAGAGGCCAGCGAGTGCGCGGGCGAGCAGGGCAAGTTCTGGGAAGCCGAGCGGAAGTTCTATGCCGAGCAGGATGACCTCACCGAGCCGGCGCTTGATAAATATGCCTCCGAGCTGGGCCTCGATATGAAGCAATTCGACGCCTGCCTGGCGAGCGGCGCCGTCAAGGCCCGTGTCCAAGCTGATGTCGACGACGCACGCGCGGTGGGGGTGAAGGGCACTCCCACATTTTTCGTCGGCCACAAGATGTTTTTTACAGCCCCCTTCGACCAGATTCTCCAGACGATGAACCAGCAGCTTGCCGCCGCGGGATCAGCGGCGGGATCGCCTGAAGCTTCCGCCGGGTCCCCAGCCGCCGGGGGTGGCGGAGACGGATTTGGATCGTTCGGCAGCACCTCCACCCCGAGCTTTGGCGCGGCGTCCGAACTGAACTGCAGTCCGGACGAATTGAACAAGCAGCAGCCCACGCTCATCCATACCAACGACGTTCAGCAGCTTCTCCAGTCACCGTCGAAGCCCGTGCTGGTGGACGTACGTCCGGCGCCGCAGTTCGACGCCGATCACCTGCCGGGCGCAATCAACATCCCCGTCGAGAAGATCGAGACGAAGGGCGGGTCGCTGCCCAAAGACAAGACGCTGGTGCTCTACGAGGGCGGCAAGGGCGGGGCGTCCGACGCCTGCGCCGTCAGCCGCGCCGGGGCTCGAATGCTGCTGGCCCAGGGCTACGATTTTGCGAAGGTGAAGGTCTATCAGGACGGGCTCACGGGATGGGAGAAGGCGGGGATGCCGGTGGAGAAGTGAAAGGAAGAATTCAGAAGTCAGAAGACAGAAGTAAGAAGGGAAGCTCCTGAGCTCGCATCCTTGGTCCCGCCCAAAGCAGAAGTCGGGATTCGGGATTCAGAGTGGAACCGATGTCGCGGCACTACTGGCTCCTGATTTCTGACTTCTGGCTTCTGAAGTTCTGGCTTCTGAATTTCTGATTGATATCATGAAGAGTTTCCTCGACGATATTCTTGCCGAATGCCGCGCCCGCCTCGATGTGAGAAAGGCCGAGGTGCCGCTCGACCGCGTGCGCGAGGCAGCGGCTCAGCGGATAGAACTGGCTTCGGAGCGGCGCGACTTCACGGCGGCGTTGGGGAGTTGGGGTCCCGAGGCCCCCGGCTTGCGTGTGATCGCGGAATTAAAGCAAGCCTCGCCTTCGCGCGGCACGCTGCGCGCGGATTATCGCCCGCACGAAATCGCATCGGGATACGAAGGGGCCGGGGCCGCCGCGCTCTCGGTGCTGACGGAGCCGCAGTTCTTCAAGGGCTCACTTGGCGACCTTGAGGAGGCCCGCGAGGCGGTCAGCCTGCCGGTGCTGCGCAAGGACTTTATTCTCGAGCCCTACCAGGTTTGTGAGTCCGCGGCAGCCGGCGCCGATGCGCTGCTGTTGATCGTGGCGGCGCTCAACGATGCGGAGCTTCGTTCGCTGATCGAACTCGCTTATGGACTGGAGATGGCGGCGCTCGTCGAGGTCCACAGTGAAGAGGAGGTCGGCCGAGCGATTGCCGCCGGCGCGCGCATCATCGGTGTGAATAATCGCGACCTGCGAACGTTCGAGGTGAATCTCGAAACGTCTCTGCGCCTGCGCGACCGAATTCCGCAGAGCGTCGTGACGGTCAGTGAGAGCGGTATAGGAACCGCGGCCGATCTTGCCAGGATGCAAGCCGCCGGCTTCGACGCGGTCCTGATCGGTGAGCGGCTGATCACGCAACAGGATCCGGGCCAGGCTCTGAGCGAGCTGATCAATTCTGGGAATGCTACGCAAGCCGGTCCGGCTACGACAGGGTAATAGGATGCCCGGAGTTCTGTGCCTGCTGTTGCTATTGGTCCTGCCGGAGCATACCTGGACTCCCGGAATAGCGTTCACATCATTTACAGTATGGAAAGGCGATCCTGCCGCCTGAAGAAACGGGGCAGGTGAGCTGCGAGTCTCTCAAGATAGCGGAAGACAATCAAACCGTCGGGTGGCTTGTCGATTTTGAAGATTCCGGCACATCCTATGCAGTCCCGCTCGACCTCCTTGTCTTCCGTGACAAGAAGGTGCTCCAGCGCTTCGGCGGCGATCTGGCTGCGATTGAGGGCTGGCATTTCTGGGCCGGCGGCAGGCAGGTGGCGTTCGTGACCAACGTTGTGCACGGAGGCGGTCCGTGCGCTATGAACTTCACGACACGGAAAAAGGAAGCTTGCTGGCCAGATGGGACGGACCTCTCAACCAACGGTCACCAGCCTGGACGCGGGGCCTTTGGGACCAGGACGCAAACTAACGAGGCCATCTGCGCGCGATCAATTTCAGGCCATGCCCACGAGGGTCAAGATCTGCGGAATCACCCGCGCCGAGGACGCCGAACTCTCCATCGAACTGGGCGCGTCGGCGTTGGGGTTCAACTTCTACCCGCCGTCGCCGCGTCACATTACGCCTGCGGCGGCGTGGGAGATCATTCGCAAAGCCGCGCCACTTGTGATGACGGTTGGGATTTTTGCGGACGTGTCGGACATCGAGTCTGTCCTGAGTGTGGCGGGTCAGGCGGGCGTCAGTGGCATCCAATTGCACGGCGTAGGGCCGGGCCTTGTGCCCGCCCTCATGAGCGCTTTTGGTGCGACGGGCGGAGGGCGGCCCCAAGGGACGCCCCTACGGCACTACCCCGTGATTCTCGCGGTCAGCGTGGATGCTGCGTTGGACCTCGCGGGCTTGCGGAATATCGAGGCTAACGCCGTTCTGCTCGACGCGCCTCATCCAAGGCTAAAGGGCGGCACGGGCCGAACGATCGATTGGGCGAAAGCCCGTGAGGCCACGCGCTACATCCGCGTGATTCTGGCCGGCGGTCTGACACCTGAGAACGTCGGGGAAGCGATCCGGCAGGTGCGGCCTTTTGCCGTCGACGTGGCGAGCGGCGTCGAGTCGGCTCCCGGCGTCAAGGACCCGTCCAAGCTGCGGGCCTTCTTCGCCGCAGTTCGTGAAGTCGACAAAAAGTTGGGAACAGGCGGCAGAGAAGTCCCTAACCGGATTTCCACGTAGGGGCGGTCCCCTGTGGCCGCCGGCTGGCAGCAACCAGAAAAATCAGGGTGGCCACAAGGGACCGCCCCTACGTCGAAATCCGCGAGCGATTCAGAGGGATCCAATGTTCATGGTGGTCGAGCATTCATGAGTACGGCTTTTCAGAACTGGCCCGACGCCCGCGGACGCTATGGCGAATTTGGCGGATGCTACGTCCCTGAGACCCTGATGGGTCCGGTGGAGGAGTTGAATCGCGCCTGGCAGGCCGCTCGCCACGATGCTGCGTTTCAGGCAGAGTTCAGCCGTCTGCTCAAGGACTTCGCCGGACGGCCGACGCCCCTGTTTCATGCCCGGCGGCTGAGCGAAAAGCTGGGCGGCGCGCAAATCTACCTGAAGCGCGAGGACTTGCTCCACACCGGCGCGCACAAGATCAACAACACGATCGGCCAAGGACTGCTCGCGCAGCGGATGGGCAAGCGCCGGCTGGTCGCCGAGACGGGCGCGGGTCAGCACGGCGTGGCTACGGCGACGGTGGCGGCGCTGCTCGGCCTCGAATGCGTGGTCTATATGGGCGAGGAGGACATGGCGCGGCAGGCGCCGAATGTCTTTCGCATGCGCCTGCTCGGCGCTGAGGTGGTGGGCGTCAACGCCGGCTCACGTACCCTGAAAGACGCAATCAATGAAGCCATGCGCGACTGGGTGACGAACGTCGAGGGCACCCATTATCTGCTGGGATCGGTACTGGGGCCGCATCCGTATCCGGAAATGGTCCGCGAATTCCATCGCGTGATCGGCCGAGAAGCTCGACGTCAGATTCTCGAAATCGCCGGACGGCTTCCCGACTGCCTGTTCGCCTGCGTGGGTGGCGGCAGCAATTCGATCGGCCTCTTTTACGACTTTCTTGGCGATGCGAGTGTGAAGATGGTCGGCGTCGAGGCCGGGGGGCGCAGCCTCGCGCTCGGCGAGCATGCGGCGCGCTTCGCGGGAGGGCGTCCGGGCGTGCTGCACGGCACCTACACCTATCTGCTGCAGACGGACGACGGCCTGGTTTCCACCACCCACTCGGTCTCTGCCGGGCTCGACTACCCCGCGATCGGGCCCGAACACGCCGCCCTGTTCCGCAGCGGGCGCGTGGAGTACGTGCCCGCCGGCGACGCCGAAGCTCTCGAAGCCGCGAAAACGCTGGCTCGAACCGAAGGGATCATTCCCGCGCTCGAATCCGCGCACGCCGTCGCCGAGGTCATCAAGCGCGCGCCGGGAATGTCGCGCGAATCAATCTGTGTGGCAAATCTCTCGGGACGCGGCGACAAGGACTTGGGGATTTTCCAATCGGCGGGCGTCTTGTGATCGGCCCGCATGGCTGCGTGCTGGACTAAGGCCGAGGTCACCTGAACATGAAATTGCGAGTCGTGCTTGAGCCAAGTGAAGAGGACGGCTACACGGTTCACGTTCCATCGCTCCCTGGGTGCATCAGCGAGGTCGGTACGAGTATCAGGTGGTTAAGCTAGAATAATGGGCTAGTTGAAATTAGAAAACAACTCTCATCTGATTGTCGCCCCGCGAAGACGGGGTCCACCCCATGGATTCCCGCTCTCGCGGGAATGACGTCGGGCCAGAATAAGTAGGTTGGTCAAATTGGCCACTACCGCGGTTACGCTGGTGGTGTCACCGCCCCCTATGCTGGGCTGAGCCTGCCATGAAGTTTCGCTTCTGGAAATTTGCTCTACTGGCCGGTGCGGTCCTTGGAGTCAGCCCGGACTCTCCCGGGCGCCAGTGTTCATCTTCCGATAGGCCCAGGATAGGATTCCCAAATTCTGCTGGAGTTCAGCCGCTGACAGTCGTACCGTCAATACGGAAATGTTTAACACGTCCTGGCCGCGCTCTGCGTGCTGCTGGATGGCTTCTTACGTCCCTCCCGTTCGGTAGCAAAACCCCTCAAAAGACCGAATCTGGCGCTCCATGATGGAAGGGCAGCGATTTTTCCTACACCCAAGGGCAGAATGTCCTTTAGAATCAGGAAGCATCAAAAAGCGAAGCCATCAGGTCAATGAATTTAAAAGAGCTGAATCGAAATTCCGGTTAACTCAATGGTTTTCAATAGCTTGTGGGAATTCTCCAAAGTCGAAAGCCATTAGGTTATTGAATCGGCATCGTTTGTCGTGCGAAGGCCATCATCTGACTGATTCCGAAAGATTTAAGACTGAGAATCGCCACCGATTTTGGCCTCTGAAATGTGCGCAAAATGGCCGTCTGGCGCGGCAAAGCCATTAGGTTGTTGCATTTGCGTGATTTACGGCTTCAAAGCCAAGAGGTTATTGATCGGTAAGGATTTAGAGGTTAGGCTAGTTGGGTAAATATGAGGGCTGAACATCGGTGTTGACCGACACGCTACAGCACGTGCCGGTCTAAGGTTCGGGGCGAAGAGCTCCAACTGTCGCCTGTTGACTGTCGCCTTGGCATATGAGCCAGCGCAAGACGCAATCCCGGCTGCAGGTCAGCTTCCGCGATCTCCGCGAGCGCGGGCAGAAGGGCCTGGTGATCTACCTGACCGCCGGAGATCCCTCACTCGAGGCGACGGGCGAGTTGCTCGCGGCGATCGACCAAGGCGGCGCCGACGTGATCGAACTGGGCGTGCCGTTTTCCGATCCGCTCGCCGACGGCCCTGTGATCCAACGCGCTTCGGAACGGGCGGTGCGCGGTGGCGCCACGCTGGCCAAGGTTCTCGAACGGCTGCCTCGCTGGCGCGAGAAGCTGAACGCGCCGATCGTGCTCTTCACGTATTTCAATCCCGTGCTGCAATATGGACTGGAGAACTTCGGACGTGATGCCAGCCGGGCGGGTGCCGACGGCGCGCTGATCGTCGATCTGACGCCCGAAGAGGCCGTAGAATATACTGCCGTGATGCGCGGTCATGACCTTGACACGGTGTTCCTCGCCTCGCCGACTTCGACCGACGAGCGCATCCAGCGGGTGGCGGCCGCCTCGGCAGGGTTCTTGTACCTGGTGTCGCGCACTGGAGTCACGGGCGAGCGCCAGAGCTTGTCAGCCACGGTACAGCCCCTGGTTGAGCGCGCGCGACGTTTCACCGATCTGCCGCTCGCCGTGGGCTTCGGTGTCTCCACGCCGGAGCAGGTGCGGGCGGTGCAGTCGCTGGCCGATGCGGCCGTGGTCGGCAGCGCCGTCGTGCACGCCATCGAGGAGCGCTACCCGGATGGGGGCGCGCAGGTCATTGGCGATTTGGTGCGTTGGCTGAAGGGCTGGGATTCCGGGCGATGCTAAGCGGCGACATCACGAACATGGCAGCGGCTGAGGGGCAGCGGTGCAATTGCGACGATGTCACTGAGATGATTTTGAATCCGCAAATGCTGACACCGCGCAGCGGCACCCACGATCGGCGATGATATAAGCAACCTCGGTGCACGAATGAACGAACTGGAACGCTGCCGAAAGCAGATTGATGCCATTGACGAGCAACTGTTGAAGCTGCTCAACGAGCGGGCGGAATGGGCGGTCAGGGCAGGCCGGTGGAAGAAGACGAATCACAAGCCGGTGTGGCAGCCGGATCGCGAGATGCAGATTCTCCATCACGTGGAGCAGTCCAATCCGGGGCCGCTCGACAACGCCGCCATCCGCCGCTTGTTTGAACGCATTATCGACGAAGCGCGCTCGCTGGAGCGGCACATCGTGAGCGAGTCCGGCCCGCAGCCCAAAGCCGATGCGGGTCCGGCCGGGCAAAAGAAGGAGTAGGCGGGCAATGATCGTCGTGATGCAAGAGGGTGCGACCGAGGAGCAGATCCAGGCCGTCATTCGCAATCTGATGGATCAGGGCTTCGACGTCCATCGCTCCACGGGAGCTATTCAGACTGTGCTCGGCGGCGTGGGCGCCAAGACGGAATTCGACACCCGCGTGGTGGAACTGATGGAGGGCGTGCAGGAAGTCCACCCGGTGGTGGCGCCCTACAAGCTGGCCAGCCGTCATTTCCGTCCCGAGGGAACGGTGGTGGACCTGGGCCGCGGCGTGAAAGTCGGCGGCAAGCAGGTGGTGGTGATGGCCGGGCCCTGCAGTGTTGAGGGCATGCAGCAGATGGAAGCCATCGCGGATGTCGTTTCCAAACAAGGCGTGCGGGTGATGCGCGGCGGCGCGTTCAAGCCCCGCACTTCGCCGTATTCATTTCAGGGACTGGGACAGAAGGGGCTGGAGATCTTCCGCCAGGTAGCCGACCGCTACAACATGCTGGTGGTCTCGGAGATCATGGACCAGACGCAGATCCCGCTGATGCTCGAATACGCGGACGTGCTGCAGGTGGGCGCGCGCAACATGCAGAATTACAACTTGCTGAGGGAACTCGGCAAGGTCTCGAAACCGGTATTGCTAAAGCGGGGCATCGCCGCCACCATCGAGGAACTGCTGCTGTCCGCTGAATACATCATGTCGGGCGGAAACTACAACGTGATCCTTTGCGAGCGCGGCATCCGGACTTTCGAGAGTTACACGCGCAACACGCTTGACGTCTCGGCCATCCCGGTGATCCAGAAACTCTCGCACCTGCCGATTATCGCCGATCCGTCGCACGCCACCGGACGCCGCGACAAGGTGCTGCCCATGGCGCGGGCGGCGGTGGCGGCGGGCGCGGACGGCATCCTCGTCGAGGTCCATCACGATCCGGACCGGGCGCTGAGCGACGGCCCGCAGGCGCTCTTTCCGGAGCAGTTTGAGCGCTTGATGAAGCAGTTGCGCGTAATCGCCGAGGCGGTGGAGCGCAGCATCTAGGCTCACCTTCTAAGCTACGTCGAGCCTTTCTTATGAACCCGCTCCCCAGCGCGTTTTCGAGGGTCACGATCGCCGGTGCCGGCCTGATCGGCGGCTCCTGGGCGCTCGCCCTCAGACGACGGGGCTTTGCCGGGCAGATGGTGATTTGCGATCTTCCCAGGGTTGCGGCCCGGGCGATTGCACGGAATGCCGTCGATCAGTACGAGCCTGACCTTTCGACTGCTGTGCGGGGCGCTGATCTGGTGATCCTGGCGATGCCGGTCGGTGCTATCCTGGCGGAACTTCCGGTGGTGGCCTCGGCGGCGGCAGAGCACGCGCTCGTGACCGATACGGGCGGCACCAAGCGCGCGATCCTGAATCGCGCGAAGGATCTCTTCCGGCAAGGAGCGCTGTTTCTCGGCGGTCACCCGCTTGCAGGCAAGGAGCAATCCGGAATCGAACACGCGGATCCCGACCTGTTCGAGGGAACACGGTACGTCCTCACACCGATGCGCGACGGGGACCTTGAGGATGAGCGCGTCAAAGCGTTTCAACATCTGCTGCGCGACATCGGCGTGAAGCCGGTCGTGATCGGCGCGGAGGAACACGATCGCGCGCTGGCCTTCCTGAGCCACTTCCCGCAGTTACTCTCGACGGCGCTGGCGGCGCTCGTCGACGAAGCAAGTCCGGCGCCGCCGCTGGAGCTTGCCGCCGGCGGATTTCGCGATATGACCCGGCTGGCCGGGAGTCCCTATTCCGTCTGGCATGAGGTGTGGCTGACGAACCGCGACAACATGGAGGCCGCCGTGGACGCATTCGTCTCCAGGCTGCAGGCGATGAAAGCGCACCTGGACGACGGGCAGTTGGACGGCGACTTCAATCAGGCGCGCCGTCTGCGCGATCGCTGGCGAAAGCTGTCAGGAGATTTGCGATCCGAAAGCGGAGATGAAACGTGAATAAGATCTTTTCTGACGCCGACGCAGCCATCCACGATCTCAAGGACGGCGCCAGCGTCATGGTGGGAGGGTTCGGGCTCTGCGGCATTCCGGAGAATCTCATCGATGCCGTGCGTCGCAAAGGAGTCCGCAATCTCACCGTGATCAGCAACAATGCGGGCGTGGGCGATTTCGGCCTGGGCAGGCTGCTGGGGACGCGTCAGATCAGTCGCGTGATCGGCAGCTACGTGGGCGAGAACAAGCGTCTGGAGGAGCTGGCCCTCAAGGGAGAGGTCGAACTGCAGCTCAATCCCCAAGGCACGCTGGTTGAGCGCATCCGGGCCGGAGGTGCGGGTATCGCCGGATTCTACACGCCGACGGGCGTAGGTACGGTGGTGGGCCAAGGCAAGGAAGAACGCGAGTTCGACGGCCGCAAGTATCTTCTCGAACGCGGCCTCACGGCCGAGTTCGCTTTCGTCAAAGCGTGGAAAGGAGACCGCTGGGGAAATCTCGTCTATCGCAAGACGGCACGGAATTTCAATCCCGTGATGGCGACCGCCGCCCGGATCACGATCGCCGAAGTGGAACACCTCGTGGACCTCGGCCGGATTGATCCAGACGCGATTGTCACACCCGGGATCTACGTGAAGCGGATTTTTGAAGGAAGGAGTCACGAGAAGAGGATCGAGAAGCGGACGGTGAGACCCAGGGTGTAGTTTGCATCCTTGGCTCGGCCGCAATTGTCCGGCGTTCATCATGGAGAAGCGTGAGATCATCGCCCGCCGCATCGCGCAGGAACTGCGCGACGGCTATTACGTCAACCTGGGCATCGGTATTCCGACGCTGGTGTCGAATTTCGTCCCGCCCGGAATCGACGTTGTGCTTCAATCCGAAAACGGTATGTTGGGCGTAGGACCCTACCCTTTCGCAGGTGAAGAAGATCCCGATCTCATTAACGCAGGCAAAGAGACCGTGACGGAGATTCCAGGTACCTCGTACTTCTCAAGCGCCGATTCTTTTGCGATGATCCGCGGCGGCCACGTCGACCTCACGGTGCTGGGCGCCATGGAGGTGGACGAACTCGGTAACCTGGCAAGTTGGATGATTCCCGGCAAGGTCGTGAAGGGCATGGGCGGCAGTATGGATCTGGTGGCGGGAGCGAATCGTGTGATCATCGCCATGGAGCATACCACCAGGGACGGCCGCCCCAAGATCCTGAGGCGCTGCACGCTGCCGCTGACCGGCTCGGGCGTGGTGAACACGATCGTCACAGAGCTGGCTCTCATCGAGGTGGGTCCGGAGGGCTTGCTGCTTCAGGAGACGGCGCCCGGTGTAACGGCCGCAGAAGCCCAGCTAGCCACCGAGCCGAATTTGAAGGTGAGTGCGCGCCTGCGATCCTACCCGATTTGAAGGATTCTCAGGATTCCCGATACTCGTCGAAAGACCGGACTGCGTGGCGCAATGCCGGAAGGATCTCGGCAGCGAAGCTGTCGAGCGCGTTGGCAGGCAGGCTGGCGATGACACCGCGCACGGTGAGCACGGTCTCCTTACTGAGCAGGTCGAAATCGTGGAAGTCGTGATCGAGTCGTGACCAAAGGTCATCATCGAGGAGAGACAAGGGATCGGGCTGCGACTCGAGGAAATCGGTCGTCAGCCGGAGCAGCGCCTGATCAAGAGCGCGCACGTGCAAGCTGAACCGAGGCTTGCCGCGGAACAGAAACTGTTCGGCGGTATCGTGCAGGACCAGGTAACCCCGCATAGCCTCTGATTTGAAGAACTCCGGCACGAGACTGCGAGTGGGCACGGACATTCTGGTCAGCGGTAAGTGACGAGTCACGGCGTTCAGCAGGACACCAAGCATCTCCGCCTGACGCACCCATTGGGCGCTGGTCATTAGATGGAGCGTGTTCCAAGCCAGCTCGGGCTGGCCAGTCTCGTGTTCTTCCATGGCATCGTTAAGGGAGATGGCCAGAATCGCTGATTGCGCTTCAACCTCCAGGGTGACGAGTCGAGATAGACGCCGGCGTACATCAGCGGGAGGAAAATGTGGAGCTGGACTGGGTCCGCTCAGCCCGAGAACCTTCCGCGTGACAACGGCGACCACTACGAGGACGACTATGCTCTCTGCCCAGACCATAGAACCTTCTTACACTATCACCGGCGCCCGCCAGCCTGCAGGATTTTTTCGAAGGGCCTGAACTGAGAAGTTTAATATCCAGAATATACTTAGGCGTGGGGTGTCTTGTCCTGGCCCACGAAAGGTAGCGCGACAACTTCAGCGGGCGCGGCTTCTGAGTCAAGGTGCGCGCCAGGATCTGAGACTTCACGCCGCACATAGCCGAGCGCGAGTGGCCGGGCGAGACTGGGCGAAATGCAGGCGCTGGTGATCTCGCCGACTTCCGCACCGGACGACGACCGCAACTTCGCGCCTGGCGACGGCGCGGCAGCATCCTGGGGAAAGCTCAGGCCTACCATTTTCCAGTTCACGTGCCCGCGACTGCGGGCGCGCTCCACTATCTCCTGACCGATGTAGCATCCCTTATTGAAGCTGAGCGCGTTGAACAGACCCGCCTCGAGCGGCAGCGTGTCCTCCCCTAAATCAGGGCCGTAGCGCGCGATTCCCGCTTCGATCCGCAAGATCTCCAGAGCTTCCACTCCCGCAGGCACGGCACCCGCCTCCGTGGCCCGCGTCCAAAAACTGGGGAGTGACGCAGGCTCAAGCCAGAATTCATATCCTTCTTCACCGGTGCTCGACCGCCGCACGACACGGGCAGGCTGGCCGTCGAATTCCGCCACTACATGGCAGAGTTCATCGCTCAGGGCCGCCATGTCCAATTCGAGTCCGGCTTCGCGAAGCGACTCCAGCCCCTTCCGCGACTCCGGTCCTTGCAGGGACACAGCCCTGAGATCGCTCGGCTCGATCACCACGCGATCTCCAATCACGTACCGCTGCAGAATGGCCATTGACTTGGAGGCAAGATCGACGTCGGTGTCGATCCAGAGGCGGTCGGCGTCGGCGTAGACGTAGAGGTCGGCGAGGATGCGCCCCTGGGCGCTCAGCAGCGTGGCATAAACGCCCTGGCCAGGCGTGAGACTCTTGACATCATTTGAAATGATGCGTTGCAAGAAGCGGACTCGATGCTCTCCGGTGAGGGTGAATTTCGATCGGAAGCCGAAGTCGAACAGTCCCACACCCGAGCGCACCGCGTGGTGCTCCATGCCCGCGTCAGAGAAACGGGCCGGCAAATCAGCTCCGTGATAGACGACGGTTGCCGCAGCGCGCATGGAGTACAGATCTCGGAGTGGGCTTTGCAACCCCGCGACTTCCTTGACTTCGGACGACATCGCCATTCTCGGTTCAGTCATGTGCACACCTGGGAACGCGCCGCTACCGCGGCGCCGCCTCGACGCCGGCCATCGGCCCCGCGGAAATGTGCACGAGATTGTCCGCCCAGACCGCCATCTGTTGCTCGTCGCTCAGCAGGTCCTTCAACGTGGTCCGCGCCAGCACCTGGTCAACGACCAGTTGCACGGTCCGCCACAAAGAGCGGATAGAGCAGTCGACAGAGTTTGTGCACAGGACTTCACTGCCGGAGTGCTCGTGGCAGAACGCGGGTTCGTAAAGCCGTCCGCCGAGCAGCGCCAGCACCTCGCCCACCACAATCTGGCTGGCCGCACGGGCCAGCGTGTAGCCGCCTGCCTGGCCACGAGCCGCCTTGACGAACCCCCCGCGGCGCAGAATGCGCAGGAGTTTCGCGGCATAAGGGGTGGAGATACCTTCGGCGAGGCTCAGCGCGCCGATCGTCATGCTCGCGGCGGGCTCGCGGCGCGCCAGGCGCAAGAGGCATCGCAGTCCGTATTCTTCCTGGGCGGTTAGCTTCATGGCAGAACCTCAATACAAGTGACAAGTGGCGAGTGACAAGTGGCGAGTTCAGGTCTTGATACTAGCCAGTCACTTTGCCAGGGCCTTTAAACTCTTAAGTCCAGGTGACGAGTTCCACCGACGAGCGGGGGTCTCGTCACTCGCTCCTTGTCACTCGCCACTTTCTCTAGATCATTCCCAACTGCAGTCTCGCCGCCTCCGTCATTTTGGTCATATCCCACGGCGGCTCCCACACGATTTCGACGTTCGCGCCTGTCACATCCGGCACGCCTTCGGCCTTGTACTTCACCTCAGCCGGCAGCGATTGCGCCGCCGGACAATTGGGCGCGGTCAGCGTCATCTTGATATTCACCTCGCCTGACTCCTCCACCTTCACGTCATAGATGAGACCCAGTTCGTAGATGTCAACCGGAATCTCGGGGTCGTAGCAGGTGTGGAGCACGTCGATGACTTTGTCGTAGATCGCGATGCGTTCCATCGCTCCGAGCGGCTGCGCGGGCGTATCGACCGCCTGATGCGCGCCACCTTCCGGATGCGTCGCCACCTCGGTCATCGGGTGCATGTAACCTGCCAGGGGATGTTCCATAATGTGCTTCTCCAGAATGATTTTCTCAGGCTAGCGCGCCGCCTGATCTTCGGCGTCGTCGGCCTCGGTGGTCACCGGGTTCGTTTCACCCACCAAAGCGCTCTTCATCGTGTGCCAGGAAAGCGAGGCGCACTTCACGCGCGCTGGAAACTCCGAGACACCCGAGAAGACCGCCAGCTTGCCGAGATCGCGTCGCGCGCCGTTCTTGCCCGTCACCAGGTCGTGAAACGCCTCGAATAAGCTCTCCGCTTCGCTCCGCGTCTTGCCTTTCAGCGTCTCCGTCAGGATCGAAGCCGAAGCCGTCGAGATCGCGCAGCCTGAGCCCTTGAAGGCAATGTCGCTGATCTTGTCGCCCTCCATGCGCACATAGAGCGTCAAACGATCGCCGCAAAGCGGATTGTAGCCGTCGGCGCGCGCCGTCGCGTCATCGATCACGCGAAAATTGCGTGGGCGCTTGCTGTGATCGAGGATCACTTCCTGATAAAGTCCCCTTAGATCCGCCATATGTCTGTCCTAGCCCAACAGCTCCTTTGCCTTTTCCACAGCGGCGACCAGCCGGTCGATCTCCTCCCGCGTGTTGTAAAACGCCAGCGACGCCCGCGCCGTCGCCGGCACGCCAAATCGATGCATCAACGGCTCCGCGCAGTGATGACCGGTGCGGATGGCCACACCCTCATGATCGAGGATCGTTCCGATGTCGTGGGGATGGACGCCTTCGAGCACGAACGAGATTACCGAAGCTTTCTCGCGCGCCGTGCCGATAATCCGGAGTCCAGGAATTTCTGAGAGCCTTTCGGTGCCATAAGCCAGCAGATCATGCTCGTGCCGCGCCATGTTCTCGTAACCCAGCGCCGTCACGTAATCGATCGCCGCGCCCAGTCCAATGGTCGCGCCGATATTGGGCGTGCCGGCTTCGAATTTGTAAGGCAGCGCGTTGTAAATGGTCTTCTCGAACGATACGGACCGGATCATGTCACCGCCGCCCTGGTAAGGCGGCAACGCTTCAAGCCAGCGCGTCTTGCCGTAGAGCGCGCCCACTCCGGTCGGTCCAAAAATCTTGTGGCTCGAGAACGTGTAGAAATCGCAATCGAGATCTTGCACGTCAACGGGAATATGAGGCGCAGCCTGCGCGCCGTCCACCAGCACCGCAATGTCGTGCGCGTGGGCCGCCTGCACGATGCGCTTCAGCGGATTGATGGTGCCGAGCACGTTCGAAACGTGAGCGACGGAAACCAGCCGCGTGCGCGGTCCCAGCAGCTTCTCATACTCGTCCCAGATCAGCTCACCGGCGTCGTTGATCGGCGCCACCTTCAAAACGATCCCCTGCTCGTCGCGCAGAATCTGCCAAGGCACGATATTGGAGTGATGCTCCATGGCGGTGATCACGACTTCGTCCCCGGGCTTGAGAATCTCGCGGCCGAAGGTGTTGGCCACAAGGTTCAGCGCCTCCGTGGTGCCGCGCAGGAAAACGACCTCGTGTAAATCGCGGGCGTTCAGCAGATGCTGCACCTTGTGGCGCACCTCTTCATATTTGTGGGTCGCGCGCTCCGAGAGTTCGTGAACCCCGCGGTGGATGTTGGCGCAGTCGTTCAAGTAGAAGTCGCGCTCGGCATCGATCACCGCCAGAGGCTTCTGACTGGTGGCAGCGTTGTCGAGATAGACCAGAGGCTTGCCGTGGACCTGCTGGTGGAGAATGGGGAAGTCCCGCCGTACCCGCTCCGCGTCGAGTGCCGGACGGGCAGCTGCAGGCGCTGTTTCCGCCTGACCGACGATCTCCTGAGTTACAGCGGTTGCCATCGTGCCTCCTTACCGTCCCCTTAGCCGACTTCTTCGAGCGAACTCAACCCGCCCTCGCCCTCAGTCTCAGCCGCATTCACACGCGCTTGCCCGAGCCTTGCGGCCAACGTTTTGCGCAAGCCGGTCCGCAGCGGTTCAAACTTGATGCGGTCCAGGACGTCATTGGCGAACGCCTGAATCAGCAGGTTGCGCGCGTCTTCCAGGCCGATCCCGCGCGACCGCAGGTAGAACACGGCTTCGGGATCGATCTGTCCGATGGTGGCGCCGTGCGTGCATTTGACGTCGTCGGCGAAGATCTCGAGCTGCGGCTTGGTGTTGATGGTCGCGTCTTCGGAAAGCAGCAGATTCTTGTTGCTCTGCTTGGAGTCGGTTTTCTGGGCGTCCTTGCGCACCGCGATCTTGCCGTTGAACACTCCCGCGGCATGGCCGTCGAGCACACCCTTGTAGACTTCGCGGCTCGCGCAATGCGGCTTGGCATGGTCGATCAGCGTGTGATTGTCCACATGCTGATGTCCTCCGATCACGTACAGCCCATGCAGCAGCGCCTCGGCGCCTTCGCCGTTTAGAACCGCGCGAACTTCCTCGCGATCGAGCCGCGCTCCCAGAGCGATGCTATGCGTGGTGACGCTGGACGAGCGGCCCTGCTCCGTCTGCACGATTCCCACATGGTAGCCGTGGTCGGTCTCCTGCTGAATGCGGGTGTAGTCCACGATCGCACCTTCGCCCGCCACCAGTTCGGTGACGGCGTTGGTAAAGTACGGAACGGCCGACTGCAAATCAGGTCGGCTGAAACCGATGTGGAATTCAATCAACCTCGCCTGCGCGCCCGCACCGACCAAAATCAGGTTGCGTGGATGGGTCATCGTGGGCTCAGCGTCGCCAACGGTGACAAACAACAAGGCGATTGGCTGCTCGACCACTGCGTTCGGCTGAACATGGATAAATGCGCCGTCCTCGAACAGCGCGGTGTTCAAAGCAACGAATGAATGATCTCTGTAGCTGGCATGGCGAGCCAAGTGCGCTTCGACCGATGGGCCCGATCCATTTGAGAACGCTGCGGCCAGACTCATTGCTCTGACGCCGTCCGGGCCCGTGCCAGGTTGCGAAGCTTCGACCGCGAGGTGCCCATTGATAAAGGCCACGACCCGGCAGGTTCCGATCCAAGGTTCTCCTACGGACGGGTAGCGAGCACTCGCCCTTAGGTCTCGCGCCCGCGCTGACCAGGCTCGTGCCGGAGCAAACGAGGCTCGCGCGATCGGCGCCACGTTGGTAAATCGCCATTCCTCGTTCTTCGTCGTCGGGAAGCCTAACTCGCCAAAACGGTCCATGGCCGCCCGGCGGATATCGCGCAACCAGGCGGGCTCGCGCGTCTCACGCTCCTCGGCCAGCGCGGCAAAGCGCTCGAAGTAGAGGTCCTGCTTTTCTTGAACAGCGGTCATGCTTTTTGCTTGCTCCTTGGCCCTAACAGCTGGCACCTAGCCTACCGCCCGGCCCCTTGAACCTGCTCTTCCTTGTCTTCCAGGCCCAGCCACCCGTAACCCTTCTCTTCGAGCTCCAGCGCCAGCTCCTTGCCGCCGGACTTGACGATCTTTCCCGCAGAAAGCACGTGCACGAAATCGGGCACGATGTAGTTCAGCAGGCGCTGGTAATGCGTCACTACGATGATCGATCGCTCGGGCGACCGCAACGCGTTCACGCCGCCCGCCACGATGCGTAGGGCGTCGATATCGAGCCCGGAGTCGGTCTCATCGAGGATGCCGAGCTTGGGCTCGAGCACCGCCATCTGGAAAATCTCGTTGCGCTTCTTCTCGCCGCCCGAAAAACCCTCGTTCACCGGACGATTGATCAGGCTCTCGTCCATCTCGAGCAGCCTCATCTTGTCGCGGGCGAGCGCCAGAAAATCGATGGCGTCCACTTCTTCCTCTCCGCGGGACTTGCGCGCCGCGTTCAGGGCCGAGCGCAGAAAGTAGAGATTGCTGACGCCGGGGATTTCCACCGGGTACTGGAACGCCAGGAAGACGCCCTCGCGCGCGCGGTCTTCGGGCGCCATGGCCAGCAGGTCCTTGCCCTCGTACAGCACTTCGCCTTGGGTGACAGTGTAGGAGTCGCGCCCGGCGAGCACCTGGGCCAGCGTCGATTTGCCGGACCCGTTCGGCCCCATGATGGCGTGCACTTCGCCCCTGCCGATCGAGAGGTCGATTCCGTGCAGGATCTCGTTGTTGGCAACCTGTGCGTGCAGATTCTTGATCTCAAGAAACATTCTATTTGGTTACTCCCTGTCTATCGAAACTCGAAATTCGAAACTCGAAACTCGTCACGCTGACGATGCCTATTCGTCATCCGGCAAAGCGTCAGTAATCCTCTCATCTTCACGTTCGATCGATCGGGTTTTGACGTTCAACTCCCTGGCTACCACCGCAATTTCTGCCATCACGTCAAAGTAAGCTTCGCTCCCTCTTTTAACCCGGCGAAGCTTCGTCCGCAGCCGCTGCAGCCTTTCACATATCTCCACGGCTTCATCGAGAATTAGTTCAAACAGCTCAAAACCAGGCTTGTTCTTGCTGTCGCCATGTACCCCTCACCAATCCCGCCTCAAGCAGCGCGGCAAACGCGCTTTCGTTGCCATATTCAGCTTCTGGCCGCCGCAGCCTGGCCATCGTTTTCAGCGTCGAACTTCACCAGGTAATCGATCGTGGGCGCTGCAGCCCCGAGTTGTCGCAGAAGCGTAGTGATCTGGCCCCGGTGATAGCTCTGATGATTCACCACGTGAAATAATGTCTCGCCCAGCGGATACGTCCAGCGCTCGCCCCTCAGATTCAGGTACGTCAAGGGCTGCTTGAGCGCCGCTTCTTGGAGACCGGCAAGATACATCTGGACGTTGCGCTCCACCGAGTGCCAGCGCTCGCGAACGAGCGTCAGGTTCGGAAACATATCCGGAGCCAGACCTCGTGCGTCCGTCTGATTCGGCGACCGTCCGAGCCAGCGCTCGAACCACACCCACTCGGCGTAGATCATGTGCGCGAACGTGTCGCGTACTGACGAGAAGCTGTTGCCCAGCGGGCGCAGGAACTGCTCTTCGGTCAGCGCGTCGCAGGCCTCGAACTGGCGATCGCGCGCCCAGTAGTTGTAGTCGAACAGATTACGGATTGTGTCCAGGGAAATCATGCTCTTTCCCTTCGCGGGGGCGGCTCTTTTGGCTGCCCAGGGCAGACACAAGGCCCGCCCCTACTGTATTGTGGTGGGACGTTCGTCCTCGCCCCACTCGATCGCCTGCTTCTTCAGCTGCTCCGAAGCGTCGTAAAATACACCCCGCACAAAGGAACGGAGCTGCTTCAATGCCTCCAGCGTCCTTTTCGCCTGCTCCGACTCGGTCTCATTCGCAGCCTGGAAATTGAGGGCTTCCGGATCCTCGTCGATCGGGAAGACCGTAGCGCGCTTGAACGCCAGTGCGTCCTCGGCAAAGGTCCTGATCTTGCCCGGCATCCATTTCGAATCCGCGGCGAGAATGGCCTTCGCGAGATCGAGAACCTGCTCCGTCCAGCCGGCAACCTGAAAGGTGGTGAAGCGATCAAGCGTGATCGCCACCGTCAGCTTGCTGCCGTCCGGGATGATCTCCAGTGTCGGTTCCGGTCCCGATGGAGTGCCCGCTGCCTGAGCCATGTTGTTTCCACCAAAGCTGCGTCATCCAAAGCCGGCGCTCGTCGAGCGCCGCATGCATCTTCGGCGCTGAGGACAGCGCCACTACAGCGTTCCCCTGAAGAGCGTTACGCCTTCGGACTCCACAGGCCGATCACATTGCCGTCCGGGTCCGCCAGCCAGGCGAAACCTCCCTGGTCCCCTGGAAGCTTGACGGGCGGGACGATGGTCTTGCCGCCGAGTTCTCCTGCCTTGCTCAGGTATCCTTGCAGGTCATCCACCTCGACGTACACCGTCACGTAGTTATGCGGTTCGTGACCGAGCGACGTGATATGGCCGCCAATCCCGCCGCCGCCGGTCTCGATCATGGTGGCCGGTCCCATCGGCTTCATCTGCCAGTCGAAGAGCTTCGCGTAGAAGTCAGACGTCTTTGCGCTATCCCTGCAGCCGATTTCGAAGTGCGTGACGGGTTTCCCCATTACCCCTGTCCTTCAATCTGTGTAATCTGCGTAATCTGCGGACTACTAACCTACCGACCCTTCCAGGCTCACGCTCAGCAGCTTCGTCGCCTCCACGGCGAACTCCATGGGCAGCTCGCGGAACACCTGCTTGCAGAACCCATTTACGATCATGCTGACCGCGTCTTCGGTGGAGAGCCCGCGCTGACGGCAATAGAAGATCTGGTCTTCGCCGATCTTCGAGGTGGACGCTTCGTGCTCCACCTGCGCGCCCGGGTTGCGAACCTCGAGATACGGGAACGTGTGCGCGCCGCATTTGTCGCCGATCAGCAGCGAGTCGCATTGCGAATAATTGCGCGCGCCATCCGCGCCCTTCATGATCTTCACCATGCCGCGATAGCTGTTCTGACCGTGCCCCGCCGAGATGCCCTTGGAAACGATGGTGCTTTTCGTGTTCTTCCCGATGTGGATCATCTTGGTGCCGGTATCGGCCTGCTGATAATTGTTGGCCACGGCCACCGAGTAGAACTCGCCCACCGAATTCTCGCCCTGCAGGATGCAGCCCGGATACTTCCAGGTGATCGCGGAGCCGGTCTCGACCTGCGTCCAGGAGATTTTCGAGTTCACGCCTGCACACTTGCCACGCTTGGTGACGAAATTATAGATTCCGCCGCGGCCTTCCTTGTCGCCGGGATACCAGTTCTGCACCGTGGAATACTTGATCGTCGCGTTGTCGAGCGCCACCAGTTCCACGACAGCCGCGTGGAGCTGATTCTCGTCGCGCATGGGCGCCGTGCAACCCTCGAGGTAGCTCACTGACGCGCCCTCGTCGGCCACGATCAGCGTCCGCTCGAACTGGCCGGTGTTCATGGCGTTGATGCGGAAATAGGTCGATAGCTCCATGGGACAGCGCACGCCCTTGGGCACGTAGCAAAAGGACCCGTCGGTGAACACGGCGGAGTTCAGCGTGGCGAAGAAATTGTCCGTGTAGGGCACAACCGACCCGAGCCACTTGCGCACCAGTTCGGGGTGCTCCTGAACGGCCTCGGAGAACGAGCAGAAGATGATGCCGCGATCCGCCAGCGTCTTCTTGAAGGTGGTGGCCACCGAGACGCTGTCGAATACCGCGTCCACCGCTACCCCGGCCAGCGCCGCGCGCTCATTGATCGGCACGCCCAGTTTCTCGTAGGTGCGCATGATCTCCGGATCGACCTCGTCAAGCGAACTCAGTTTCTTCTTGGGCGCGGCGTAATAATGGATCGCCTGGTAGTCGATGGGACCGTAATGGATGTTGGCCCAGGTCGGCTCCTTCATCGTGAACCAATGACGCAGAGCGCGCAGGCGCCACTCCAGCAGCCATTCCGGCTCGTGCTTCTTGGCCGAAATCAGCCGGATGATGTCCTCATTCAGCCCTGCGGGGGCAAGATCCGCCTCGATGTCGGTATAGAAGCCGTACTTATATTCTTGAGTTGCAAGAGTTTCGACGTTCGTCACCGGAGTCGGCATAGGTCCTCCTGACAAGCCCTCAGCCCGCGGGACGATTCACCTCGTCCTCTGGATACCCTTGAGAGCCGAGCCCACCCATTTAAAGGCAATCTGTACGCGGAGGTCAACATTCCGCAGGCCGTCGTGCGCTGAGGCAGTGTGAACGGCGCAAAGCAGATGCCAAGCGGCTCTGTAGAGAGCTTATGAAACCCATATAAAAATGTCAAGATTGCCCCGTCCGTTGTTGATAGCGGGTCGCTCTGGACCTTTTATCGAATCTGGCTTGGAAAGGCAGCTCTCCGGCAAACGAGGAGTCAAAGTGGATGAAGACCTTCGGCGACGGCGGTTTGTGCTTTGCCGGAATTAGACTCGAGATAGGGGGTCGATGCCCGGGCGTGCTCGGATTTCAGCCGGGCAAGATCCTGTTCCATTTTCCCGGGTCAACAGTCTTGCGAGAGAGAAGGCAGAAGGAATCTTTTCCGGCAAACGAAGCCAAGATGTTACTGAATGCAAATGACTTACTGTTTTTCATAGTGCTCGAAAGCCAAGAGGTATATAAAAACAAGGAAGTTATGTCGTGAAAGCCAAGAGGTTATTGATGCGCAGTTACTTAGGTTCGATTTTAAAGGGGATGAAAACGAGGGTCTTGAAGCACAAACGAGCGTTTTTTTGGCAGAAAAGCGGACGCCCCAGATTTGAACGCTCAACAGGGTCACAAGCACCCCGGCGGCAAGGAAGCCTTGGTTATGGCGTCGTTGTGGGCTAATACCCAGCTTGGAAAAGGCGCCGGTGAGCGACATGGCGGAGACCCGGCATGAGAAGCTGGACAAAATTTGGCATTACTCGGCATTGCACTTGCGAGCCACGACTTTCAAAGGATACCGTTGGAGATTCTCTCGTTGCGCATAGCTCACATGTGCCGGAGCGTTTTACCAGGCCGTGAGGAGGTCTGTTTCATGATCGTGCCGTACAAAATCTATTCCCGATCGGCCGCGGTGCTGGTTTTGCTGATGTCCTCCCCGCTGGCGGCATCAGCCAGCGAGTTTACGGCAGCCGTGAACTACCCCGCCGGCAGCGCACCGATTTCGGTCGTTGTTGCCGATTTCAATGCCGACGGAAAGCCTGATCTCGCGATAGCGGACTTCAACGGCGGCGCTGTCAGCATCCTCCTCGGCAATGGAGACGGCACTCTCCAGGCGGCGGTCAGCTACGGAGCAGGTTCCCGGCCGATTTCGATCGCCACCGGCGACTTCAACAGCGACGGATTTATCGATCTTGCGATTGCCAACAACAAGACCAGCGGCACCGTCAGCATCCTGCTGGGGCAAGGCAACGGGACCTTCAAGGCCGGAGCCGCGTATGCCGCCGGTTCATCTTCGCGCTACGTGGCGGCCGGGGACCTCAACGGCGACGGCAAGCTCGACCTGGCGGTGGCGAATCAGACCTCGAACAACCTCAGCGTTCTGCTCGGCAACGGCGACGGCAGCTTTCAGGCGCCGGCGAACTACAATGCCGGCTCGGCCCCGGTGTTCATCACCGCTGTCGCGCTGGAAGACAACGGACCGCTGGATCTGCTGGTCGCCGATGCGTCCAGCGGAGTAAACAGCACGGTCAGCGTCCTGATTGGTAATGGTGATGGCACCTTCCAGAGAGCCGTGAGCTACGCCACCGGCTCCCGGCCAGAAGGCATCGCCGTGGCTGACTTCAATGGCGACGGTATTCTCGACATGGCGACGGACGACTACGGAGCCAACGAAATCAGCGTCCTGCTGGGCTCGGGAACCGGGACCTTTGCACAAGCCGTGAACTACGCTGTGGGCACGGAGCCGGTGTCCATTGCCACCGCCGACTTCAACGGCGACGGCAAGGCGGATCTCGTGGCCACCAATTTCAACCAGAAGAACGTGAGCGTGCTGCTCGGCAACGGCGACGGCACCTTCAAAAAGGCGGTGACTTACGGTGCGGGATCGTATCCCCGGGCCGTGGCCGCGGTCGATGTGAACGGCGACAGCGCGCCCGACCTTGAGGTCGCCGACGACGTGGGCAACAGCGTCAGCATCCTGCTGAACACGGGTGGCAGCTTCGTGACCACGAGCAGTTCTCCGAATCCATCCAACTTCGGACAGCCGGTTACGTTCTCAACCACCGTCGCCGCGAGTCTGTCCGGATCGCCACCGCCGACCGGCACTGTGACCTGGACCGACAACGCGACCAACGTGCTCGGCACCATGACGCTCAACTCGTCGGGACAGGCGAGCCTCGTTGTATCCACGCTGACCAGCGGAACGCATACCATCGCCACCGCCTACTCGGGAGACAGCACCTACAATCCCAGTACCGCTCCGCCGCTGACGCAGACCGTCAATAGTGGTAACGGACCGTCCGTGACCCTGAATCCGACCAGCCTGATGTTCGCCACTCAACCTCTCGGAACAACCAGCTCGCCCCAGCTCGTGACCCTCAGCAACGTCGGCAACGCCACGCTGACGATCGCAAGCATTACGGTCACCACGGGCTTTCACCAGTCCAACAACTGCGGCAGCGGACTGCTTGCCGGAGCGAGCTGCGTAATCAACGTTTCGTTCACGCCAAACAGGGCTGGGATGGTGACCGGCACTCTCAGCGTGACCGACAACGCGCCCGGCAGCCCGCAGACTGTCAGCCTTACCGGCACGGGCACACTGGTGCAGTTGACGCCGCCCAGCCTGACCTTCGGTAGCCAGAAGGTGAATACCACCAGTTCTCCGCAGACGGTCACGCTCACCAATCTCTCGACGAGCTCTGCTCTCAGAATTTCCAGCATCGGCATCAGCGGAACCAATGCCAACGACTTCGCCCAGACCAACACTTGCGGCACGAGCGTACCGGCAAGGGGAAGCTGCGCGATTACGGTGACCTTTACTCCGCTGACGACCGGCCAGCTCAGCGCCTCCGTGTCGATCAATGATAACGGCGGAGGCAGTCCACAGACCGTGCCGCTGTTGGGAACAGGAGTGATTTAGGGGATTAGGGACTGGGGGTTAGGGACTCGAGGAAAATGTAGAGGCTACATTATGAGGCTATGTCAGGTTGGCCCCCGACCTCTAATTCACAGCGTCCGGCGGAACAGCGCCGTGGCTAGCGCCATCGACAACACGGCGAATACCGCCAGGTACGCCAAGTCCCCGTAGACCGCGCTTAAGCCGGTGTTCTTCAGCAGCAGGCACTTGAAGGCGTGGACCGCGTAGCTGAAAGGGTCGACCGTGGAGATGGCGCGCATCCAAGCCGGGAAAGCCTGCACCGGATAGACGGCGCCACTCGGGAAGAAGAGCAGGGTGTTAAGCACGCCGAAAACGGCGCGCGGAATCAGTGGATCGCTCACCCGCACCATGATGAGAAACATCATGCTGACGAGAGCCAGGGCGGTGGCCACGATCATGATCGACATGCGCGCCAGCCGCAGCGGGTCGAAAGGCTCGGGAATGCCGGCGATCACCGAGCCAATCGTCATCAGCACCGATCCCGAGAGGATCGCCTTGATCGCGCCCGAGAGATTAAATCCCAGGATCAGCTCGAGCTTGCTGATGGGCGTCACCAGATACCCTTCGTGGAGCCCGCGCGCTTTGTCGTCGATGAATATGATTCCGCCTCCGATCATCACCATTACAAAAATCGAGAGCGCGATGGAGCCTGGCAACAGGTACTGGATGTAAGGAACGTAAGGATAGACCTCAACAATGGAAAGGGTGGCTTCGGCCGCCTGGTGCGGCTGCGGAGCTTTCTCGTCATAAGCGGTTACGATTCCGTTAAACAAACCCTCGAGCGTCGAGGAGACGAACTGGTCCGTATTGTCCTCAACCAGCGCCACCTGCGGCGAATTTTGCGCGAGAACGTTGCGGGAGAAGTTCGGCGGAATGTTCAGTACGCCGTTCAGCCGTCCATTGCGAAGGTCCGTGAGCGCCCTGCCCTGATCGTCGTAATTGATCGTCAGGACGGTTTCGGCGTTGACGTTGACGGCGCTCAGCATCTCGCGCAGCTTGAGCGCGGTGACCTGGCGGTCCTGATCGACTACTCCAAGTTTCAAGTGCTTGATCTTGCCTCCGAAGGCGTAGCCCAGAACCACCAGCTGAACCAGCGGAAAAATCATGGAGACGATAATGAGAACGGGACTGCGCCGGAAGCGGCGGAGGTCGCGTTCGATCAGTGCCCAGACGCGGTTCATAGCGGCCTAGTTCCTCTGCCCACGCTGATACATCGCGGTTGGGTCGTAACGCGGCGCATCCTGCAGTTCATCGCGAAGCTGCCGGCCCGTGAAATGCATGAAGACATCATCCAGCGTCGCCGACTGAACCGACAGCGAAGTCACAGTGACGCCGCGCTGCCGGGCCGCTTCCACCAACTCCGTCGTCGTGCGCGGGCCGTTGCGCGATACGATGCGATAAACGTGGTCGTAGAGCTTCACGCTGGCCACTTCCGGCAAACGCTCAAGCGTCTGCTCCCAATCCGGAGGGGCATTGGCGAAACTCACCTCCAGCATGTTCTCTCCGGGAATCGAGGACTTCAGCTTGTGAGGCGTGTCGAGGGCCACCAGCTTTCCGTGATCGACAATGGCGATGCGCTCCGCCAGCTTGTCGGCCTCGTCCATGTAGTGCGTTGTCATGAGAATTGTGAGATTGCGCTGTCCCTTCAGGCGCACCAGCATTTCCCACACCGCCACGCGCGACACCGGATCGAGCCCGGTGGTCGGCTCGTCCAGAAAGAAGATGCTCGGTTCGTGCACCAGCCCGCGCGCGATCTCCAGACGGCGCCGCATACCGCCGGAGAGAAACTTCACCGGCTTGTCAGCCCATGGGCCGAGGTCGACGGCGTCGAGCAGCTCCTTGATGTGGCGCTTGCGCACCGCGCGGGGAACTCCATAAAGCTTGGCAAAGATCAGGAGGTTTTCCTCCAGGCTCAGGTCAAGGTCCGAAGTCGTAGCCTGGGGAATAACGCCGATGCTCTTGCGGATGTCGTTAGGGTCCTGGCGGATGTCGAACCCGTTCACGCGCGCCGTGCCCTCGGTGGGTTCGATGAGGGTGGTCAGCATGCGGATCAGCGTTGACTTGCCGGCGCCGTTGGGCCCGAGCAGACCGAAGATCTCGCCCTGCTCCACCTCGAAGCTGATGTGGTCCACGGCGGTGAATTCGCCGAACTTCTTCACGATCTGGTCAACGTCGATGGCGCCCATTTCCTAAACCAGTGGCAAGTGACAAGTTTCAAGTAACAAGGGGCGAGTGGACAGAATTGATCCATTGACTCAGTGATTCAATGACTCAATCCTTCACTTGTTCACTCCCACCGGGACCGTGACGTACGCCGTCATGCCCACGGCGAGCACCCGGTCGCGGTTATCCACACGCAGCCTCACTTCAAATGTCTTGATGTCGCGCTTGCTGCGGCTCACGTCGCGCTGGGTGGCGAAACTCGCGTCTTGGCCGCGATAGAACACGGTGCCGTTGCGCGTCAGCCCGGAAGGGAGCCGCACGGGGAGATTCTGCTCCATCCGGATCTGATCAATGTAGGTCTCAGGTACGTCGATGCGAACCCAGAGATTGTCGGGATCGATCAGGGTGACGATCGGCTGAGCGATATTCACCACCTCGCCCTGCAACGCCACCCGCGTATCGACAAATCCGTCGATAGGCGAGCGAATTTCCGTGTAATCGAGGCGCACCTGGGCTTGCGTCCGCTGTGCCTTCGCCGCCGCCAGTTGGTGAAGGCTGGCATTCAGCTCTTCTTCCCGAACCTTGACCTGCTCCAGGTTTGATTGCGCCATGGCCAGCGTTGCTCTCGCCTGGTCGACCTGCTTGCTGAGCGAATCGAGATGCGCCTGGGCAGCATCACGAGTGGTTCGCGCCTGATCGTCGGAGGAAGCCGGCTCGATGCCCTGCAGGAACAAGCCGTGCGTGCGCTGGTAATTCAGGCGATCGTTCTCCAGCTCCGCCGCTGCCTCTTTCCGGGCCGACTCAGCCGCCGCCAACCCGGCCTCCGCCTGCTGGATCTGGTCCCGGGTTTGCAGCTCCTGGTAACTTAACGTGGAGCGAGCCCCGTTGGCGCTCGATTCTTGGCCTTCCGCCACGTGTGCGTAGTAGGCGTCCTCGGCTTTCAGCTCTTTGGGAACGATGGTCGCCAGCAGTTCGCCGCGCCGTACCGGGTCCCCTTGCTTGACCAGGAGTTGCTGGATCTGACCGCTTACCTGGGCGCTCAGCTCAATGTCGTCCGTGGTGACGACGCCGGTGAGCGCGAGCGATGTCGGAGGCCGGCCGTAAAAGTAGTAGAGCGCAGCGGCCACCGCAGCTACAATCATGAGCAGGATCAGCACCTTCCGCATGAACAGTGTGCCTCCGGGTGAAGGGGCCCAAAAAGAATAATGAATACTGAACGATCAAGAACCAGTTCCCCTCCATTGTATCCATACGGATCACTCGACGTGGCGATTTCCGGTCGTTCGTGGGAAAAGCCGTGAACCGAAACGGCCCGGGCGCCGTCTTGTAATGTGGAAGGCACAACAAGCGTTTGGATCGACACCTTGACGGAAGCCGCGGCGATCTTGGACAGCGGTACTAGCGAGCAGGCACTGGAGCGCGAGTTCGAACAGCGATTGGTGGATTGTTCCACCCTCGCTTATCGCGTGGCGCTGGGCGTGGTTCGCAATCACGCCGACGCCGAGGACGTCGCACAGGAAGCCTTCGTGCGCGCCTATCGCCACCTGGACGAACTGCGCGATCGCGAGCACTTCAAGGCGTGGTTGATCCGCACGACCTGGCGTCTGGC
>Ga0335085_10002144_pt1 | contig 38006 bp, 32 predicted proteins | sample Lox_Sample_45_FD_206712 | JGI IMG/M metagenome (GOLD analysis project Ga0335085, IMG submission 206712) | Soil microbial communities from Loxahatchee National Wildlife Refuge, Florida, United States - Lox_Sample_4.5 | ecosystem: Environmental > Terrestrial > Soil > Wetlands | place: USA...
CCCACCGCGCTGATGCTCTCCGCGGTGCTGATGCTACGCCACTTAGGGCAGGACGCGGTGGCGGACCGCGTCGCGCGCGCGATCGCCAGAGTTTATGCCGAACGCCGCCATCTGACGCGCGACGTGGGCGGCAGCGCATCCACGGACGAGTTCACCAAAGCCCTGATCGGCGCACTCTCGTGAGGTACTGGGTGCCAGGTGTCAGGTGCTAGCTATCAGGACGCGGGCACTTGGCACTTGGCATCAGCTGACACCTGCACCTGACGCCTAACACCTGTCAACGGCTCAGCAGCCCGCGGCCGCGCAGCCAATTCGCCAGCAGTGTCGGCCACATGCTCAGCGCCGGATCACCCAAGTCGAGGCCGACTCCGTGCGGCCCTTTCTCGAAAACGTGCAACTCCGCCGGCACGCCCGCCTTATGCGCTGCCAGGTAGAACAGCACGGCGTTTTCCGGCGGAACACCGGTATCGCCGCTCGTGCTAAAGAGGAACGTGGGCGGCGTCTGCGGCGTAACCTGGAGATCGCTCGACAGGTATTCGAGCAGCTTCGGGTCGGGATGCTCGCCGAGCAGATTGTGCACCGATCCTTCGTGCGCGTACGGTGGACGCAACTCGATCACGGGATAGATCAGGATGGCGAAGTCCGGCCGCGAGCCGGCCCGATCGATGGGATCGGACGCGTCAGGATTACCGTTGTCGAAGTGCGTGGCCGCGCTCGAGGCCAAGTGTCCGCCCGCCGAAAATCCCATGATCCCAATGCGGTCGGGCTGTACGCCGAAGTCCTGCGCGCGCGAACGCACCAGGCGGATGGCGCGCTGCGCGTCGCCCAGCTCGGTCGGGTGGTGATAACGCGGACCGAGGCGATAGCGCAGCACGAACGCGGTCACGCCGAGGGCGTTGAACCAGTTTGCCGGCTGGCGTCCCTCGTGGTTCGTGGCAAGACCACCGTAACCGCCGCCTGGCGCCACAATCACCGCGGTGCCGGTCGCCTTGGGATCAATCGGCGGATAAACGGTGAGCGTCGGCTGATCCTCGGGCGTCTGGCCGAGCGCTCCCGGCGCGCCGTTCTCCCACAGCGGGATCGTGTGAGGCTCCGCCGACATACCGTGCGGCATGCCGCCGTTCGGAGGATTGGCGGGTTGCTGCGCGAGCGCCGCGGCGGCGCAGGCGATCACTGCCACTGCCGCCCAAATCGAGGGTCGGCTTGCGATTGTGGAAATGCGGAGATGCTTCGCTTCGCTCAGCATGACATTCTCCCTGAGGTATGTCGCACGAACTTGCGGTCCATTTGCCATTTGAATCTCGCCATTTGCCATTTGCAATCAACGGCTAAGCGGTTGGAAGACGACGCGTTCTACGTCCTTCTCCGGGTCTTCTGTGAGTCCTCCGTGATCTCTCTGTTGATGGTGTTTAACATCGAGTTCACAGAGGCAATCACGGAGAGCGCGGAGAGACGAGACTCACCGGATCGTATCGCCGGCCAGTCCCCAGAAATCCTTCACGTAATAGGACGACACGACGTTTCCGAACAGGTGGCAGATCGCTTTACATTCCGGGATGTCGCCGTAAAGCTTGCGCCCGCGCGCGAAGACTTTGCGGAACGATCCCTCGCGCAGCAGATTGCCACCGATCTTCTTCAGCGGCTCGCACGGGTAGAATACGTCGCCGTTCGGGTAGACTCGCGGGAACATGGTCGGGAAGCACTGGAAATCGCCGAACTCGAGCACCGTCCGCAGCAGCTTGGGCGTGCCGTTGATCGCCTGCGCCTTGGCGCGCCGCCGCTCGATGATCTTGGCGACCAATGCCTGGTAGCGCGGATTCTGCTTGAGGCGCAGGTTCGGCATCTTCTCGTTGAGCGCGGTCTGGGTGGCAAAGACGAATCCCTGCTCGCTGCAATAGTCGAGAATGCGCTCGATCTCGGCGATGTTCCACTCTTCGATCACCGTGCTGATGGTGATGTCCCCGGGCTTGGGCATCCCGCGCCGCGCGAGCTGCAGGTTCTCAAGCACGCGCGCTACGTTGCCGGGCTTCGAATCCGGCTGGTCTTCGATAGGCGTGAGCGAGTCGAGGCTGACAATGAGTCCGTGAAGGCCGTGCCGCGAATCGAACAGCGCTTGCCGCTTGTGCAGCAGCGTCCCGTTGGTCACCAGCAGCACCGAACGGAACTTCAGATCGCGCCGCGCCGCCGCGACCAGTTGTTCAATGTCAGCACGCAGCAGCGGCTCGCCGCCCGTGAAGAGGATCGAATCGGTTTCGCGGCGGATGATCCGCAGCAGCTCGATGGTTTCGCGCGTGGGGAGCTCGTCGCTGAAAACGTCGGGCTCCTTCTGCGTGCAGTAGAAGCAATCGAGGTTGCACTTGTGCGTGGTGTAGAAGACCGCCGCGTAAGGCGCCACCACATTGGTGCGTCGCACCCCGCGCCGGTAAAGATTCTGAAAGTAATGTTTGAAGTTCTTGAGGACAAACGGAGAGTGGCGGACAAGCCCGCGCAGCAGTTGCAATCCCGACGGATTTTGCGCTTCTTTGGGCAAACGCCAGTATAAAGCAGAGCGATTTGAGATATCATCCGCGTTTGGGTGTTGTCCTGAATTCTCGCTTCGATGCCTGGCGTAGGGCCGGCCTCCAGGCCGGCACGCCGGGCTGGAGAGTCTGTGTGAAATCTCGTGTCCGGCGGGCCCGAATGTGGATACCCGCCTTCGCGGGGATGACGTCGCTGGAATCGATGTGCACCCGACGATGTCATTTCCGCGTAGGCGGGAATCCACGAGTTCTCGCACCGGCTATAATGCCGTCGCGATCGGCCTTCCGAATGTTGCGGGGGTTTCGGTGCATGAGTCGACAGCGGCGGGTCTCCCGGAGGACTTCATGACCCGCTTTTTTCGTTTCGCCCTTTCACTGATTCTCGCAACCCCGTTCTGTCTCGCGCTGTATGCGCAGCGCGGTGGGCACGACGCTCAGGCCGGACCCGCCGACGAAGCTCCCGACGGCTTCTCACCCGGAGAACTGCGGAAGTTCGCGGCGCTCGAGCCCATTGACACCCATACGCACGCCTTCCAGAACGCGCCGGTTTTTCAAGCCATGCTGAATCGGCTGCACCTGCACATCGTCGACATCTGCGTGGTGGACGATCACAGCGAATTCCAGAAAGATCTGGCAGCGCAGCGCGGCCTCGCGCTCGAGGTGGTCCACGGGAGCGAGGGACACGCGTCGCTGTGCACCACCTTCGATCCCTACGAGTTCCGCGACGCCGGCTTCGCGGACGCCGCCGTTCGGCAGATAAACCAGGACTTCGACGGCGGCGCCATCGCCGTGAAGATCTGGAAGAACATCGGCATGGAATTGCAGGACGCAAATGGGCATTACGTGCTGCCCGACGACCCGGTTTTCGAGCCCATTTACAAGGATATCGCCGCACATCACAAGACGCTGATCGCGCACGTTGCGGATCCCGATTCATTGTGGCAGCCGCCGAATCCCGCGTCCCCGGACTACTCATACTACACGGAGCATCCCGAGTGGTACATGTACCAGAAGTCCAATCCAGCCTCGAAGCAGGCCATCCTTCGGGCGCGCGATCACCTGCTGGAGCAGAATCCGGACCTGCGCGTGGTGGGAGCGCACCTCGGCAGCATGGAAGCCGATTTCGCCGACATCGGTCGGCATCTTGACCGCTACCCGAACTTCGCGGTCGACCTCGCCGCGCGCATGCCCTACGTGATGAAACAGCCGCGGGCCAGAATCATCGCTTTTATGACCAAGTACCAGGACCGCCTGGTCTACGCCACCGATCTCGACCTGGAACCGGACGCCAATCCAGCGGATGCAGTGAAAGAATGGGAAAAGACCTACGCGCGCGATTGGCGATTCTTCGCCACCACCGGCATGGTCGAGACGGAAAGTCATCAGAAGGTGCGAGGGCTCGGATTGCCGCAGCCGGTGCTGAAGAAGCTTTATCACGATAATGCCGCCCGGTGGTTTCCCGGCATCCTAAAGAATTAACGATTGTCGATTGACGATTGCCAAGTGACTTCGGCATTGCAACAAAGCAGGGAATGGATTCGCCTTGATGGCGCGGGCGTCCTCGCCCGCTGTTCTGCAGGCATCCTGCCTGCAGACACGAGAGAATCATGTGTGGCCGATTGCGCGCTACGAGGCGGCGCAGAGAGGCAATGAGGATTACCTAAGATGTCGCTTGCTCTCCGACGCTTCCCGTTTTTCTCTGTGCCTCTGTGCCTCTGTGTTGTAAGCCTTCTGGCCCTGCCGGTCGCGGCGCGCGTAAGACTGCCAAATACCAGAATCGAATCGACCCAGCTGCCGAATGGCCTGCGCGTCCTCATGGTGGAGGACCACCAGGCGCCGGTGGTGAACGTCCAGGTGTGGTATCACGTCGGCTCCAAGGACGAGAAGCCCGGGCAGACCGGCTTCGCGCACCTGTTCGAGCACCTGATGTTCGACGGCACCACAAACCTCGACCCCGATGAGTTCTCCAATTACATTGTGAAGGCCGGAGGCATCGACAACGCCTATACGACCGAAGACACCACCGTCTTCTGGGAAACCGTTCCTTCTTCTATCCTGCCCGTTGCACTCTGGCTGGAAGCCGACCGCATGCGCAACCTCAACATCAGCGACCACAGCTTCAAAAATGAAAGGGAAGTGGTGAAAGAGGAGCGGCGCCAGCGGTTCGACAATCAACCCTACGGCGACGTGGTTGAAGAGCTTTACGCGCACGCCTTCACCGCGCATCCGTACAAGCACGTGCCCATCGGCAGCATGGGGGACTTGGAGCGCGCGAGCCTGGGCGACGTGCGCGGCTTCTACAACACCTACTACGTGCCCAACAACGCCACGCTGGTGGTAGTGGGCGATTTCTCGCCGGCGGCGCTCAAGACGTCGGTCGAGGAGTACTTTGGCCCCGTCACACAAGGGGAACCCGTGCGCCGCGACATTCCTGTCGAGCCGCCGCAAACAGCCGAGCGCACGCTCAAGCTCACCGAAGACGTGGCGCTGCCAGCCGTGGTCGAAGGCTATCACATGCCTGCTGACGGTACCCCGGACGCTTATCCGCTCCATCTGGTTTCCAAGATCCTGGCGCAGGGAGAAAGCTCGCGAATCTACAAGCGGCTGGTGTATGAGAAGCAGATGGCGCTCGAGGCAGACAGCCAGGGCAATTTCACGGAAGATCCTAACCTCTTCTTTGTGCTCGCCGTGCTCAATTCCGGCTTCACGCCGGCGCAGGCCGAAACGGAGATCGAGAGTGTCCTCGCCGATTTGCGCGATCGTCCGATCAGCGAGCAGGAACTGGACAAGGCCAAGCACGAAATGCTGGGCGACCTGATCGTCAGTCATCAGAGCACGCAGACCCGTGCCGACGAGCTTGGCTACGACGCCGTGGTGCTAAAGGACCCGCAGATGGTGAACACGGAGGCGGATCGATTTCTGGCCGTGACGCCGGCCGACATTCAGCGCGTCGCGCGCACGTACTTTGTCCCGGAGAACATGACACTGATCGAAGTGATGCCCGACAGCAAGTCGGGGCAGGGAAATTAGCGGGAGTTTCACCCGAGCGCGGCTCGCCACAACCAAATCGGCCGAAGTAGCGAGTGACGAGTGGCGAGCAAGAAATCGTAACGCGCTGCGAAGAAATCCAGGGTTTGTAGTACGGAGGGCACGCAGAATCACAGAGAAGTTTGCTCCGTGGCCTCTCCGTGCTCTCTGTGGTGAAGAAACGCCAGCAATTCAAGGTCAACCTGTGAAAACGAGAACCATGCTGATTCTGCTCTTGCTTCTCGCTCCCGGCTTGGCCTCCGCACAGGGCGCCCAGGAGGAATATCCCCTCGGCCCCGACTCGAGTCGCCAGGCCGGCGTTCCGCGGGGTCAGGTGACGCGTTACACCTGGACCAGCCGCGTTTTCCCCGGCACGACCCGCGACTATTGGATCTACGTTCCCGCCCAGTACTCGCCTGAAAAGCCTGCCTGCGTGATGATCTTTCAGGACGGCGACGGCTTCATCAAGGAAGACGGTCGCTCGCGCGCGCCGATCGTGTTCGATAACCTGATCGCGAAGCATGACATGCCCGTCACCATCGGCATCTTCATCAATCCCGGCGTGCTCAAGGCCCCGTCGCCCGATCAGCAGGACCGATTCAACCGGAGCTTCGAGTACGACGGCATGAGCGACCGCTACGCCCGCTTCCTGCTCGAAGAGATCATCCCGGAGGTGGCGCAACACTACAACCTGTCCACCAATCCCGACGATCGCGCCATCGCCGGACTGAGCTCGGGCGGGATTTGCGCGTTCACCGTAGCCTGGAACCGTCCGGACGCGTTCCATCGCGTGCTGAGCTTCATCGGCAGCTTCACCGATCTGCGGGGCGGTGACGTTTACCCCAACCTGATTCGCAAGACCGAGCCCAAGCCGCTGCGCGTTTTCCTGCAGGACGGCAACCACGACTTGAACATCTACGCGGGCGACTGGTGGATGGCGAATCAGTCCATGGCGTCGGCTCTGCAGTTCGCAGGTTACGACGTGAAGTTCGTCGCCGGCGACAAAGATCACGACATGGATCAGGGCGGCGCGATTCTACCCGACGCCCTGCGCTGGCTGTGGCGCGATTATCCGCAGCCGATTGCCAAGCCGGCGCCGAATCACGGCGGGGATAAACGAACGGCGATCCTCGATCCGGCGAGTGAGTGGGAGCCAGTGCTACCGGACGGCGCACCCCCTCCCTATTGGATCGACCGGCCAAGCGCCATGCCGCCGGAATGGCAAAGCTGGGCGCCCCAGGCTTCAGCTCTCGCGGTCGGTGTTAACGACGATGTCTTCTACGGCACCGGGGGTAGGATCTCTAAAGTCAGTCCCGATGGAAGGACGTCTCTCGTGCGCGATTATACCGCCGAGCACAAGCCCGGCCTCGTCGGCGTGCCGTTGCGATCCGCGCGTGGCCTTGCGGTCGACGGAAATGGCCTTCTGTACGCTTGCGAAGGCGATCAAATTGTTACGTACGGACCAAAGAGTCGACGACGGCTGATCGCTGACAAAGTTCAATGCCAGGACTTGGTGGTGGCCCGCAGCGGCGGGGTGTATTTCACCGATCCGGGCGGTAGAAGCGTGTGGCACATCGCTCCCGGCGCTGTTCCTCGCAAAGCCGCCGAATTCATTGGGCACGTGAACGGAATTACACTCTCCGCAGATGAGTCCCTTGTCCTCGTGGACGATCCAGAACTGAGATGGGTGTGGTCACTCTCCATTCTGCCCGACGGCTCGCTCGGAAACATGGAGCCCTTTTATCATCTTGAAGCGCGAGACGCGTGGTCGAAAACAAATGCGAGCAGCATGACGGTCGACATCATGGGGTATCTCTACATCGCCACTGACCTTGGGATCCAGGTCTGCGACCAGCCGGGGCGAGTGGTTGCCGTTATCGATCCACCCGAGGGGCAGGTTCCACTTGCCGGACTTGTCTTCGGCGGCCCCGATCATCAGGAACTGTACGCACTCGCAGGCGCCAGGCTCTACAAGCGCCACCTGCTCCGGAAGGGAACTACTCCAGGAATCGCCGTCAAGCCGCCGGTGCCGCAATTATGAGAGATCAAGAGAGTTCAAGTCGAGAATGGGCAGAGGCCCGGAGGGCCGAAGTCGTGTAGCCAAGGGCGACTGCTTTTGAGCCCTGGGGCAGGGAATGGGCGGTAAGATGAGAGCCCCGTAGGGGCGGCGTCTGACCATCGGCCGGGAGGCCAGGTCATTTGGTCCTGACATCGCCCCTCACGGGGCTAGGATGGGGTAATTGTTTGACCGGTTTCGTTCCCACGGCTCCAGAAGCAGTCGCCGTGGGCTACAGGACCTCGCCCGTACGGGGCTGGACCGCAAGGCTCCCTGAAGAGGACCGGTCTTGCAAACCCAAAGACCGGAAAGAGTTCAAGTGGAACTTGAAGTGAAACGCAAACTTCGGTCAGGGAAGTGGACGATCAGCGCGAGTCATACCGGCGTGCTGGCGATCATTTTGTTACTGACGGCGGCGCGCCTGATGCTGGCGGGTACACTTCCGCATGGCCGCACGCGCAGTGCTCCCCCCGCTGTGCCGCCGCCGGAGCCCATCGCGCTGCCCGCGCCCACGGTGCGAACGCTCTCAAATGGACTTCAAGTCCTCGTGGTCGAGCGGCATACGCTGCCGGTGCTCACCCTTCGCATGAATATCGGCGCGGGGCCGGAAGCCGATCCCACAAAGCTGCCCGGAACCGCCCAGTTTGCGGCTTCGATGTACAACGAGGGAAGCGTACATCACTCGGCTCTCGACCTTGCCGAGCAGATCGACGGCGCCGGCGGAACGTTCGACAACAACTCGGTTTGGGACATCTCCTCGGCCACGCTGACCGTGCTGGCCGATCATGCCGACCTCGCCTTCGACCTCATGGCGGACATGACCATCCATCCCGCCTACGCGCCGCGCGACGTAGAGCGCATCCGCAAACAGACGATCTCCGCGATTGAAGTCCTCCACAGCGATCCGTCCTATATCGCCGACGCGGTGATCAATCAGCTCCTGCTGGCTGGCACGCCCTACGGCCATCCTGCCGACGGTACGCTCGATTCGACGAATCGTCTGACGCCGCAGGACCTGTCCGTATTCCACGCCGCCAGCTATCTGCCGGGCCGCAGCGTCCTGGCCGTGGTCGGCGACATCACGCCGGCTGCGGCTTTCGATCTCGCTCAGCGCGATTTCGGCGCGTGGGGAAGTTTATCTGCGCGCGCGGCGGGAGAAGGCGTGCCGGGCGGCGCGACCAGGGCCGAGGCGGGGGCAGGGAACTCGGGGAATTCGGCCCCCCGCTGGCAGACGACCGCGACCGCCCCCGGAACCACGCGCATCGTGATCGTCGACAAGCCTGACGCGGTGCAGACCGAGATTCGCGTGGGATTCCCGGGCATTCCGCGATCGAGTCCCGACTATGTCGCGCTCACCGTGGCCAACCAGATCCTGGGCGGTCCGGCATCCAACCGGCTCTTCAGCGATCTGCGGGGCGAACATGGTCTCACGTACAGCGCTTCGAGCGACCTCAACTGCTATCTGACCACCGGCGTCTGGGTGGCGAAAACCTCCACGCGCACCGCCGAAACCACCAAGGCCGTGCAACGCGTCCTCGAGGAGATGAAGCAGATGCGCGCCCGCCCCATCAGCGCGATCGAGCTCGAGCAGGCGCTCGATTACCTGATCGGGCACCAGGCGCTCGACTTTGAGACCTCGGCCGGCATCGCGGACCAGTTCCTCGATCTGATGACGTACCATCTGCCGCTCGACACCTGGAGCGCGTGGCCGGCCGCCCTGCGCAAGCTGAGGCCGGATGACATCTGGAAAGCGACCGAGCGCTATCTCGACCCCGATCAGGCCACGATTGTGCTCGTGGGGAGAGCGTCCGCCTTCGAGAAAGACATGCGCAGGCTGGCTGCCACGCGGGTGATTTCCATCGACCAGCTCGATCTCGGGTCGCCGAACCTGGAACGCGTAAGCGACGCCGCGAGCGGGCGGTAGGGCGCCTGCAGCGCGGCTGTGCCGCAATTCGATCCGCGACAGACCTCACACATCATGAAGAAGCTGCTGCTTGCGATCGTTCTTCTGCTCGCCATCGCGGCGCTCGCCGACTGGATCGTCGCCGCGCGTGTTCCCGTAAAGCCGCTGGAGTTCGGCGCGCTGCTCGCCGCCACCGCCCTGGTTCTCGGCGCTTTTGTCGCTTTGACGAACCAGGATCTGATCGACGAGCTGCGGCGATGGGCAGGGAAGTCGGCGGTGATCGCGCTGGGCATTCCGCTGCTGATCCTGGTGCCCTACCTGATCTACGCAGCCGCGAGCGGCACCTTCGAGTTTGTTTCCGCGTTGAAGCTCGCGGCGTATTCGATCGCTCCCACGGCGCTGCTGCTGCCCGACCGGCTGCGGAATCGCTCGCGCGCGAACCTGCGCGACTGGCTGGCGATGGCGGCCATGGCAGTCCCCATTCCCGCCCATTGGCTGGCGGACGTCTGGGTGTGGCGCTACGGCCCGCCGCAGGATCTCTACTTTCTTCTTCCGCTCGGCTCGGTCTGCCTGGGACTCTACGCCTTCTCGGTGGTGCGCGGGCTCGAGGACGTCGGCTACAAGTTGCTGTGGCGCGGCGGCGACGTTCTGATCGGCATCGGCAACTGGGCCATGTTCAGCCTGGTCGGCATTCCACTCGGCTACGCGCTCCGCTTCATCCGCTTTCACGCCCATCACGTCTCGGCGGGCGCCTTGGTGGGGGACTTCGTGGGCATTTACCTTACGGTCGCTATTCCGGAGGAAGTGTTCTTCCGCGGCATCCTGCAGAACCTGCTTGAGAAGAGCATCCGGCGCGGGCCGCCGGGACTCTACGCCCTGCTGATCGCCTCGGCGATCTTCGGAGCCTCGCACTTCCATCATCCGCCGGTGCCCAACTGGCGCTACTGCATCATGGCCACGGTGGCCGGAATCTTCTATGGACTCGCCTACCGCTGGCGGCGCCGCACGTCCGCCTCAGGGCTGACTCATGCACTGGTGGATACACTGTGGCATTTCTGGTTCTAAGCTCGCCGATGCTGACTTATCCTGCCCCGTCTTGGTCCTGGGGTGGCGCGTCGTGGCACGGTCTCCGGACCGTGCCGCAACGTGGATGGTTTGCAGGGCCTGCCAAAACTGACAGTCGTCGCTGAATGATCCCGCTCTTAATCTCGGTTCATGTCACAGCCCTAGTTGAAGGGTGGGGGCATTCGGGCAACGCCCCAGCCGGATGCCCCGCAATTTCGAGCGGACACCAGGGAGACGCGCGCCGACCTCCAACGCGCGAATCCACAGTGAGGTGCGCGGCCGGATGAACCGTGAACTGAATGAGCCCGCGTCAAGTCCTCTCTTTTCAGGTCTCGGAAGCGACGAAATCGTCCGCATCCTGGCGGCGGCGGCGGAACGCACCTTTACAGGCTCAGAGATTATCATCAGTCCGGAAGAGCCGGCTTCCCGCTTCTTCCTGGTAACGAGTGGCTACGTCAATTATTTCGTGTTAACAAGCCACGGCGAAGAGATCCTTCTGAGGCGGATGATCCCGGGAGATATCTTCGGGCTTGCCGCGTTTCTCTCCAGACCGATGGGTTATCTGGGAACGGCGAAACCGGCTCGTCTCAGCAAAGTCCTCGAATGGCAGCGCCCCCCGCTCCTTCAGTTTGCCGAGGCTTACCCGCGACTCCTGGAAAACGCCTTTCGAGTCTCACTGCACTACATCGCCGGATGTGCCAGGAGGCATGCCCGGCGCGTATCGAATACCGCCGCGGAGAGGCTTGCCATCGCCATAGCCGATCTCGCACGCCGTTCCGGTCGCGTGCAGCCCTCCGGCGTCGAAGTCGAGATCAAGAACGAAGAGTTGGCGTCGCTTGCCGACACAACTCTCTTCACCGCCAGCCGTGTGTTGAAACGGTGGGAGCGCGAGGGCACGGTGTCAAAAAGCCGCGGTAAGGTGCTCCTCCGATGCCCCGAAAAGTTGCTCTCGTAGATTCAAGAAGTCCAACGCAGTCTTCGGTCAAGATGGTTCATCCCGTTCATTGCTCGAGAGCAACGACACTCTCAGCTCATTAGGTCAATATATAAAACACCTGACGAGTAACTGCGCCAATAAGCCCACCTGGAATGTGACTACTTTGGGCGCAGTTGGGGGGGCAGCCTGGGGAGATGCAGAGGCCCCAGGTTGCCTTCCTATTAGGCGGGCTATGCAGATCGGTCAACGAATCCGGGAAATGCGCGAGAAACGAGGGCTCACTCAACACGATGTTGAGCGGGCCACAGGGATGCTCCAGGTGTACCTCTCAAGGGTCGAAGATGGTCACACGGTCCCCTCCCTCGAAAGGATTGAACGCTTCTCAGCGGCGCTCGGGCTGCCCGTTCATGAGATGTTGCGTAGTGTGTCGGCGCGCGCGGATAAACCGGTAGACGGAATCGACGAAGATCCATTACTGGCCCTGCTTTCGGGCTACGTTCGCAAGATGGAAGCGGCCGACCGCCAACTCCTCATGCGCCTCGCCCGATGCCTTTCACGGCGCAAGTAGGGACGGGTTACCCTTTGCTGCAAAGACCTTCTTGGAATCCGACCATAGCATACGGGTGCCGGCCGGTGAAGCGGAGGCGGGGCGGTGCTTGAGAGCAAGGCCGCTCAGCAGGCGCTGGAGATCGACTTCTTAAACGCGTGCTTGGGCCGCGCGTCACATTGCTTTGGCGCAACGAACGAACGGCTCCTCTCCTGTCATTTTTCTCAGGTTGGATTTTGGAAGCCTGACTGTAACTTCGGGCATCAACTTTAGGAGAGGTGAAAAGGTTCCTTGGATGACTCGATGATCCGCATTCTCGTGGTAGATGATTACGAGCCGTGGCGCCGATTCTCCTCCTCCACGCTTCAAAAACAGCCGGAATATCAGGTGATCGGCGAAGTGCCGGACGGGTTGGAAGCAGTTCAGCAAGCGCAAGAGCTGCAACCCGACCTGATTCTGCTGGACATCGGTCTTCCCTCACTGAATGGAATCGAAGCCGCTCGTCGAATCCAAAAGGTTTCCCCTACGTCCAAACTCCTCTTCCTGAGCGAACACCGCTCCGCGGACGTAGCAGAAGCAGCCTTGCGCACCGGAGCGCGTGGCTACGTCGTCAAGTCGTATGCGGCAACCGAATTACTGCCTGCTGTAAAGGCCGTTCTCGAAGACGAGCGGTTCGTAAGCGCCAGCCTGGCGGGTCTCGATTTCAAGGCACCTGAGAATAATCGCGCAGCGGTCAGGCATCGCCACGAGGTCGCGTTCTACGCGGATGACCCTTCTGTGGTAGACGGGTATGCTCGCTTTATCGAATCCGCTTTGAAAAGCGGGAATGCAGTCATCGTTGTCGCGACCGGGGTACACCACGCCAGCCTTCTTTACAGACTGGAAGCCGATGGTGTGAACGTGCCTGCCGCCATCGAACAGGGGAACTTTATTTCGTTGGATACCGCCGATGCGCTCTCAAGATTGACAGTCGGCGACACGCTTGACCCCGTTCGCTGTGCGAAAGTGATAGGCGATCTCATTGTGGGAGCATCCAAGGCTGTAAAGGGAGAATATGGCCGGGTCGCAGCCTGTGGAGAAATTGCGCCGACCCTGTTGTCCAGGGGCAATGCAGAAGGGGCGATCAGGCTCGAACAGCTGTGGGACGAGATTACGAGGCGTTACGGCGTCCACACTCTGTGCGGATATTTGTCGAGTGCATTTTCCCATAAGGGAAGCAGGCCAATCCTCGAAGATATCTGTGCGGTTCACTCAGCCGTTCATGGACTCGAATGCTAGCCGGCCGCTCGCCCTGAAAGACTCTCTGAAAGAGGAACGCGAACATGGATGGTCGTGCCAGCCATCGGTTCGGATTCAATCACGATCGCGCCATTCACCAGCCGAACTCGCTCCCGCATGCTCGTGAGACCCAAACCCCCACCGTGTTTTCCCGCTTCAAGATCGAACCCCTTTCCCGAATCACTGACGATGAGATGAACCTCATTCGAGTGTTCCTCGATTCTCACAGCAGCACGCTTCACCCCGCTGTGCTTGCTGGCGTTGTGCAGCGCTTCTTGTAGAACTCGCAAGAGGCAAAGTCCAACTTCGAATGGCAGAACGCTGGGCACATCACTCTTGAAGTCGATCTCCATTCTTTGCCGCTCGCCAAAGTCCCTGGTCCAGCTCTTCAGACCGGCAACGATACCCAGATACTCCAGTTTTGACGCATGCAACTCGTGCGATAGCGCTTGTACATCGCTCGAAAGCTCGGTTATTTCCCTTCGGAGTGTCTGTGCGCGATCCCGGACCTCAGAAGGGTTCTCCTCGAGCTGTCCGAGTTCGATTGCCAGCAACGCGAGTCGCTGGTTGATGTCGTCGTGAAGCTCTCTCCCGATCCGGGCACGTTCTTGCTCCTGCGATTCAACCAGTTTGCGGGTCATGCCGGAGAGCGCCTCTTCCATCTCCTTGCGCTGAGTGATGTCCTCAGCCAGTATCAGAACGCCTCCGATGTCCCCGCTGGATGTCTTCCAGGGGCGGATTTCCCACCGAACCCACGTAGCAGAGCCGCCCTGACGCTCCCAGCGGTCTTCTTCGGCTCGCAATGTTTCTCCGTCAAGAGCACGGCGATGTAATTCTTTCCAGCGCTGGGGAACGTCGGGAAAAATCTCGTAATGCGAATGTCCCAGAATTTGCGACGCCTCCACGCCGTAGTCTGCACTCCAGCGGTCACTCACTTGCAGATAGCGCATCTCGCGGTCGAGCATCGCCACTCCCGCTGGCACGGTTTTAACGAAGGTTTTCAGCAGTTCCTCCTGGGATCGAAGAGTTGCTGTTTGAGTCTCTAAAGCGCGATTCGTCTCTCGTTGTAATTCTTCCGCCGTCCTTTTCTCGGTAATGTCCTCCACCATCGCAAGGACCAGCGGAGACGGATGAGTATTCAATAGAGAGATGCTCAAGCGACCCCAGACCAACGAGCCGTCTTGCCGGAAATAGCGCTTCTCTAACTGGTACTGATTTATCGAACCTGCTCGCAATTTCTGAAAAAGCGCCCAGTCCTTCTCTGCGTCATCACGAGGAGAAAAATCGACACAGTGCTTATTGCGGAGTTCTTCCTCGCTGAACCCTAGAAATGAACAAAAGGCTGGATTCACAAAGAGAGGCTGTCCCCCCAGGGTTTCAACCGCAATCCCGATGGGGCTCGCGTTGAAAACATCACGAAAAAGCTGAGTATCAGGGGCTTGGGTCTGGGCCATGTCTTTCATAGCGCAAAGTATATAGCACGGTTACTGTCTGGCAGCAACCGTACTGCACCTCAGACCCGCACAGCTTGGAGAGACGCTGCCCGAATATCCATGCCGGGGTCACAATCGAGTTTGCAGCCCGAGGCCGATGGGCGAAATCGCCTGCCCGCAACCCATCAACCTTGCCGGCCGCCTACCCTACTCGATGCATAAGGACGATCGCTGGGCCGGGGACAAAGAACGGGCCGGCGTCAGGCCCGGCCGCCCTTTAATGTAGCCTACATAGTGGGCCTCGGAAAGAGCTTGACAAATGCGCCCGGGTGTGCCAGTCTCGGTTCTTCCTGAGAGGAGGCCGGGGGGTGCCATGGCCGCACGAGTCCGTCCGTCAAAAAGGCCTGAGACCGGTGATCGAAGAGTCCCACCCGACCGGGTACCGCGCTCGGCACTCGTCACTTGTCACCCCGGTTCCAGCACCCTGGACGCGCCGAGCGCAGCCGATGTACAATCAAGCGCCCGGACCACAGATGAGCGGACTGAGAGCTGTGCGCCGCCACCCCGGAGGTGGTCCGCCGAAGGAAGATCCAGGAAAATCATCCGAAGGAGACCTAAGAAGGAGAGATCCCTATGAAGCGTCACACCGTCATCGTCACACTCTCGCTGGCTGTGCTCGCGTTCGCTGCGGCCGCAGTCGCGCAGGAGAAGAAGGATGCCGCCAAGGGACCGCTTGCCGGCACCTGGCAGTGCACGGCCCACGGCGGGCCCAACGGCGATCAGCCGTTCACGCTGTACCTCGAGCAGGACGGCCAGAACGTCAGCGGATCCGTCTCGGCGCCGCAGGGCGACGCCGACCTCGCGTCCGCTACGTTTTCCGGCGGCAAGCTTGAGATTCACATCAATGGCGGCGATGAGAATTACACCCTGACCGCCAAGCTCGAGGGCGAGCAGCTGACAGGCGGTGAGTGGTCCACCGACGGCGGCGAAAAAGGCACGTGGGAGGGCAAGAAGGGTACCGAGGCTGCCGCCCAAAGCACTACGCCTGCAGCAGCCAAGCCCCAGTAACTGGGTAACGAACCCACGTTTCCGCAGGGGCGCAGTTCGGCCAGTCAGCCTCAGTCGTTAGTTAACATAATATACCTTATCAGACGCACGACGATCCTCTTGAAGTAGGGGCCGGTCCCGTGCCCGCCCAAAAACAACCGAATCCGAGGTGCCGGCGGGCACGGGGGCCCGCCCCTGAGTCAAACTGAGCACCTGCCCCACAAGCTGAGATGTTGCCGCAGGATCGTCTGCCGTGCGAGAATCGGTGCTTCTGGGGTGCCAAATCACGCCGTGTAGATCCACCGACCCACGGATGGGAGTCGAAAATAGAATCATGGCCACGACGAGCATAGCGGTTCCGGCGCAGGCTACGGCGAAGCCTGGCTGGATCATCTCCGGCCGTGCGGACATCCTCTGGTTCACTCTCGGCGGCGCGGCGGCGGGTTACATCTTCTGGGCACTGTGGCGATTCACGCACGTGCCGCTGCTGCTGCTGGTCGCGATCTGGGCCGTCGTGTTCGACGAAACCCATGGATTCGCGACCATTTCCCGCACCTATTTCGACGCCGAGGAACGGGCCAAGCGCGGAAAGTGGCTCTGGCGGAGCCTCCTGTTCTTCCTGGCCATCGGACCCGTGATGATCCTGCTGCATCTCGGCGACTGGCTGGAGCTAGCCACCGAACTGTGGGGTTATTACCACATCTTCAAGCAGCACTACGGCTTCCTGATGATGTACAAGAAGAAGAATCGGGATTTCGATCCTGTTGATTTGAAGCTGGATAAGGTCTTCTTCTTCGCCGCCTTCTATTTCCCCTTCCTCACCTACCCGCTGCACGATAAAGAAGCGGCGGGGATGCTTCCCTTCCCGATCATCCCCCGCGTGGCGGTCGTCTACGAGGACGTCCTGCTGTTTCTACTGATCCTGATCACCCTGGTCTATCTGGCGCGCCAGGTTCAGAAGGTCCGGCTCGGCCTCGGCCTCAACTGGCCCAAGCAATTGCTCTTTGCGGCGGCCATCCCGGTCAATTACCTGCTTTTCCGCAGCGGCATGCCGCTGCTGGGCGTCTATGCGGCGGTCACCATCTTCCACAACATCCAGTATCACCGCCTGGTGTGGTTCTACAACCAGAACAAGTACGGCGACGATCCCCAGCGCGCCCGCAGCTACGGCCTGGCAACGCTGATCAACAGCCGCTGGCTGTTCTACGTGGCCGCGGCGGCGCTCTACGCCGTCATTTTCGACGTGGTGCCGCGGTTTGTCCTCAAGGACGGCGTAGGGCTGATGAACGTGGGCCAGCGCAACGAAGTGATCTTCTCGTTCTTCGCCGCACCCGGCCTGCTGCACTACTGGATCGACGGCCATATCTGGAAGGTGCGGCACGATCCCGAGCTGCGCCAGTATCTGAAGTTGTAGCGGCGCTCTATGAGCGCCGGTCGTTCTTCCTTGAAAGGCCGACGGTCGCAGACCGCCGCTACAGCCCGCGGACCGCCGCTACGGCGTGGCAATCTCAACCGACAAGCGTGCTGGTGGGAATATCCGGCTTCTGGCCCGGCGGGACACACGGTGGCGCGCCTTGCTGTTCGGGCTTCGCCATGGCGGGCTCGAGCAACTGCTCCTTGCGCCAGACGAGCGTGTTGGTGTCGTAGGCGGCGATCTCGAATCCCTGGCCGTGGGTGATGGCGTCGCAGGGGCAGGCTTCCACGCAGTAGCCGCAGAAGATGCAGCGGTTGTAGTCGATGTTGTAAACCTTGGCGTAGCGCTCCGAGGCGCTGATGCGATGCTCGCCCGTATTGTCCGCGGCCTCGATGTAGATGCAGTTGGCCGGGCAGGCCGCGGCGCACAGAAAACAGGCGACGCACTTCTCGAGCCCATTCTCGTCCCGCCGCAGGATGTGGACTCCGCGGAACCGGTCCTCAAAGTGGACAGGCTCCGCCGGATAATTCTCCGTCACCGTCGGCGCCACCATATTCTTCCAGGTGATGCTCAGGCCCTTGCCGATGGCCGCCGCCGAGTCCACGAATTCCTTCACGATGTTTGCCATGCGCGATAGATTCTCCCCTTGCCAGTATAGGGACCGCGGTGGAACGCGTCAATTGTCAGATGGCGTAGGAGGTGGACCTAGGTTCGGCTGGCCCGCGCTTCTTGAAGACAAGGCGATTTGGCGCCACGAATGCGCGTGGGAGGCTCGAGGGTAACCCGGTTGTGACACGGTGTCCTGACCGCGCCACAAACGCGACATCATCACGTAGGCGTTGACGCGGAGTTGTTTGACGCGATGGCAGAAGCTCAGGCTCTCACGATCTGGCAAATCGTCTCAGAGACGAAAACCGGTAGCCATTCCACCACCGAGGTGGACAGGTAATAGACAGCGGCGTCGGCGTGGATGCGGTAGCGTTCCACGATGGGATTGTACGCTGGCAGTCCTTTTGTTGCCAGGCACGAGGGCAGCCCGATGGTCTAAGAGTACGGAGACCTTCGGTCGCGCAGGTGGCACGGTCAGGAGACCGGGCCACAACAAGGCCCCACGTGTCCGCCATCCTGGCGGCTCTGGGCTCGATCAAGCCGGGCCACGCGATTCGAATTGGTTAGCAAGGTAGCGCGGACCTGTTTCGTAGGTCCGCGGCTTTTCTTTACGGGCCAGGAAGTACCGCGGACCTTGGAAAGCAGGTCCGCGCTACGCTTGCTCTGGGCGCTAGCCCAACAAAACGCGGCAGGCCAGGCTGTCTGCGCGGTCGAGAGGCCGGCGGAGTGCAACAGAGGTATTCTGAACTTTGAGCGCGGAGACCTTCGGTCGGTCGGGTGGCACGGTCAGGAGACCACGCCACAACGAGAGCGACAGAGGTATTCGATGTCGTGGCCACCCGCGAAGTTTTCTTGTATACTGTAGCGCGGTCTCGAGCCCATAATCGTGACTCCTGCCTTCGCATACGAGAATCCTAACGTTGCACTTGCAGCGCGTACTCTGCTGCTTGCTGGATACGCGATTGAAAACAGCAGGCGACAACCCACACACATTGAAATCCTTTGCCATAAAACATCGGTGCTGGCGTCCGATGTGCGCTATCTAGTGGCGCTTACGGAAGCTGACTCGTTTACTGAACACACTGTGCAGGAACTCAGGAGGATCGCTGGGCGGGAGGGTAGGTCTTTGGTGTTGGTGGGAGCTACAGCCACAGAGCTGCAGCTAGGATGGGCGGACTTCCTGGATGCCCTTGGAGGTGCTGTCCCGTCGTGGAGGGCGCTGGCTCCGGAGTATGAAAACAGTTTACTAACGACGGGGACTAACAGGTTGCCGGTCGGAGTGACAAGTGAAGCGTGGCGATTGTTCGAGGATCTAGTGGCTGACGGCTTTGAGCTCGTATTCGGGAGGAAGGTGCGTAGAATGGGCGCACGTAAACGAGGGCAGCGCGTCAGCGACATGATCACTCAAATTCCCGACGGTGCAGTCTTGGTCGTAGATGCCAAAGCTACCGCTGGTGCATTCAGTGCCACGATCTCAGAGTTGAGGCCATTGATCGAGTATACTCGGATGCAACGGCTACGACAGCGAGGACATAATGAAGTATTTGCGGCAGTGCTAGTTGCACCCGCATTTGACCAAGACGCTAGTGGATTGAGCAGCGTCTCAAAGCAGTTTCTGGCGGAAACTGGTGTTCCTGTAGCATTCCTGCAAGCTGCGCTTTTGGGCCAGATGGTCACGTCATTCTCCCAGCGGCCAGACCTCCGAATCGCTGTACATTGGCGTTCTCTCTTTTCGGGTGGTCTGATCGAGGCACGAGATTTTGAGTCGGAGTTAAGGCGCGCCGATGCCGAGCGCTATTGAGACGTAGATGGGCACATCTAAGAACGTTCGTTCGCCTGACATTCCTCCGTGGAAGCCATTCCTTGCCGTGGTTGGTCGGCCTGATGTTCCGATCGAGCGCCAAGCGAAGGAGCTTTGGCGAGCAGCATACGCCGATCGAGGTCATCGACTCGAAGATGATTTTTCTCAAAGGACACTGGCCTTTGCATGTGAGCTCGCTGCTACCACCCGAAATGTTCAAACAGCGCTGCACGAGTACGATGCGGCTAATCAGCGTGAACAGCGGGCAGGCTTGGGTGTAGAGGTCGGAAGGCGAGCGCTTGCGCGCGCCGTTGCGCGCGGCACAGGCGCGGCTGGGTTTGCTGCGGACTTTTTTGCTGACGCGAGTTCCTACTATGCTTCGCGCGACCTGCCGAGTTTTGTTGGTGCGGCTGGTAGGGTCCAAAACACCTCCTCGGCGATTGAGCTGAAAAATGCGATCACTAGAGTCACCCGCGAACAGGTATCTAGGATTGGTGTGCCCCGGACCGACGCTGACGGATGGGCTTCCTTCGTCAAATCGGCCCTGATGGCTTTGAGGCGGGGGCGATAGTGTCGCAGTACTTTATCTACCGCGACACAGATGACCCGTCTCAACCCGGCGTTCACTTGCGTGCGGATCAGGGCGTGATAACCGGGGCAGCGGGATTTCAAAACAGCTTTGGTGCCCCAACCAGCCTTGAACTTGATCTCTTGTTGATTGCAGCGGGTGTTTTCAGCGTCGATCGCGGCACGCCGCGCGGCGAACGGGAGGATTTTGCACGACACCTAGAGCTTTCGATTCCCGTCGTAAACGCGGGTCGCTTACAACCTCTCGCTGGTTCCATCGAGGACGTATTGCGTATCTTATCCAATGATTATTGGCACATTGAATTACGCCAGCACGACGGTGCCACTGAGACATTCCCAGAAGGCAAAAGGCAGGAGGGCCAAGTGCTCCTGTTCTCCGGCGGCCTAGATTCGTTAGCTGCGGCGATAGAATTCCGAAATGCTGGACCACTCGTGCTCGTCAGTCACATAACGCGCGGACGACAGACCCGAAATGTTCAGGACCGCCTAAGAGGAATGCTTGCTGATTCGGGTACTTCGCTTCCGCATTATCAATTGCTCGTTTCGTCAAGGGATGTACCAGGATTTGACCACGACATTGAGGGAAGCCAGCGGACGCGCTCATTCATGTTCTTGATTCTTGCGGCGTTGGTTGCGCGTCGACTAGGTCGGCGTGATTTGTTGGTGATTGCGGAGAACGGGCAGATGGCGATTCATCTGCTGCTGAACACAGCTCGCATTGGCGCGTTTTCAACCCACACCGCTCACCCAGATGTCCTCGACTCCATGGAGACCATCATCTCCAGAGCGTTAGGCGGCACGTACCGCATCTCAAATCCTTACGTATCGCTCACGAAAGCTGAAGTGGTCGAGCGGGTCTGGACGGCGATGCGCGATGCTGTGGCTGTTACCAGTAGTTGTTGGCGAAGTGCTCGGCTTCCGGAAGGCGTAACCCACTGCGGAGAATGCGTTCCATGCATGATCAGACGTGTGGCGATTGAAACGCACGGTGATGACCCCACACCGTATGGAAGAGACTCATTTGCGCAGAACTTTTCAGCATTGGACCCAGATGACGAGGCAAGAAGAAACCTCGCCGACTTATGTGAGTTTTCACGCAAGTTTGAAACGATGAGCGATGCTGATCTGATCGATGAGTGGCCGGAATTGTATTCGGCCAACATTGATCAGGCATCTGCGATCGCCATGTATCGTCGGGCAGCACAACAGACTCGCGCTGTGTTGTCAAAGTATCCAGGATTAGCGCCCGCTTTGCAATGAAGATCTCTCATCGAGAACTCGAGGACTGCAGGCGTTCACCAACGAGGTGGTGGCAAGGCCGGCAGTCTGTCAGCGGATTCCCGACCTTTGGATACAGGCAAGCCCTAGTAAATGCAATTCATCGTTATCATCGAACGAACAGCGCACGTGCAGCGCGGGCGCACTTGCGCCAGATGATTGACCGAAATTTTACGGACGACAAGCGGATCGCCGATTTGGAAGCAGGTTTTGAAAGCTATGTCCGCTGGCACCGGCGATCCGGCATCATCGTTGCCGACAGCAACATTCGGCTTTCATACTCAATTGGAGGCTTCCTCGATCTGGGCGGTCTTATTTCCCGGCTGGACGTTACAGACATTGGGTATCGCGCAGTTATTCTGGGCGCTGGAGGATCTAATTGGCGCAATGAATTGAGAATGCCGTTAATCCAAAGTGCAATTGCCTTCAAGTATGGTCGGCCAGTTGAAGAAGTCGCCGTCGGAGTTCAGGAGCCCGACGGCAGCGCTTTGGAGGATGAGACCTACGCGTTGGCACAAATCGCGAGCGCACGGCAAGAATTTCAGCGACTGGGAGAAGGGGTTCGACGGCTAACTCCACCTTAGAAACGCTGGCGCAGAATCCGCGGGTGGCGACGACATCGCTTCTCAATGTCGTCGACACGCGCTCGTGTTCTCCGGTCCTGAGACATGCTTGAAGTGGTGTCGGACACCAACGTACTCTTGGCTGCGCTCCGCTCAAGCCTGGGCGCCTCTTACCGCCTGCTTCAGACGCTCAACAAGGGCTATGGCAGCCCGTGCTTTCGCCGGCGCTGGCGCTTGAATACGAGGCGGTACTGAAACGCAGCGCCACAGAGGCTGGACTCGCCTTGGGAGACATCGACGACTTCATCGAGTACGTGTGCAGCAGGTCAAAGCTGGTTCAGATTTATTTCCGCTGGCGGCCGGTGTTGCACGACCCGGACGATGATCGTATTCTGGAGCTGGCGATTCGCGCGCGAAGTTCCATCGTGACCTTTAATGCGAGGCATTTTGCGGGCGCTGACCGCTTTGGCGTTCGAGTGATGAGCCCGAGGGAAGTGCTGACACTCATCGGAGACCGGAAATGAATCTGACGATCAACGTGTCTGACGAGCTCTACCGCCGCGCGGCTGAAGTCGCGGCCGTGGAAAAGGTCTCCGTTGAAGATTTGTTTGCGTCAGCCTTCGAAGACCGAGTGCTTGAGTTCGAGCGGCTCAAGGAAAAAGCGGCAAAGGGAAGTTACGAAAAGTTCTTTCGCGTGATGTCCAAAGTCCCACGCAGTAAGCCCGATGAGCACGATCGGCTCGAATAGAGGCCATCGGCGCCCGTGATGCGGGGCCGCAAAGGCAACCCCGTAAGCACCGCATAGACCTCGCCGAGCGTCCGCAGCGCGCAGAACGAATCGTCTCTGCGCGCTGAAAGGAAGGCTCCAGCACTCAACGCATGGCGCGGATGGCAGGCTGGCGCAGGCCCTTCCTTCCCGGGCCTGCGCCGGATGAACCGTTTCTTTGCAGGCCTCCCATTCTCTCGTTGTAGCACGGTCTCCTGGCCGTGCCACACGCCCGACCGAAGGTCTCCGCCAGCCTCGCCCTTTTGAGGGTGACGTACGGTTACCACCGAGTGTGCGTCACCCGCGTCAAGCTTCCGTTATGGTAGTATGGCTGTATGGCAAGCCAGAAAGTCACATTCAGTCTTCCCGAGGATTTGGTCCGGCGATTCGCCAGCCGCGTGCCGGCCCGGCAGCGGTCCCGCTATGTTGCCGAGGCTTTGTCAGCGAAGCTGAGTGAGCGCGACCAGATGCTGGCCCGAGCGTGCGAAATCGTGAACGGCGATAAGGCCATTCGCGCCCTCGAGCGAGAATGGGACGCGCTCACGGACGAAATTCAGGAGCCCTGGAATGACGCCGCAAAGGGGTGAGCTCTGGTGGGTGCGGTTAGACCCAGCGCTCGGATCCGAGATTAAGAAAAGCCGGCCTTGCCTCGTCGTCGGCTCCGACGTCCTGAATCAGCGCCGGCGCACGATTGTGGTTGTGCCACTATCCACCGGTCCGCAGGCTGCCCCGCCCCTCGCCGTGCCGGTCCGCAGTTCGGGAAGATCCGCGGTCGCCGTCACCGATCAGATTCGTGCTGCCGCCAGGGAACGATTCATTCGCCGAATGGGGAAGCTTTCGGAAGCTGACTTGGCTGCCGTGGAAGACGGATTGCGAGCCGTTCTAGAGCCGTAAGCGAGTTTCCCAAAGGCCTGCCCCGACGGTGCCACACCCCGACCGAAGGTCTCCGTCAGCCCCCCCTTTTGAGGGTTGCGGCTTACCACGCAATGTGCGCCAACGGTACGTCAGCCGGTTGGCTGTCGCCCAACATGTGCCACCTCGCCGACGAGTACCGCCAGCGCTCCGGGCTGAGCACCAAACCCTTGCGGCACGGATTCGCATGCAGGTAGTCCAGCTTTTGTCGCCAGAATCGTTCTCCCCGAATCGCTTCCGGCTGGCGGCGCGGTTGCCAGAAGCGGCCCTCCCGGTCCGCCACCGCCTGGGTGCGCAGCGTCTCCGTAAAGCATCGCGGAGCGTGCTGAGCACAATAATCACTCAACTGCCCGGTGAGTGAACTTGCGCAAATCGGTCAACGTCTTCCCCAGCCGCTTGCTATCCCAGTCGGCATCAAAAGCGATCATATGAAGGTGGGCATACCACTCTTCTACCCGACAGCTCGAGACTGGCGAGCCCAAAGCACGGGTACCCCGTTATACATCCAAGTGAATTCTTTCCGAGTGCCCCGTTACACGTCCACATAGCCCAACGGCTGCGGGAAACCGGTCAAGGCTCACTTTCATATGCTTGTGATTGCAGGCTTGGGGCGAGACAGACTGGCGCCAACTCAGCGGCTAGGGCTCGTGCCATTGCATGCTGACGATTTCGTGCGTGCCGGCGTCCTTGAGCAGCAACACTGAATCATCCGTCGCGAGGCCCAGCCAGAGGCCCCAGTAGCCCGTCATTTGGAACCCCTTTAGGCTCGCCACTTGCTCGAGTCTTCGATCGCGGATTCCCACTCGCATCACTCCCTGGTTCGACGCCAGCTGGAGGAAGTAAACATACTGCCCGTCTCGGGACCAGCAGGGATATCCAAAATTCCCTTTGGCCAGCGCCGACCACTTCTGCGTTTCGAAATCGAAGACCATCAAACCTTGAGAATTGGCAAGCAGGGCTACAAGGTACCTCCCATCCGGCGACCAGCGCGGGCTGAACAGGCCGTCGGAAGCCGGGACAGCGGAAAGATGATTGGTATTCAAATCCAAGATACGGATGGCGGTAGCGGATGCTTGCATGGCGGAGAGACCTGAGAAAGCGATCGAATTGCCGTCCGGCGACCAGACGGGATCGACCTGGTCACCGCTTTGGGTGGGCATCAATGGCTGCGGCTCGCCTCCGGCGGCCGCGACCTCATAAATGCGGAATGGTTTGCCCAGCTCCCGGCCATAATACACAATTTCTCTGCCGTCCGGAGACCATCGGGGCAGCATGGCGTAAAACGGCGGAGCGCTGAGCTGGAGCTTATCACTCCCATCCAGTTTGCTCCGCCAGAGTGTTCCCTCTGGAAAAGTTGCATAGGCCACCCATTGCCCGTCCTTTGAGAAAGCCAGATCTTGCGCCGAAATTCCGCCCAAATACGGCTCAAACGTTTTGGTCTTGCCATCGTAGCGCTGGAGTTCTCCGCGCCGGGATCCTGCAACTGCAAAGAGCTGTTTACCGTCTTTGCTCGGCAATGGGTCGGAGTACGTGGTGACGCCGGAGGTCAATTGTACGGGCGCGCGGCTGGCCTTGCGCAGCCAGCTCCCTGTCTCGCGCACGGCCCATAATTGACCGGCCGACTGGAAGACAAAGTAGTTGCCGGGCGGCATCCATGAGCCGCAGCACCTGCCGGTACCTGGATGCCAGTCGGCTAGCACTTGATGGAGGTCCGAGCCGTCGGTGGAAATCTGCCAGAGGGTATTCACCCGCGTCTTGGAATTGGCAAGAGAGAAGCGAATCAGGCTGCCATCGGGCGACCAGATGGGAACGGGATCGAATCCTCGGCCGGAAAGGGAGGCGATTTTATGAGCTTCGGAGCCGTCCGCCTTCGCGAGGTCGAGTTCATCACCCCGAGAGTAAGCCAGCATCTTCCCGTCCGGCGACCACGCGCCGTGCCTGCCCACCGCGTCCCCCAGCCGTTGCGGCGGACCACCCAGCACCGGTAAGGCCCAAAGCGGCCCTGCCGGAAATGTGCCCGGCCGATCTGCCACCAGCAGCTTGGAGCCGTCCGGCGAGATGCTGAGAGGCTCCATAGTCGGCGAAGGAGCCGTTATCGGCGCCACCGTTCCGCCGCTCACCGAAACCTGGGCGATAGGAAGACTGAATCCGGTCCCAACCTCTTCCAAGTAGAGCCGCGAGCCATCCGTTCCGGCCAGTTCCTTGGGCACGGCGTCATTAGTGAGCTGCGTGTAATCGGAAACCGTTGGCGGCGGGAGCGTGGGGCGGAACACATAAGCAAGCGCGGCAACTGCGATGGCCGCTCCGGCAACACCAATGAGCAAGCCTTTTTTGTGCCGGCGGGCAAGCGTCACGGCGAGGTCGCGGCTGCTTGACCCGCTGTCCTGTAGCCGAGTGGCTGCGGTGGCCTGGGCATCTTGCCCCTGCGCATTCGCGGCCGTGCCACGCGCCGCTGCTACGCTGTGGCCGGAGCTGGTATCGCGCTTGAGGCGCTTCAAGTCGGCGCGAAGGTCCGCCGCGCTCTGGTAGCGCAGCTCGCGGTCTTTTTCGAGGGCTTTGTTGATGATCTCTTCGAGCTTGGGAGACAGGCCGGGATTCAGGCCTTGCGGCGGCGTGGGCGCGCGGTTCAGGATGGCGTCAAAAGTAGCCGCCGTGGTGGGCGCGGCAAACGCCGCGTGACCCGTCGCCATCTCGTAGAGCACCACGCCAAAGCTGAAAATATCCGTCCGCGCGTCGAGCGGCTTGCCCAGCGCCTGCTCCGGGCTCATGTAGGCTACCGTGCCCAGCGTGCTTCCGGGGCTGGTGAGATGTTCCGGGTCGATGGAAACTGTCGGCGTGTCCTGGCCTTTTGACTCCTGCGGGTGGTCTGTTGCGGGTGTCGCGTTCCCGAGACCCAGGTCCCGAGACCCGGGCGTCTGCACCTTCGCCAAACCGAAATCCAGAATCTTCGCCTGGCCACGTGTGCTGAGGAAGATATTCGCCGGCTTGATGTCGCGATGGACAATCCCCTTCTGGTGCGCCGCATCGAGCGCGTCGGCAATCTGAATGCCCACGTCGAGCAGGCGGTCGATCTCCATCGGGCCGGACGCGATGGCGTGCTTCAGCGTTTCGCCTTCCAGGTACTCCATGGCGATAAATCGCCGCCCGTCATGCTCGCCGATGTCATAAATCGTGCAGATGTTGGGATGGTTCAGGGAGGCGAGCACTTCCGCTTCGCGCTCGAAGCGCGCCACGCGTTGGAGATCGGAGGCAAAACCTTCCGGCAGAACCTTGAGGGCGACTTCTCGATTAAGCTTGGTATCGCGCGCGCGATACACCTCACCCATTCCGCCCGCGCCCAGCGGCAGGGAAATTTCGTAAAGGCCGAGTTTGGTCCCCTCCGGAAGCCCCATCCTTGGCGTACATTATACACCTCAGGGCGAGGCGCTGATGCGGCTTTCGTCCGTGCGGTAGACGAAATTGGTCAACCAATTGCTTAATGTCTTTTGACATGTCACAGTCAGGCGGTCCGACAGCAGAGTCTTTTCTGAAACGAAAATCGAAGATGCTGTTCTTCGTCTTTGGTGTCCCGCTCGCCTTAATCGTTCTTGGCGTCACGGGTTGTCGCGACATCGGACTCACCACCGGCGGTTCTTCCCATCCCGAACGTCCCTCGACCAGCGTTTCTGTAATTCCTTCTTCGACTACGGTCGCCGCGGGATCTACTACCACGTTTACCGCCTTGTTTGCGCCCGGTCTCCCTGAAGGAGGCTCCCTGACCTGGTCCATCAGTCCGGCCAGCGGGGGAGCAATCACCAGTTCGGGCGACTACACGGCGTCCACGACGGCGGGAACCTACACGATTGTCGCGACGTGGACCGCGTCCCGTTCCGCAGCCGGCGCCAGGATCAGCGGTTCAGCAACTGTCGAAGTGCTTCCGGTGCCGCAGCCGGAGGCGGAGCTGAATGCCGACGTGATACTGGCCTCGGGCGCCCCCCAGGCATCTGGCACGATTCAGAACGTTGCCATCGTCGGCCAAATCGTTCCCTTTGTGATCTCAACGGATCCCGAAGGAGATGTGCAAGTGACTAGCGGCTTTGCCATTCCGGGGATGTGCAAGAGACCTGAAGCTGTCCATAGCGAGTGAATCGCGGAACTGCCCCGCGGTCGCAATTGTGCGAGGCCGGCTGCCAACACTCCATTAAGACTTTCTAATGGGCTTCTTTTCGAAGCGCATGCCGATACGCGAGAGGGTCTCCGGGTGGAATCTGCGTATTTGCCCCCCTTTTTTGTCGTAAGAGGCCCATTTTCTATAGCTTCGAGCGACGGGTTCGCCGTATGAGGCGAATCGGCCCGCTGTCAAACTCTTTGGTGGACCGATTGCATGTTCTCGGACGTCACCTGTCAACGCGGATGAGGTGCGCGTGGTTGCAGAAACTCGATTCCAATTAAGCGGTGAATTTGCCTCGATATGAGTGCCAGCCTTCGCTGCGGACTTATAGAGTGAGAAAAGAGCGCCGTCTGGTATCTCAGGGAAGCGACAAGTTGCGCACTACACTTTCGGTTCTTGCGCTGATCTCGATTCTTTGCACAGGTAGCAAGGCCGCCTCGGACCAGGGTGCGGATCCGGCGCCAAGTCCGGTGCTCGCCTATGAAGGCCGTTTGCTCGAGTCTAACGCGCCCGTAACCGGCACGCGGGCCTTTGTATTTTCCATTGTCGATTCCACGGGAAACGAATTGTGGAACTCGGGCATACAAAACCTCGCCGTGATCGGCGGGCTCTATGGTATTGTGCTCGGCGCAACCGGGATGCCGGCCATCCCTGTCTCTCTGCAGCTCCGGGCCAACCTGCACCTCCGGGTTAATGCCGGCGGAGTTCAGCTCTATCCAGACGTTCCACTGATTCCGGCCCTCCAGGCCAGCACCGCATGGAATGTGATTGGCCCATTCCGGGGCGACATCAGCGGCACGCAGCAAACCATCTCGGTCGATAAGCTGAAGGGCACGCCCATAGACCTGACAGTGCCGCCCTCCGGCGGAGAAGTGCTGACCTTCAATGGAACTAGCTGGATTGCCTCTGCCCCCACTGCGGGAGGCAGTCAGGGCCCTCAAGGACCCCCGGGTCCACAGGGTGCGACCGGCGCCACCGGCCTAATCGGACCGCAAGGCCCACCAGGTCCAGCGGGCCCTCAGGGCGTCGCCGGCGCAGGAAAAAACATTCTCAATGGAGCAAGTAATCCAACTGCCTCGATTGGCGTGGATGGCGACTTCTACATCGATACTGCGACCACCACAATTTACGGCCCAAGGATCGCTGGTAACTGGCCTAGAGGTGTCCCCCTCAGGGGCCCGCTGGGCGCAACCGGACCACAGGGAGCCACCGGAGCCACTGGACCGCAAGGGCCCCAAGGCGCGACTGGCGCCGCCGGAGCGCAAGGACCAACCGGCGCGACAGGTGCCGGATACATCGCGACTTCGACCACGTCGCTGACCGTCGTCACCGGGAGCACAACCTTCGCCACCCAGGCCGGTCGCGCTTATTCAGCCGGAGCTCGCGCACGCGCCTCCAGCGCCGCCGATGGGACCAACTATATGGAAGGTCTGGTCACGTCCTACTCCGGCACCAGTCTGGTGATCGACGTCGATACAGCCGTCGGCACCGGCACTCACGCCGACTGGGACATCAACCTCGCCGGGAACGTCGGGGCCGCCGGCGACACCGGGCCACAGGGACCTCAGGGTGCCACTGGCGCCATCGGACCGCAAGGACCCCAGGGCCCGACCGGCGACACCGGACCGCAAGGACCAACAGGAGCGACCGGCGCCACCGGGCCCGCCGGAAGTTCGAGTGCCGGGGTGAACGCCCAGGGGACTGCCGGTAGCTATGCCGCGGTGGCAGGCGATTCCGGCATGCTCATAACGATGAATGGATCCTCAAGGACCTTATCGTTGCCCGCCACTCCTCCGAGCGCTACCTGGAACGTGTCGGTGGAAAATCTCAACGCGTCTGCTCTGACAGTCTCGCCCAACGGCCTCCAGATCAATGGGAGTGCGAGCGGCATGATCCTGCAGCAATACCAGACCATCATGGTCTGGACCGACGGGACTAACTATTTCGGTACTTCGCCCCTGGTGGCGGGCACGAATATTGCACTCACGGCCGCCGCCGATGGCGTGACCGTATCCACCACCGGGCTGGCGTCATCTGCGACCACGGATACAACCAATGCCGGTAACATCACTTCGGGTACTCTGGGGGCAGCACGCGGCGGGGCCGGCACGGTCTTGGGCGCCCTGAGAGGTAACGGCTTCGGAGGCGTCTCACAGGCTGCCTGCGCGGACTTATCGAACGCCGCCGCATCTTGCTCAACCGACACCACGAATGCCGGCAACATCACGGCGGGAACCCTGAGCACAGCCCGACTCACGACCACGGGCGCTGGAGTCGTGGTGCTGGCCACCTCGCCCACGATTACCACGCCGACGGTTTCCGGTGCGCTCGGAGGCACCGCGACCAGCAGCAGCCCCGGTGCCGTGCAGATGTCAAATAACGTATTTCGCGTGACCAGCGATTTTACGACCGCGAGCAACACCAGTTTACAAACGATTGCCGGGCTGAGCTGGACGTTAGCCGCTAACACTGCCCAGACCGTCAATTTTCGCTGTTCCGGGGCATATTCGGTGGCGACGGCAGTGGTGAAGCCGACGTTCGGCATCCAGGCGGCGACGTTTGCGCCCACGAACATTTTTGCGGTCGGGCACATCCAGACCTCCGGCGCGGCCACCATGGTGCAGAGTGAGAGCGTGCTGCCGACGCTGAGCTCAACCACCGCAACGGCCGTGGTTACTGCAAACACGAGCGTGGCGGCTCTGGCGACGAACTACGTCTGGTGGATGGACGGTATGATTGAAAACCCCTCAAATGCCTCCACGAATGTCATCAACATCATGGTGTCGACACCGACGGCAGCCGATGCGATCACTGTAAAACGGGGAAGTTCCTGCAGGATATATTGAAGGGCTGACGGTCACCTTTGCCGTGGCGGCCTTGGGTAGCTCCAGGGGCGGGCGCGGTTGCCGGTAAAAGAGCCGGTCTCCGGCACACCTCGAATGTAGCCCACAAGCGGGCTTAGAAACGGCTTGACAGGGGCCGTGCACCAGGCTGGGGTGATACGTTTCCCTTGAGAAGTCAGGGAGCGCGCCATGGCTCTGTGCCGCTCTCTACCCCCTCTCGCTGACCGACCGCTGTCGGCGGATCGGCACCGGACCCCGCCCCGCAGCCCCTACTCGCCACTCGTCACTTGTCACTGGGCACTTGTATTCACTCGCCACTGCCCGTATGCAACCCGTTGTTGCAGAAGCGAATCGAACCTGCTGGATGCAGCCGGGGAAAGGCAGTGACCTCGTGGCGCGGCCATCTTGGCCGTGCCCGTTCACGGGCAGGACGCCCGTGCCACGAATCGCTGATTGCGGCAGGATTGAGGCCGTTGTAGACTGGGCCTAGGTTGGGTATCGGACGGGGCGGGCGGTTTGCCCGCAGACGAGGAGATCGCATGAAACGAAGAGCAATCCACCTCATCATCGCGGCAGTCCTATGGCAAGGAAGCCTGACTCTGCTCGGGGCGCGCCCCCAAGGCAGCGCCGGAGGGCAAGGCGATCAGGCCGCTCCTGGCGCCCCGACCAACTCGAGCGCGTCAACGCCGGCCGCGGCCGGCGCAGCGAATCCGGCGGCTCCGGCCTCCATGCAGAGCATGACTCAAATGCAGGCTCCCTTCGATCCGACCAAAGAGATCATCGTTCTGCCGCGCGGCAGCATCATCCACATGCGGCTGCAGACGACGCTCACCTCGAAGACCAACACGAACGGCGACAAGTTTCAGGGCATGGTCACGCAGCCGGTGGTCGCCAACGACAAGACCCTGGTTCCCGAGGGAAGCATGGTCTATGGCCACGTGGTGATGGCCAAGTCGTCGCACCGCGTCGCCGGCACCGCTTCGATGCGGCTTGTTCTGGACAGCATCAACACGCCTGACGACGTGAACTTCGCCTTCCACGGAACCCTGCAGGACCTCGCCACCTCGACCTGCACCAAAGGGATCAGCGATAACGAAGGCACCATCAAGGGTTGCGGCAAGAGCAAGAAAAATGCCGCCATGGCCGCGGGCATCGCAGGCGGAATGGGCGCCGCGGCCGGCGCCAGTGTCGGCGCCACCGAGGACATGATCTGTACCTGGTATGGCTGCCCCGGCCAGGACCCGAACATTCTGAAAGACGCCGGCATCGGCGCCGCGATCGGCGGCGGCACCGCCCTGATGTACAGCCTGCTGCGCCACGAGAAGCAAGTGGTGCTGGTGTCCGGTTCCGATCTCACCTTCCTGGTGGACCGGACGGTGGAACAGGAGAGCGCGCCCACGACCGCCGACGCGGGCAAGTCGTAGGGCATGCGTCCCGCCGCGGTGTGGCTCAGTTTGACGTGGCACAGCCATCCTAGCCGTGTCTATTCACGGGCGAGACGCCCGTGCCACGTGGAACTGACACTACCTCACCCGCTGGTGAATTGCGATGACATCGACCGCGCGTATTGCAGGAATGCTGCTCGCTATGTTGCTGGCTTGCGGGCCGCTTGGCGCCGCCCGTGACGATACGGACAGCTTCGTCATCCCCGCCGGCACCAATCTCGACGTCCAACTCACGAGCACCATCAGCACAAAATCAAGCCAGACGGGCGATCTGTTCACCGGCAAGACGAACGAGCCCATCATCTACCACGGCGAGGAAGTGGTTCCGGAGAGCAGCATGGTGGAAGGCCACATCACCTTCATCCAGCCGCCGGGACGGGTGAAGGGCAAAGCGGAGTTGCGGCTGGTGCTGGACACGATCAAAATCCCGAGCGGCCAGAAGTACGCCATCAAAGCTTCGCTGAAGGATGCCAGCGCGCAGGGCGTGACCATCAAGGACGACGAGGGAACGGTCCAAGGCCCGGGCAAAAGCATGAAGTCCGCCGCCAAGGAAGCTGGCATCGCGGCGGGCGGCGGAGCGGCGGTCGGAGCCCTGATCGACGGCGGGCAGGGCGCGATGGTTGGCGCCGCCGCCGGACTGGTGGCCGCGGTGGTCCACACCCTTGCCAAGCATCACGGCGCCGCCGAACTGCCCGCCGGCACGGATGTGACTTTTCTGATCTCCGGCGAAGTGACGGCCACCAAGACCAACAAGGAAGCGGGCGTCTTCGTGGCGCCCGGCGCCCACTGAGAAATCCTGACGGCTCCCCGACAGTCTAGCCCAAACACAAAGCCTACAGCTTCTGCCGGAGGTCCGCGATGATCTGCCGGCCGTGGAAGCGTCCGTTTTCGATGAAGATCTCGTTGGTACGCTTGCCCGCGATAACGACGCCCGCCACGTAGAGTCCCGGAACATTGGTCTCGAGCGACTGCAGGTTGCATTCCGGACAGAAGCTCGTGGCGTCGACCTGAACTCCCGCGCGTCGCAGCAGATCGACGTCGGGGTGATATCCGGTGAGCGCGAAGACGAAGTCGTTCGCAATCTGGAGGCGATCGCCCTGGGCGTTCTCGATCTCGATCGAATCTTCGCCGATCGCCGTGACACGGCTCTCCAGATGGGCGCGGATGGATTTCTCCTTGATGCGGTTCTCGATGTCGGGCCGGATCCAGTACTTGATGTGGCGGCTGAGCTGCGCGCCGCGGTAGACCAGAGTAACATCGGCGCCATGACGGTAAAGGTCAAGACTCGTGATGGCCGCGGAATTCGCGCCGCCGATCACCGCGACTTTGCGTCCGTAGAACGCATGGCCCTCCAGCGCGTAATGCGAGACGTTCGGCCGATCCTCGCCGGGCACGCCGAGCAGATTGGGACGATCGTAATATCCGGTCGCCACAATCACCTTGCGAGCGGCGTATTCCGTGACGCGTCCGCCGGCGCTCGCCGCCGTGAGCCGGAACCCGCCATCCTGCGGCTCAATGGCCGTCACGCGTTGGTCGGGACGCGCGGGCAGCTTGTAGAAGCTTGCGGCCGCGCGATAGTACTCGAGCGCGTCGGCGCGCGTCGGTTTGATGTTGGTGCACGCGAAAGGCAAATCGCCAATCTCGAGGCGTTCACGCGTAGTGAAGAAAGTCATGTTGGCGGGATAGCTGAAGATCGAGTTGACGAGGCATCCCTTCTCGAGAATCAACGTGCCCAGGCCCGCGCGTGTGGATTCGATTCCGCACGCCAGACCCGTCGGCCCCGCGCCCACGATCAAGACGTCGACAGTTTCCGGCATTTCCGCTCCACTCCCCATACCGCTGCATGAGCCGTGTGCACGCCGGGCAAGGCGGCAAAGCGGCGGCAATCCCCGCATCGCGCGCGACGGAGCAACTATTCCTTTTTTAGCAGATTTCCCACGTCAGCGCGGAAGCGCTCGTAAGCGGCAAGCAACTCCGGTGTGGCGGTGACGCTGTGCTCGTGCCAGATGAAGGCCTTCCTGCTCCGTGCTCAGCCAACATCGCCAGGCCCTCGCCGCCCGGAGCCGTCGCTTCGACTCTCAATCTCCACTCGCTTCCAGCCTCTCCAGCACGCTGCGCAAGGCGCTGATCACCTGGTCGCGCTCGGCCTGGCGGCCGCGGAATCGGAGGGTGAAGCTGAATTCGCGCTGCGGCGCCACGAAACGGAAGACGGATTTCTGCGGCTTCTTCTCCTGACGTTCGGCACGCGCCTCGTCGCGGTTGAGCAGCCCCGCGGCGAACCGCCGCGCCACGTCGCGCATGCGCGATTCGCTCGGCTGTCGCGCCACCTGCAGCAGTTGCGACTTCGAAAGCACGCCGTTCTCGATGCAGAAGGCTTTGATCTCATCCGGAATGGCGCGCAGGCTCAGCACCTCGGTCACCGATGAGCGTCCACGGCTGAGCTGCCGCGCGATCTGCTCGTGCGTGAGACCAAATCGGTCGCCCAGCGCCTGGATGCCGTTCGCTTCTTCGAAGGGCGTCAGGTCCTTGCGCTGCAGATTCTCGATGAGCGCGATCTCCAGCGTCTCGGCTTCTCCGATGTCCTTCTCGATACACGGTACTTCGGCGAGACCCGCGGCGCGCGCGGCGTGGTAGCGGCGCTCGCCGGAGATGATCAGATACTTGCCCGATTCGCGCAGCGGGCGCACCAGCAGCGGCTCGAGCACGCCCTTCTCACGCACCGAGTCGGTCAAGCCCCGCAGATCGCCTCGATCCTTGCGCGGCTGCTCCGAGTTGGGCTCGAGCAGATCGATGGCGATCATCCGGCCGATGGCGGCGCCGCTGCGCGCCGACATCTCCTCCACGTAGTGGGCGTCGTGACGCATCTTCATGACCAGGGGCAAACCGCTGCGTCTAGTGGACACGTTGCAGAACCTCCCGCGCCAGGCGTTCGTAGTCTTCGGCGCCCGTGGAATCCGGGGCGAAGGTGAAGATGGTTTCCTTGTAAGCCGGACTTTCTTCGAGGCGCACGTTCTTGCCAATCACCGTCTTGAACACTTTGTCGCCGAAGACCTTGCCGATCTGCTTCTGGATATCGCGCGCCAGGTTGGTGCGCCGATCGAAGAGCGTCAGCACCACGCCCATGAGCTCGAGTTCGGGATTGGGCCGCGCGCGGATGCGCTCCAGCGTTTCCAGCAGATCATCGGTGCCCTCCATCGCGTAGTAGGCGGCTTGAATCGGGACGATGAGATGCGTGGCCGCGACCAAGGCATTCACGGTCAGAATGCCGAGCGCGGGCGGGCAATCGATCACCACGAAGTCGAAGTCCGCGCGGCAGGATGCCAGCGCGTCTTTCAGGCGGAAGGGCGCGTCAAATTGACCCGCGAGCATCGCCTCGAGCTTGGCCAGCGCCAGCTTGGCCGGCGCCAGACTCAAATGCGCCGACGACGTGGCACGGACCACCTGTCCAAGCGCCGTGCTGTGATCGGCGAGAACTTCGTAGATCGATGAGTTGATGTCGTTCGGCGGGAAGAAGGTCAGGGTGGAATTCGCCTGCGGATCGAGGTCGATCAGGAGCGTGCGTTTCTTCTTGAGGGCCAGCGCGGCGGCGAGGTTGATGGCCGTGGTCGTTTTGCCCACACCGCCCTTCTGGTTTGCGATCGCGATGATCGGCACTCTCCTGCTCCCCCGGTCTTCGAGCGTCCCGTTACCGTGCATCGGATTCGCGGTCAGTTGAGAGATGAAATGGCTGTCATCCTGAATGGAGCAAACGACCTGCTTCAGCTTTCACAAGCTTACATCTTATAGCGGCCCATGTCCTCGTCGCCCAGATTCTCCAGCCAGCGCCGCAGTTCTTCGCTCTGGAACTTGTCGGACGCGGCTCCGGCCACCTTCGAGTTCTTCAGCACCTCGTCTTCCACGTAGATCGGGCAATCCACGCGCAGCGCGAGCGCCAGGGCGTCGCTGGGACGCGAATCGATGGAGATCATCTGGCCCTCGCGCTCCAACCAGATCAGCGCATAAAACGTGTCGTCCTTCAACTCGCTCACCACAACTTTGCGCACCATGGTTTCGAGGCCGGCCAGCAGATTCTTGATCAGATCGTGCGTCATGGGGCGCGGCGTGCTCACCTTCTCGATTTCAAGCGCGATGGCGTTGGCCTCGTAGATGCCGACCCAGATGGGCAGAACCGTGGGGCCGCCGGCATCCTTCAGGATGACGATCGGCATATTGGTTGCCGGATCCATCATCAAACCCCGGATCTTCATCTCCACTTCCATCGCGTCCTCGATTCTCCACTGAGCGCCCTCAGGCACCGTGGCCGTTCCCCGCCCTTCGCAAAAAGGCATCAAAGCGATCCAGAAAGGCCCTGAATTCGCGCTCTTGGACCTCAAGCGGGCCCTCGAGGCCATCCAGGCGTGCCGTATGCATTTCGATTTGAGCTTGACCGGCCTTGGCGCAGGCATTAATCAACTTTTCCGTAGCCCCCTGGCGCTTCCGCAGTTCCTCCATGTCTGCGCGAAACTTGACATGGAACTGAGCCATCTTGGCCATGCGCGCTTCAGTTGCTGCCTGCCGATGGAGAATGAACGGTACCGTCCTTTCAACGTCCATAACTTCTCCACTAAACCGGCACTCGCTCGCCCAACAGACTGTTCGGACCTCCCACCGTCACGCGGACATTCAGGTAGCGGCCGACATCCTCCGCAGAACCCGCGAAGTTGATCACGCGATTGCTCGTGGTGCGGCCGATGGCTTGCCCAAGCTTAGGATGATGACCTTCAACGAGGACTTCGAACTCACGCCCAACGAGCGCCGTGTTTCGCCTGATCTGGATCTGACGCTGGCGTTCCTGCAGTTCGCTCAGGCGCCTGCTCTTCGCTTCTTCGCTAACGTCGTCGGGCCACGCGCCGGCAGGAGTCTTCGGGCGCACGGAGTACTTGAACGAGAACACCTGGTCGTACTCGACGGCATCGAGCAGCGAGATCGTCTCGCCAAAGTCATTTTCGGTCTCCCCGCAGAAGCCGACGATCATGTCCGTGGAAATGCTAATATCACGCCGCGCGCCGCGAATGCAATCGATCTTTTCCAGATATTCCTCACGCGTGTAAGTTCGGAGCATGCGGCGCAGCACCGCGTTCGATCCGCACTGCACGGGCAGATGGATCTGGTCGCACAACGCCGGATGCTCGTCGATCGCCTGCACGATGTCAGGCGTGAAATCGCGCGGATGCGAGGTGGTGAAGCGCACGCGCTGCACGCCAGGTGTTTCCGCCACATGGGCCAGCAACCCCGCGAAGCTCATCCGCAGCGGCGACGAATCGCGCCACGAGTTCACGGTCTGCCCGAGCAGCTGGATTTCGGTGTAGCCCTCGCCCACCAATCGTCTGACCTCTTCGAGGATGCGATCGCCCGGACGGCTGCGCTCCGGACCGCGCGTCATCGGGACGACGCAGTACGAGCAGGCTTTGTCGCAGCCTTCAATGATCGTCAGGTAGGCGCGGAACGGATTGTCGCGGCGGGTCAGTTCTGTCTCAAAACAATCGTCCGTGTCGAGACTCAAGCCAGTCACCCGGCGATTCCCTGCCCCGAGTTGGTCCAGCAGCTCAGGCAAACGCGAGTAGCTTGCCGATCCGCACACCAGACTCAGCTGCGGCGCGCGCTCGAAAAACTTCTCTCCCTCCTGCTGCGCGACGCACCCGAGGACTCCAATCACCTTGTCGCCGTGCTTTTTCTTGATCGTACCCAACCGGGAGAAGACCTTCTGCGCCGCCTTCTCGCGGATGCTGCAGGTGTTGTAGAGGATAATGTCGGCGCGCTCGGGATCGTCCACCGGCTCGAAGCCG
>Ga0335085_10002145_pt1 | contig 38002 bp, 31 predicted proteins | sample Lox_Sample_45_FD_206712 | JGI IMG/M metagenome (GOLD analysis project Ga0335085, IMG submission 206712) | Soil microbial communities from Loxahatchee National Wildlife Refuge, Florida, United States - Lox_Sample_4.5 | ecosystem: Environmental > Terrestrial > Soil > Wetlands | place: USA...
TTTCGCTCGTTCTGGTATGACCAGGGGCGAGGCAAAGACCACCACAACCAGACTCTCTCGCTTCACTTAGCAGGTTCGCTGAGTACGACACCCTAGCTATCTGGCTTTTCCTGACGCAGGATCCGATGGGGCTCGGGGGTCGGGTGAATCGTGGCGTGCTGCTCATCCGGGAAGAGAAGGGCCCCAAGGACCGAGTCGTGCCGACCGGCAACCGGGCCCTCGCCTGGGTGGACCGCTACCTCCGCGCCGTGCGCCCGGCCCTGGTCGTGCCCCCGAACCCCAACGTTCTCTTCCTCACCCGCCGCGGACGGGCACTCCGCGAGAACCGGCTGACCGAGCTGGTCCACCGCTACGTGCAACGGCCGGGTTCGGGAAGGTGGGGAGCTGCCACCTGTTCAGGCACACGATGGCGACGCTGCTCCTCGAGAACGGCGCAGACGTGCGGGAGGTCCAGGAGACGCCCGGGCACAGCCAACTCTCGACCACGTCCCTCTACACGCACGTGGCGATCGGGCGGCTCAAGCAGGTGCACAGTGCGGCCCATCCGGCGGAACGCGGGGGTAGCGCCGGTATGCCAACATCAGCTTGTGGCGCCCCTTACACCGGTCCACTGGATGGGCTCAAGTCTCGATGAACTTCGGGCCTGTCCGGAGGGGGTCCAGGATGTGGTTGGCTATGCCCTCTACCTCGCACAGCAAGGACGGGTACATCCCCTGGCCAAGCCGCTCAAAGGCCAGCTCGGGAAAAGGAGCAGTGATATGACGGAGCGCATCAAAGTGACGAAAGGGAGCGGAAACGTCTTTGCGGACCTGGGCCTCCCCAATGCCGACGAGCGGCTGGCGAAAGCCGAGCTGGCCCTGCGGATCAGTGAGTTGATTGCCCACCGTGCGCTGACGCAGCGGCGTGCCGCGCAGCTCATGGGGATCGACCAGCCCAAGGTCTCCCACATTCTGCACGGACGGCTGGCGGACTTCTCGACTGAACGTCTTATCGGGTTTGTGCGAGCGCTGGGCCGGGACGTCGACATTGTCATCCGCGCTCGACCGCAACGGCGGGGGCGGGGACGGCTGCGAGTAGTTGTGTAGTACCGGGTACGCTCACGATGCGCAACAGCGATGCACACCTCCTCCATCGAGCAGGTCTGTCACTGAATTCGTGGGACGGCGCAGCCGCTTGAGGGCATTCCTTGAAAAGTCCGTAGTACGCTCAGCACCGCCCGAACCAGCCGAATCAGGCCCGGCACCTCGTCCGGGCTTCCTGGCGGCGCTGGAGCGGACGGACGCGTGACTTATCATCGAGCGACTCTGGCACACGGCGTCAACCTATTCGCGCCCCCAACCCTGCAGCGATGGAGTGGTCGTCGAGACCGCGCTGTAGGCCACTTCGCCACGCGACGTTCGGGGTGGCCCCCCCTGGTTGCGCTCCCGGACGCTGCCTGTGCAGTTTAGTCGGCACCTACATCCCTCGGGACGGCTAATGCACGGTGCTCTCGTCCGTTCGGTTCTCGCGCTCGCGTTCCCGGCCGTCCTCATCGCCCAGAGTCCCGATTCGATTCCCCGCGACACGACGCGTGCGGAGCCGGTGGGAATGACCTGCATCACCGGCGCCCGCCTCGACTCCCTTCCGCTCGACGACCCGGCCTCGGCGTTCGCGCAGGTCCCGGGGGTGTTTCTCCGGGGCGGGGATGTCGGGCTGCTCTCCGGCGCGTCACTGTCTCTGCGCGGGGGCTCCTCGAGCGGCCCCGCGACCTTCGTGGACGGCGCCCTCGTGCGCTCGCAGCTCACGGGAGGGCCGCTGATCGCCCCGGCCCTCAACGGCATCGCCTCGGTGGATGTGCTCACCGGCCTCGGCGGCGTCCAGCTCCCCGACCGGCAAGGCGGAGTCATCTCGTATGTCACGCCCTCGGGAGGGGACCGGCTCGCCGCCCGCTGGACCGCTCACACGGACGGGCTCTTCGGATCTCCCGCCGGAGTGGGCTACAACCGCTTTTCCGGAGTACTCTCGGGCCCGGTGCCGGGCGCTCGCGGTCTCACCTTCTTCGCCTCAGGAATGGTGCAGGGCCAGAGCTCCGAATACCTCGGAGCGGGAGCCCAGGACGTCCCCACGTTCGTCACCGGCGGCGAGGACACCACGCTGCTCGTGCCGGCAGGCTCGGGCTCCGGAACCGAATCGGTCGTGATCCCCACGTACGTACAGTGGAGCGGCTCGTGCGCGTCGGGCTGTCAGGGGCTGTCCCGCCCGATGGACTGGCGAACCCTTCTGCAGTTTCAGGGGAAGGTGCGCTGGGCGTACGGCGACGGGTCGAGCCTCTCGCTCACCGGCCTCGCCGCGGGCCTCGAAGACCGGACCTTTCCGGGCACCGATCTGGGCGACCCCCTCCTTTTCAGCGGCGAGCACGACTGGAGCCGGCTGGCGGTGGTCAACTGGCACCACGTCCTGAATGGGTCCTTGAGCTTCGACGCGGTGATGTCCCTCGGCACCGATCGCACCATCTCCGGGGCGCTCGATCCGGCGAGCGAGCTGTCGACCCGGGATCCCTCCTTCGGCATCGAGCTTTCCACGCTGGCGTTCTCCTCGATGGGAGGCCTGCGCGTTCCGCTCTCCGAGCAGATCATCCGAAATATCCGCACCAACAGCGGGCTTCGCGTGCCCTTCGACGGTCAGACCCAGTTGAGCGACGTGCAGGTCGGTCGATTGAACCCCTATGCCATGGGGAGCGGCAACTTCTACAACGCGGGCGGGTCCGCTCCGCTGGCCTTTTCCTCCGAGCGCCAGCTCACCGGCCGCTGGCAGCTGGGGTGGCGTCACGGCCGGCAGTGGATCAGCGTGGGTGCCGATGCCGCCGGGTCGGATGTGACGTCGTATGATGCCCAGAGCACCATCAGCGAGGAATCTCTCGACGCCTGGACCGCCGCACCTCGGCGGTTCGGAGTGTTCGCGCGGGACCTGCTGACGCTGGGGTGCGTGGTGATCGACGCCGGATTGCGCTACGACCACCTCAATCCCGGCGGGGAGCTCTCGATCACGCCCGGTTTCACCTTCAACGATCCCGCGTGGAGCCCGTTCGCCGCGACGAGCGACACCGCCTACGCCGGCTCGGTCGCCCGGGTCTTCGCGCCGACCCGGGGACAGGGGTTCGTCACCCCCCTGGTCCGCGCGCTGGCGTCGCTGGGCCCGACGACCCTCGTGGAGATCACCGCGGGTGAGGAGGTCGAGGCTCCTCCCGCTTCCGCGATCCTTGAGAACGCCAACAGCGACCTGACCTTCACCAACGCCGGCGCGCAGTTCGGACGCGACGTCTCCTACGGCGCGTCGCGACTGATCGACCTCGAGGTCCGTCAGGATCTGCTTGAGCGGGCCGGTCTGGACCTCGGGCTCTACTACCGGGGCCATGTTCCGGCGTACGGGTATCTGATCGAGAATTTCGACGACCCGAGCAACCCCGGTCGTCAGCTTACGCTCAACGTCCTCGATGAGGGCGGCACCACACACGTGTGGGGCTTCGAGATCGGGGGGCACGTCCAGATGAGCCCCGGCGCTCGCCTGGCGGCTTCGTACAGCCTGGAGAAGGCCGGTGCCTTGGGCACCACCGATCTGGGGTCCGAGGCCCGCGGGATCTCAGGGGTGACGGGGACCGTCCTTCCACCGGAGGGGGCGGCAGGCACCTCCAGCACCGGCGAACAGGCCGTCGCGGTTTCACTCACCGCCGCGGTGCCGGACGGCTGGGCGGCGGACGGCTGGAGGTCCGCTTTGCGGCGCGTCGCCCTGGTGGCCCAGCTTCGCGCCGTCAGTGGCCTGTCCTATACGCCCCTCGTGAACACGGGCACCGGAATCACCGCGCCGTACGAGCACTCTACGCTCTTCGCGAGCGGCGCCTTCACCAGCATCAGTCTCCCTTGGACCAAGTATCTGGATCTCCGGGTGACGAAGGGTATCCGGCTGAGCGGGCTCGATTGGACCGTCTTCGCGGACTTCCGCAATCTGCTGAACACCCAGAACCTCTACGGCGTCTATGCCGAGACCAACTCTACGACCAATTCGCTGTTCGAAGCCAACGTGACCTCTGGGGAGTACGCGACCCTGGCCAACGAGGCCCAGAGCAACGGCGCCTTGATGCCTGACGGGTCGATCTCCACGGCGAATTGCGGCGGCTGGTCCGGCGAGGCGGGTCCGGTGGACTGCGTGATGCTGCGCCGGGCCGATGCGCGGTTCGGCAATGGGGACGGCGTGTACACGCGGGCCGAGCAGACCGCTACCCTGAACGCCTTCTTCAACCTGGTCTACGGCTCGTGGCGCTTCTACGGGCCGCAGCGCACGGTCCGCATCGGGCTCGAGCTCGGATTGTAGAGGCGGGGGGTGCCGGTCAGACGCCCAGCACCTTTTCGATGTGCTGCTTCACGCCGGGGGTGATGACGCCGCGCGCCAGGAGATCGGCGAGCGCGGCGCTCACCTTCCCCCGGTCCGCGTCCAGCTTGGCCTCCCGCAGGTCCCCGAGCACCCGCGCCAGCCGCTGATCGTACTCGCCGTGCTTCAGACCGGCGTCCATGTCCCTCTTCAGCCGCTCCAGCTCCTGCACGAACCGTTCGATCGTCACGGCCATCGGTCTGACTCCTCAAGAAGTGATGTGAACCGACTGCGGCGTCCCGGTATGACTAACCCCGGGCGTCAGCCCGGGGTACACCGTACGGGAGTCACGCTTGGTTGAACCGCCGGCCGGAGCGGGGACTCCGCTCCCGGTCCGCGTCTTCGTCCCCGAGTCCCTCGATGGCGCCGCCGGCCTGCGCCGAGAGCCACACGCCGGGCGAAGGGAGCGTCACCACCACTTCGTCCGGGACGCGGGACCCGCGCGCCTGGTACTGGGCGATGGCGGCCGTCACCTCGGCCGGAGCGAGATCCGGCGTGAGCAAGGGGAAGGCGAGATAACTCCCCTGCGCCCCCGCCACCTGGTTCTCGATCAGGTCCGAGACCGCCCGCCCCTCCGCGTCCCGCACCCGCGACAGCGCCAGGTGCCGGACCGCGGGATCCCCCGCGGCGATGATCGCCCCCGCGTAGTGCGGCAGGTTGGCGCCGACGTGCGCCAGCAGCCGGCTCTCCCGGGACGCCAGCCCCGCCGACTCGACCATCGCGGCGAGGGTCGCCAGGGGCATCTGGGACTGACCCGGCACCAGCAAATTCTCCACCGTCAGGAGCCGGCGCCAGCTGTCCCCGTTCCGGCCTTCCACGTGCAGCGTCTTGAAGAGCGCCGGGGCAGGCGAGCCGTTCTCCACGGCGAGCTGGCCCGGGTACCGGAGCGGGTGCTGGTGGAAATCGGCCAGGCGGATGGCGCCGATCCACTGATGCGCGTCCGGGTGATCCTGCGCCAGGGGCCCCCGCGCCGCCTCGGCGGGGAAGAAATGGACCGTGTAGCGGGTGGCATCGGCGTGCAGATACACGAAGCTCTGGGCCAGCTGGAGCGCCGTCTCGGCGCCCGGCTCGACGATGAGCCGGAGCTCGGACACGGGCGGCGTGGTGCCCGCCCGCTCCCAGTCGGCGCCCGCGCCCGACCCCAGGCCCAGGAGCGCGTCCAGCTCGGGAATCAGCGTCCGGTCGAGGAGCACCCGGCGCAAGAGATGGCCGTACTGCCGGACCATCCCGCGCACCGCCTGACTGGGAAGCCGGAAGGGCACGAGGATCGCCGCGCGCACCCGCGCCGTCCGCGCCACCACCCGGTACCGCTGGAGCGGCTCGTAGAAATGATAGGTCAGGAGACGGTCGGTCCGCGGATTCTTCACGGTCCGGATGGCGGCGTCGGGCGGCGTGTCGCCGCGCGCCTCGGCCACGCGGAACGGCGCCCGCCGCGCCGCCTCGCTCACCCGGAGGGCCCGCTCGTTGAGGTACCGGACCGTGTCCGCCGCCCCCTGCACCAGCGCCCCCGTCACGTCCCCCTCGGGCCGCACCGTGAGCGGATCGAGTGGCCAGGTGGCGCTCCCATCCGTCACGAGATCCGAGAGCAGGGGCGAGCCGATGAGCCGCGCCAGCGTCTGCAGCGGGCGCTCTCGCGGCAGGCTCCCCTCACCCCAGCGGCCGTCCAGGATGGCCACCCGCGCCTCGTCTCCGGGTGCCAGCGCGGCGCTATACAGGAGATCCCCGGTCGCGTACCCGAGGGGCTGCCAGTACTGCTCGACCTCCACCACCACGCCGTAACGCAGGTCGGTGGGTGTCTCGCTCGGCTCGCGGAAGAAGTCGAGCGCCGTGGACGACCCGGCCGCCGGCGCCCGGGCGGCCGGCGCGGCCGGCGCGCCCGGCGGGAGGAGCGGCAGCTGGTCGGCCGGTGGTTCTCCGTTCGCCCGAGGCGCGAAGACCACGATGCGTGCGAACTGGAGGACCTGCCCGGGCAGGGCGTTTCCCCCTGACGGGTCGCCCCCCGCCACCGACCGCTGGACCGCGCCCGAGACCCGCTCGGGGCGGGGCGTCGCGACCGCGGGGAGATCCCGCGGCGCGGGGAGCTCCACGGCGCCCTCGAAGAGGCGGAGGCCGGTCAGCTCGATGGGGGGCTCGCTGCGGAGGCCGACGCGCAGCCGCACCAGGGGATCGTCGGTCGGCGGCAGGCGGACCAGTCCCTCGGCGTCCGACACCCAGTACCCGGTCGCGTCGCCCTCCGCGTCGAGCCGGGTGACGGGAACCCCCACGGCGGGGCCCCGACCGTCGGGCCGGACGATCCGGATGATCCAGGGCGGGCGTGCGGTCGTCGGATCGGTCATCGCTGGGGAGAATATAGAGCGCGCTGGCCGGGCCCGCCGCCGCTCGGCATCTTCCGTGCTTCCCCGAACCGGAGCCCGTGATGTCGGACGGAAAGCTGAATCGTCGGTCGTTCATCGGTGCGACGGCCTCCGCGTCCGCGGCGGTTGCGCTGGGCGTCCCGACGCGGCTGGCGGAGCGCACGGCCCCGCGGCCCCCGGCGGCCGCTTTCGACCTGGACGAGGTGACCATCGCCGGCCTCCAGGCCGGAATGGCCCGGGGCGAATACACCGCGAAGGCGCTCGCCGAGATCTACGTCACCCGGATCGAGGCGGTGAACGCCCGCGGCCCCGAGCTCCGCGCGGTGATCGAGATCAACCCCGACGCCGTCGCCATCGCCGACGCGCTCGACGCCGAACGGAAAGCCAAGGGACCGCGGGGACCCCTGCACGGGATTCCCGTCCTCCTCAAGGACAACATCGCGACCCGGGACAAGCAGCAGTCCACGGCCGGATCGTACGCGCTGGTGGGCGCGCCGGTGCCGCGGGACGCGTTTCTCGCCGACCGCCTCCGGGCCGCCGGCGCCGTGATCCTCGGCAAGACCAACCTTTCCGAGTGGGCCAACTTCCGGTCGACCCACGCGTCGAGCGGCTGGAGCGGGCGGGGCGGCCAGTGCCGCAACCCCTACGCGCTCGATCGCACCCCCTCGGGCTCGAGCTCCGGGTCGGCCGTGTCGGTGTCGGCGAACCTCTGCGCGGTGGCGGTGGGCTCCGAGACCGACGGGTCCATCGTGTCGCCGTCGTCCTGCAGCTCGATCGTGGGCATCAAGCCCACGCTGGGGCTGATCAGCCGCGCGGGCGTGATCCCGATCGCCCACAGCCAGGACACCGCCGGACCGATGGGCCGCACCGTCGCGGACGCGGCGACGCTCCTGGGCGCGATGGTCGGTGTGGATCCCCGCGACCCCGCCACGGCCGGCAGTGCGGGGAAGTTCAAGACCGATTACACCACGTTCCTCGATCCCCGGGGCTTGAAGGGGATGCGGCTCGGCGTGCCCCGGGCGCACTACTTCGGGCAGAGCCCGAAGGGCGACGCCCTGATCGAAGCGGCCCTCCAGGTGCTGAAGGACCAGGGCGCGGTCATCGTGGATCCGGCGGACATCGCGACCCTCGGCAAGTTCGACGACTCGGAGTTCGACGTCCTTCTCTACGAGTTCAAGGCCGACCTGAACGTCTATCTGTCCCAGCTGGGCCCCGGGGCACCGGGGACGCTCGAGGATCTGATCGCCTGGAACGCCGACCACGCCGATCAGGAGCTCAAGTACTTCGGGCAGGAGCTCTTCGTGCAGGCGCAGGGGAAGGGGCCTCTCACGGACCAGGCGTATCTCGACGCCCTGGCCAAGGACCATCAGATGGCCCGCACCGACGGGATCGACGCGACGATGGACAAGTACCGGCTCGACGCCATCGTGGCGCTCACCAACAGCCCGCCGGGGCTCATCGACCTGGTGAACGGCGACGCCGGCGGATTCTCGTCGTCCACGGTGGCCGCGGTCGCGGGCTATCCGAGCGTGACGGTACCGGCGGGCTACGCCTTCGGGTTGCCGGTGGGGATCTCGTTCTTCGGACGCCCCTGGACCGAAGGGACGCTGATCAAGGCCGCGTACGCCTACGAGCAGGCCTCGAAGCTTCGGGTGAAGCCGGCGTTCCTGCCCACGGCGCCGGTCTAGCGCGCCGCGGCGGCGAAGCGGCGGACGATCTCGCCCGCGGGCTCGACGCGCTCGATCCCGGCGACGCTCTTGCCCGCCTGCCAATAGTCCTTGGAGGAGGTGCCCTGGAGGGCCCCGCGCTTCAGGCTCCAGGCCGAGCGCAGGGCGTACAGCGTGCGCATCCAGGGCTTGGTGCGGCGGTGGCGCAGGAGCCAGCGGGCCAGGGGGCCGGCGCGGGTGCCGACCCGCTCCACGTAGGGCGTCCGGATCACGGCCAGGGGAACGCCGGTAACCCGCTCGGTCAGCACGATGTCGTCGGCCGTCGCGTTGACGATGGCGCGCTTGTAGTCCTCGTGGGCGCGGCATTCGGTCGTGGCGATGAACCGCGTGCCCAGCTGGGCCCCGGCGTATCCCAGTTTCAGGACCCGCGCGAAGTCCGCCGGCGCGCCGATGCCGCCCGCGCAGACCAGGGGCAGTCCGAGGTCCCCCAGGTCCTCGAGCAGCTCCTCGGCGCTGTGCGGCCCGGCGTGCCCTCCCGCCCGGTCGTTCACGGCGATGAGCCCCTGCACCCCGCCGTCCCGCGCCTTGAGCGCCCACTTCCGCTCGGTGACGTCGTGGTAGACGGTCCCGCCCACCTGCCGGGCGCGGTCCACCACCCAGCGCGGATTTCCGAGGGAGGTGACGAAGAAGCGGATTCCCTGGTCGAGCGCTTCGTCCAGCCACCGGCGCATCCGCTCGAGGTAGGTGGCGGACGACTGCTCGATCAGGACGTTCATCCCCACCGGGCGGTCGGTCAGGCTCCGGATCAGCCGCAGGCCGGCGCGGAACTCGTGGCCGTGGACGTAGACGAGCGAGAGGGGCTGGAGGATCCCGATGCCTCCGGCGGCCGACACCGCCGCCACCAGCTCGGGGTTGGAGCAGGGGTACATCGCGCCGCAGATCAGCGGGACTTCGATCCCGGCGTCCCGGGTCAGCGCCGTCTCGAGCCCGTTCACGGGGCCACCGGGGCGAGGCGCCAACGCACCCGCGCCCGCGCCACCACGTCTCCCGCGGCGTCGGTCACCAGCGATTCGAACACGTGATCTTCGGGCTTCGAGACGGCGGGCACCGCCACCCGCGCCTCCGCCACGAGGGTCCCCCGCGCCTTCTTGAGGTAATCCACCTCGATGTGGGTGACGATGCCCCGGATGCCGTCGGGGAGGGAAACGGTCATCGCCAGGCCGCTCGCCAGCTCGGCGACGTTGGCCAGGGCGATGGCGTGCACGGAGTGCAGGTGATTGCGGACCCGGCGCCCGTCGGCGATGCGGACCCGGGCCAGGCCGTCCGCGAGCTCGAGCACCACCGGCCGGGTCGTCCCCGAATACGGCACCATCCAGCGGATGAGCCAGCTGAAGAGGAGCTTGCCGCCCGGAAGCGGGGCCAGGCGCCGCCAGGCGGTCCGGAGCGTGGCTCCGGGCGTGGAGGAGGACATGGCGGAATGTCGCTAGATTTTTCGCATGTCGCGAATCTCCGGAAAGACCATCCTCATCACGGGCGCGAGCGCCGGGATCGGCGCGGCCTGCGCGCGCCGCTTCGCCGCGGAGGGGGCGCACCTCGTGCTCTGGGCCCGGCGGCGGGACCGTCTCGACACCCTGGCCGCCGCGCTCGCTCAGGCGCACGGTGTCACCGTGCGGGTGGATCAGGTGGACGTCCGCGATCGTGGGTCGGTGCGTAGGGCGGCGGAGGCCCTGCTCGCCGCCGCCCCCGCGCCCGACGTCCTGGTGAACAACGCGGGGCTCGCGAGCGGACTCTCCCTCGTACAGGAGGGCGACCTCGAGGACTGGGACCGGATGATCGACACCAACGTGAAGGGTCTCCTGTTCGTCACCCGCGCCGTTCTCCCGGCGATGATCGCGCGGGGCCGGGGGCACGTGGTGAACATCGGGAGCACGGCGGGCCATCAGGTCTACCAGAAGGGGAACGTCTACAACGCCACCAAGTTCGCCGTGAAGGCGCTCACGGAGGGCATCAATCTCGACGTGGCCGGCACGCCCATCCGGGTGTCGAGCGTGGATCCGGGGTTCGTCGAGACCGAGTTCTCGCTGGTCCGTTTCCACGGCGACGCGACCCGGGCCCAGTCCACGTATCAGGGCTTCCGGGCGCTGTCAGGCGACGACGTGGCCGACACCATCTCCTACGTGATCAACCTGCCGGAGCACGTCAACATCCTGGACGTGATCGTCGTGCCCGCGGCCCAGCGCAGCGTGCACCTGGTGGACCGGAAGTGACACGCGCAGCGTGTCATCCTGAGCGCCGCAGGCGCGAAGGATCTCTCGCTTCGCGCGAAGGATCCCCTCACGCCACGAGCACGAAGATGTCGTACAGGGCGTGCGTCCAGGCGGTGATGCCGAAGCCCCGGAGGAGATACAGCGCGCTGAAGAAGAGCCCGGCGAGGGTACGGTAAACGAACGAGTAGAGCGTGAGCCGGTCCCCGTAAGCGCCGACGTAGTGCACCGCCGAGAACACCAGGGCGCCCGCGACGACCGCGACCACCCCGGAGAGCGTGGCACTCCATCCCAGCAACCGCCGCCCCGCCCAGGCCAGCGCCCCTACGAGGATCACGCGGAAGAGCAGCTCCTCGTACAGGCCGGCGCCCAGGGACAGCATCAGCCGCACCCCGACCGTCGTGTGCTCGATGGGGCCGAGCGCCATCCCGACGGCGCCGAAGAGATGGGACGTGACCCCTCCCACCAGGAGGCCGCACAGGAGCGCCAGGGCCGCGGCCTCCGCGAACATCCCGAGGAACACCAGTCCCGACAGGTGGCGGCCGTGGCGGTGCACGTCACGGCCAATGAGCGCGAGCCCCAGCACGATCAGGCTGACCTCGAAGACCATCGGGCCCCGTTGCCCCAGGAGCTCGGCGAACGCGGTCTGGAGCATCACGTCGGCGCCGTTCCGGATTTCGCTGCCCGGCCCCCCGGACACGGCCAACGCGAGAATCTCGTAGCCGATGAAGAGGGGGAGGGCGAAGAGGAGGCTGTACCGGGGGGCCTGGCTCTCCTGCCAGTAGCTGGTGGCGGTCATGGCTGTTGAAAGCTAAACGAGAGAGCCTGCAACTTTGTGTCAGGCCTCAACGTAGAGTCCGCGCCGGTCGATGCTTCCCATACTCCTCGCCGTCGGCCTCTTGGCCCAGCAACCGGACACCGCGACCTATCTCGATCCCCGGGCGCGGGAGCTGGTCTTGCGCGGGCGCGCGGCCCGGGCGGCGCAGGCCGCCGGTCTCCTCGCGTACACCGCCGTCGCCAAACAGCGCATCTACCTGGGTCTCCGCGCCCTGCGGCGCGACCGGGTCTTCTACCACAGTGAAACCGCCGCGCGCGTGCACTGGCACCGCTCGGGCCGGGACTCGATCGAGATGCTCGGCGCCCGGGAGGGGATCCCCATCGCGCTCCCGCACGACGAGGTGCCCGAGGATGTGCGCGGCGACGCGCCCGACCTGCTCTGGAATCCCGCCGCGGACCGGATGAGCTTCGGAAACGGCGGCGACGTGTTCGTCCATCACCCGCTTGGAGACAGCGCCGCGGCCGACTATCAGTACCGGACCGGGGACACGACGCGCATCGCGCTGCCCAACGGAACCGTGATCGAGCTCTACGAGTTGAAGGTCATCCCTCGGCGCGCGGACCCGAGGCTGATGGCCGGGTCCATCTGGCTGGAGGCGAAGGGGTACTCGATGGTGCGGGCGCTCTTTCAGCTGGCCCGGCCCTGGGACCTGTCGCTCGACCTCGACTCGGAGTCGCGGACCGAGGTGAACAAGCACCTCCCCGGATTCCTCACCCCCATCCGCGGTGAGCTGAAGTACGCGGCCATCGAGTTCTCGCTCTGGGCCGGCCGCTGGTGGGTCCCCCGGCTCCAGCGCCTCGACGGAGTCGGCACCGCGGGCTCGTTCGCCACCTTCCCGCTCCGGTTCGAAACCGCATACTCGGATTACGTCGTGGAAGCCGACTCGACCGAGCGCGCCCCGCCTCCCGAACCGGTGCTCGATTCCGCGACCGCCGATTCGGTCCGGCGCTCCTGCCGCGCCGATTCGCTGGGCACCGCCACCTGCCAGTGCGACTGGGGGCGGGAGCGCTCTTGCCGGCCGGTAACGGTCATCCTGCCGCACGACACCCTGGCGCTCCTGTCGAGCCCCGATCTCCCGCCGTCGTTCGTCTCGGACCAGACCGCCCTGGCGACCCGCGCCGACCTGGAGGACATCCTGTCCGGCATTCAGGGGCTCCCGACGATCGGCCTCGATCGCGAGCCCAGAGTGCAGGCGCTCCTTCGAGGGCCCGGACTCCTGCGATACAACCGGGTGGAGGCGCTTTCCCTCGGCGCCCGCGCCACCGTGCCGATCGGGGGGATGACGGCGGACGGGACCCTGCGCGTGGCGACGTCCGACGGACAGCCCGACCTGGACGCCGGCGTCACGCGCAAGACGCAAGACCTCACCGCGCGCTTCGGCGCCTACCGCAGGCTCTCCGGTGTGGACCCCGACGCCAAGTCCCTGGGCTTCGGCAACTCGATGGAAGCGCTCGTCCTCGGGCGGGACGACGGCGACTACTTCCGCGCCGCGGGCGCGGAAGTCACGGTCGTGCCCGCGGTTTCGGAAGCGCCGTCCTACGAGTGGCGGCTGTACGCCGAGCACCAGTTCGTGGCGCGGCTCGGGACCGAGCAGAGCCTCGCCCACTGGTTCGACCGGGGGACGGGCTTCCGTCCGACCATCGCCGCCGACCGGGCCGACGAAATCGGCTCCGGCCTGCGCCTGCGAGGCGACCTCCCGCTCGCGGAGGGCCGCGCGGAGCTCGGAGGCAACCTGGACATGGACCTGGCCGTGGGGACCTACGCGTTCGGGCGGTTGTCTCTCGCGGGCCGCGCCACCGCGCCTCTGCCCGGGTCGCTCCAGGGAGCAGTCGAGGTGGCGGGCGGCGCGTCGGCGGGCACCGTGCCGGCGCAGAGCCACTGGTACCTCGGGGGACCCACCACGGCGCGGGGCTATGGGGGGAACGCGATGAACGGCACCGCCTTCTGGCGGGCGCGCGCCGAGGTGGCGTTCGGGATCCCCGGGGCCCGTCTGGCGGCGTTCTCGGATGCCGGCTGGGCGGGAACGGGGCGCGACGCGTTCACCTCCCGGCCCCTGATCTCCGCCGGCATCGGCGCCAGCTTCCTCGACGGGCTCTTCCGGATCGACCTCGCCCGCGGTCTGACCCGGGGCGGGGGGACGAGGCTCGAGCTCTACACGGACGCGGTGCTGTAGGTGCCAGGTGTCGGGTGTCGGGTCATCAGCACCTGACCCCTGACCCCCGCCCCCTGACCCCTATTTCTGCAGCTCCGCCAGCAGGTCCTGCGCCGCCTGCTTCGTGTCCGCGTACCGGATCCCATCCACTTCGTCCTTCAGCCGGCTCACCGCGAGGTCCTTGTCGGTGCGCGCCAGCGTGAACTGATACGCCTGGAGCGCCCACCGGCGGACCGCGGCGCGCGGGTCGTTCAGGTGTGCCGCCAGGAGATCGAGCGCGTGCGTGTTGCCCCGGGCGCCCAGCGCCGCCAGGAGATGCACCGGGAGGGACTGATCGGCCGCCACCGAGTCCACCGCCGCGAGGAGCGAGGTGTCCTGGGTCTGGAAGATGGCCCGGAGCGCCGCGCTCTGGATCTCGTTCTGATAGGAAGGCGTGTGGAGCCCGCGCGCCAGCACGTCGTGGGCGTCGGCCGGGCTGACGTGCACCAGTGTCACCAGCGCCGCGGCGCGCACGGCGTAGCTCGGATCCGACGTCTCCGCGCTCCGCGCGAGCGCGGCCACCGGCTCGCCGCCCAACGTGCCGAGTGCCGTGATGGCCGCGGCGCGCACGGCGGAGGACGTGTCCTTCAGGGCGCCCTGGAGGGCGGGAAGGGCCACCGCCGCCGGGAAGGTGTCGAGGGCGGACGCGGCTTCCTGGCGGGTCAGGAAGTAGTCCGCGTGCAGCGCGGCGTCGGCCAGCGCCGCGCCCGCCGTGGAATCGGGGTGACGCCGGAGCTGCCCGATCACCCAGGCGCGGTTCCAGAGGTCGGGATCCCGCCGGAGCTGGGTGGCCAGCCACGCCGTCGGCTCCTCGAAATCCAGCGTCTTCAGCACCGCGTTGCCGTCGTCCACGATCACCATCGTCGGGGCGCCGGAGAGCGGGATGCTCACCTGCTGCTCCCGCGCGTCGAGCTCGACCCGCCGGGTCACGTCCCCGGCCGCCGTGCCCACCCGGATGGTCATCGGCATCCGGAACACCTGGGGCACGGTGAACCTGAGGCCGGTACTGTCGGCCTTCAGGGAATCGGTCTGCGTCTGCCGGATGGTGAGGGTCAGCGCCCGCGCGGCGGAGTCGTACTGGGCGGCGACGTCGAGCTCCGGATACCCCGCCTGGTACACCCACTCACTCCAGAACCAGTCGAGGTTCTCCCCCGTGGCCGCGAGCACCGCCTGCCGCAGGTCGTCCGAGGTGGCTCCGGCTTCGGCGTGCGCGACGAGATAGTTGTGGATCGAGGCCCAGAAGGGCTGGTCGCCGAGATAATGCTTCAGCATCTCGAGCACGAGCGCGCCCTTGGGATAGATGTTGTTCGACCCCAGCGAGGCCAGCGGCATCGGCCGCCGCCGCTCGATGTTCTGGAACTGCCGGAACTCGTCGAGATAGTAGTCCTGCTCGGCGTGGGCGCCCAGGCGGCGTCCCCAGTACTGCCCCGGCATGAACTCGGCGAACCCCTCGTTGAGCCACATGTTGGCCCAGTTCTCGGTGGTCACGTAGTCCCCGAACCACTGGTGGGCCAGCTCGTGCGGAATGAGGATGTAGCGGTACCAGGGGCGGTCCAGATAGGCCGTCTGGTCGGGGAGCGGATCGATGAGGGTCGTGGCGCTGACGTTCTCCATCCCGCCGAAGAAGTCGGCCACCGTGGTCTGGGCGTACTTGGCCCAGGGAAAGCGGATGCCGGTGAGCTGGGAGTACACCCCGATCATGTCGGGGGTGACGTGGAAGAGCGGCCACGCTTTCGCGCTGTCTTCGTGATAGGTGTAGTAGTCGACCGGGATGCCCTCCCACGAATCGTGGATCTTCGCGAGGGGCGCCACGACCAGCGACACGAGGTAGGTGGCGGACGGGCGGTCCTGGCTCCAGGTGAGCGTGCGTTTCCCGCCCCGGGTGACGTCCGACACCAGGCGGCCGTTGGAGACGGCCATGTCGCCCTGGTCCACCGTCGCCACGACCTCCCAGGTCATCTTGTCGTTCGGGAAGTCGTAGGTGGGGAACCAGAAGTGATTGTCGTGGTCTTCGCCCTGGCTCCAGATCTGCCGGGGGCGGTGCGCCATCCCGTCGGTGGTGATGTACGTCAGCCCCGAGCCGTTCTTGACCTTGCCCTTGTACGTCACCGTGAACGTCAGCGTGTCGCCGAACGCGGCCGGCGCCGTCGGAAACACCACGAGCGTGTCGCCGTGGCGTGCGGTGCGGAGCGCGTGCCCGGCCCGGTCCGCCACACGGTCGTTCACCAGGAGGGCCCCTTCGTCCAGGATCAGGGAGTCCAGCCGGGGAAGGCGGGCCACCAGGGTCGTGGTGACCGCCCCGTCGAACGACGTCGAGTCCCAGTTGAAGTTCGAGACCACGATCCGCTGGTGGACGAGGTCGTAGTCGTGCGACCGGGTGTAGTGGTCGTTGGCCATCAGCTCGGTGTTCGACTGGGCGGCCAGGGGGAGGGAGCCGGCGGCCAGGGACAGGACGAAGAGCAGGGGAACGTGACGCATCGGGGCCTCACAGCGGGTGGGGAGCGGACGGCGGGACCCGGAGGAATTAAAAGGGCGGCGCCGTCTCGCGCGAGGGTGGGGGGCCGGGTATACTCCCCTGCGTGCAACGGTCGAGACGGGCCCCCCGCCCGCCGGCCGGCGCGGCGGCTCAGGCCACCCTCGTGCTGGACGTCGTGCCCCTGGTGATGGCGTCCATCCGGGGACAGATCCGGGCGCACCGCCCCGCGGGGCTTTCCCTTCTGCAACTGCAGGCCCTCTTCCGGGTCCGTCGCGCCGCGGGGTGCTCGCCGTCCGAGCTCGCGGGGCTCCTGGGGCTCTCGCGCCCCACCACCTCGAAGCTCGTGGACGGCCTGGTGCGCCGGGGACTCCTCGAGCGCCTCGCCTCGGATCGCGACCGCCGGCGGATCACGCTCCGCCTCTCCGGCGAGGGGCTCCGGGCGGTCGAGGCGGCCCGCCGCCTGGTGCACGGTCACCTGGCCGGAATCCTCGAGGGAATGCCGGCGGAACGCCGGCGATCGGTGGGGCAGGCCCTGCGGGCGTTGCGGCCCCTGTTCACGCGATAGCGGGAGGCACGATGGAGCAGCGGATGCTCGGCAAGCTGGCGGTCTCGGCCCAGGGCCTGGGGTGCATGGGGATGTCGGACTTCTATGCCGGTCGCGACGACGCCGAGTCGCTCGCCACGATCGACCGGGCCCTCGAGCTGGGGATCACCTTCCTCGATACCGCGGACATCTACGGGCCCTACATCAACGAAGAGCTGGTGGGGAAGGCCCTGAAGGGCCGCCGGAGCCGCGTCGTGCTCGCCACGAAATTCGGAAACGTGCGGGGCCCGGACGGCGCGTTCCTCGGCGTCAACGGCCGCCCCGAATACGTGCGGTCCGCCTGCGACGCCTCCCTCAAGCGCCTCGGCGTGGACGTCATCGACCTCTACTACCAGCACCGGGTGGACCGCAACACGCCCATCGAAGAGACCGTGGGCGCGATGGCGGACCTGGTGCGCGCCGGCAAGGTCCGCCACCTCGGCCTGTCCGAGGCGGCGCCCGCGACCATCCGGCGTGCCCACGCCGTCCACCCCATCGCCGCGCTGCAGACCGAGTACTCGCTCTGGTCGCGGGACCCGGAGATGGAGCTCCTCGCCCTCTGCCGCGAGCTCGGCATCGGCTTCGTCGCCTACAGCCCGCTGGGGCGTGGCTTCCTCACCGGCCGCTTTCGGACGTTCGAAGACCTCCCCCTGGACGACTACCGGCGGCGCCACCCCCGGTTCCAGGGAGAGAACTTCGAGAAGAACCTGGTGCTCCTGCGCCGCGTGGAGGACATCGCGCGGCGGAAGGGCTGCACCCCCTCTCAGCTCGCGCTGGCGTGGGTGCTGGCACAGGGGGAGACCATCGTCCCGATCCCCGGCACCAAACGCCGGAAGTACCTGGAAGAGAACGCCGGCGCGGTCGACGTCCATCTGACCTCGGCCGAGCTGGAGGAGATCGCCGCGGCGTTCCCGGTGGGCCGGACGTCGGGTGCCCGCTACGTGGAGTCGGCGATGCGGAACGTGAATCTGTGATTCCCCCGCTCGACCGCTCGGCGTTCGCCGACCTGAACGGCGACCTGGAGCGCGTGCCTCTCGCGCGCGCCGAGACCATTCCGTCCGCGTGGTACGTGGACCGCCGGTTCCACGCGCTCGACCGCGAGGCCGTGTTCGGCGCCACCTGGCAGCACGTGGGTCACGTGTCCCAGGTGCCCGGCGTGGGGGACCACTTGCTCGCCTCGGTGGCGGGAAATCCCGTGATCGTGGTGCGCGGCAAGGACGGCGTACTGCGGGGCTTCTTCAACGTCTGCCGCCACCGCGGGGGTCCCCTCGCGATGAAGGACGGCAACTGCGAGATGCTGCAGTGCCAGTACCACGGGTGGACCTATCAGCTCGACGGTATGCTGCGCGGCGTGCCCCACTTCAACCGCGTGGAGCTGTTCGACAAGAAGGACTACGGGCTCGTGCCGGTGCGGCTCGACACCTGGGAAGGCCTGATCTTCGTGAGCCTGGCGGAGCATCCCCATCCCCTGGCCGGGTACTTCGCGGGCGCCCGGGAGCGGATCCTTCCCACCCGCCTCGGCGACCTCAAGTTCGGGCGGCGCGCCGACTACGAGGTCCGCTGCAACTGGAAGGTGTACGTCGACAACTTCCTCGAAGGCTACCACGTTCCCTACGTGCACCCCGAGCTGGTCAAGCTCTACGACTATCAGAGCTACGTGACCGAGACCTACGACTGGTACTCGCTCCAGGTCGGCCCGCTCTCGGGCAACGACAACGTGTACGGCGTGACCGAGGGGGAGGCCTTGTACTACTGCGTCTTTCCCAACTTCATGCTCAACATCCTTCCCGGCCGGCTCCAGACCAACGTCGTGATCCCGCTGGCCGAGGACCGCTGCCGCGTGGAGTTCCGTTACTACTACACGGACGTCGAGACGCCCGCCGCGCGGAAGCTGATCGCCGACGATCACGAGTATTCGGACCGGGTCCAGCACGAGGACATCGAGATCTGCGAGCGGGTGCAGGAGGGCCTCTCCTCCCGCGCGTACGACCGGGGCCGGTTCTCCGTGACCTTCGAGTCCGGCGTCCACCACTTTCAGGACCTGCTGCGGGGTGCCTACCGGGATTGGCTCCACCACCGGTGACCGCGGCTTCGGTCGTCGCTTCCTCCGCGTCCGTGCTGGATCGCGTCCCCACGTTGCCGCGGCCCGTGGTGCTGCTCGAAGGGCCGGGTGGGTCCACCCATCTGGCGTGGGGCGCGAAGACCCGCCGCCGTCTGCCGTGGGATGCTCCCGTCGAGCCGTCCCTGCTGATCCCGCCGCCCCGCGCGCGGCTGTACGGGGCGATCGCGTATGAGTTCGGGCTTCCGGCGGGGGTGTCTCGCCGGTCCCCCTCGGTTCCCCAGCCCCTCGTCGACCTGTTCGAACCCGAGCACCTGATCCTCCTGAACGAGACGGTGGTCAGTGACCAGGGGCCCCCGGTCCGTCGGCATCTTCCCGGCCCGTCGTGGCGGTCCTTCGACCAGCCTGCATTCGAGCAGGCCGTACTCCGTGCCCAGGAACACATCGGGGCGGGGGACATCTACCAGGTCAATCTCTCGGTGGCCGAGCGCTGGCCCCTGGCCCCTGACCCCTGGCCCCTGTATCTCCGTCTCCGCGAGATCAATCCCTCTCCGTGGATGGGGTACGCCGACTTCGGGGACTGGCAGCTGATCTGTGGATCGCCCGAGCTTCTCATCGAGCGGACCGCCGCCGGCCTCCTGCGCACGCGCCCGATCGCGGGCACCCGCCGGAAGACCGGGGACGCGGCGGCTGACCGGCGGATGCGCGAAGAGCTGCGCCTGGACGCGAAGGAGCGGGCCGAGCACCTGATGCTCGTGGATCTGGCCCGGAACGACGTGGGACGGCTCGCGGCCTACGGGACCGTCCAGGTCTCCGAGCGTGAGGTGGTGGAGGAGTACTCGCACGTCTTTCACCTGGTGTCGGAAGTGCGGGGCGTGGAGCGTCCCGGCACCGACGCGGCCGCGGTCGTGTCCGGGCTCTTCCCCGGCGGCACCATCACCGGGTGCCCCAAGATCCGCGCGATGGAGATCATCGGTGATCTCGAGCCCGTCGCCCGCGGCGCCTACACCGGCGCGCTCGGCTGGATCGGCGAGTCCGACCTCCAGCTCAACATCGTCATCCGCTCCGCCGTGGTCTCGGAAGGGCAGGCCGTGATCCAGGCCGGCGCGGGCATCGTGGCCGACTCGATCCCGGAGCGGGAATGGAAGGAGTCGCTGCGCAAAGGGGCGGCGGTCCGCGCGGCGTTCGGGTTCTCCGGATGACGGCCCTCATCGAGACGCTGCGGGTGCGCCGGGGGCGCATCCCGCTCTTCCATCTGCACGCGGCCCGGTTCGCGGCTTCCGCGGCCGCGCTCGGGCTCCCGGCGGGCCTGACCCTCGACGACGCGGCGCGCGAGGCCGGTGCGGTGGAGGAGGGTGTGGTGCGGATCGAGGCGGACGCCGAAGGGGTCCGGGTGACCTCGCGATCGCACGAGAGCCCCCGCCCCATCGCCGTGCGGTCGACGCCCGGCTTCCGCCCCTATCCCCACAAAACCACGGACCGCGCGCAGTTCACGGCGGCCTGCGCCGCGGCCCGGGCCGCGGGGGCCGACGACGCCCTGCTCGTGGCCGAGGGAGGGGAAGCGGCGGAGGGAACCATCTGGTCGCTCTTCTGGTGGGACCGCACCGGGCTCTGCACGCCCCCGTTGTCCCTCGGCGTCCTGCCGGGCGTGGCCCGGGCGCGGTTCGCGGAGATGGGCTCGCTGTGCGAGGCGCGCCTGCCGCCGTCGGCGCTCGCCATCCGCGGGTGCTTCGCCGCCAACGCGGTGCGGGGGGTGATCCCCATCCGGGAGCTCGACGGCGCGCTGGTCCGCGCCGACGAGCGCACCGTGCGCCTCGCGGCGCGCTTCTGGCCCTAGCGGGGTCGGGCCTCGATGCGGCGCCTTGCCGCCTCGTGCACTCCGCCCCATACTGCGGTTTCCCGCGGTACAACCCTTTCGGAGGATCGATGCGCGGCTCTCTCATTGTTCTGGCGGCGTTTCTGGCAGGCGGCGCGGTGCGGGCCGTCCGGGCCCAGGATCCGGGCCGGGACGTCCCGACGGCGGTCAAGCGGGGCGGCTCGCCCAACGTCCATCTCGTTTCGCACGTCGAGGTCTTTCCGGGCGCCTGGAAGGCCGCGGACATCGAGATCGAGCAGGATCCGGACCGGCCCTACGTCTACGTGTGCGGGTTCGTGAACTTCGACACCAAGATCTACGACATCCGCGACCCCGCCCATCCGAAGCTGGTCTACACCTGGACCATCGAGAACCCCGAGCTCCATCGGGGCATCGGCGCGATGGACGGGAAGTACTTCAAGATCGGCAGCCGCTATTACTACGCGCAGTCGGTCCAGTTCATGCAGGGGAGCCCCGACGCCGACCTGGGCGCCGTCATCTTCGACGTGACCGGCCTCCCCGATTCCACGAAAGTGAAGGAAGTCGCGCGGATCCATTACGCGGCGGCGCCGGGCGGCTTCCACAACACGTTCGCCTACAAGCATTCGGACGGCAGGGTGCTGTACTTCGCCACCGTGAACGCGGCGGACGCCCTGATCTACGATCTCGGCAAGGTCGTGAGCGGCGCCGACACGAGCACCTGGCTCGTGGGCAAGGTGCCGAACCCCACGCCCTTCCGGGCCTTCGGCAACGGCGGGTACCACGACTTCTACGTCGGCTACGACACGGGCAGTCACCAGGACAAGTTCTACGGCGCCGGGCTGGGCGGGTACTCCGTGTTCGACGTGACGCACCCCGAGGCCCCGAAACAGCTGTTCACCCTCACGGGGTTCGGCATGGACATCGCGCACACGTTCACGCCGTCGCCCGACGGTCACTTCGCGGTGACCGAGACCGAGTACCAGTACACGCCCCTCCGCATCTGGGACCTCACCGACGGCCAGAGCGGCAAGAAGCCCAACCTGGACCTCGCCATCGCCGCCTGGACCGCCGACTGGCACGATCTCGCGCACAATCACGAGGTCCGCTGGCCCTACGTCTTCGTCTCGGCGTATGAAGACGGGCTCCAGGTGTTCGATTTGAGGGATCCGAAGCACCCGCACACCGACGGCCACTACTACACCTGCAACTGCAAGCACGAGGACGGGTTCGGGGGCAACCCGGACAACGGCTGGAAGACGGCGCCGGACGTCCCCAGCGTGGAGCAGGGGGCCTTCGGGGTGGACGTGCGCAACCGCGACGGTCTGATCGTCATCTCCGACATGCGGAGCGGGCTCTGGCTCTTCCGGATGGACGGGTTCACGGGCTGGAACGGACACACCTACCACATGCCGAACATCTCGAGCGTGCAGGACTACGATCACGGCCCCGACGGGGCGGCGGCTCCGGCTGCGGGCGGCGCCGGGCATTGATCACGGCGCGACTCGGCGCGGCCCTGCTGGCGGCGGGAGTGCTCGCCGCCGGCAGGGCGGGCCCGTACGACATCACTTTGCTCTCCACGCCCGCGGCGCCCGACGCGCGGGGCAGCGCGCGGCTGGTGAGCGCCGAGTCTCCGTTCGGCGTGGCCGTGACCGCCGACGGGCGCGCGCGGTACGACATCGAGCTCCGGATCACGGGGCTGCCGGCCCCCTCCTCCCTGGGCGCCTACCGGACCTACGTCGCCTGGGCGGCCACGCCCGATCTCGCGCACTGGACCCGCCTGGGCCCCGTGACCAACGGGTCGTCCACGGTCGGCACCGCCGAGTACAACAAGTTCCTGCTCGTGATCACGGCGGAGCCGGGGTCTGAGCCGGCGGCGCGCAGCGGCCCGACGGTCCTGCACGGCACCTCGCCCTCCGGATGGCTGCAGACGTTCCTCGCCCATCCCATTTTCCGGGGCGCCCCGGGGTGACCTTCGGCCCTCGCTTCACCCTGGCGGCCCTCGTGTTGCTGGGGGCGTCCCCCGCGGCGGCACAGCGGCCCGACTCGGGCATGACGATGGCGATGCCCGGGATGGCGTCGCCGATGCCGATCCCGATGCCTCCGGGGATGGTGATGATTCCGGGGCTCGTGGGACTCGCTCCCGCCGTCACGCCCTTCCTGCCGGGCGTGGGCGTGGATCCCGCGTCGCTCGCCGAGGCGGGGCCGATGCGCACGGTCACGCTCGCGTCCGGGGACACATTCGACCTCACCGCGTCTCTCGTGCGGCGCGTCATCCGCGGGCACCCGTACGTGACGTACGCCTTCAACGGCGAGGTGCCGGGTCCGCTGATCACGATGCCGGCCGGCGCCACCATCACGGTGCGGTTTCACAACCGCATCGATCTGCCCAGCACCGTGCACTGGCACGGGATCCGGCTCGACAACCGGTTCGACGGGGTGCCCGGGGTGACTCAGGCGGCGGTGGCGCCGGGGGACAGCTTCGTGTACCAGGTGCACGCGCCGGACGGGGGGATGTTCTGGTATCATCCGCACGTGCGCGAGGACATCGAGCAGGCGCTGGGGCTCTTCGGCGGCATCGACGTGGTCACGGCGGCGATCGACTCCGCGCCCGTCAACGCCCGCGCGGTGCTCTTTCTCGACGATCTGCTCATCAACGCCGACACCCTGATCCCGTTCGGCCGGGAGGTTCCCGACTTCACCCTGATGGGGCGGGTGGGGAACGTCCTGATGGTGAATGGCGGCACCGATTACCGGCTGGCGGTGCGCGCGGGCGACGTGGTGCGGTTCTATCTCGTGAACACCGCGAGCTCCCGGACCTTCAACCTCTCGTTCGGCGGGGCGCCCATCAAGGTGATCGGGTCGGACGTGGGCCGGTTCGAGCGGGAGGCCTGGGTGCCGAGCGTGGTCATCGCGCCCGCCGAGCGCTACATCGTGGACGTTCGGTTCGACTCGGCGGGATCCTACCCGGTGCTCAACCGGGTCCAGGCGATCAATCATTTCATCGGGGAGTTCCGGGCCGAAGTGGATACGCTCGGCGTCGTCACGGCCGCGGGCGCCACGCTGGCGGACCATCACGCCGACTTCGATTCGCTGCACACCAACGCCGATGTGGTGCGGGACCTGGCGCGCTACCGGAGCGCCTTCGACCGGCCGCCCGACAAGCGGTTCACGCTGACGGTGAGCACGCACGGCCTGGCGCTGCCGACCGCGCAGTTCATGACCATCGACACGGCCTACTACGCGCCGGTCGAGTGGATCGACGGGATGCCGGACATGAACTGGCTGTCGACGGCGGATCAGGTCCGCTGGGAGATCCGGGACGACGCCACGGGGAAGGTCGACCGGGACATCGACTGGCACGTGCCGGTGGGATCGCTGGTGAAGGTGCGGTTCTTCAACGACCCCAAGTCGTTCCACCCGATGCAGCATCCCATTCATCTCCACGGCCAGCGGATGCTGGTGCTCGCGCGGGACGGGGTGCGGAACACGAATCTGGTCTGGAAGGACACCGTACTCATTCCGGTGGGATCGACCGTGGACGTGCTGATCGACGCGTCGAATCCCGGGGCCTGGATGATGCACTGTCACATCGCGGAGCATCTGGGGGCGGGGATGATGGCGGTGATGCACGTGGATCCGCGGTAGGGTGGGGGCGGGTACCAAGACGGGGCACGCCCGCATAGATTGGGTGCTCGCCGGAACGTGGTGGCTGTAGCTCAATCGGTTAGAGCGCCGGACTGTGGCTCCGGAGGTTGCGGGTTCAATTCCCGTCAGCCACCCTGTTTCGAACGCGGAAGTGCGAATGCGGAGTGCGGAACGGGCGAGGGGGTGAGGGTCGGCGCGCCGGGTCGGTCGTTCTCGTTCCGCGTTCCGACTTCCGCATTCCGACTTTGATTTAGGTCCGTAGCTCAATTGGTAGAGCACCGGTCTCCAAAACCGGGGGTTGCAGGTTCGATTCCTGCCGGGCCTGTTGTGCAGTCGCTACCGCCTCTCCAAAAAGCCTCTGCCCGCGAAGATCGCCGGCGTGGCCCGGTCGATCCGCGCCACCCGCGTCGCGGACCGCTTGGCCGCGGCGAAATGGTACAGGTAGCCCCGCTGCCGCCCCGGCGTCAGCGCCTCGAAGGCGCGCTTGAACCGGGCATCTCTGCGAAACCGCTCCCTCAGCTCCGCGGAAACCGGCACGTCCGATGTCTTCCTTCGCGCCATCCGAAGCCCGGCCTTCTCGACCGCGAGGGCCTCGCGCACGTAGGCCTTGATGATCGCCGCCTTCCTCGTGATCTCCGGCACCCCGGTGAACTTCATCACCCGCCCGGCCTGTATCTGTCCGAGCCGCACCAGCACTTTCTTGGGGTCCTTCAACAGGGCGCCTTGGAAGAAGCCCAGCGCGAAGTACTCCTTGAAGCCCTGCAGGATGACGATGTTCTTCCCGGCCACCGTGTAGGTGGGCTTTCCCCACTTACACTCCTCCTGCATTCCGCAGCCGGCCAATACCCGCCGCATCGCCGCGATCTCCGAGCGCCACCGCCGCCGATACGCCATCTCCATGCCGGCACCTCCTTGACGGATGCTCCATACGCTGCTACATAGCTAGTTAGGCATAACTACCTAGGCTCAAACCATGCCGCGCCAGAAGAACGACATCCTCCAGGGTACCCTCGCCCTCCTGGTCCTCAAGACGCTCTCCGTCCGCGGACCGTTGCACGGCTACGCCATCACCCAGCACGTCCAGGCCGGCTCCGCCGACCTCCTCCGCCTGGAAGAAGGCTCCCTCTACCCGGCCCTCCACCGGATGGAGCAGGAAGGCTGGCTCAAGAGCCGCTGGGGTACCACCGACAAGAACCGCGACGCCCGCTTCTACGCCCTCACCACCCTCGGCCGCGCCCAGCTGGCCGTGGAACAGGGAAGCTGGGCCCGGCTGACGGAGGGCGTCAACCGCGTCCTCCGCTACACCTGATCGGACGACCCATGAGCTGGCTCCGGCGCCTCCGCAACCTCTTCCGCTCCGACGCCCTGTCCCGCGACCTGGACCGGGAAATGTCCTTCCACGTCGCCGAGCGCACCGACGACCTGGTGGCGGGCGGGATGGACGCCGGCGCCGCCGGCGCCGAAGCCCGGCGCCGCTTCGGCAACCGCACCCAGGCCTCGGAGAGTACCCGCGAGGCCGACATCCTGGTCTGGCTCGACTCCCTCGGCGCCGACCTGCGCTACGCCCTCCGGGCCCTCCGCGCCAGCCCCGGCTTCACCGCCGTCGCCATCCTCTCGCTCGCCCTGGGCATCGGGGCCAACACCGCCATCTTCAGCATCACCAACGCCCTGATCCTCAAGTCGCTTCCGGTGCGTCACCCGGACGAGCTGGTGCAGATCACGATGGGACCCGGAGGCCCGGCATTCACCAACCCCCTGTGGGAGCAGGTGCGGGACCGGCTGACCGTGTTCGACGGCGCGGTGGCCTACTCCGAAGCGCGATTCAACCTGGCCCCGACCGGCGAGGCGCGCCGGGCCTCGGGAGCCTTCGTAAACGGCGATTTCTTCAACGCGCTCGGCGTCCCGCCGGCCGCGGGACGCCTCTTCAGCAGCGCCGACGACTTCCACGGATGCCCCGCTGTGGCCACCGTCAGCGGCGGCTTCGCGGAGCGGGAACTGGGCGGCATCGGTTCGGCCGTCGGCAAGACCGTCTCGCTGGACGGCCATCCCTTCACGGTGGTCGGCGTCACGGACCCCGGGTTCTTCGGCGTCGAAGTCGGGCGCGCCATCGACATCTACGCGCCGCTCTGCGCGCAGGGCATCACGTCTCATGAGGGACCCGCGATTCTCGAGGCCCGGAGCCGATGGTACCTGAACCTGCTCGCGCGGCCGAAACCCGGCATCTCCGTCGCCCAGGTGCGCGCCGCGCTGAAGGCGGCGGCGCCGGCCATCTTCGCCGCGACCCTGCCGGCCAACTGGAGCGCCCAGTCTCAGCAGCAATATCTGAAGGGCACCCTCGACGTGCAGCCCGGTGCCACCGGTCTTTCGGATCTGCGAACCCAGTTCAGCAAAGCCCTCTACATCCTGATGGTCGTAGTGGGGCTGGTGCTGCTCATCGCGTGCGCCAACATCGCCAACCTGCTCCTGGCCCGCGCCGCCTCGCGGCAGCGGGAGCTCGCGATCCGGCTGGCCCTGGGCGCCGGACGCGCTCGGCTCATCCGACAGCTCCTGACCGAGAGTGTCCTCCTGGCGCTGCTGGGGGCGGGTGCCGGATTGCTCTTCGCCCGTTGGGCCACCGCGCTCCTCGTGTCGCTCATCACCTTCCACGGCTCGCACGTCTGGTTGAGCTTGGCGATCGACGGGCGCGTGCTCGCCTTCACCACCGCCGTCGCCACCGTCACGGGCGTGCTCTTCGGCCTGGCCCCGGCGTGGCGCGCGACGCGCACCGACCCCCAGGCCGCTCTGAAGACGGGGGGCCGCGGCATCGTGGACGGCGTGGGGCAACGCCGGACCGGACGAGCCCTCGTGGTCGCTCAGGTCGCCCTGTCGCTCACCCTGGTCACGGCGGCCGGACTCTGGCTCGGAAGCTTCCGGAAGCTGGTCACCCTCGACCCGGGCTTCCGCCGTGAGGGGATCCTGCTCATCAGCACGGACCTCGGCCAACTGACCGCGGACCAGCAGCAGGCGACACGGGTGGACCTGCTCCGGCGTCTCCGGGCGCTGTCCGGCGTGCAGGCGGGAGGCATGGCGTTCACCACGCCGATCAGCGGATTCGGATGGAATGACATCATCCTGGTCCCCGGATTCACGCCGGCGAATCCTCAGGACGGCATCGCCTGGATCAATCAGGTGAGCGACGGATACCTGGGGACCCTCGGCACGCCGCTCGTCCTCGGACGCGACATCTCGCCGGCCGACGGCGCGCATTCTCCGCGGGTGGCCCTCATCAACCAGGCCATGGCGCGGAGGTTTTTCGGCTCGGCAAGCCCGCTGGGGCGGACCTTCCGGAATCCCCAGGGCAACGGGACGACCGGCCCGATCGAGGTGGTGGGCGTGGTGGGGGACGCCAAGTACCAGTCGTTGGAGGAGAAGACCCAGCCGACCGCCTACATCCCGTTCGGTCAGGCCGATGGCGGGCCGGAGGTGACGTTCGCGCTGCGCACGGTGGGCCCGCCCCTCGCGCTCGCGTCCGCGGCAAAGGCCGCCATCGCCGAGGTGAACCCACTGCTGACCCTGGACGTCACGACGCTGGAAGACCAGGTGGCGGGTTCGCTGGGTCGTCCCCGGTTGCTGGCAATGCTCTCCGGGTTCTTCGGGGCGTTGGCCCTGCTGCTCGCGGTGATCGGCCTCTACGGCACGATGTCGTACGACGTCACCCGGCGGCGCAACGAGATCGGAATTCGGATCGCCCTGGGGGCCGCGACCTTCGGCGTGACGCGCATGGTGCTGGGGGACGCCGGCCGGTTGGTGATCCTCGGGGTCGTCCTGGGCCTCGGCCTCGTGCTCGCTTCCACGCGATTTGTGGCGTCGCTCCTCTATGGGCTCACGCCCTCCGACCCGGCCACGCTAGCTCTCGCGACGGCGACCCTCGTGATCGTCGCGCTTGCCGCGGCGCTGGTGCCGGCCCTGCGTGCCGCTCGACTCGATCCCATGGAGGCGTTGCGTGAAGAATAGGGAAGGGACCCCATGAGCTGGCTCCGGCGCCTCCGCAACCTCTTCCGCCCCGACAGCCTGTCCCGCGACCTGGACCGGGAAATGTCCTTCCACGTCGCCGAGCGCACCGACGAGCTGGTGGCGGGCGGGATGGACGCCGGCGCCGCCGGCGCCGAAGCCCGGCGCCGCTTCGGCAACCGCACCCAGGCCGCCGAAGGGACCCGCGAAGCCGACATCCTGGTCTGGCTCGACTCCCTCGGCGCCGACCTCCGCTACGCCCTGCGCGCCCTCCGCGCCAGCCCCGGCTTCACGTTCGTCGCCATCCTCTCGCTCGCACTCGGGATCGGCGCCAACACCGCGATCTTCAGCGTCACCAACGCGCTCGTGCTCAAGTCCCTCCCGGTGAGCCACCCGGAGGAGCTGGTGCGGATCACGATCGGATCCCGAGGCGCGGATCCCAACACCGCCCTCTGGGAGCAGGTGCGCGACCGGAGCACCGTGTTTTCCGGAGCCCTGGCCTACGCCGGCACGCAATTCAACATCGCGACGGGCGGAGAAGCCCGCCGCATCTCCGGCGCCTGGGTCAGCGGCGATTTCTTCAATGTGCTCGGCGTTCCGCCCGTGGCCGGCCGCACGCTGGCCCGCGCCGACGACTATCCCGGGTGCCCCGGCGTGGCGACCGTCAGCGGAGGATTCGCGGCCCGGGAATTCGGCGCCGCCCCCTCGGCTGTGGGCAAGACGTTGTCCGTCGAAGGCCATCCGTTCACGATCGTGGGTGTGACCAGCCCGGGCTTCTTCGGCATCGACGTCGGGCGGGCCGTCGACGTCTATGCGCCCGTCTGCGCGCAGACCATCACGGGCGATCCGCAGTGGTCGTTGAGCGTGTTCGCCCGCCCCAAGCCCGGCGTCTCCCTGAGCCAGGCGCGCGCCGCGCTCGCGGCCACGGCGCCCGCGCTGCTCGCCGCCAGCGTCCCGCCCTATTGGGGAGCGAAAGATCAGCAGGATTACCTCAAGGAGACGCTCGACCTGCAACCCGGAGCCACCGGCCTGTCCGGCCTGCGGCGGCAATTCAGCAAGCCGCTCTACGTCCTGATGGTGGTGGTGGGCCTGGTCCTCCTCATCGCCTGCGCCAACATTGCCAATCTCCTCCTGGCACGGGCCGCGTCGCGGCAACGGGAAATCGCCGTCCGCCTGTCACTCGGTGCCAGCCGGGCCAGGATCATCCGCCAGCTATTGACCGAATCCGTTCTCCTGGCGTTCCTGGGCGCCGCTGCCGGTCTGCTCTTTGCGCGATGGGCCACGACCGTGTTGGTGTCGCTCATCACCGTTCGCGGCTCCGACCCCTGGCTCAATCTCGCGCTCGACTGGCACGTGCTGGTGTTCACGACGGCGCTGGCCACGATCACCGGTGTGCTCTTCGGCATCGCCCCGGCCTGGCGCGCCACACGAACTGACCCCCAGACCACCTTGAAGGCGGGTGGGCGGGGCATCGCAGATGGCCGAGGGCAACGCCGGACCGGACGCGCCCTCGTGGTGGGGCAGGTCGCGTTGTCCCTGACACTGGTGACCGCGGCGGGCTTGTGGCTGGGAAGCTTCAGGAAGCTCGTCACCATCGACCCGGGGTTCCGCCGCGAGGGCGTCCTGGCCCTGAGCATGAACTTTGGTCGTCCCGTCCCCGGCGCTGATCAGCAGGAAACCACCCGGAACGAACTGCTCCGGCGCCTTCGCGCCCTTCCCGGCGTACGGGCGGCCGGCGTGGGCCTCCCGGTGCCGTTCGTCGGCGGGGGGTTGGGGAATGAGGTCATCCTGGTGGATGGCTTCACGCCGTCCAGTCCCGAGAATGCCCGGGCCCTGGTCAGCCGGGTGAGCGAGGGGTATCTGGAGGCGCTGGGGATTCCCTTGCTCGCCGGACGCGGCATTTCGCCGGCGGATGGGGTGCATGCTCCCCACGTCGCCGTCATCAACGAGGCGATGGCCCGCCGGTTCTTCAACTCGACCAGCCCGCTGGGGCGCACCTTCCGCAACTCGGATGGGCGTGGAGGGGACAGTGACCCCATCGAAGTGGTGGGCGTGGTGGGCGACACCAAGTTCGGGGCGCTGGACGAGCCGACGCAGCCGGCCGAGTATCTGCCATTCGCCCAGAGCGAGGGTCCCCCCGTGGCCACCTTCGTCCTGCGTACGGAGGGTCCCCCCCGTGCGCTCGCCGGCGCAGCCACGGCAGCCATGGCCGAGATTGCGCCCAATGTGTCCGTGGACGTGGCGACGCTCGAGGAACGGGTGTCCGCATCCCTGGGTCGCCCCCGGCTCCTGGCGATCCTGTCGGGATTCTTCGGCGGGCTGGCCCTGCTCCTGGCGGTGATCGGCCTCTACGGCACGATGTCGTACGACGTCACCCGGCGGCGCAACGAGATCGGGATCCGGATCGCCCTGGGAGCGGCCACGTCCGGCGTCCTGCGCCTGGTGCTGGGGGATGCCGGCCGGCTCGTGGCCTTCGGGGTGGTGCTGGGGCTCTGCCTCGTGCTCGCTTCCACTCGATTTGTGGCGTCCCTCCTCTATGGGCTCACGCCCTCCGATCCCGCCACCCTGGCGCTCGCCACCGCGGTGCTGGTCCTCGTCGCCCTCGCCGCCGCCCTCGTCCCGGCCTTCCGCGCCGCCCGGCTCGATCCCATGGAGGCGCTGCGCGAGGACTAGCCGGTTCGCCTACATTCCAGCCTTCCCTCCAGACACGGGAGTAAGGTCGTGAATCGGGATGACGAAGAAGCCGGGGCCCGCAAGACGGCGGCCCGCGAAGTGTCGGACCGGCTCCGCGGCCGCGGGGTCGACGACAGCCACTTCGTGCTGCCCCGGCGCGTCCCCGCGGAGACGATACCGGCATACATCGCCCGGATCGACGCCGCCGCGGAACGGCTCCGGCGGCACCCCGGGCACCCCGACTAGGGGCCCGCTTGTCCCTCGCCCCCGGCCAGAAAGCCCGCCGTTCCCTCCATCTCACGGCGGACCACGTCCGCCAGTACGCCGAGATCTCGGGGGACCGGAACCCGCTGCACTTCGACGAGGATTTCGTCAAAGGGACGAAGTTCGGCCGCCTGGTGGTGCAGGGCGGCCTCACCACCGGACTCCTGCACGCCCTCGTCGCGATGGACCTGCCCGGACCCGGAACCGTCTTCCTCAGCCAGAACTGGAAATTCACGGCGCCGGTATTCATCGGCGACACGATCACGGCGGAAGTCGAAGTGCTGAGCGTGCACGCCGCCAAGCCGGTGACCCGGCTGGCGGTGAGGGTGTGGCGGGAGGGCGGGGAGACGGTGCTCGAGGGGGAGGCCTGGTGCTACCGCTTCACGCCGGGAGCGCGGGAGCCGGGGTGAAACTCCCGGGGCCGTCCCTCCGTCCTTCCTGTTGACAATCTAGAGCAGGGCGACGAAGCTTCTCCTCTAGATCAACTGGAGGTAGGAATGGCCGGTCCGGCCGATCTGCTCCCCGGCACCCTCGAAGTCCTGGTCCTCAAGGCCCTCTCGCTCGAGCCGATGCACGGGTGGGGCATCGGCCAGCGGCTGGATCAGCTCTCCCGGGACGTCTTCAAGGTGCAGCAGGGCTCCCTGTACCCGGCTCTCCAGCGGATGCTGCGCAAGGGCTGGATCCGGTCCGAATGGCGGGTGACCGAGAACCGCCGCCGGGCCCGCTACTACCTCCTCACGCCCCGCGGCCGGCGCCAGCTCGAGACCGAGACCGCCACCTGGAACCGGACCGCCGCCGCCGTCGACGGGATCCTGCGCCTGAAGCTGGCCGACCTGTGATCGCCGATCTCGTCGAACGCCTGCGGGCCCTGATCGCGCCGGGCCGCCGGTCCCGCGACCTGGACGAGGAAATGCGCTTCCACGTGGAGCGGGACACCGCCGCCCGGATCGCCGCCGGCGCCGACCCCGAGACGGCCCGGCGCGAGGCTCGGCTCGCCTTCGGCGGGGTGGACCGCTACGCCGAGGAAACCCGGGACGCGAGCGGCGTCCGCCCGCTCGAAGACCTGGCCGCCGACGTGCGCTTCGCTCTGCGCTCCCTCCGCCGGAACCTGGGGTTCGCCGCCACCGCCGTCGCCGTCCTCGCCGTCGCCATCGGCGCCACCACGGCCGTGTTTTCGGTCGTGCGCCACGTCCTCATCGCCGACCTGCCGTATCCTCAGCCCGACCGCCTGATCCGGATCTACAACCAGAACTCCCCCACGAACATCTGGGCGCTCTCGGTGGTGGACCTCGACGCCCTGAGGCAGGAGACGCCGATCTTCGAGTCCTTCGGCGCCGCGCGGTTCACGTCGGTCGCGATGGCCGGGGCGGGGGAGCCCGAGCAGATTCCGGTCGCCCGCGCCGACGCGGGATTCTTCGCCACCCTCGGCGTCGTTCCGGAGGCCGGCCGCCTGATCGCCCCGCGGGATGAGCCCCCCGGTGCCCCGGCCGTGGCCGTGGTGACTGACGCGTTCGCCCGCGAGCACCTCGGCGGGCCCGCGGCCGCGGTGGGCCGCACGCTGACCCTCGACGGCGTGCCGCACACGGTGGTGGGCGTCCTCCCGCAGGGCGTCACGGCGCTCGCGGGGATGCGGGTGCCGGTCTGGCCCGTGCTCCAGCTCCCGACCCCCACCCGCCGCGGGCCTTTCGGATACCGCGGCATCGCGCGCCTCAAGCCGGGGGTCACGCTCGCGGAGGCGCGCCGGGAGCTCGACGCGCTCAGCGCGCGGCTCTATCCCCTCTGGCAGTCGGGCTTCAAGGACCGGACCGCGCACTTCACGTCCTGGCCGCTCCGCCGGACCATCGTGGGCGACGCGGATGCACGTCTCGAGCTCTTCGCCGGCGCGGTGGTGCTGGTGCTGCTCGTCGCCATCGCCAACGTCGCGACCCTGGTCCTGGTCCGGGCCCAGGCCCGGGCCCAGGAGCTCTCGGTCCGCGCCACCCTCGGTGCTTCGCGCGGGCGCCTGGCCCGCCTCGTGACCACCGAGTGCCTCGTCCTCACCGGGGTCGCGACCGCGGCGGGCATCGGCGTGGCTGCGGTCGGCCTTCGCCTCGTCGGCATCCTCGCCCCGGGCCTCCCCCGCGCCGATGAAATCGCGCTCGACCTCCCCGCGCTCCTCGTCGCCCTGGCCCTGGGCGTGGGCGCGGGCCTCCTCGTCGCCGTCTCGCCCCTCACCGGCGTGCTCGGCGGCTCGCTCACCGCCTGGCGCGGCGACCTCCGGCGCGCGGGAGGGGGGGCGCGGACCAACGCGGTCCGCGGCGTTCTCGTGGCGGGCGAGTTCGCGCTCGCCGTCCCGCTCCTCCTCGCCGCCCTGCTTCTGGGGAACAGCTTCTTGCGTCTCGAGCGGGTGAATCCGGGCTACGATCCGTCCCGCGGCTTCACGGTGAGCCTCGCGCTCCCTTCATCGCGCTACCCCGACTCCACGCTCGCGGACTTCTGGCGCCGGGCGGTGGCCCGCGCGCAGGAGGTCCCCGGCATCGTGGCCGCCGGCCTCAACACCTCTCCGCCCCCCGACAACGGCGGTGACGTCAACAACTTCAATCTCGTGAGCCATCCCGTCCCGGATGGAGGCGCCGAGCCGGTGGCCCCGTGGCCGGTGGTGAGTCCGGAATACTTCCTGGCGCTGGGCGTGCCCCTGGTGGAAGGGCGGATGTTCACGGCCACCGACACCGGCACCGGGCCCCAGGTCCTCCTGGTGTCTCGGGCCTGGGCCACGCACTACTTCCCGAACCAACCCGTGCTCGGGCAGGAGCTCGTGTCCGGCGGCTGCTACACCTGCCCGCGGAGTGTCATCGTCGGCGTCGTGGGAGACGTGAAGTACGAAGGGCTTTCCGGGAACGGGGAAGGGGTCTACACCCCGCTCGCGCAGAACCTCGTGCGATATGCGACCCTCTACGTGCGGACGCCGGGCGCCCCGGAGCCCTTCATCCGACCCGTGCTCGCGGCGCTCCGGAGCCTCGACCCCCAGATGCCGCTCGCCGCCGTGACCCTCCAGGACGGCCTCCGCCAGGCCCTCGCCGACCCGGGACGCTGGACCGGCATCCTCGGCGCCTTCGCCGTGGCGGCCCTCGCGCTCTCGGCCCTCGGCATTTTCGGGCTGATGTCGTACGTGGTCAGGCGCCAGCGACGCGAGATCGGGGTCCGGATGGCGCTGGGCGCCGAGCCGCAGCAGGTGGCGGGCCTCATCGTGGCCCGGGGGATGCGCACCGTGGCCGCGGGGACGGCGGTGGGCCTGGTGCTCGCCCTGCTCGAGGCCCGCTGGGTCGCCGCCCTGCTGTACGGCGTCGCACCACGGGACCCCGCCACGATGCTGGCGGTGATCGCGGTCCTGCTGCTCGCCGCGCTCGGCGCCTGCCTGGTTCCGGGAATCCGCGCGGCGCGACTCAAGCCGCTCGAGGCGATATCCGGGGACGACTGACCCCCGGGCGTACGCCGGGGGTTCCTGCTAGGATTCTGCCATGCCCGCCCGCTCACGCACCCTGGTTCTCGCGCTGGCCGCCGCCGGGTTCACGTCCGGCTGCAAGTCCACGGATGCTCCGGCCACCCCGCCCCGGGTCGCCATCGTGAACCGCACGAACGTGGCCTACACGTTCGGGGTGGTCGCCTTCACCACCCCGACCCAGACCGACACCCTCACGCATTCCACGGGGAACGACTCGGTCTGTCTCGCGATGCCGGCGGTGGGGGATGCGTACGAGACGTTCTACGGCACGCCGGCGGATACGGCGAACAAGGCGGACCTCACGACGCAGGTGATCATCGGCAGCGCGTCACCGGGGTGGGAGCTGCTCTTCGCCCCGCAGTCGGCGGGAAGCGACACGCTCGTGATCTCGCTGTACGCGACGTCGGCCTGCTAGAACGTCCGGGTCACGCTCACCAGGAAGCGTCGGGGGGCGCCGGGAGTGCGCTCCTGCACGTCCACGTACTGCTGTTGCAGGAGGTTCGTCACCTTCCCCTGCAGGTCCCACCCGCCCAGGCGCCGTCCGGCCCGCAGTCCCAGCAGGGTCACGGCGCTCCGGGAATCGAGGGGATAGACGAGCACCCGGTCGATGCGGGAGCGGTAGAGCACGTCGACCCCCCAGTCCACGCCCAGGGCCGTGGTGCTCACCGTGGTCCCGAGGTTGTGTTTGGACCGGTAGGGCAGCTCGAGGTCGGTCGCGAGGTCGCGGCTGTGCAGGAAGGTGTAGGCCACGTGGATCCCGATCCGGTCGCCCCACAATCCCGTGCGCGCTTCGACGTCCAGCCCCTGGACCTGTGAGCGCTCGACGTTCCGGAACTGGAAGAAACCGAACGGATACCCCGCCGCCGCCGTCGGGTCGATGAGGTCGTAGTACTCGTCGTCGAACACCGAGCCGTCCACCCAGAGCCAGCCGTGGATCGTGGCCGTGGCCCCGATCTCGGACGCCCAGGTCCGCTCGGGCTTCAAGTCGGGATTGGGCACGACCTGGAACCCCGACTGCTCGGCGCGGACGAATTGCTCCACCGGCGCGGGCGCGCGGAAGCCGTGGGACACCGAGGCGCGCAGGCTGATCCGGTCCTCCGGCTTGAACACCACTCCGATCTTGGGTGAGAGCACCGTCTGGCCCGATCCACCCGCCACCGAGTGGCGGTCGAGCCGGGCGCCGAGCGTGGCCGTGAGGTGCGGGGCCAGGCCGGCTTCGTCCTGCCCGTACAGCGCCAGGTCGTGCTCGATGTGCCGGCCCAGCGTGTTCGAGGTCACCGAGGTCTGCTCGCCCAGGAGCCCCAAAACCAGCGAATGCTCCGCCGCCGGGTTGACCGAGACCTGGACGTCGGTGCCGATGACCGTCGAACGATGATAGTCCGTGCTGTCGCTCTCGGTGTCCGAGTAATGGTTCTGGGCGCCGTCGAAGTAGAGGTACGGGTTGACCCGGATCAGCAGCCCGGGACTGCCGTAGGGGATCACCGTCGCGCCGACGTTCACCCACTTCAGGCGCTCCCAGTCTCCCACCTCGTCGGTCGGCACCTCGTACCGGGCGGTGGAGTCGCGCCAGATGAAGAAGTTGCCGTCGTCCTCCTGGGCCCAGAGCGCGTACAGGTCGAGGGGCATCGGGCTTCCCTGGGGATACGTCACCTCGGCGCGGCCCATCCAGCGGTCGATCCCGCCGTTCTGGGTGAATCCGTCCGACTGGGCCCGCTCCAGGAAGACCCGGGTCCCGAACGATCCCACCGTCTGGTCGTGCTGGACGTCGAGACCCTTCAGATCGAGCAGGTCGCCCGTGAATCGCTCGTCGGAGGGGGGGTCGTAGGCGCCGAAGTACCCCCGGACGACCGTCTGGGGCGTGGGGCTGATGGGGCGGGTGATGACGTTGATGACGCCGCCCAGGGCGTTCGAGCCATAGAGCGCGGAGGCCGGCCCGCGCACGACTTCGACCCGGTCCACGTCGAGCACCGGCAGGGCGTCGAAGTCGATCTCCCGCGTCGCGCCCGTGAGGAGCGGGTGGTCGTCCACGAGCAGCAGGACCCGGGAGGCCACGCCGCCCGCGATCCCCGAGGCGCCGCGGATGTCGATGGTCCCGTGCTGAAACATCACCCCGGGCTCGTAGGCCAGGGCCTCGTCGAGGGTCACCACATTGCGGCGCTGGATGTCCTCCTGCGAGAGCACGGCGATCGACACCGGCGCGTCGCCGGCCTGCTGGGGCGCGCGGCCGGCCGAGACCACCACGCCCGGCAGCTCGACGGCCGCGCGGACCAGGGCGAAGTCCTCTTCGGGCGCGCCCGCGACGGGCACCACGACGTCGTCCCGGGTGGCTGAGAGGTAGCCGATGACGAGCACCCGGAGGGTGTAGCGGCCGGCGGCGAGCTGCGCGAAGCGGTAGGCGCCGGCCGCGTCCGTCGTGGCGGTGACCTGGGTGCCGGGGACGAGCACCATGGCGCCCGCGATGGGGGTGCCGTCCTTCGCGTCGGTGACGTGTCCCGCCAACGACGAGCCGCCCTGCGCGGCGAGCGCCCCGGGAAGGGCGCCGCCGAGCAGGGCGGCCAGGGCGAGGGCTCGGGCCCTGATCACGGCCTCAGTTCTTGTGCCAGACCGACTGGATGGACAGCGTCTGCTCCGTCACGTTGATGTGCAGGGTATCGCCCGCCACGCGGAAGGTCCCCAGGGCGTCGGGGAGGCTGCCCGTGGTCGAGTGCTCGTAGATGCTGTCGCCCTTGGTGGTGTACGTACCGCTGTCCACCTCCATGGTCGTGTCGTCCGGCTCGGGAATGTCGATGTTCAGCACCAGGTGGTACACGGAACTGGTCAGGGCCAGCGTGCCGGTCGCGATCGGGGGGCCGATGGTGGTGTCGTTCTCCGTGAACGCGACCAGCGAGTAGTTCCCCGAGAGGTCGGTGCTGCCGCCTGTGCCGGTCGAGTCGTTGTTGCTGCACGCGGCCACCGCGGCCGCGCTGAAGCCCAGCAGGACGAGAATCGCCGAAGCCTGCCGCCGCATTGGATCCCTCCGAGTACGGGTAGTGGGCGCCCGAGCAGTCGACGCTTCGCTAAGCTACGCGAGGGCCGGGGGGGACTCAAGCCGCGCTTGCGGTGCCCGCCGCGGCCTGGCGATATTCTCCGGCCCGGTGTTCCACGCTGGACCCGCGGCGGTATCGTCTAGGGGACTAGGACGGAGCCCTCTCAAGGCTCAAACACGGGTTCGAATCCCGTTACCGCTACTCCCGCCCCCATCGTCTAACGGTCAGGACACCACTCTTTCAAGGTGGG
>Ga0335085_10002146_pt1 | contig 37962 bp, 32 predicted proteins | sample Lox_Sample_45_FD_206712 | JGI IMG/M metagenome (GOLD analysis project Ga0335085, IMG submission 206712) | Soil microbial communities from Loxahatchee National Wildlife Refuge, Florida, United States - Lox_Sample_4.5 | ecosystem: Environmental > Terrestrial > Soil > Wetlands | place: USA...
ATCGATCGAAAGCCGCTCGTGGTCGACTTTGCATTCCCGAATCTCTTTGAGCAACGAGTCGGGGTTTACGACGGCGCCAGGGGCAATGATTAATTTCGCGGCTGGATTCCGAAGCGTGCCTGAAGGAAGTTGATGATGGATATAAGGGCCGGGTTTTAGGAACACCTTATGGCCGGCGTTTGGTCCTCCTACCCTTACAAGCACTGCGTATTCGCGTGATAGGTATGAGGCGATGTGTCCTTTGCCCTCACTGCCATACTGGCCGCCGACGATTACGTCCACTAACCTTGCATACTCACGGGCGAAGAGTCCAAGGTGAGTCGCCGTCTTCACGAGTACGTCGTCGGGCGTACATGCCTGGGTATCAACAACAATGTCGGCACTCTTCTCTAGTTCGTGGACGGCTGCCTCGGTCGGGTTTTTCTCTACATCCTTGAAGGACCGGAGTTCTTGCATGTCGCTGGAACGATGCTTGTATCGTTGCGCTAACTCGTGCTCTGGCGCCTTCAAATGGATGTGCTTGACAGCAAATCCGAATGCCTCGCGAATCGCTTTAATCTGAGGCAGGATACGAACGGCATCGACCACGAAAATGGGCGCTACCTCTACGCTGAGATGGACGTTTACGAGGCTGATCAGCGCATCTCGTACCCAGTGCCCCCCTGTTTCGCGATCGAGTTGTTCGCCAAAATCCTGCAGAGCTCGGCGCTCAGACGGTAGTTCGTGGCCTAGTTTTTTCAATGCGAGTTCACGAATCACGTCCTTCGTCTTGAGCACGTGTATCTGCTCGTTCGGAAAGTTGTGAGTCAGCTGTTGCCACAACGTCGTCTTGCCCGAGGCGACGGGACCTGAGAGCAAGACGATCTGAAACGCCATACGTAATTCTCCCGATCAAATTACTTCGTCCGCCATCGTCTGCGGATACTCGAACGAACTTTGGCGAGAAAAGTCAGCACCTCTTGGGTGTAAATCATAAATTGTTACTGGTATTCGTCTTGAGACGAGGGTCTCACGGATAATCCCCTCGATAATGTTCCAGCTGCCGCCTGCTTCGCCGGTCCCAATTCGCGGCATATGAACTGTGGCTCCTCGGGCGGTCGCCAGCTCTGCAACCTTTTCTAGAGCCAAGAAGAGGGAGCCGTACCTCAGCTTGGGTCCTGCACTAGGCTTGAAGCCCTTCTGCGCCACCAAACTGACGAGTGTGAGATCGTCCCTCACGCTAACTGAGTGGATGTTCCCCAACTTCAAGTTTCGACGCCCGTAAGCCCACTCTCTGAAATCGGTTTGTGCGCGGGGCCACTTCTTTCTCGCCTGTTTGGCGAATCCTCCTCCCCAAATCAAAGCTTGGTCATTGACTACTTGAAGTAAGAGTTTGGGTTCGGCTCCGAAGGGCTCAGACGCGTCGCCTGGCAAGAATCGCAGCGGTTCACTGATCGTGAAGTTTGGAGAGAGCGGGGGAAATGCGAGGGCCAAAACACGAGAATGTGTCTCGCCGGTGTTGGGAGAGATTCCGAGATATTCGATGAACCACTTCTCACCGCCTGGCATCCATCGTGCGTCCTCATGTTCCCTTGCGCCGATTGCCGTGCAAGCCGAGGCTTTGCTTGAGTGTGGCAAGACGTATCCGCGGTGGATCCCTGATCCTTCCTCCAGTGCTGGGGACGCAATGCGATACTCTACAAAATATCGAGATGTGACCTCCGAAAGCCTAGCGAAGAATGCAAAACAGGGATAAGCGCTCAATCTGATCAGCCTGTTGGTGACGGCCTCACAGGAGGCAAGGTACTTGCGGCGAAGGTCCAGAATGAGGCCTACACCTGGTCTGATCGACAATTCGTCGTATAGTGTACCGAACGGCATTAGAATCTCGGCCGCCGCTATGTTGCAGAGGGATTCCAGCTGCCAATCATCATCCTTCATCTCTTGATGAGTTGCCCGATGTCGAACCGAGTCAGCGCAGTCCGGGAAAAGGGTGTGCCCAATTTCATGGGCAATCGAATAGCGCATCCGGGCTGCGCTCCGCTGCGGATTGAACTCCGTTATAAATCGCCCCTTCGCATCGCTGTAGGTTCGCGCATCCAACACCGCTTCTGTCGGTAGCAACCTTATTCCCCGCATCTCTGCCAATGTAAAGGGATTGTAAGGTGGTCCACTCCAGCCCTCCTCAATGGCCTTGAGCACTGCCTTTCGAGCGAGAAGTGCGATTGTGGAGATCGGGTCGCCCTCACCAAGGGTGAAGACAGATGGGTGAGTCCACTTTGGTTCGCGAGATGACGGAGAGGAACTGCTTCGGGTTTCCCTTAGCCGGTCGAATAGCTTGAGAGCTTGGTCCAAGCTCAAGTCTGATTCGGGTTCTTGGTGGGTCGTATCACGGAAAGCATAGTCTTCACTCTCGAAAAGGGCCTTTAGGTCCTTTTCGATCGCGCGGACATTGACGGGACCTTTGTCAGCCGGTTTTTTCATTGTGAAGACTCTCATTCATATGTTTCTCAAGTTTTTTCAGTGCGCGCAGACGAATCTGCCTGATGTTTTCGGGCGACTTGCCTGTCTGTCTGGAAAGTTGCTGCATCGCATCGTTTGGCATGCGTTGGTGCTTCCGACTCCCATCCCACCAAAGCATCGTGGCACGCAGTATCGTTTGTTCGGCATCAGATAGCTGGGTCAAACCGGATTCCAACAATGCGCGTCGGTCGCCTTGCGGAGCCTGCTCTTGAGGGTCATCTGAAGCTTCGCTGGCGGAGCCACCGACTTGTTCGACATCATCCTCATCGACTACGGGGACCTCAGACTGTCCTCGGAAACGGTCGCGCAGAAGGTTCGTCGCAATACGGAACAGCCATCCGCGGCACTTACGCTCTTGGAGCGCCGTCTCGCAACACTCAGCATGATCGAAAGTGGCTGCACCATTGAAGGCCTTTAGAAAGGTATCTTGCACAAGATCCTTTACGCCGTTCACGTACAGCAAGTATCCGTAGCTATGCATGCACACTCGCAACAAGAACCCGTGGTGCCGAACATAAAAGTGTCCCCACGCATCCCTCGCGCCCGGAAAGTCGGCCCCCTGCTCCGCCATGCGCCGGATCAGCTCGAAATCGGGGATGTCATCGCTAGGCGGAACCATTCAGGAACCAACAGTCAATCACTATATAACGAAGAACCGTGACACATCCAGCTTGTCACGCTTCTTCGTTCTCAGTATGAAGGTGGCCGAAATCACCCGCATGCTTGGGTAATTATGTCCACTTGGCATCAAATAATTTGAAAAGACGGCACTTAATCTAAGCTCACGCTACCAGAGTGCCCGGGTCTGGAACGTCGGGAGCTATCGTTTACGCCCGCAAAGGAGGGGCAGTCAATGAGCGTTGCTGTCGAAAAGAAGTTCGTGGTCGATGTTGTGTACAACGGCGTTTCGAAGCCAATTCAAGTTGAGCCGGACGAGCGGGTGACCGCCGTGCTCCAGCGCGCGATAGCGGCCTTTGGAATCACACAAAATGCGCATTTGCTATCTCTTTATCGGGAAGACGGGAGTGTCGTGCCGGAAAACGAGTCCGTCGAACGCGCTGCAATCAAGCCCAAGGAAGTTCTTCTCCTTCGTCCGAATGCTGTGAAGGGTGGTGCATGATTGCTGTGCGTCGCGCAGGGGATCGTTGAGGCTACATTTCGAACGCTTCGGCATTGCGGCATCGGCCGTTGCGAGTGTGTGGTGTACTGGACGGGCCCGGCCGGGGATTCGATGGTGGATGGTGTTGAGCATCCAGTTCACGAACGGTCGCGGTTTGGCTACATGGTCGACGATAGGTGGCTAACCGAGTTCTGGAAGAAACTCGCGACCTTGCGGCGCAGCGTGAAGACTCAGGTTCACACGCACCCTGGCCGAGCGTTTCATTCTGCAACCGACGACGAGTGGCCGATAGTGTCGCAGCCCGGCTTTTTGTCCATTGTCATTCCAGATTTCGCGGCTGGTGCGCCCTCTCTCGAACAGGCATGGGTAGGCCGGTTGGGGCGAGATGGGAAGTGGCGCGAGCTCTCATCTGCCGCTGAGGCGTTCCTTCTAGCATGAACGCTTTGGAATGCCTCAGCCGGACTATACTGCTGTGCCGCGATTACGTCCCACTTAGTGTCTCTAATGAAGAAATCCTGCAGCATCTTCAGTCGGTGCGGATACTCTGCGTTTCGGACCTTGCTAACCTTTCGTCGCACGCCGGGCAAGTAGGGGCCATTACTCTCGTTTCGCTGCTTAGCCGCATGGGCATGCAAGTTTATCTGTCCATTCCCGAGGTGCCGTTGCTGTACTCTCAGACTCCTCTGTCGGGTGCCTCGGTTCGCGAGGCGCTATTCGGTTCAAGCGCCAAGCTGATTCCTGGGGCAACCGTCACTCGAAGTGCAGATTCCGATGTTGACGTAATTTTCGCTCTTGGCGATAGCGCGATCGAAAACGCGCGAGCCCCTATATGGCGGCTGAACGGGAGCGAGTGGAGTGGCGCGCTTGCATTAGAGGGAGAGATTGAGCCTCAGCGCTTCCTTGCCGAGTGGCCGGTCGGAGCGATGGTAAGCGCCGCTCTAGCAGCAGGCGAGGCATTCAAATTCGCCATGCGTGGGATGCCCCTGGAAGGTCCCTGTGCCCAGGAATTGTTCGAGATGTGCAGGTCATGTCATTGCGAGTTCGACGCCACGCCAATTCCCGAGAACGGAGTTGACTTTGGAGACGTAGACATAATAAGCGGCGGCGCAATTTCTCAAGCGACTCTGTACGCACTACTGCGCCTGCCACACTCGCGACTCTCGGGGCGGATTTTCGACGACGACGACACGGAACCATCAAACCTCAATCGGAATATGTTGACCACGATAGACGATGTTTGGGTGAAGAAAGTCACTGTGGTAGAACGGTGTTGCAATCCCCACCTAGCTATTCGGGGCATTGGGGAGCGCTTTGATGGGAAATCCGCCGAATCTGGAACATTGGCTCGTCGCGTCATCGTAGGCGTCGATCATATTCCTAGTAGGTGGGAGGTCCAGCGGCGAGCACCGGGATGGCTCGTGGTGGGTGCAACGAGCCATTTCAACGTGTCATCGTCGTCACACGCGCCGAGTGAGGCATGCTGTGGGTGCCTGCATCCGATAGACGAACCCGACGATCAAGCTGCGATGCCAATACCGACCGTGTCCTTCGTCTCTTTCTGGGCGGGGCTGGTGACGGCGGTCCGCTTGATTCGCGAATGCCTTGGCAAGCCGTGCCCACCAGAACGCCAGCAACTGTGGATGTCGCCTTTGAGGATGGATCGCTCCTTAGCCGCATGGTGGATGCCAGTACAGCCGAGCAAGAATTGCCCGGTTCAATGCCTCTGTGGGCGAGCCGTGACTTCCCGAAGCTAACAGGTTTGGCCGAACAGCTGTTCTCGTCAAATTTGGGTTGCAAACGCCCAGAAGTATCGGCGTAGGCTCTGTCTGCGATTCCCGCGATCAGTTGTGGATTGCATCGCGGGCCGCGTTTGCCAATCTGCGTTTCGGTCCAACTTCGGTCCAGTTCAAATGGGTGATTGTGGGACCTTTTCGGCTGTAAGCGACACCAGATGCAGCACTTATTTGATTTTTACTGCCTTCTTAACAGCCGAATGCTCTACCGTTGAGCTACCGGGGAACGGGCAAATCATTGGGCAAATGACTCAGTCATTGTACGGTGGTTGCCGCAACGGTCGCAACCGGCAGTAGGCAGAGTTTTGACTCGCTGCGCAACATTCGGCTAAGCTGCATGATCCAAAAGGCGTATCAAAACCACGATCCGGCACTTGGCCAGCCTACTCGGACCGCTAGGACGAGACCCGCGAAGGGGTGGGCAATCTGCTTACCTGCGTTCAAATGAGTGATGTTCAACGCGAGGTCCAAATCCATGCGCCCAGGAATGCGCATACGGATGGGCGTAGTAGCCTCGATTAACCCAGCCCCGCCCCCACGGCGTCTCGTCAAAGAACATGAGGTGGCTCCCCCAGGCGAAATACGGGTGCGCCCATCCCCACGGATAGAACCCGGTTCCAATGACGATGCCCGGACCGAATCGAATGGCACCGCCTATAAAGAAACCAGGGGCTGGCGGCCCAAATACGACGAGAGGGTTGTATGTTGGCACATAGATGTATGCCGGGTTGACCGGCAGGATTTCAACGTAGCCGCCCGAATCGACTACTTGATCGTAAGGAGAGGTTTGCAAGTAACCGTACTTGCGCGCTTCCTTGCGCATCCGTTGCACGGCATCCATCACGTCGGCCCGGTTCGCGAGCACCGCGTTACCGAGTTCCTGTGTCCAAGCGGGGTCCTGCGCCATCATGGTTAGGACCGATGGGAACGGCATTAATGCCAGGACACTAGGGTCCCATTGAAGATTGTCTTCGCGGATTGCGTTCGCCAGTGCATCGCCCTTCAGATAACTGTGCTGGTTCGCCCACGCCGAGGCCTCGGGAATCTGATCCCAATACGTGGAAGCCGCCAAGATCTGAGCCAACAATGGGTCGGGATACAGTGCGATCCTGGCGACGAGCTGGTCGAGTTGCTTCGGCTTAAGCGACGCCGGCGCGGGCGGTGGGGCAGGAGCGTTCGACTGATTCGCAACCGGCGGAGGCGGCGGTGGTGGGGTGTAGGGAGGCTGAGATTGTGACTGAGCCGTTGCCTGAATGGCAAACAGCGCACTCAGCCACAAGAAAGCTAACAATCTGCTAAACCGACATTCACGAGCGGAATTGAATTGCGTCATAGTAATTTACCTCTGCAGCATCGAGAATCTATCCGAATTTGAGCTCTCTTCATGATTGAGGCTCCATAACATCCGACGCGCTTGCGAGTGAATCGGGTTGTATTCGTCGCGGTCCGCACAGCGAGGCAAAGTGACTTTCATCTTCCTAGACCGGACGAAGGCGACTCGACAATATGACCTCTTCATCTCATTCGCCGCCCTTCATTCCGCTAACGCCCACATGCAGCCTGACGATCGTTGTGATCCTTTGCCCGGAGAATCTTTTTGTTTGGAGTACAGGTTCTGGGACTTTTTTTGTATTCTAGTTTGGCGCGCATCGGCGTGATCTGGGTTCGCCCGGAACAAGCAAAAAAGGAAAGGGACGGTCCTCATGCGAAATCGGACGGTGCAAAATGAACGCAGACTGTTTCTTTACACCTGTCTCCTGGCAGGAATTTTGATTTCTGCGGGACTCGCCGGATGCGGCTCCAACGGGCCAGCGACGCAGCCGGAGCAGCAAGCCCAGACCCCCAAGCGATATCAACTCGCCGGACGGGTCGTTTCGGTGGACCCGGCAAAGCAGCGGGTCGTTGTGGACGCCGGCGAGATCCCGGGATTCATGAGCGCGATGACGATGGGATACGCTGTCAAGAACAAAGACCTCCTCACCCCGTTGGCACCGGAAGACCAGATCACGGCGGATGTGGTCGTGAATGGAAGCGACGTCTATCTGGAGAATGTCGTGGTCGTCAAAAAGGCGGATCAGTCGAAATCCGCTTCGCCACAACCGGGAAAACAATAACAAAAGCGCGCCGCAGGACACTCGATCTCGGCTCGGTTCGGGCGGCGCGCGGATATACGCGTGTTACAGACTTAGTGGGATTGTTTCCTGTCTTGCTCGTTTCCTCCCGATCGATTTGGCTCCTGCCCGCGCGGCTGACTTTTTTCTTGCGGGCGCTCGGGGGCTTTCTCCTGCGGCCTTTCGTTTTGTGGCGGCGCTGCGGTCTGTGGCCTCTCAAATTGATGCGGGTGATATGTTTCCTCGGTGGCGCGCGCCGGCGGGGCAAATTTCACCGAAGGATTCTGCGGCACGCTCGGCGTTCGTGTCTGATCCACCGGTGTGCGCGATTGTTGCTGCTGTTGGAATGACTGTTGCTGCTGCCGAGGCTGCTGCTGTACTGGTTGTTGTAGTTGCTGAGGCTGTTGCTGCCGCGATTGGGTCGGTTGTTGTGGGGGCTGCTGCAGCGGCTGTTGTTGCTGCCGAGGCTGCAATTGTTGCTGCGGTTGTGAAGATGGCCCTCGCCCCTGTTGGAAGGAGGTCCAACCGTTACTGGCGCCCACGGGAGCACGCGGCGGCGCCGGCGTTTCCTTCGCGACTACTTGCCGCCGCATTACAGCTTCCGGAGGCCGCACGGCGGCAGGCGCTCCAGAACCCACGACGCTCTTCCGCACCGGCGCGACGTCAAAGTTGCGCTGGATTTGCGCCGTTTGAACCTGTTGCGCGTTGATCCGCACGACGGCAGCCGCCACGGGACGCGCGTTCACGAACGTGTCATGCGAAACGGCGGTCACCGCCGCGACCTCGTTTTGGTGCATGTAGGTCATCTTCGTGACGTTTCCATTGTTGTAGACGTTTGTGACGTTGACGACGTTCACCGTCGTGTTCGTGATGTTGACGTTTTGCACGTACCGGACGCTGGTGCGGTAAGGCGGAACGTACACCTCACGCGGGCCGAGCGGGAACCACGCGACGCCGCCTCCGCCGCCGATCGCCAGCGACACGTTGAATTGCGGGCCGCCGACGAACACCACGAGCGCCGGCGCGTACACAGGCCGCACAACGACAGGGCCCGGAACCCAGCACCAGGAGCCGCTGAAAACGGCCCATCGCCCGTAGTGAAACGGCGCGAAGCCCCAGGGCTCGTCTTCCACCCAGGTCCATCCCCATGGGGCGATCCACACCCAGTGGCCAAAGCGGTACGGAGCCCATCCGGTGGCGACGCTGGCGGGAAACCACACATCGCCGTAGTCGGGAACGTTGCGCCATTGGCCATATTGATCGAGGTCGTCGTAACCGGTTACGTCACGGGAAACGTAGCGCGCAGACGTCGCGTGTTCTTCGCGATCGTCGCGGGAGGAGCACCACTGGTCAAATTCGTCGGGCCCCCCGACGCGGCCGCCGTCGTAGGTCAACGTATCGGTCCCTGTGAAAGTCGCGCGATCGCCGGAGTCCAAATGATATTCGCTGCCTCCGCCGGTGGCGTCGCCTTCTCCTTCACGCACGGTGATGGCTGTCGCGGCGCCATTCGGGTCGACGTCGACACGATATTCGCCGGGACGCTGCAGCGTGAACGCGAGATTCGGCGTATCGATCTCAAACGCGTCGCCACCATCGAGCCGGCGCACATGGACGCTCAGCGATCCTTGCGCAAGTTGAATCTGAATCGTGCGGTCGTCGAGATTCAGAAACGTAATGCCGGTTTCACCCGATAGACGCAGGGATGTGCTGCCGATGTGCAGCTCGCCGCGCGAATTCTTGTCGGCCCAGAGGTTGTCGCCCACCGTAAGCGGACGGTTGGGATTCGCCTGGACCCAGTCCGTCTGGCCGCCCGGCTGGAACGAAATGGATCCCTGAATGTAATTGAGGCGCGCGACCCTTCCAGGCGGATCGTCATCCGCCATGACGGGCGTGGAAAATGCAACGTGCAAGCCAGTGACTAGAACTAGAGCCGAAACAATGAACAGTAGCTTTCGCATGATGGGTTGTCCCTCCGACTGTCGCATTCTCGAGGGCTGGCGATTCCTTCCAATCTTACTCCCGGACCCAAATTTGGGTTAGAACCAAACGTCCGGCTTTTACAACTTCGTCCCCGATCCATCGAACACCCGGTTCCGACTCGTTCCCTGGCCCGACTCGAATCGCAAGGGAAGGACAGGAGGCCCCTTTCGGAGCCTCCTGACGGTGAGAGGGGTGTGAGGTGGAGATCGGCGAGAAAACTTTAGCGGTGGCCATGTCCCGACGAAGAGTGTCCGCCGCCGGAGGAGCCGCCACGCGACCCGCCGCCCGAGTACCCGCCGCGAGGGCTGCCGCCGGACGGCGCGCTGCGATACCCTCCGCTATTTCCGCCACCCGAGGGCGCTCCACGGTATCCTCCGTTGCTGGGCCCGGCGCCATAGGTGCCGCGCTCGGCTGGTGCAGGGTAGGATCCTCCACTGCGCGGCGTCACGACGGGCTGCCGCATGTCGAGTGTCGGGCGGCTATACCCGCTGGCGTTGCCGCTGAAGTTGCCACGCGAGTTATTCTGATACTGCCGGGACGATTCGGATTGCTGCGAATAGCTTGAACGCGGCTGGGCTCCAGTCTGGCCCTCAAATGACCGGCCACCGCTTGATTGCATCTGCTGGCCGGAAGGCGGAGTGAACGTATGCCAGCCGGGCCGGGCGGACTGAACCGATTGAGGCGTCTGCGAAGAAGCTGAGCCACGGTTCACATTCGCGGAATTCGTCGGCACAAAACTGCGGGCGCCCGCCTGCTCTCTGTTCGACGGCCCTGAAACACCGGCGGGATTTCCGCCACGATTGAAATTACTGGAGCCGCGCTCAGCTTGAAACGACGTGTTCTGGTGAACGCTGGCGCTGCTGCTGAAAAATCGCTGGTTGCCGTTTGCCCGGCTCGGAATCGATGCCGCGCTTGCTTGCCGGTCGGTCGCACGGAAACTTTCGCGCGACGGCGACACGGGATTTGCGCCGGTCATCATGCTCGCCTGTCGGAACGAGTTCGCGTCGATTCTCGCTTGTCGGGCGGGCACGGCGCCGCGGCCGAATTGACTGCCTTGCATGGAGCTGAATCCGGCCCGCACACGCTCGTCGGTAAACGCCCGACCGACGTTTGAGAAAGCGCGAGGACCCTCCCGCAACGGGCCGATGCCGCCGAAGTTGTTATGAACATTGTAGACATTGACCACGTTCACCCGCGTAACACCGCGCCCGTACCACGGGAAGAAGCGGTCCCCCGGTCCGCACGGCAGCCAACCGACGTTGCCAAAGCCAAATCCGAACCCGACGCCCACTCCCCAGCCTCCACCGCCAAAACCGAAGAAGGAAACGTAGGCCGGCGCCCACAGCGGACGGTACCCGCCGTAAACCGGCCCGGGCCACCAGCCCCAGTTCCCGCCGTAAACGAACCATCGGCCATAGTGATAGGGCGCCCAGCCCCACGGCTCATACGAAACCCAGGTCCAACCGTAATAGGGTTCATACACCCAGCGGCCATCGCGATACGGCACCCAGCCCGGTCCTGCAGCGGGAAACCACACGGCACCGTAATCGGGAACATCAGACCAACGACCATAGGCGTCCAAATCCTGAGTACCCGTGTAATAGGGATTCGTGTGGCCCCAGCTCGCCGCACTTTCGATCATGTGGTCGCGGTCCGAATTCCACTTGTCCCAATCGTCCCGGCCGGGTGCCCCTGACACTTGATACTGAGCGTTGTCCGCATTGCCTTGGATCGTGATGCGCTGGTCGCGCTCGACGCGCGTGCTTCCCTGCGGCGTGGCAATTTCCGCGGAACCGCGGCGCACGTCGACGATCGTTTCATTATCGGAATTAACGAGAATGCGGTAGCTGCCTTCGCCGAGCTGCGGGCGAATGGCGACGTTCGGAGTATCGATTTCAACCCCGGAATCGTTGTTTTTCAGCACATCAAAATTCACCAGACCTTGCCCGACCTGTAGTTGCATCTGGTTATGGGCCAGGTTCATGACATTGGCTGTGGCTTGATCCGACATACGAAGAATGTTCGCGTGATCGAGCTGAATTTCCGCGCGGGCATTCGGGCCGGTGGAAATGCGATCCCCATTGACGACGGGCGTATTCAGAGTGGCCGCGGACCAATCATTCGAGCCGCTATGCTGCGTGGAGACATCCCCGTGAATAAAGCTGATGCGCGCCACGGCAGGATCGCTGGTGGGCGCTTGCTGTGGCGCTCCCGGTGGAGGCGCCCCTTGCGGCGGCCCGCCCTGCGGCTGCGGAGGGTACTGCGCCGGAATTTCTTCCGGCATCTGTGACGCGGGCGGCGCCTGCTGGGCTCCCACCGTTACGCCCATTCCCAGGACGAGCAAACCACCCGCTAGGACCGACGCCAAGCTCCCGAGATAGCTTTTCATGGCCAACCTCCCGCAACTCACCAGAGCGCTAAGCACTGGTACTCAGTTGGATGAATGCAGGGGGGCTGCCAAACCATCGAAAGTTTGCAGGCTTTAGTAAGTGATTTAGGATCAGTATATTAAGAGCGATCGCCAAAAGCCAGGAGCGCCGGAACCTGGCCAGTTCTGGTGGTTCTCACGCGGGGGTGGTGCATTTAAGCCAGCTGAACATCCGCGATCCCTCGCACCTCGAAAAGTTAACTCTCCGGTTCGGCTGGATCCGGGACGCCGAGTTTCGACAGGCGGTAGCGCAGCGCGTTGCGCGAAAGGCCGAGGGCGCGGGCGGCCTGGCTCTTGTTGCCGTTCGCATGGCGGAGGGCCTCGCGGATGGTTTCGTCTTCCCATCGTTCGAGCGACATGCCGGGCGGCAGGACGAACGGAGAATTCGCCGCCGCTGGGCGCCTCGCCGGATCGTCCAGATAAATGTCGGCGGCGTCGAGCGTCGCGCCGGCGGAGAGCGCAACGCCGCGCTCGACAATGTTCTGCAGTTCGCGGACGTTTCCCGGCCAGTGATAATTCATGAGGCGCTTCATCGCCTCGGGCGTAAATCCACCGATCGATTTCCCCGACTCGCGCGCGTAACGGCCGAGAAAAAAATTGGCGAGCGCCGGAATATCTTCCTTGTGATCGCGCAAGGGAGGAATGTCGATCGCGACGACGTTCAGGCGGTAGTAGAGGTCCTCGCGGAACGTGCCCTCTTCGAGCGCAGCGCGGAGATCGCGGTTCGTGGCCGCCACGAGGCGCACGTCCACCTTGAGTGTTTTCGTTCCGCCGAGGCGCTCGAACTCGCGGTCCTGCAGCACGCGCAACAGCTTTACTTGAATGGCCGCGGGCACGTCGCCGATTTCGTCGAGAAACAGCGTGCCCTTGTCGGCGAGCTCGAATTTTCCCGGTTTGCTTGCCGTGGCGCCGGAAAACGCTCCCTTTTCGTAACCGAAGAGTTCGCTCTCCAGGAGAGTCTCCGGGATCGCGGTGCAGTTAATCTTGATGAAAGGGCCGGACGCGCGCTGCGAGTGCTGGTGAATGGCGCGCGCGATCAGGTCCTTGCCCACGCCGCTTTCGCCGCCGAGTAACACGGTGGAGTTCGTCGGTGCGACACGCTCGACCAGGGCGAGCACCGCCTGCATTTTATCGCTCTGGGCTATGATGTTGTCATAGGCGTAGCGGCGCCCGAGCGCCTCGCGCAACGTGCGGTTTTCCTCCCGAAGGTGTTTCGCGTCGAGCTCCTTGCGAATCACCATCACGAGCTCGTCGAACGAAAACGGCTTCGTCACATAGTTGCTCGCGCCGATCTTCATCGCTTCGACGGCTGATTCGACTGTGCCATACGCGGTCATCACGACGACGGGTAACGCCGCGTTCGCGCGCTTCACGGCCTGCAAAAACTCGAGCCCACTCATGCCCGGCAGGCGCAAATCGGTTACGACGAGGTCCGGTTTTTCGCGCACAAGGAGTTGCAGCCCCGCCTCTGCGTCCGCCGCGGAGTGGACGAGGAAGCTTTCTTCTCCAAGCTGCAGCTCGAGCAAGCGCCGCATCTTGGCTTCGTCTTCGATGATGAGAATCGCCGCTTTTTCGTTGCGCGCGTTCATAAGATGAAGTAGCGCAGGCTTCACCCCGCGCTACCTGAAACAGCTTCCCATTGTGCCAGCCCGCACGCACGGAAGTGAAGCTGCAAATCCCGTTTTCGGGGCGGCAGAGAAAAAATCGGAACCATCCGCACAGCTTCGCATGGATATTCCAGGTTCACGGGCCACCGGCAATAGACACGCGTTGGAAATTATGTGAGGATACCGGGCTAGATCACGGTCCAATCATTCCTTGACCCGCGCGGGAGGATTTCCATGGAACGAAGAAAATTTCTGGCTTCGACACTCGCGGCATCGGCGCTGGCGGTCACGGCGCCAGGCGGCGCGCTCGAGGCGGCCCAAGGGGGAACGCCTGCGAAAGGACGCGAGTTCTATCAGCTGCGGCGATATCACGTCAATCAAGGCCCGCAACAAAAGATGTGCGACGATTTCTTCCGCGACGCGCTGATCCCCGCGCTAAACCGGTTGTCGATCTCTCCCGTAGGCGTCTTTAATCTTTCGATCGGGCCAGATACGCCGTCGACGTACGTACTGATGCCGGGCTCGTCCGCGGAAACGCTGGCCACCGTCGAAAACCAACTCGAGAAAGACGCTGACTATGTGAAAGCGGGAGCGCCTTTCTTGAATGCGCCAGCCAAGGAGCCGCCGTTTGACCGCATGGAGAGCTCATTCTTGCAGGCGTTCGAAAAATGGCCGAAACTCGTTCTTCCCGCGGCGACCCCCACACGCGGCACGCGCGTGTTCGAATTGCGGATCTACGAGGGCGCGACCGACCAGGATCACCGGAGAAAAGTGGAAATGATGCAGTCCGGCGAAGCGGAGATTTTCGCCAAGAACGGCTTCGAGCAGATTTTCTACAGCGAGACGCTGATCGGACCGCGCCTTCCCAGTCTGACCTACATGCTGTGTTTTGATAGCCTGGCGAGCCGCGACAAACAATGGGCCGCGTTCCGCGCGTCCGACGATTGGAAGGCCTATTCCAGCCAGCCGAAATACGCATTCGAACCGATCGTCTCAAACATCACGAATTTAATCCTCACCCCCGCGCCGTATTCGCAGATTTAGGCAGAAACCGACTGGAAAACGGAAAATTCCCGCGTCTCTTGTGCAGAGCATCGTGAGGGGACAGAGGCGGGGATTTCTCCTCCGGTCAATTTCGAATTGAAATGCGCGTCAACCCGCCGCGCCGGGGAAAAACACGTGGAAACGCGCACCGCGCGGCGAGTTGTTCTCAAGACGAATCGAGCCGCGATGGTCGTCCACGATTTTCGCAACGATCGAAAGCCCCAGGCCCACTCCATCTTTCTTCGATGTGAAGAACGGATTGAAGATTTGCTCTCGTACCTCCGGCGGGACGCCGGGGCCGGAATCTTCGACGATGACGGCCACGCCCGGCTGGCCATTCGAGGCTTCCGGCTTGATCGACAAGCGCAGCGTTTTTTCCAGCGATCCTTCTTCGCCTTGCATAGCCTGAATCGCGTTCGTGATTAGGTTGACGAACACCTGCTCGCAAAGCTGGGTATCCGCTTGAATCATCGGCAAATTCGGAGCGTACTGCCGCTCGATCTTAATGTTCGCGTTCGGGAAGGAAGCGGCCGCGGCCTCGAGCGCGCGATCGACAATCGGTGGAATGCGCTGCGGGCGCAATTCCAGCTTCGAAGGCCGCGCGAAATCGAGGAATCGTACGACAAGCGCATTCAGCCGGTTCACTTCGGACGAGATGTAGCCCGCGAGCTCAGCTGTCAGCGGCTCCGATCCCGCGACCTTCCGGCTCAGCATGTCCGCCGACCCTTTGATGACACCCAGCGGATTGCGGATTTCGTGCGCGAGGCCGGCGGAGAGCTGTCCGAGGGCGGCGAGGCGCTCAGCGCGGCGCGCATCGGCTTCGGCGCGGCGCAACTGGCGGTTCGTTTCTTCGAGCTTTCCTGAAAGAAGCTGCAGCCGCTCGACCTGCCGGCGGTTTTCCACGACGAACCGGTTGACCAGAATCGCGGCAATAAAGAAGAACAGCACGCGGATGGTCAGGATTGTGTAGCCGGCGGAATCGATCTGGTACTCCTGAAGGGCAGGATAGAGCAGTGACATGTAAGCAAGCGAAGCAATCGCGGTCCACGCCAGCGACGCGATCGGACCAAAATAAACCGCTGCGCTCACCACCGGCAAAAAATAAATAGGGTAGTAGCTGCTGTTGATTCCGATATCGCCGGTGTGGTCGAGGAGCAGGGTGGCCAGCAGAATCTTGACAAGGACGCTGTACGCGGGACCGCGTTTCGGAAGATGGCTATTCAGCGAGCCCTCAAAGAGCTGAAAGACGACGATTGCCAGGAGGATGATTTGCTTGTGAATTTCGTTGACGGGCGGGAGCAGCGCCAGTCCACCCAGGAAGACGAGCCAAAGAATATCAATCCAAGTCAGAGGGGAATCCGGGTTTGCGGATGGCACGCGATCGAGCATTCAGAGTGACTCCGGCAAAGTCTAGCACGGGCGCGATCCCGTTTTGTACGAGACCGGAAATCGCAAGTGTGCACGGCGAGCGTTCCTGCAGGTGCCCGAGACGCGATTCGGTGCCGAGAAACGTTTCGGCACACAGGTTATCGCTTCGCGGTTCGACGGGATGATGGCCAGCGCTCCGCATCGTGGCTCCGGAGCGTGAATGTGGGCTTTTACAAGGGCTCCAAAACCACCTTCTGCCGAGCCGGATTCGCCGCTCTACCACCCCCGATGATGAAATATATTGTACTTAACTTATAAGTACGATATAGGATGGCCTTGCAGTACCAGGTTTCCTGAGGGAATGATCGCAAGGCACGGTATTTCACAAAGTGGAATGACCGCAGAAAGGATAGTTTATGAGCGGCAAACATGTTGTGCTCGGCGGAAATAGCCGGCCGCCAAAAAGTGGTGCGCGGCGGCTTCGCAACGCCGACCCTACGTCCCAGGTGGAGATTACGATTTCACTGAGCGGACCCGAGCTACCGGATGCCGACCATATTTCAAGTTCGCCGATGGAACGCACAGAGTTCGCATCGAAATACGGAGCGCGACGCGAAGACGCCGACAAGGTTGCGCGCGTCCTGGAAGGGTACGGGCTCAAATTGGAGGAGGTTTCGCTCCCTACGCGCAGCATGCGCATGACTGGCTCCGTAGAAGCTATGGAGAGGGCCTTCCAACCGAAGCTCGGGGTCTACCACAGTACGGATCAAGGCGACTTCCGCGGGCGCGGAGGACAACTCAAAATTCCAGCCGAGCTGAGGGGTATCGTGACAGGCGTGTTTGGCCTCGACGAGAGACGCGTGGCCCGGAGGAAAAGGAAATCAAACCGCTGGGCAGCTTCAGAGAAATCAAGGAAAGCCGAGAGGCGGGGGAAAACGAAAAAAAAGTCGGGCCCCGCACCGGCTAAAATGGCGCCGCTAGGTCCGGGCGATTTGGAAAATCGCTATCGCTTCCCGCCGGGGAATGGCCAAGACCAGCAAATCGGAATTGCGGAATTCGACGGCAGCTATTTTCCGAGTGACCTCCAAGCATTTTGCGGCAAGTACAATCTGGCCACACCATCCGTGACGGTTGTCCCCGTCGGGCTCACGCCGTTCACGCTGGATCAGATCAGGCGGTTACCGCGACCACAGCAGGACACCGAACTGGACTCAAGCATTGAAGTGAATATGGACATCCAGATTGCCGCTACTCTTTGTCCGAAAGCGGAGATTTTCGTTTATTTCGCTCCTTTCAGTCAGAAAGGCTGGGTCGATCTGTTGAATAAAGTGATTAGCGGCGACCCGGCCAAGCCTGTAACGCTGTCGGTGAGTTGGGGGCTTGCTGAGGATTCTCCCGACTGGTCCGCCGCCGCTCGTGCGGAGATCAACAATCGGCTCCAAGCCGCCGCGATGCTCGGAATTACCGTGTGCGTCTCATCGGGTGACGACGGATCGGGTGACGAGATGACGGACGGGCGCGCTCATTTGGATTTTCCGAGCTCCAGCCCGTTCGTTTTGAGCGTGGGTGGAACGATGCTCGTGGGCACCGCGGCGAACCCGACCGAGCAGACCTGGTGGGAGTCGCCCGGCCGCCGGACCAGAAACGGTGGTGGGGCAACCGGAGGAGGCGTGAGCGTGTTCTTCCCACGGCCGCAGTGGCAAAACGTCACGATCAAGTCCGTGAATAAAGGCACCTTCGACGGACGGGTGAACCCGGATGTCGCGGCACTCGCCGGTCCGCCGCTGTACGATTTAATTTTCCTCGGCAGTCCCCAACCAAATGGGGGTACGAGCGCTTCGGCGCCGCTTTGGGCTTCCCTATTGGCGCGCGTCAACGCGAGTCTGCCGGCGAACAAACGCCAGCGCTTCTTGACGCCCCTCCTGTATCAGAACGGCGCGAATGGGAGGCCGCGCGGTTCTAGCGGCTGCACGGACATCACAATGGGCCAGAACGCCTCCAATCCGAAACCCGGAGTTGGGTATCGGGCCCAGCAGGGTTTCGATGCCGTTTCGGGCTGGGGCGTGCCCGATGGATTGGCGCTTGTTGCCGTGCTCTAGCCCAGAGGAGGAAGGCGTCGAGCGACTGTTGATCGTGCGGCTCCAGGAAGCGAGCGATATGCGATTCGGGCCCACCGTGCCGTGCGGTCGAAACCGGCAAATATTTCGTTCTTTTGGGCCACGCGAAAATCCCAGCGCCTGAAGGCGCGGATTACCGCGGCCAGCGCTCGCGTCTACCAAATAAAGCGAGTTCCAGGAGCTTTCGGCAAAGGCATGAGTGAGCCTTATCCAGCTATCTCACTCTTCGCTGATTCGGATCTGCGAGACGGGACCGCGACAAGGAATAAAAATCATGCCGACCCTGTACACTGCCCTGCGCACCCACGTCGCTAAGCCTAAGAAACGGAAAAAGCGACTCTTCCGATTATCCCTGAAGCAGCGATTCAAGAGAATTCACCCTCTATCGAAACCCAAAAGGGTCATCGTTATCGGAGCCGGGTTTGCGGGGTTAGCTGCGGCGTATGAACTCAACAGCGTTGGATATGACGTTACAGTGGTCGAGGGCCGGGGGGATGTGGGCGGGCGCGTCAATTCACTAGACAAGTTCAGTCCGGGACTCGTGGCGGAGGGCGGGGCGGAACTAATCGGCAGCAATCATCATGCCTGGCTTTCTTACAGACACGCATTCAATCTTCATTTCTCCGACGTGCTGGATCCCCCGAATTCGCCTGTGATTCTGGGAGGGTGGCGATTGAGCCATCGAGAGGCGCAAGTTCTCCAGAAAGAACTCAAGCAAGCAACCGGCAAGCTGAACGGCGCTGCTAGGCATGTGAATGAGGACAAGCCATGGAAATCGCCAGGCGCTAGGGGTTTGGATCGTCTCTCCCTGAAAGACGCCGTCGAAAGAATGCCGGGTGTTTCGGCGCTTTGCAAATTGGCGCTGATCGAGCAGCTTGTGGCGGACAACGGCGTTCCAGCGGCAGATCAGAGTTACCTGGGAGTCTTGGCAATGATTAAGGGCGGCGGCGGGAAGGAGTATTGGGAAGACACGGAGGTTTTCCGGTGCATCGGAGGCAATCAGAAACTAGCCTGGTCGCTGGCCGCGTCGCTTCCCAAAAGCAGTGTTCGTTGCCACCACCGGGTAAAAGAAATTCACGTGACGAGACGCGCCAGGGACGGCGTGAAGGTGATCTTTTGGAAGGGCAAACCGGAGACTGGGGACGACGTCATTCTCACCATCCCCCCCAGCGTTTGGCCGGACGTCAAGATCAAACCTCACCTGCCTCGAAAGTATCGCGGCCAATTCGGAAAAAACGTGAAGTACCTGATGAATGTTCGAAAGAATTCTTGGATGCCGATTTCTCCGTCACTCAGCACGGACGGTCCCGTCGACTTGACGTGGCAGGCCACGGACCATCAGCCAGGCCCGCGCGCAGTGTTGGTCGGATTTTCGGGGTCCAAAAACGCGCTGATCTGTAGCAACGCGAAAAACCGCAAGGGCTTTTATCTCGCAGAACTTACTCCCGTCTATCCCCGGATTGGCAAAGGAATCGGCCGCTGCAAGTTCATGAACTGGCCGAAAAACCAGTGGACGCACGGCTCCTATTCATTTCCGGCTCCCGGCGAAGTGACGCGTACCGGGCCTTTGCTTCGCAAACCGTTCAACGGAAGATTGCATTTTGCCGGAGAACATACTTGTTACGCCTTCGTGGGATACATGGAGGGTGCTCTTCAATCCGGGTTGCGCATCGCCGAGCAATTGGCGAGGCGAGACAAAATTATCTAAATCTTAGGATGCAGGCTTAGACGTAGAGAGGCGTCCGAAGAGCTGGTTGCGGAAACTCTGAAACTTGCAAGGCAAAACACGGTAGCCCCTCATTTATTTTTGGACGTCCCGCTTACTGACAAGAGCAAACGCGATCGCCGTCAATCCTCGAAAGGGTGTGGGGCGTGTTACTGGACGCGCTGGGGGCGCGATTCGGTGTCGACGAGCGCTTCGAAGATGGCAAGGACATGGCGCCGGTATTCGACCATCCGCGTGAAGAGATCGCGCAGTGCCGGGTCGTGCTCCGATTCGCGGTGCCACTTGAGCAACACGGCGGGAGGAATCTCGATATCCCGGCGAAGCTCTTTGGCGGAATGTCCGCGCAAGAACAGTCCGTAAAAAAAGGCTGCCTCCCGCTGCGGGAAGTCAAAATCGTGCTGGGACTCATCTGCGGCGTTAACAGCAGCGAGGAGCGTCGTATTGGATAAAGTCTGCATCAGCATCCAGGGACAGAAAGGGCAGTTTACAGGAAGTTTTGCCGCCGTCAAGTAGGGCGGTTCCATCGGTAGCTCACTTTATCAACGCGATGCCTCAGGTCCCCGGCCCGCCAATTCGATGCGGAAACTCAACGGAGAGATTCCCACAGCAGATAAAGCGGCTAAACACACAAGAAGAGATAGGTTTCTGATAAGTGATTTAATTATAGATAGATACGGGATTATCCGGCCTTTCCTGGCTGGCGCGCGGAACGGACAAATTCGCGCAGCGCCGAAACGTTGGGTCCATAGGCGCCTATCCGGGCGGCATCCACCGGCAAACCCAGACGCTCTGCTGCCTCTACATTGATCCCGGCGTCGTCGAGTTCGGAGAGGCTAAACCCCACCGCAGGAAGCACACGCTGGGTTCCGCTCGGATACACCGGGCGCGGAGGACGGCGCCGCTGCCAGGGCCGGCTTGCGATTGCGAAGAACTGGTGCCAATCGTTCTTGTCCCACATGGATCGCTCCCGCGTCAGGGGACCCAGGACGCTCTAACCATGAGATGCGCCACCTATCCGGGTGGTCGCTTCCTGCAGTCGGTCCCGATCTTGTCTGGCCTGCAATCGGGTATACGCCACAACGAGCAATGGGGACAAGAATAGACTCGGGAATGTTTGAGTCGCGTTACGAAAATGCAATTAACGTGTTGAATGGGAAGCCTGTACCGGATCGACACGAAGGCACTTTTTCGAACGACGCCGTCAGGATACAAGAGCGCGTTTCACGTGAAACAAACCGCCAACTAACTGTGGACAATACCCTTGCGGAGATTTGCGAAGTACGCATGATCTCACCGCGCAATGTTGGGCAATTGCCGCGGGCGGCTGATATACTCAACATATTCGATCGCCCTTCGGGGAACCCGCGGAAATGTCGAAACTCGTCATCGTCGTCCATTACCACGAGCTGTGGCTGAAGGGCGGAAACCGCCGCTTCTTTTTGAGCAAGTTGCACATGGCGCTTAAGCGAGCGCTCGAGGGGTTGCCGGTCGAGCGCATTCTGCGGCCCGGCGACCGTCTGCTCATTGAATTTGGGGAAGGCGCTTCGGCGCAGGAAGCGGTCGCACGCATCGAGCGGGTCTTCGGTATCGCATTTTACGCGGTGGCGCGCGTCGTGCCGCGCGGAGGCGAGAACGATCTTGCGGCTCTCGGGCGCGCGGCCTGGGAAGAAATTCGCGGCCAGCAATTTTTGACGTTTGCGGTGCGCGCCAAACGCAGCGACAAATCGTTTCCGCATCGCACGTCCAAGATCGAAATCTCCGTCGGGCAACATTTGTGTGATGAACTGCGCGCTGCTGGCCGCGACGCGCGCGTGAAGCTGAACGATCCTGAACTCACTTGCCGGATCGAAATTCCGCCTGGGCCCTCTCTGCTCGTCTACGCGCGGAAAATTGGTGGTGCGGGCGGATTGCCTCCAAACACGGCCGGGCGGCTAACCTGCCTGCTCTCCGGCGGATTCGATTCCGCCGTCGCTGCGTACAAGATGATGAAGCGCGGCGCGCATTTGAACTTCGTGCACTTCTGGGGAGGCGGAGCCCGGCCGGGCGAGTCTTCGGTGCACGTCGCGCGGGAGCTCGTACACCGCCTCGTGCCATGGCAATTTTCGGCGAAGCTTTATCTTGTGCCCTTTGAGCCGATTCAGCGGGAAATTGTGGCACATGCGCCCGAGGAATTTCGAATCTTGCTATACCGCCGATTGATGCTGCGCATTGCTGAGCGCATTGCGCGCGCAGATCACGCGCTCGGGCTCGTGACAGGAGACAGCCTCGCGCAAGTTGCTTCGCAAACGCTGCACAATATGGCCGCCGTCGGCGACGCTGCGCACCTGCCTCTGTACCGGCCGCTCGTGGGCGACGACAAACTTGAAATCATGCACCTCGCGCGCCAGATCGGCACGTATGACATTTCCGCCGAACCGTTCCACGATTGCTGCCCCATCTTCCTGCCGCGCAATCCCGCGCTGCACGCCTCCGCCGACAACCTCAGCCAGGCCGAAAGTGCGCTGAATGTGGAAGCACTCGTCCGCCAGGGAATTGGCTCTGTCGCCATCGAGCGCTACCGCTACGCCGCAGGCCGCGTCGAAAAGGTCGAATCGTTCAAGTCCGCCACAGCGTGACGGCCCTAGCTTCTATATCGCTCCCAGCCATTTGACGGGAAAGTGCGCAGCGAGGACGTTGGCGAGGCGTTCATCCGCGGTGAGGAACTCAGTTCTGGAATCGATGGCGAGGACTACGTAAAGGCAGTCGCACACCGTTCGTTGATATTCCATCGCGATTTGAAATGCCCGATCCAATAATTTCAGCGAGGGCACCGTTGGGAATTCTCGTTGCTTCAACAACTCCAGCGCGTTCAGACCCGATGCCTTCGACAACCGACCCAGGCGAACTGCCTTCCAAATTGCGCTCGCGATTTCCACACAGAACAAGTCGGGAACAACGAACTGGATTCCGCCTCGATCGTGCTTGTCGAGCAAGGCAAAGGCCTCGTCCCTCAAGGCTTCGCTGCTCCCCGGAAGGAACCATTTTGCGGCGACGCTGACATCCACGACAACTAGGTTCACCTTTCACGGTCCTCACGAATCATTTCCTCGGCCGAAGGAAATTTGCGGTCCAAAGCTGTTTGCTGCTCGCGCAGCAGGATGAGCTTGTGTACCCACTCGTGCCGCGATATCAGTTCTTGCTCCGTGGGAACGTTTTCCTCGAGCAAATCCAGCACCTCCGCGGCAATCGAGCGACGGCGGGACTTTGCACGCTTGCGCAGCGCTTCATAGAGATCGTCCGGAACGTTCTCAACATACAGGGTGGCCATAGGAATGCCCTAGGATAGGCATAGACCTACGGACCGACTCTGCCAAGGCAAAAAAAGAAACCGGGGAGCCTCGATGCTCCCCGGTCCGGTTACTGCAACGTCCTTGGCAACGCTCTGGTGCGCCGCCTATTGCTTCGTACAAACCGCTTGGGACTAGAACTGGAACGAGTAGCCGAGGGTCAGGGCCTGCACTCCCACTCGGACGGTACTGTTGTTGTACTCGCCGGCAAGCAAGTTGCTCTGCTGCACCTGTTGCTGCGACGTGGGATCGAACGTGTACGCGAGGTCGAGGCGTGAACGCCCGACGTGATAGGCGAACCCGGTGGAAAGCTGGTTCGTCATGATGGCGGCGGTCATCGGCGTGAGAGTGCCGCTCGGTACCGGATTGTTCCCGTGCGCATAGCCGAATCGGAGGGAGGTATTCTCGGTCAGCAGCCGCTCCACGCCTCCGTGGAACGAGTACTGATCTTTCCAGCTCAGAGGCACGCCGTCGATGAGCGTCGTGGAGCCCACCACGCTGTTGACCGTGGCATTCGTGCCATTGGTTAGCGTGACCGGCAAATTGACGAACGCATTGCTCCAATTCACCCAATCGGTCTGAAAAGCGAGCGTCCAGCGCGGATTGACGTGCCAGGCAATGCTTCCGTTCACCGATTGCGGGAGGATATTTTTCACCGAGGCGTTATACGCGAAGGTAGAAGGACCTGAGGCCTCCAGCGCATTGAACAAGGCGTAGGCGTCACCGGAAGCGAGACCATTCGTAACAATCACGGTGTGCGATTTCCAGGCCACTCCCAGGTCGAGGTTCTTGGTCGGCTCGAACATCGCGCCGACGCTCATGTTCCAGCCGGTACCGTACGTGTGCAGATCAAGCAGAGTCTTCGCACCCGCGAGCTGAGGCTGGCTCTGAAAGATATAGGGGGCATGTAGAGTGTTCGAGTTATAAACGGCGCCCGCGGTCACGCCAACGGAGAGTTTGTGGCTGAACGCGTAACTCAACCCAGCCATCGCGCGACCCGCAAGAATCGCTGATTTTTGTTCCTGCATCCCGTAGGTAACTCCAAAAGCGCCGGGCGCATCGACGTAATGCCAGTCCGAAACCGAGGCCAGTTCCGGGGCAAATCCTACGCCGAAGCTCCAGCGCGTCTTCCCGATTGGCATGCCGAAGGCACCGTACGGAATGACACCGGGCGAAGTGGTCATCGGCGCGTTTGTGTTGGAAACGTTGCTAAAGGACCCGCGCGCAAAAATGGTGGACAGGCTCAAGTCGAGAGAAGGACTCGTCAAGTAGGTTAATCCCGCCGGATTCGTGGACAGGGCGCCGAGTGCATCCGAAGTCGAAGGAACGTATGCTCCGCCAAGCGCCAACGATCTCGTGCTCGCCGAATTCCAGTAAAAATCCTGCGCGGAGGCTGCGGTTGCCAAAAACAAAAATGCCAGAACAGACAGGGAAATGGAAATGCGAGACTTCATTTCGGTCATCCTCCTCATTTATTTCGAATCATAGGATTGGACTGCTGGTGAAACTTCCGGCTGACGAAACGCCGCGGGCTGAGAATTTGTTTTGGACGCAATGAGCGCCTCCACGCAGGGCAAGTCCAGTGCGTGCGGCGCGTCCTGGCGCAAAATCTCAAACACTTTTTCGAGCGGCATGCCCTCCCGATAAGGCCGCCGGGCGTGAAGAGCGTCGAAGATGTCCGCCACGGCAAGAATGCGGGCGAAGCGCGAGAGATTGTCCGATCCCCAGCCGCGCCAATAACCCGACCCATCCAGCTTTTCGTGGTGGGCCGCGGCATCTTCGCTCAAACGCTCAAATCCTGGAATTCGATTCAGGATTTCGCGCGTGTAAAACGGATGCGCGCGGACAACAGTCCATTCGCCATCGGTCAGCTTGGCGGGCTTTTCCAGGATTGCATTCGATACGCTCAATTTGCCGACGTCGTGCATCAACGCGGCCCGGCGGAGCAGCTTCATGCTCTGTGGACTCATGCCAAACCATTGCGCAATTTCCAGGGCAGCGTCGGCCACACCGCTCGAATGGCGGTAGGTGAACGGCGATTTCGCGTCGATGACTTCCGAAAACGCCATGCAAATTTTGTCGACGGCGTCCTCACTGGCGGAGATCCGGCGGTGCTCAGGCTCGAGTGCGCCCAACTTGTCGATGAGTCTCTCGTCGTCGAGACCGCTCCACAGGACTCCGGTGTGCGCCAAGGAAGCGGCCGCCTTCACCAGATCGGGATCGAACCAGCGGCCGCTGCGCTTCTGCGCGGCTTCGATCGCGACCGCGGGTCCCTTGGCGGTCAGGAAAACGTCCAAGGTCTGCGACAGGCTCGCGATTCGGGCAAACATCGGGATTTCCGTTTTGCGGCGCCCGTCCGGATAGCCGCGGCCGCTCCAGTGTTCGTCCAGGCTGTGGATGCCGTCGGAAACCGCGCTGGAAAATCCTAATTGCCTCGCGATGTAGGCGCCACGCTCGCAGCGGATCTTCACCAGCGCGCAGGAATCTTGCTGCTGCGTGGCGGCAACCTGAAACAACCTTTGCATGCGCTGCAGAAAAGGCATGCCGGTCGCGACGTGTGTGAGCGCGTAGTGCAGACTTTCCCAGCCCACCCGGGTCCAATCCGTAGTTTTGACGTCGCGCTTGGCCCGGATTTCGTCCGCGTTCAAAATGTGGAAGAGCCGCGAGGCGTTGCTGCTGCACCCCGCGTCCTTCAGCAACAAGGTGTAGTAGAGGTCGGCCTGGTCCTCGACGCTCATTCCGATCTGCTGGGCAATCCGCATCCCGATCGCGCAGGTCCGAACGGAATGCCCCATCGGCTGTCCTTCGGTCAGATCGAGAGCGTAAGACAGCGCAGAGATGATCTCGGACATCCGGATAAAGACCGGAGGCGGATTGTCCTGAGGCCGGAAGGAACTCTCAGTTGGTTGTTTGCTTAGGTTAAAAGTCACCATGGGTTGGTACTTGTCCCGCTGCCCGTCGTCTCGCCGATTCCGTTTTGCTTTCTAGGTGGGACTATAAGTAATGGGACTTTCTTTTCCTATGGAGCAGAAGTTTCATTTTATGGAGGACGGAAGTACTACCGCTTTGCACTCACAATAAAGGAGTTAACTGGCTTTCGCTTTATTTATGCTGTCGATTAGGAAAGATTTTGGCCGGGAGTGTCTGGCAAAAAGAATTTGTGAAAGGTTCTGCCAACAAAAAACCGGAAAGCGCTTGTTCGCTTCCCGGTTTTATTGCAACTTGTGATTGCTGGAGGAGCTTTACCAGCGCCTGTCGCCGCGATCCCCCCGGTCGCGGTCCCGGCCTCCGCCGCCACCGCCCCGGCCTCCGCCGCCACCTCGTCCCCCGCCCCCACCAAAGCCACCTCGTCCGCGCCCGCCACCGCCGCCCCCGCCTTCTCGCGGCGGACGCGCTTCGTTGACAACAATGTTGCGGCCCATGAAGTCGTGGCCGTTGAGCCCCTGGATAGCACGTTCGGCTTCCTCGTCGCTATTGACCTCAACGAATCCGAACCCGCGCGGTTGGCCTGAAAAACGGTCGCGCACCAGGGTAACATTCGCCGCGGTGACTCCCGTCTGAGAAAATAAACTGCTGAGCTGTTCTTCCGTAGCCTGAAACGGCAGATTGCCGACGTAAAGTTTCTTCAATGCGGAACTCCTTCTGGCCGTGGCCATGCGGAACCACGGAGCCGGGAACTGAAGAGAGCAGAGTCCAGATCGGGGGCGTGGGCCGGAACCCGGTTCAATCTGACGAGAGGCACACTTCAGTACCGGGCGAATCTTGCTCTAAATTTGCACGTGCGTCAACAAAAAGATGATGGAGTAACTATACTTATAATAGAGGGCCTACCCTCGTCGTCCGCAAACTACGGGCGGGCGAAATTCACAAAATTTGATGATAGGATGCGGCATCTCCGATCGAGGAAACGGGAGCTCATGCGCGGATTGATGATGGATTTTCCTCTGACCGTGCCGGCGCTGCTCGAGCGCGCGGGCGGAATTTTCGGCAATGTGGAAATCGTCACGCGCCATCCCGACCGCAGCCTTGTGCGGTCCACCTGGGGGAACCTGTACCGGCGCTCGCGGCGCCTTGCGAACGCGCTCACCGGCCTCGGCCTGCGCCCCGGGGACCGCGTGGCAACGCTACTGTGGAATCAAGCAGAGCACATCGAGGCGTACTTCGGGGTGCCGGTGGCGGGCGGCGTGCTGCACACGCTGAATTTGCGGCTGCATCCGGATGAAATCAGTTTCATCGCCAATCACGCGGGCGATCGTTTCCTGATCGTGGATGATGTGTTGCTGCCTGTGTACGAAAGATTCCGCGAGCGCGTGAAATTCGAGCGCGTTATCGTCGTGCCGTTCGGAGGAGGCGCGACCCCAGAGGGCTGCGACGCCTACGAAGACCTACTCGCCGGCGCGAGCGAAGAATTAGCATATCCGCAGATTGACGAAAACGATGCCGCGGCGATGTGCTACACCTCCGGCACGACGGGACGCTCGAAGGGCGTCGTTTATTCGCACCGTGCCATCGTGCTTCACTCGATGAGTTGTTGCGGAGTGGATTCGTTCGGAATCTCCATGCGGGATGCGGTCTTGCCGGCTACGTCTCTGTTTCACGCGAACGGCTGGGGGATTCCCTTCACTGCGGCGATGGCGGGGGCCAAGGTCGTGCTGCCCGGGCCGTTCGCGGACGGCGAGGGCCTCCTCGACCTGATGGAGCAGGAGCAAGTAACCGTAACCACCGGCGTGCCGACGGTTTGGTTCGGCGCACTGGAAGCCCTTGACAAATTCCCCGGGCGGTGGAAATTCACCCGGCCGGTGCGAATGCATCTCGGAGGGGCGGCAACTTCGGAAGCCCTGATGCGCGGATTCGACCGGCACGGGATTACCATCGTCTGCTCCTGGGGCATGACGGAAACGACTCCGGTCGCGACAAGCTCGCATTTGCGGCTTTTTATGGACGGTTGGAGCGACGAAGAGAAACTCGCACAACGCTTGAAGCCGGGGACTCCGGCGGCGCTGTTGGAAGCGCGCATCGTGCGGCCCGACGGTACGTTGGCACCGCGCGACGGTTCCAGCGTCGGCGAAATCGAAGTGCGCGGGCCGTGGGTCGCCGCGTCCTACTACGACATGCCGGAGGAAGCCCAGAAGTGGTCGCCCGAGGGCTGGCTGCGCACCGGGGACATGGGCCACGTCGACGAATACGGCTACTTGAAGCTCGTCGACCGCAGCAAGGACCTCATCAAGTCCGGCGGCGAGTGGATCAGCTCGGTCGATCTGGAAAACGCGCTGATGAGCCATCCCGCAGTGAAGGAGGCCGCGGTGATCGGAGTGCCGCACCCAAAATGGCAAGAGCGCCCGCTGGCGGTCGTGGTGCTGCAAGAGGGGAAACAGGCGCATGCTCCAGAATTACGCGAGTTTCTAGCGGTAAGATTCGCGAAGTGGCAGTTGCCGGACGGCTTCGTGTTCACGAGTGAAATCCCGCGCACGTCGGTTGGAAAATTCCGTAAAAATGCGTTGCGCGAGCAGTTCGCCGATTGGAAGTGGGAGAATTGATTCGGATCTGTCGCAGAAAGTTCTGCGCGAGATGAGACCTTGGCCCGCGTTTACCCTCCGTAGATGGTCCCGACGTTGATGCCGATGGACACGCTGCCCGTGTAGGATGTCGTGGGAGACCCGCTAAGGCTTACAAGCAAAGCAGGACTCTCCGCCGCGTAGATCGAGTCAGACGAATTCAACGTATCCCGGCTCGCGCTCCGGCTGTAGGCAGAGTTGGCGGCGTAGACAGCGGTAGAAACAGAATCATCGAAAAAAAGTTGCGTCGTGGCTTCGGTCGTTGCATTGCCAGAGGAATCGAAAATGCGAACTTTCACGTGAATGTGAACCGCGCGCCCGGTGTACCAGCCGGGATAGATCGTCGTAAAGACGACTTCGCCACTCGAGTCCGTGAGTTGATAGCCGCGCAGGAAGTCCTCCCCCGCCAGATTGGACACGTCGGAGTATTCGCCCTGGGCGTTGCAGTGCCAGACGTCAACCTGGGCTCCCGCAATTGGCGTACAGGCTCCTCCGCTATAGGAGCCTACAATGATCGTAAGGAAAAGCGGCACGCCGTTTTGCGTTCCCGACGACCCTTCTGTATCGGATCGAATATCGGACCGTTGCGGGATCGCTGGGTCCACAACGTCACCCGAGATGTTCGGATCGGTGCGCTCGTCCACAAAATAGGGGCCGCGCGTGACGTTCGTGGACTCCAAACATGAAGCCGATGAACTCGAGCTACTCGAAGAACTAGAGCTGCTGGATTCGCTGGCGCTTCCCGCCGAGCCGCACCCAGCAAGAAAAGCTTCCAGCACACTCATTGCGCCACTTGCGAAAATCACGCCCCCGACGCGGATGATGTCCCGCCGAGTCTTCCAATTCGTCATAGAGTCTTTCTCCTGATTTAACTAGACGAAAATTGAGGCTCCGAGATACACCTCTCTCCTAATTTTTTTATGAATTCAAGGCCAAGGAACGACGCGAAGGTACCCGGAGCCGTGGCGACGGAGCTAAGCTATTGAATCGACGCTTTTGGGGGTGGACGCGACTTTCCGGAAATCGAAAGCGATCAACGTCTCTGGAAAGGAATTTAGAGGAAAGCCGCTACGTGCGGTAGCTGGCGTTGATGTGAACGTATTCCTTGGTGAAATCGCAAGTCCAGACGCGCGCGATCCCACGGCCGTTGTGCAGATCGACGGCAATCGGGACGTTTTCCTCGAGCAGACGGCGATGCGCGGCGCGTTCGTCGAGCGGCAGCGCAACCGAATGGGACGCGCCCTTTGGCGGGCCGTACATCTTCATGCCGCCGAGCCAAATTTCCGCATGATCGGGATTAAACGGCACCCCAGCGCGGCCCGCGGCGGCGAGGATACGGCCCCAGTTCGGATCGGCGCCAGCGATGGCCGTCTTGACGAGGGCTGAGAGAGCAACCGTCTCGGCGACCTTCTTGGCTGCTGCATCGTTGGGCGCGCCGCGAACCTCAATTTCGACGACGTGCGTTGCGCCTTCGCCATCCGCAACGATTCCGATCGCGAGCGTTTTGCAAACCTCTTCCAGGGCGGCGACGAAGTTCGCGTAGTCCGCGCCGCCGGGCTTTGTAATTTCTCTCGCGCCGCTCGCGCCATTGGCAAGCACGAGCAGCGTGTCATTTGTCGAACTGTCTCCATCGACGGTGATGCAATTAAATGTGCGGCCCACGACCTCGCGCAGCGCGCGGTCGAGCACCCGCGGCGCAATAGCGGCGTCCGTCACGACGAACGAAAGCATGGTCGCCATGTTTGGATGAATCATGCCCGCGCCTTTGGCACATCCAGCAACACGCACGGCCTTGCCGCCGACGCGGCCGCTTGCGGTGGCGCGCTTTGGGCGCGTGTCCGTGGTCATGATCGCGCGCGCAAGGCCGTCAAAGGCGCGCGGCGAAAGCGCAAGCGTTTCGGCAAGGCCCGGCGCGGCATTCAGGATTCGCTCGACCGGCAAAGGCACGCCGATCACGCCGGTTGAGCAGACGACGATTTGGTTCACGCGGCAACCGAGCAGCTTTGCCACGCGCTCGGCAGTCGCGCGCGAAGCGACCATGCCGCCCGGGCCGACCGAGCAATTGGCGTTTCCGGAATTGACGATCACGGCGCGCATGGCGTCCGGCGAAGCCCGCACGTGCGCCCGCGAGAGCACGACCGGCGGCGCCTGCACGAGATTCTGCGTAAAGACGGCCGCCGCGGAAGCCGGAACGTCCGAAACAATCAGCGCGACGTCCAACGAGCCGGTGTGGCCGCGCTTTTTGAGGCCGCAGGACGCCGACGCAAAACGAAACCCGCGCGGCAGGGCGCGGGAGGATGGCAGATCACTCATTTTTCTGGTCACCAAGTCAAACAATCAACCCTCGCCGTACCCACCAGCGGTCCCGCCTGGGCAAGCTACAGCGGCGAACACACTAGGCAACGGAAAGAACCTTTCCCACTCCGTTCACCACGGGCAGCAGATCCCGCTCGGATGAAATCACCGCGACGGTTGTGATCAGGGTACACGTCTTTTCTTTCGGGCAACCGATACAATCGCGCTCGATTTTTTCCGGCACGGTTTGGCGCGGGCCGGGCATGAACCCGTAGCGCGAGAAAAATTCCGGCCGGTGCGTCACGGCAAAGAGGCGCGCGATTTTGCGGCGACGCGCCGTGTCTATGGCCGCCTTCATCAGGCGGTCGCCCACGTTGCGGCCTTGCCCGCGGGCGTCCGGCGCGACCGCGAGCGAGCGAATTTCGGCAAGGTTCGGCCCATACGGTTCGAGCGCGACGCAGCCAAGCACCTTCTCGCAGCCGTCACGTTTTTCGACGAGCACGAGGAAGCGCGCGATATGCTCGCGAATTTCCGCTTCGGTGCGCGGAAGCAGCAGTCCCTCGCCTGCATAGTGCGCAATGATGCGGTGCACCGGTGCCGCGTCGCCGATTCGAGCCGCGCGCGCCCTCATGGCTGTTTCTCCAAACCGGCGAGGCGCCGCTTAGCGGCAGCGATGGCCTCGCGGACGCGCGCAGGCGCCGTGCCGCCCTCGACATCGGGCCCGGCGAGCGCGGAATCGAGTTTCAGCGCGTCGTAGAAATCCGCCGCGAACAAAGGAGAAATCTTCACGAGCGCCTCAAGCGAGAGCTTCGAGAAAGGCTTCCCCACGCGTTCGGCCTCTCGGATAACTTGCCCGACGATTTCATGGGCCTGGCGAAACGGCGCGCCACGGCGCACGAGATAGTGCGCGGCTTCCGTCGCGAGAAGCGCGGGATCGGAGGCCGCCTCGAGCATGCGCGCTTCGTTCGGCCGAGTGGCGGCGACGGCGCCTGCGGCAACCGTGAGCATCGCGACGGCCTGATCGTGCGCGGCGAACACCGGTTCCTTGTCTTCCTGTAGATCGCGCTGATAGCTCGACGGCAAGCCCTTCAGCGTCGTCAGCAGCGTGTGCAGCGACGCCGTGACGCGGCCGGTTTTGCCTCGCAGAAGCTCCCACGCATCCGGATTTTTCTTCTGGGGCATCAGGCTGCTGCCCGTCGAAAATTCATCGGGGAGGACGAGGAAGCCGAATTCCTGCGACGCGAAGATCACGAAATCCTCGGCGAGGCGCGAGAGATGCGTGGCGATCACCGCGAGCGTGTAGAGATAATCGAGGGCGAAGTCGCGATCGCTCGCGGCGTCCAGGCTGTTGGCCGTCGGGCGCGCAAAGCCCAGCTCGCGCGCGATGGCACCGCGATCGATGTCCAAGGCGCAACCGGCCAGGGCTCCCGAGCCCATCGGGCAGGCGTCCGCCGCCGCGGCAGCCGCCGCGAGGCGCTGCGTATCGCGGAAGAAGGCCTCCGCATGCGCCAGCAAAAAATGCGAGAACAGGATCGGCTGCGCGTGTTGCATGTGCGTCATGCCGGACATTGGAATCCCGAGCGACGCTTCGGCCTGCGCCAGGAGCGCCGCGACGAGCCGCGTCACGGCCGCGCGCGTTTCGGCGGCGGCTTCCTTCACGTACATGCGGAAATCGGTGGCGACGAGCTCGTTGCGGCTGCGCCCCGTGTGCAGTTTGTAGCCAAGCGGCCCGAGATATTCGACGAGTGCCATCTCGACGAAGTGATGCACGTCCTCGGCGGGCGATGCGTCGAGCCACGCGGGATCGCTCGCCGCACGCTCGGCAATTTTGTCGAGCGCGGCCAAAGTGTCGTGCATTTCCTGCACGGAGAGAACTCCAGCCGAAACGAGCGCGCCCGCCCACACCCGGTCGACCGCGAGCTCATACGGCAACAGACGCCGGTCAAATGCGAACGACCGTTGAAACTGGTAGAACAGCTCGTCGGGAGCGCGATCGAACCGCCCGCCCCACAGCTTTCCCGCCGGCTGCTCTTTGGGTGCAGCGCTCACCGTGGTTTCGCTTCCTCCGGAATCGTGACCGGCAACGCAAATAGATTGATGAAGCCTTCGGCGTCCTTCGGGTTGTAACCCGTCATGGCGAAGCTCGCCAGGCCCTTGCGGTAAAGCGAGTAGGGCGAGACACGTTTCGTGATCGTGACATTGCCTTTGTAAAGCTTCAGGCCGACCGCGCCGGTCACGCGCTTCTGCGCCTCCGTGAAATATGCGTCGAGGGCTTCGCGCTGCGGCGTGAACCACAGGCCATAGTAGACAAGCTCCGCGTAGCGCAGGGAAAGCGTCTGCGAGTAGTGCGCGGTCTCGCGGTCGAGACACAGCGTCTCCAGTTCGCGATGCGCCGCGACGAGCAGCGTGCCGCCTGGGGTTTCGTACGCCCCGCGCGATTTGATGCCGACCAGCCGGTTCTCGACGAGATCGATGCGTCCAACGCCGTGCTCGGCCGCGATTTCGTTTAGCTCGTCGAGGAGCGGAACGGCGGAACGTTTCTTGCCGTTGACCGACACCGGAGTGCCGGCGTCGAATCCGATTTCGACAACGGCCGGTTTGCCCGGCGCTTTTTCCGGCGAGGCGATCCACTGCCACATCGCTTCTTCGGGCTCGTTCGCGGGATCTTCGAGTACGCCTCCTTCATGGCTCAGGTGCCAGATATTGCGGTCGCGCGAATAAATGTTGGCCCTGGTCTGCTCGACCGGCACTTTATGCGCGTTTGCGTAGGCGATGGCGTCTTCCCGCGAATTGATGATCCACTCGCGCCACGGCGCGATGATTTTCACTTTTGGCGCAATGGCTTTGTAGGCAAGCTCAAAGCGCACCTGATCGTTGCCCTTGCCCGTGCAGCCGTGCGCGACGGCGTCGGCGCGAGCCTCAAGCGCGATTTCCGCTTGGCGCTTTGCGAGCACGGGACGCGCCATGGAAGTGCCGAGCAGGTACTTGTGTTCGTACACGGCGCCCGCGCGTAACGTCGGCCAAACGTACTCCGTAAGGAATTCCTCGCGCAGGTCTTCGATCGTTGCGGAGGAAGCGCCGGTTGCGAGGGCCTTTTTCTTCGCGGCTTTCAGATCCTCCTGCTGGCCGACGTCGCCGATCATGGCGATCACTTCGCAGCCGTAGGTTTCCTTCAGCCACGGAATAATAATTGACGTATCCAGTCCGCCCGAATAGGCGAGAACGACTTTCTTTGGCACCGGTTGTCCTTTCAACTTAGGAGCATCAACAGGATGGCTTTCTGCACGTGGAGGCGGTTTTCCGCCTCGTCAAACACGATGGAGCGCGGCGACTCCATAACCTCATCGGTCACTTCGGAACCGCGATGCGCGGGGAGACAGTGGAGAAACACGGCGTCGGGGGCGGCCTGGGACATCAATTCCGCGTTGACCTGGTACGGCGCAAACACGGCGGCGCGTGCGTCGGCCTCGTGCTCCTGGCCCATGCTGGCCCATACGTCAGTGTAAACGGCCTGCGCGCCCATGACCGCTTCTTCGGGAGCGCGGAAGAGCTCAATTGTGCCTTGCGTTGCGGCCGCATCGCGCTGCGCCGCCGCGAGGATCGCCGCGTCCGGCTCGTAGCCCCCGGGGGACGCGATCCGCACGTGCGCGCCGACGCGCGCCCCGGCAATCATCAGCGAATGGCAAACGTTATTGCCGTCGCCGACGTAGGCGACTTTCAGTCCGCGCGCGGAGCCAAATTTTTCTTCGAGCGTAAAGAAATCACACAATGTCTGGCAGGGATGATAGACATCCGAGAGCGCGTTGATCACCGGCACCGTCGCGTACGCCGCCAGAGTTTCCAGCGCCTCCTGCGAAAAGACGCGCGCTACGATTCCCTGCACCCAGCGCGAAAGGCTCCGCCCGACGTCGGGAATCGATTCGCGCTCGCCAAGGTGCGTTTCCGCGTGGTCGAGAAAGATCGCCGTCCCGCCCAGGCTGGCGATGCCCACTTCAAACGTGACGCGCGTGCGCAGCGAAGGCTTCTCAAAAATCATCGCCAGGAAACGGCCGGCCAATGCGGACTGGTAGCGCTCCGGGTGCGCCTTGACCTCAGCGGACAAACGAAACAGTTCCTGGACGTGCGCGGCACTCCACTCGGTGCCGGTCAAGAGATCGGAGGAAAGGCTCAACGCTTGGGCCTGCGCATTCATGTTTACCTCGCAGCCGCGAGCGTCAAGGCTGCGGCGGTGGCAGAAGGTACGGCCGCTGGCTTGGCAGGCCGCTCGGTCTTGGTGAGGACCGATTCGATTTTAGAAAGTCCTTCCTTCACCTGCCGCGCCGTCAAAATAAACGGCGGCAGCAAGCGCAGGATATGGTCGTGCGTGCAATTGATGAGCAGGCCCTGTTTCAGGGCCTCGGCCACGTACGGGGCACCTTCAATATCCAGATCGATGCCGATCATGAGCCCTTCGCCGCGCACTTCGCGGATGAAGCCGAATTTCTTCGCGAGCTTTTCGAGGCCGGCCTTCAATTCCGCGCCGCGCGCGCGCACGTTCGCCAGGAGGTGCTTTCGCTCGACCGTGTCGAGGAACGTCAATCCCGTGGCGCAGGTCAGCGGCCCCCCCCCGAACGTCGAGCCGTGAAGACCGGGCGAGAACGACGACGCAAATTCCTCACGCGCGAGAAAAGCGCCGAGCGGCAGGCCACCGGCGAGCGGCTTTGCAATCACGACAATGTCAGGCAGGCCCGCGAGGCGCTCGTACGCGAACGCCTTCCCGGTGCGCCCCAGGCCACACTGGATTTCATCGGCAATGAGCGCCGCGCCGTGCTGCGTCGCAAGCTCCCGCGCCCGCTTCCAAAACTCCTGCGTGATGGGATGAATTCCGCCTTCACCTTGGATCGGCTCGACAACGACGGCGCAGACTTCCTCTGTGAATTTTTGCTCGAGGTCCGCGACATCATTCAAGCGGACAAAATCCACGCCCGGCACGAGCGGCTCAAACGGCTCCCGGTATTTCACGGGATGCGTGATCGAAAGAGCGCCGAACGTCCTTCCGTGAAAGGAATGTTCCAGCGCGAGAAAACGCGTCTTCCCCGCGCCACCAGATTTTTGCTTCGCGGCGATGCGTGCGAGCTTCAGCGCCCCTTCGACCGCTTCGGAACCGCTATTGGTGAAAAACACGCGGTCCATCTGCGACCACTTCGCGAGCTTTGCCGCGAGCGGCCCTTGAAACGGGTTATGAAACAGGTTCGAGACGTGCACCGCGCGCCCGGCCTCGCGCCGGATCGTTTTCACGAGGTCGGGGTGGGAATATCCAAGCGCATTGACCGCGATCCCGCCGAGAAAATCGAGATATTTCTTTCCGTTCTGATCGAACACGTAGCAGCCGCGCCCATGCGTGAAAATCATATCGGCGCGCTTGTATGTATTCATCAGATGGCGCGAAACGTCCCGCAGGGCGGCATTCGACGCCGCGGAAGATGCACTCGTTTTCTTCCCCGATTTTTTAGAAGACGATCTCACCGCGCCACTCCGGCAGCGCTGGCCGGAAATTCCGGCGTGACGCGTGTGCCCGGAAACCGCGCGCCGTTGGCTGCGGCAAGCAAGCCCTTGGGCACGGATCCCCCGACGATACGCACTTCCGAAACGCCGGCGGACAGCGCGCGCTTGCACGCTTCGAGCTTCAGAATCATTCCGCCGGAAACTTTATTGTGCCGGATCAGATCCTCGGCATCGCCGGTCGAAACGACTTTGAGCACCTTCGAGCCGTCGAGCACTCCCGCCACGTCCGTGAGATAAATCAGCCGGTCGGCATGAATGTATTCGGCGCACGCGGCTGCCATATGGTCCGCATTAATATTGTAGAGTTCGCCGTCGGCTCCGAGGCCGATGCACGACGCCACCGGCACGAGGCCTGCCTTCCAGAACGATTCGAGGAAATCCAGATTCACGCCGGTCAGATAGCCGACAAATCCCAAGCCGCCGATCACTTCGTCATGCATCATCGGCTCAGCAAGAAAACAGCCAGCATCAGAGGCGCATAGCCCGACGGCGGGCTGGCCCGCGGCCGAGATCGCCCCGGCAAGCCGCTTGTTGAGCAAGCCGCCGAGAACCATCACGGCAACGTCGCGCGTTTCGCGGTCGGTGACGCGCAGTCCATTGACGAACTTGCTTTCAATGCCCATGCGCTTCAGCGTGGCGGTAAAAATCTTTCCGCCGCCATGCACCACCAGGATTTCGTGCCCCTGGCGAGCGAGCTGCGCCACTTGACGCGCCAGCGTTTCCAACGCCGCCGCGTCATCGAGCAATGCCCCCGCAACTTTGACGACCATTCTCATCGGAGTCCTGTGGCCTCCTCGATTCCCAGCATCAGATTCATGTTCTGTACAGCCTGGCCCGCCGCGCCCTTGCCCAAATTGTCGAGACAGCTGACTACCGCGAGACGCCGCCCCGCGGGATCGAGCGCAAATCCGATATCGCAAAAATTCGTGTGCGCCACGTGCTGCAGCTCCGGCAGCGTCCCGGCCGGCCAAATCCGCACCATCGGACGGTCCGCATAGTAGGTGCGGAAAATCGCTTCGACCTCCGCCACCGTATGCGACTCGGCAAACCACACATACAAGGTCGAGAGGATGCCCCGCGCGACCGGCAAGAGATGCGTCGTGAAAACCAGGTCTTCGCTCGCGATACCCGTGTGATCGGTCACTTCCGGTGTGTGCCGGTGCGAGAACAGGTTATAGGCACGTAGGTTCTCGTCTACTTCGACAAAATGCAGCTCCCGCTTCGGCTCCTTGCCCGCGCCCGATGCGCCAGATTTGCAGTCGCACACGATGCCGCGCTCCCGGTCCATCCATCCCGATTCCACGAGCGGTCGCAGCCCGAGGATTACGCTCGTCGGGAAGCAGCCAGGATTCGCCACGAGGCGCGCACCGGGCAACTGATCCGCATAGAGCTCGGGTAAACCATACACCGCCTCTTCCGCAAGTTGTTTGGGCGGTGCGGGCAGCT
>Ga0335085_10002147_pt1 | contig 37941 bp, 35 predicted proteins | sample Lox_Sample_45_FD_206712 | JGI IMG/M metagenome (GOLD analysis project Ga0335085, IMG submission 206712) | Soil microbial communities from Loxahatchee National Wildlife Refuge, Florida, United States - Lox_Sample_4.5 | ecosystem: Environmental > Terrestrial > Soil > Wetlands | place: USA...
ACGCCGCTGAGCACCGGCGTCGGTGTCCCCTCGAACGCACGCTGCCGTCCGTCGAGGCGGGCCGCGAACACGCCGCCGTCCAACCGAACGTAGATCACGCGGCCGTCGGCCAGCTGCCAGGCCCGCACCGCGTTCTCGGCGAGCGAATCCAGCGCGCCCGTCGTGGTGTTGGCGGCGAACAGCCCGCTCGACGGGCACCCGAAGTTGCACAGTCCCACCAGCACCGTGCGCCCGCCGCGCACCGCGCCAATGGAAGCCACGCCGCCCCCGCGCGTGCCGAGGTAATCGAACCGCCGGACCGCGCCGCCGTCCTGGCCCACCACGCTCAGGCCGAACGCGCGATTGGTGAACGCGATCGTGCCGTTGTCGAGCCAGGCGACCGAGGGCGGCACGACGCCGGCGGCGGCCGAGTCGGCGACGGTCACCGCCGAGCCGCCCGCGCGCGGCACCTTCCGCAGCGTGCCGCCCGCGATGAACGCGATCCATTGGCCGTCGGGCGAGAACGCCGGCGCGCTGGCGCCGTCGGTGCCGGTCAGCGGTGCGGCCTCCGCGCGATCGGGCGTCTTGATGAACAGCTGCCGCCCAGCACTCGTCGAATCGGCGAACACGATCGTGGCGCCGTCGGGCGAGAGCGCCAGGTCACGACCCACCGCCCCCGGCTCGATGGGATGATCGCTGAGCGCCACGTGGTACCACTCGGTGAGCGGTCGCCGCGCCGGGCGGAGCCAGCCCCACGCGGCGAGCGCCGCGGCGAGGACGGCGACCACGCCGGTTGCCAGCAGCGGCGCGCGCGCGGCGGATCGCGGCGCAACCGCGCCCGCGAGCGCCGCGGTGCCGGGAACCGTGAAGCCGCGATTGGCCAGCGCCTCAGCGAACGCCTTCGCGCTCTCGAACCGGTCGGCGGGCAGGCGCTCCAGCGCCCGCGCGAGCGCCGCGGCCACGTTCGGCGGCACCGAGCGCCGCAGCTCGGTGACCGGTCGCGCCTCCTCGGCGATGATCTTCATGATGATCTGTTGCGCCGAGCCGCCGACGTGCGGCGGCTGCCCCGCCACCATCTCGTAGAGCACGCTCGCCAGCGAGTAGACGTCGCTGCGGGCCGTGATCTCCTTTTCCGCCGTGGCCTGCTCGGGGCTCATGTAATGCGGCGTCCCTAACGAGAGCCCCGTCTCGGTCATCCGCCCGCCGGCTGCCGCGCTCACCGCCAGCGCGATGCCGAAGTCGGCCACCATGGGACGGCCGTCGTGCAGCAGGATGTTCTCGGGCTTGATGTCGCGGTGGATCACGCCGTGCCGGTGCGCATAGTCGAGCGCGTCGGCCACTTCGGTGGTGATCTTCACCGCTTCTTCGATCCCGAGCTGCTTCTCGCGGTCGAGCTTGGTGCGCAGTGTCTCGCCCTCGACGTAGGGCATGACGTAATAGAGGAAGGAGTCCGCCGTGCCCGAATCGAACAACGGCAAAATGTGCGGGTGCTGGAGCGCCGCGGTGGTCTTGATCTCCTGCACGAACCGGTCGGCGCCTAACACCGCCGCCAACTCCGGGCGCAGCACCTTGAGCGCGACCTTGCGGTCGTGCTTGAGGTCGGCGGCCAGGTACACGGTGGCCATGCCGCCCGCGCCGAGCTCGCGCTCGATGCGGTAGCGGTCGGCCAGCGCGGCGGCGAGACGATCGGGAGCGCTCATGAGGCAAGCACCTCGAATCCCTCGCGCCGCGCCGCCGCAGCGAGGCGATCGTCCAGGGTCACGAACGGTAGCGTCCTGGGCTCGAAGTCCGACAGCACCAGCGCCGCGGCCAACTGGAGCGCATCGGCCGCGCGCAGCGGGTGCAGGCGTATGAGACGCGACGCCTGGTCACGCACGCGATCGATCGGGGGAACCTCCGTCCAACGCAGGGCGACCTCGTCCAGGAGCGCTTCGGCGGCCACGACCTGTTCCTCGGTGAGCCGACGCTCCCGCTCGAGTCTGGCCAGCGCCGACCCGCACTCAACCCGCGTGATCCACCAGACCGCGGCCGCCGGATCCTCCTCCATCAACGCGACCATCGCATCGGTCTGCGGCTCCTGCACCAGGAGCGGGAGGAGCGCCGACGTGTCCCAGAACCTCACCGCCCGGTCCGCCGCTCTTCCAACAGCAGGTCCACGGCACTCGGGCCCGGCCTCGGCGTGGGTCGCGGGAGGTGCAACCACGCCACGTCCGGTACCCGCTCGGGCAGTCGCACCAGCCCTTGCTGCGCTAATCCAACGATCCGCTCCGGCACGCCCGGTCCCAGCCGGACCGGCACAAGCTTCGCCACCGGTACGCCGCGATCAGTGATCAAGATGGAATCGCCGCGCTGCACCCGCTTGATGAGCGCGCTGAGCCGGTTCTTGGCGCTGGAAATGGACTCTGTTTTCATCTGGCCATAATAGCCATATTGAAATGATCTATCAAGCTATCATCCGAGGATGCGAATCGCCGACCCCTCATGCCGGCTCCGCGAAGCGCCGCATGACGATGTACACCGGCAGCCCGGCCATCAGCAGCAGGAATCCCCAGTAGATCGCGTTCTCCCCCGCCCCGCCGATCGCCCACAGCGAGTACAGGAACGCCACGGCGGCCACGGCGAGGCGCCCCGCCGCCTTGGCCTGGCCCTCACGGCGGCCGTCCCGCAGCGCCACCAGCACCGCCGTCATACTCGAGAACACGTAGGGCAGCAGCGTGGTGAGCGTGGCCAGTAGAATGAGAAACGTGAACGCCGCGACCAGCCCCTTGGTGTAGTTCATGGAGATGATGACCGTTGCGAACGCGCTCGAGACCACCAGACCGACGGCCGGCGAGCCGCGGCCGTTGAGTCGCGCGAGGCCCGCGGGCAGCAGGCCGTCCAGCGCCGCCGCGCGCGGCAGCTGCCCCGAGAGCAACACCCATCCGTTCAGCGCGCCCAGGCACGACACCACCGCGCCGATCGCGACCAGACCGCGTCCCCACGGCCCCCACAGCACCCGCGCGGCGTCGGCGAACGGCGCGGTCGAACTCGCCAGCGCCTCGCGCGGGATGATGCCCATCACCGCCACGGTCCCGAGGATGTACACGGCCGTAGCGAGCAGCGTGCCGAGCACGGTGGCGCGCGGAATCGTCCGCGCCGCGTCGCGCACGTCCTCGGCCGGCACCGTGCCCGACTCGAGCCCGGTGAACGCCCACAGCGCCAGCGTCACCGTAGCGGACACGGCGCGCAACGGGCTGGTGCCCGACGGGTTGAACGGGTGGAAGTGCTCGGGATGGAACGCGAGGAAGCCGAGTGTGCCGATGGCGAGCAGCGGGAGCAGCTTGAGGATGGTGGCCACGAGTTGGACCCGCCCCGCCTCGCGCACACCCGCCACCGACACCAGCGTGAGCGTCCACAGCACCCCGACCGCGGCGCCGCCCGCCAGCGCCGGCGTGGTGCCTAACGCCGGCCAGAACACCGTCGCGTAGCTGACACCGGCCACGGCCAGCGCCGCGTTCGACGCCAGAATGGCGATCCAGTAGGACCACGCGACCCAGAACGCGCCGAAGTCTCCGAAGCCCGCTTTGGCGTACGCGTACGGCCCGCCGATCAGCGGCAGCACGGTGCCGAGGCGGGCGAACACCAGCGCCAGGCAGATGGCGCCGCTCGCGCTCACCAACCAGCCGATGATGCTGACGCCGCCGAAGGGCGCCAGCGACGCGGGCAGCAGGAACACGCCCGAGCCGATCATGTTGCCGACGACCAGGGCCGTGCACATCCAGAGGCCCAGGCTCCGCCGCGTATGTGGGTTGGTCAAGCAGCCAAGCTATCGGTCGGGACGATGAGACTGCAACACGTGACGCCACCCTCGGCCTTGGCCAACTCGCCGGCCGGCGCCGGCACGACCCGCAGGCCGGCGTCTTCGAGGCGGCGCGCGGTGAGCGGATGATGCGCCGGCACGATCACGGCGCCGCCGAGCCGGAGCGCGTTGGCGGCGCCCGGCTCCGCATCGCTCACCGGCAGCACCTCCAGCGGCGCGAAGGTTTCAGGCCGGACCCAGCGCGGGTTGGCGAGCAGCAGGCCGTCGCCGACCTCGGTCACCGCGCTCTTGAGGTGCAGGCAGCCGGTCACCTCGACCGGGACGACGCGGTAGTCCAGGTCCTCGAGCAGGATGGTGAGCTGCGCGATGCCGGCGCCGTCGGTGCGCGAGGAGCGGCCCACGTACACCGTGCGGCCGACCCGCAGCACGTCGCCGCCGTCGAGCGTGCCCGGCTCCGCGATGGACCGGAGCGTGCGGTAGCGGCTCAGCATCGTGGCGACCGCCGCCGTCTCGGCGCGGCGCGAGGAGGCGCCGGGCCGCGTGATCACCGCGATTTCATCGAGCACGACGGCGGTGTCCTCGACGAACACCGCGTCGGGAAGCTCGGGTGCCGGCGGGATGCGCACCACACGCGCACCAACCCCGCGCAGCGCGTCCTCGTACGCCGCGTGCTCGGCTACGGCCCGCGCCACGTCCATGGGCTGTCGCGCGGCGTGGGTCAGCTCGCACTCGGCGAGCGTGGGGCTGACCGCGCGGGTGAGGGCGACGAGCACTCGTGGCTAGCCGGCGAGGCGCGCCGTGGCGCGGTCGGTCACGGGGCGGAGGAGCCTAACGGCGTTTCGCCCGGAACTGATCGAACCAGTTCAGGGTGACGAACAGCGATTGGTCGGTCCCGCGCACCTGCTGGGTGAACACGAACGTCTGCCCGTCGCGCGTCACGTCATAGCCGAAGTCGTACACCCCGCTGAACAGCACGGACCGTCCCGTGACGTCGAAGCTCGGCTGCGTCCGGACGGCCGCCGAGAGCATCTGGTCACCCTGCCGATAGAAGATCTCGCGGCCGTCGGCCGACCAGTGCGGCTGGCTTCCGCCTTCGAGCGAGACCTGCCACTTGCCACCGAGACCCGGATACGCCCGCACGTACACCTCGTATCGCCCGGATTCGTTCGACTGGTAGGTCATCCAGCGCCCGTCCGGCGAGAACGAGGGCCCCAGGTTGCTGAAGCCACTGGCGAGCACAACCTGCGATGCGGGGGTGCCGCTCAGGCGAAGCCGCCGAATCTCGAGGTTCCCCCCCAGGCTGTCGGCGCCGAAATACAGCAAGGCATCACCGCTCCGTTCGAACGTGTATGGCGCCCAGTAGCCTTGGGTGAGCAACGATTCCGGCTGCCCGCTGCCGTCCGCCGGGACGCGCCACAGGGCGCCGAAGTCGTTGAAATCCGAGTTGCCGTTGCGCGCGTAGTAAATGAGGCGCCCGTCGGGCGACCACTCAGGCCAGGTCGACACGGTGTCGAAGGTGACCCGCGTCCGCGTGCGCTGCTGAAGATCAATGATCCAGATATCGCCGTTGGCCTGGGTGGCGGATGTGTACCTCTCGATGGCAACGTACTTGCCGTCCGGCGACAGGCGCGGCCAGACGTAGTTCGCTGTGTCCGTCCCCGCGGGCCGCACATTCCCGTGGCGGTCAACGATCATGACCTGGCTGCCGGCGGTCGGCGACGTCTGGTAGGCGAAGTCCCCGCTCCGCGCCACGCCGAGATTCGCGTCGCCGTTGAAATTAGACTGGAGCCCGTCGGCCATCGGCACCGCCGAGCCGGTCACCGCCAGGCGCCGCGCGTCGAACGGAACCGCGGACACTACGCCCGAGCCGTACGTCAGCACCACGTACCCCGCGGTCACGTAGCGCGGGTACCCCCCCTCCTGCGTCGTCCGCGTGACCACGCCGGTCTTCCGGTCCAGAATTGCCAGCTTGAGCGCCGTCCCGCGCACCGACGTGAACAGCACGTGGCGTCCGTCCGGCAGGACATCGGGCCACGCGAAGGATTCCCCGCTGTCGGGGCGAGCGACGAGCCGGGCGGTGCCACCCGCCGCCGGCACGTCCAGCAGGCCGGAATCCGACGCGAACAGAATGGTGTCGGACCTGGTCCAGGTTGCGCCGAACGTCTCGCCGTGCACATCGCAAATAGGCAGCACCGGCCCGCCGGCCATCGCCACGCGCGCCAGGTGGCCGTTCTGCTTGAAGCCGACGAACTGGCCGTCCGGAGAGAAGAACGGCAGGGTGCCGCCGTCGGATCCCGGGATCGGAACCGGATCGAGCACATCGAGGCCGCGCACGAACAGCTTGCCCGGTCCAATGTAGACCAGACGCGAGCCGTCGGGCGCGAACGCGATCGTCGAACCCGTCGCGCCGCCGGCCTCCGCCTCACGCGGCAGCTGGATGCCGAACTTGACGAGCGGGCGAACCGGGAGTACGGCCCGCGGGCCGAACGAGCGCCACAGCAACGCACCGGCCACCGCGGCGAGGAGCGCGCCGCCGGTCATGACCGCGCCGCGAACCAGCCGCTGCCTCGGAGAGGCCGCGGCCGCCGCGGGCAACGCGCCCGGGGTGGCCGGCAACATCACGCTGCCCGGCTTGTCGAACGCCTCGGCGAATTCGGCCGCGGTGGCGAAGCGATCCGCCGGCAGCTTCTCCAGCGCCTTCCGCACCACGGCCTCGACGTGCACCGGGATGGTATGACGCTGAATGGTGATCGAGCGCGGCTGCTCGGTCATCACCCGTGCGATGATCGCCTGCGCCGTGGGGCCGGTGAACGGCGGCTCGCCGGTGAGCATTTCGTACAGCACGCAGCCTAACGCGTACACGTCGGCCTTGGGCGTGATTTCCCGCTCGCCCATCGCCTGTTCGGGCGCCATGTAGTGCGGCGTGCCGAGTGACATGCCCGTCTCGGTCATCCGCGTGCCGCCGTCGCTCCGCGAAGCCGCCAGCGCGATGCCGAAGTCCGCAACCAGCGCCGATCCGTCGTGGAGCAGGATGTTCTCCGGCTTGATGTCGCGGTGCACCACGCCGTGCCGGTGCGCATAGTCCAGCGCGCCGGCCACCTCCTTCGTGATCCGCACCGCGTCCTCGACCGGCAGCTGTTTCTCGCGCACCAGGCGGTCGCGCAACGACTCGCCCTCGACGTAAGGCATGACGTAGAACACCATGCCGTCGGCTTCGCCCGAGTCGAACAGCGAGAGGATGTGCGGGTGCTGGAGGTTGGCGGTGAGCTGGATTTCCTTGAGGAACCGCTCGCCGCCCAGGATGGCCGCCAACTCGGGCCTGAGGACCTTGAGCGCGACGTGGCGGTTGTGCCGGACGTCGTGCGCGAGGTACACGGTTGCCATGCCGCCGGCGCCCAACTCGCGTTCGATCTGGTAGCGGTCGGCGAGGGCGGCCGTGAGCCTGCCGATGGCGTCGCTCATTCGAGGTGGATGTCCCCGTCGATGGTAGCCAGGGTGCCGAGCCCTTCGATGGACAGCACCGCCCTGGCCTTGAGCGTCTCGCTGCCCTTGAGCCGGCCCGACGCGCGGCCCTGCGCGACCGCCTGCTCGATCTCGCGCTGCGCCGTGACGCCGAAGTGCTTGAGGAACTTCCGGAGTTCGAGGTTGAACGTCTCGTCGTTCATCGTCGGCTCACTGGTGGGTGGGAGCGGCGGCGGGCGGTGGCGTCGGGCGCGGCGGCGTGATCATGATGTGCGCCCCCGGCGTGCCGGCGAACATCAGCCACGGCGCGCCCGGCGCCGTCGGCGCTTCGCCCAGGCCGGTGCTCGCCACCGTGGCGTTAGGCACGTAGATCACCCAGCGCGTGTACGCGTCGTGAATCTGGCCGGTGGTGGAATCGAACCCGGTGCCGGTCATGATCGTGTTCATCTTGCCCGTCGGCATCGGCAACCGGTGCGCGGTGATCTCGGCCCACCGCTGGCGCACCCGGCGCTCGCCCGTCACGCCCTGCGCCGCCAGAGCGCGACCGCGCGCGAAGAACGGCTCCAGGTCGCGGTCGTGGCACGACACCTCGAGGTGCTCGGCCTTGGGGTCGGGCGCCATGCAGATCAGCCGGTTCGTCCCGCGGCGCAGCGTCACGAACGTGCCCTGCGCGTCGTAGCCCTGCACGGTGGCGCTGTCCCGCAGCGAGGGTGGCGCGGCCTGCACGGCGAGGCGGATCTGAAGATCGGGAGCAAGCGGCTGCGGCGCCTGCGCCACCAGGGGAGCGGCAAGCATGGCGGCGAGCACGCCGGCGGCACCGCCGCGGCGGGCGATTACAGAGAGATGTCGTGGCATGCCGACCAAGATGCCGCCGGAGCGGCCACCCCGGAAGGGTCGGCGGAGGCCAGGCATGGCGTTCCGGAGGCTTGGGCCCGCCGCCGCGAAAGCCTATTATTGCCCGTTCCCCTGTCGAGGATATCGCATGCGTTGGGCGCCGACTCGCCGGCACTTCGTCGCGGCATTGCCGTTCGCGCTGCTAGGATGGTCGCCCCGGGCGCCGGGCGCGCGCCGCCGCCAGAGCGCGCACCCCGACCCTCGGCCCGGCATCGATGCGCGCGACGTGCTCACCCACGAGCAGCTCCAGGGCTACGGCGACGACGTCATCGGCGTGTTCGACATGGTCCGCGAGATGCCGCAGATCGCCGACGGCATCCACTGCTACTGCGGCTGCGCGGGCAGGCCGGGCAACCGCTCTCTGCTCACCTGCTACGGGCCGGTGGGCATGGCGCGGGACTGCGAGATCTGCCAGGGCGAGGGACGGCTGGCGTATCATCGCTGGAAGGAAGGACAGACGCTGGACCAGATCCGGCACGCCATCGACGCGAGGTTCGCGTGACGCTCACACCGCGCCCCGCGCACCGCGGCGTGCTCGTCTTGGGCGTGGTCGCACTGCTCGCCGCCGCACCGCGGGCCACGCGTGCGCAGGCGCTGGCCAGCGAGCACGCCACCGTGTCACAGACCATCTCGGGCACGACCATCACCATCGCCTACTACCGCCCGTCCATGCGCGGCCGCGACACGATCTTCGGCACGCAGGTGCCCTGGGGCGAGGTGTGGACGCCGGGCGCCAACTGGGTGACGACGCTCGCGGTGGACAAGCCGATCACGCTCGACGGTTATGCCGTGGCGCCGGGCAAGTACGGCGTGTGGATCCAGGTGCGGCGCGATTCGTCGTGGATCTTCGGCCTGCACCGCGACACGCTGCGCTTTCACGTCAGGCATCCGCGCGTATCGGACATGCTGCTCAGCTTCCCCGTCACGCCCACGCAAGCCGACGCGTACCGGGAAACGCTCACGTTCCTGTTCGAGCACGTGCGGATGACCGGCGCCCTGCTCCAGTTATGGTGGGGGCGCACGCTGGTCTCCGTCCCGCTCGGCGTCGAGACGCCCGGCCTGCGCCTGGATGTGGACGCGGCGACGGCCGCACGCTACGTAGGCCGGTGGACCGGGCGCGCCGTGGGCCCGGACAGCTCGCCGGAGCCGGCGGAGTTCCATTACGACAGCACCGCGCACCGGCTGCTGGGCAGCAGCGGCGCGCCGGGTTCGGAGAACTACTGGGAGTTCACGCTCCTGCCACGGAGCGAGGGCGTCTTTCTGGTGGGGACCATGGTGAACGGTGACCTGGCCGAGATCGGCGCCGACACCGACCAGACGTTCGTGGAGTTCGAATTCGACCGCGGGCGGGCGGTCCGCTTCGCGGTGCGCGGGGCCAACGACCAGGTCTACGTGCGCGGGGTGCGCGCGGACAGCGTGCGCCGCTAGACGTTGAACCGGACGTGCAGGATGTCGCCGTCGGCGACGACGTAGTCCTTTCCCTCGACCTTGAAGCGCCCCGCCTCCTTCATGGCGTGCTCGGAGCCCAGCTCGATGAAGGGCTCGTAGGGCATCACTTCGGCGCGGATGAACCCGCGCTCCAGGTCCGAGTGGATCTTTCCTGCCGCCTCGCGGGCGGCGGTGCCGCGCCGGATCGGCCAGGCGCGGACTTCGTCCTCGCCCACGGTGAAGAAGGAGATCAGGTCCAGCAGGCCGTACGCCGTGCGGATGAACCGCGCGATCGCAGACTCGGTGACGCCAAGGTCCGCCAGGAACTCCGCCTGATCGGCGGGCGCCATCTGCGCGATCTCGGCCTCGACGCTGGCCGAGAGCGCGAGGCCCGCCGCACTCAGCGCGTGAATGCGCTTCTCGAGCGCGTCGGGCAGCGGGTCGGCCGCGGCGTCCTCCCCGCGATTCACGACGACAAGCAGTGGGCGATCGGTGAGCAGTGCGAAGCCCTTGAAGTGGTCGCGGTGCAGCGCGGACTCGGGCACCGACCGCAGCGGCAGCTCGCTTTCCAGCGTCTGCTTCGCCAGCTCGAACGCGGCGACGTCGAGCGGATCGGTCTTCTCCTTCTTCGCGCGGTCGAGCTTGCGCTCCACCATGTCGAGGTCGGCGAGCACGCACTCGGCGTGGAATGCCTCGAGATCGGCGGCCGGGTCGGGCTTCCCCTCGACGGCCAGTTTCACGAAGTCGCGCACCACCAGGCACAGCACATCCTGGGTGCGGATCGGCTCCAGCGCCTTGCGGGACAGCGAGTGATGTTCAGCGCCGTGCTCGCCGGGGATGTCGCTGAAGGTGATTTCCGCGTAGGTCGTCTTCTTGGGCTTGAACATCGCGCTCAGCTTGTCGATGCGCGCGTCCGGCACCTTGACGGTGCCCAGGTGGACCTGGCCCCCGAAGCCGGTCGGCACGTCCAGTCCGGTCAGGGTGTTGAAGACGGTAGTCTTGCCTGAACCTGCAAAGCCGACGAGTCCGATTTTCATGCGGGAATGTTAGCGCAGAAAGGCGGCGAAGCGAACCGCTGGACGGCGATTCCTCGCGGGAGAGCCATGCCGCCCGCGCCGAGCTCGCGCTCGGCCAGAATGCGCGAGCCGGCCGCCCGGCGCGTTAGGGAAGGTCCGCTAGGTCGTTCCGCCGGGGCCGTGCCCCGGCCTCACCGCGCGGCCCACGTGTTGTTCGTGGTGTCGGCGTCCATCCAGATCCCGCCCTCCAGGGTCGCGGACGCGAGCGTCTTGCGTGTCCGGACCAGGACGCTGGCCTGGCTCTGGTTCGCGCTCCAGATGGCCGGCGTCTCGTGCAGCGTGTCCGTGGTGTTGTCGCCGTAGCGCAGGACGAGGTTCACCGGTGCGTCCATCCCCCCCACATTGGTGATGGGCACCGTGTATCCCCCGTTCACGCGGCGCACCGCTCCGATCGCCAGGTCGATGTAGCCGTTGCCGAAGTACCAGTCCCGCCACAACCAGTCGAGGTTCTTCCCCGACACGTCGTCGAACGTGTAGAAGAAGTCCCACGGCGAGGGGTGCTTGCCGTGCCAGCGTTCCATGTACGCGTGCAGGCACTGCCGGAACAACGCGTCGCCGAGCAGGTCCTTGACGGCCAGGTAGCCGAGCGAGGCCTTGCCGTAGGCGTTGTCTCCGTACGAGACGCCGGTCAGCGCGTCCGACGGCGTGATGATCGGCAGGTCGGAGAGCGGCGAGGGGTTGTGGATCCAGCTGTTCACCCGGAAGCGCCGGTAGAAATCGTCCTCGTACGCCTGGCCCTTGTTCGCGGTGTTGATGAGGTACTCGAAGGTGGTCGCCCAGCCTTCGTCCATGAAGGCGTAGCGGGTCTCGTCGGTCCCCATGTAGAAGGGCATGTAGGTGTGCGCGATCTCGTGATCCGCCACCAGGCGGGCGAAGCCGCTGTCCGCATAGGCCGCGTCGTTGGCCATCATCGGATACTCCATGCCCGCGCCGCCCTGGAACTCGGTGGTCTTCTCGTACGGATAGGGAACGCCGGGCCACTCGCGCGAGAACCAGAACAGCGCCTGCCGGCCGAACTCGACCATGTGGTGGAAGTCGGACGCCGTGTCGTTGTAGGCCGCCTGCACGCTCGCGCGGCGGCCGGTGGCCGGATCCACCACGACGCTGGAGGCGTCCCAGTCGTAGTGGTCGCTCACGCCGAACGCCATGTCGGGGACGTCCCGTGCCGTGAACCGCCATACGTTGAGCGGGTGATCAGCGGTGACGCCGCCCTGCCGCAGCTCCTGCGCGGTGGCCACGCGGATCACGCTGTCCGTCGCCAGGGAGGCCTGGTAGCGCGTCACGTAGCTCGGCGCGAGGTCGGCAGCCGGGTCATTCAGGGTACCGGTGCCCCACACCAGGAAGCCCGGCGGGGCCTGGATCGAGACATCGTAGTCGTTGAAGTCGCTGTAGAACTCGTGGCCCACGTGCTCCATGAAGTCCCAGCCGGCCACGTCGTCGTACACGGCCACACGCGGGTAGAAGTAGGCGAGGAAATAGGTGGTGGAGTCGATCATACCGGCGCGCGTGGCGCGCTGCGGCACGTCGTAGTGCCAGGTGAAGGCCAGTGTCACGGAGTCGTGCGGCAGGACCGGCGCCGGCAACCGCACCACCTGCTCGGTGAAAAACCGGCCCCGGAAGCCGCGGCCGCCAGCGCCGCCGCCTTCCCATGGCTCGGGCCGGCCGTTCACGCTGAAGGCGTCGATGTGCTCGCCTGAGGTGAGCGAGGCCGCCGTGGTCCCACCGTCGCGCGGCGCCTCCGGCAGGTGATCGTTCTGGAAGAGCTTGATGACGAGCGTCGGCAGCGTGTCGGGGCTCTCGTTGAAGTAGGTGATCTGCTCGGTGCCCGCGATCCTGGGATCGGGGGGCAGCGCCGTGAGCGTGATCGCGTAGCGGGCGTGGTTCTGCCAGTACGCGGACCCCGGCCGGCCGCTCAATGTGCGGGTCTGGTGGTGCACCGCCGCGGTGAAGTCACGCGGCATGTACAGGGATTGCGCGGCACACGGCGCCGGAGTCAACGCGCGGGCCAGGGCGATTGTCGTCAGGGACGCTGCCAGGGAACGCATCTTATCCTCGTATCGGGAGTGACTTCATCCCATTATGCACGGTCCACCGACGGCCGCGCCAGCCGTCGCCGTCGGAACCGCAGTGCCGGTCGAGCGCCGTGGAGCGCGGGTCGGCGCGCAGCAGCGCCAGCGCCGGATCGCGCCGTGCCCAGAAGCCGCAGGCCGGCCGGGGCCGCGAGCCGCGCCCCGCGAGGCGGGTTGGCCTAACGCACGAGGCCGGGATACAGCCGCGCCGCGATCCACAGCAGTACCAGAAATACCGCCACCACGAACCCGCCGTCGGCGGCCAGGCCGATCCCGCTGTGCCCGCCGACCAGCATGGCGGCCCGCAGCGCGTCCACCACGTAAGTCAGCGGATTCCCCCGCGCGATGGCGCGCAGCCACGGCGGCATGATCGACAGCGGGTAGATGGCGTTGCTCGCGAAGAACAGCGGCATGGTGAGCACCTGGCCGATGCCCATGAACCGCTCGCGCGTCTTGACGATGCACGCCACCACCAGCGAGAACGTCGCGAACAGCGCCGATCCGAGCATCACGACGACCGCGACCGTGCCCAGCGCCGGCAGCGACCATTGCAGCCGCACACCCAGCAGCAATGCGAGCAGGTACACGATCACCGCCTGCGACAGGCCGCGCAGCCCCGCCGAGACCGCCTTGCCCATGACCAGCGCCGGCCGCGACGCCGGGCTCACCAGCAGCTTGTGAATGATGCCGAGGTCGCGCTCCCAGATCACCGAGATGCCGAAGAAGATCGCGCTGAACAGCACGCTCTGGGCGAGCACCCCGGGCGCCATGAACTCGATGTAGCTGAGGTTGCCGGTGGGAATGGCGCGGATGCGGGTGAACACCTCGCCGAACACGAGCAGCCACAGCGCCGGCTGCACGGCGCGCGTGAACAGCTCGGTCGGATCGCGGAGCAGCTTGATGAGATCGGCCGCCGCGATGGCCCACGTCTGCCGGACGAACCGCGCCGGCGCGCTGCCGTCAGCCGAGACGGCGAGCGGTGCTGCGGGTGCGATGGATGTCACGGTAGTTGCCTCCGGCTTCGATGCTCGCGCCGGCGTAGTGGGCAAACACGTCGTCGAGGCTGGCGTCCGGGCCGAGGCCGGCCTTGAGCTCCGCCGGGCTGCCCTCGGCGGCGATCCGGCCCTGGTGCATCAGCGCCAGGCGGTCGCACAGCACGTCGGCCTCTTCCATGTCGTGCGTGGTGATCAGAATCGAGACCGCCGCGTCACGACGCAGCTGCTCGAGCCGTTCCCACACGGCTCGGCGCGCGATGGGATCGAGCCCGATCGTCGGCTCGTCGAGGAACAGCACCGCCGGGCGGTGGAGCAGCGCCTGGGCCAGCTCGAGGCGGCGTATCATGCCGCCGGAATAGGTCTTGACCAGCGCCCCGGCCGCGTCGGCAAGCCCCATGAACGTCAGGGCGCTCGCGATGCGCTCCGCGCGCTCGGCGCGCGGAATGCCGTACAGCCGGGCCGACAGCAGCAGGTTCTCGCGCGCCGTGAGCGCGCCGTCGGCCGAAACCAGCTGCGGCACATACCCGATGTGGCGGCGTACCTCGCGCGCCTGCCGCGCGATGTCGAAGCCCGCCACGCGCGCGGCGCCGTCGCTCGGCGGGAGCAGCGTGGTGAGCATCTTGATGGTGGTGGTCTTGCCCGCGCCGTTGGGACCGAGCAATCCGAAGATGGTGGCGGGCCCCACCCGCAGGTCGAGACGGTCCACGGCCACCAGCGTGTCGAAGCGGCGGGTGAGGCCGGCGGTGGCGATGACGGTCGAGGGTTCGGAGGCGGTCACGATAGTGGTACGCACGACACCGTGGAACGTTGCACGGCCGGTGCTACGCCACGGCATCCGTGGCGCGCGTGTTCGGATGTTCGTGGGGCAGGATCACCAGGGCCACGGCCGCCACGATCACCAGGAAATAGAAGGTGAAGAACCGCCAGCCCGCCGTCATCACGCCCAGCGACCAGTCCGGCAGGATCCCGCTGTACACCACGTAGAACGCCGACTCGGCGCCTAACGCCGCGCCCGGCAGCGGCACGAAGGCCATCACGCTGAACACGAACCACTGGAGGAAGAACAGCCGGATCGGGTTCTCGTGGAGGCCGAGCGCCGCGGCGAGCGCGGTGATCACCGAGTACCGGCACACCCAGAACACGGCCATCAGCAGGACCGTCACGAGCAACCGGGACTTGCCGCGTCGCAGCACGTCGCGGACCGAGTCGCGGAACCCGAACAGGCTGCCGCGCCGCCGCGCCAGCATCCCGAACACGGTGCCCGCGACAACCAGCACCGCGATGAACGCCGCGACGACCCAGGGCTGAGTCAGCCGGTGCGCGAACGCGGCGCGCGCGTGCCGCACCACCTCCAGGTGCCACGCGCCCGTCAGCCAGGCCGCGACCGGCAGCGCGATGACGAAGAACAGGAAGTCCTCGACCACGCTCAGCCCCTCGACGGCCGCGGCCTCACCGGCCGTAAGGCCGCGCTCGACCAGCATGGCGGTCTTGGCCGCGGCGTTGCCCAGGGCGATGGGCGCCAGGGCCGCGCCCACCTGGCCGGCGCACACGCAGCGCAGCGTGTCCTGGAGCTTGAGCGGCCGGCCGAAGAACCGTGCCCAGACCAGCAGGCGCAGGCTCTCCATCAGCAGGGGCAGTAGCGCGAGGACGGCGGCCAGCAGGAGGTAGGCGGGCGCGATGTCGCGCAGCGCCGCCATGGTGCGCCGTTCGGTGGTGAACAGCGTGACGGCGATGTTGACGCCGACGCCGAACACGACCGCGATGACGATGAACCGCATCGCCCGCGGCAGGTCGCGCGCCACCGCCGCGGTGACGCGGGGTCGTTCGGGTCCGGGCGGGCTCGGGGATTCGGCCATCGGAGCCAAGTTACACCATCGGCCGCGCTGGTTCACCCGGCCCGGGCAATCCGGGGGCCCGCGGGCGCGGCGCCCCGCTGCGATGTCCGCCCGGGGCGGTTACCATTGTGGAGACCCCGAACCGCCTCGCCAGCCCGAGCCGCCATGACGCGCGACGACGCCCTTGCCTTGATGCACGAGTACACACCTTCCGACGCGCTGCGGAAGCACATGTACGCGGTGGAAGCCGCGATGCGGGCGTACGCCGCCAAGTTCGGCGAGGACGCCGACACCTGGGGCGTCGTCGGGTTGCTCCATGACTTCGATTACGAGCGCTTCCCCAACGACGCGCACAGCGCCACTGAAGAGCACCCGGCCGAAGGCGCGCGGATTCTCGCCGCCCGCGGCTACCCCGAACCGCAGCGCCGCGCGATCCTGGGGCACGCGGCCTACACGGGCGTGCCGCGCGATACGCTGCTGGCCCGCACCCTGTTCGCGGTGGACGAGCTGTGCGGATTCCTGGTGGCGTGCGCCCTGGTGCGGCCGAGCCGGAGCCTCGCCGATCTCGAGGTCGGTTCCGTGAAGAAGAAGCTCAAGGACAAGGCCTTCGCGCGGGGCGTGAACCGGGACGAGGTCCGCCAGGGCGCCGAGGAGCTCGGCGTGCCCCTCGACGATCACATCCAGTTTGTGATCCAGGCCCTGCGGCCCGTGGAGGCCACCCTGGGCCTGGGCGGCGGGGCCCCGTCCTAGGGGCCGGCCCCCGCCCCGCGGCGACTCAACACCCCCCATGCCCCCTGCGTAATACCTCTCAGGAGTCGGATGGCGCCCTCGCGGCGCGGGCCGCGGCCGGCGACCGTGAGGCGTTCGGCGCCCTGGTGCTCCGCTACGAGGCCTCGGTCCGCAGGGTCGCGCGCGCCGTCACCGGCAACCCGATGGATGCCGACGACGCGGCCCAGGAAGCGTTCCTTTCTGCGCTCGACCGGATCGAGACGTACGATCGGTCCCGCCCGTTCGGCCCGTGGCTGCTGCGGATCGCGACCAACGCCGCCATCGACCTGCTGCGGCGTCGCGCGGTCCGGACGGCCGACGCGCTGGACGACCGGATCGCGACGCACGGCCCGTCCCCGGCGAAGCGCGCCGAGGTGGCGGACCTGCGCGGGCGGCTCGAGGCGGCGCTCGCCACGCTGCCGGAGCGGCAGCGCACGGCGCTGGTGTTGTTCGACGTGGAGGGATACCCGCACGCGGAGATCGCGGGCATCCTCGGGATACCGGAGGGCACGGTGCGCTCCGACGTGTTTCACGCGCGGCGCGCGCTGCGGGAGTTGTTGGAGCTCGACGATCCGTCGCGGGAGGACGCATGAAGAACGAATTGAAGCGACTGCTGGACCCCGGCGACGACGGCCAGGCGTTCACCGAGGCCGTCCTGTTGCGCGCCAGCGGCGCGCTGTACCGGCGCCGCCAGGGTGCCGACGCGCGCGCCGACGCGTGGCAATGGCTCGAACACTGGGCGCGCCCCTGGCTGGTCGCGGCGCTGCTGGTGCTCGCGGTCGCCGCGTCGCTGACGACGCTGGCCGCTCCGCGCACCCCCGCCACGGCCACGTCGGCCGCGTCGGCTGAGCCCGCCGCCGCCGCCTCGCTGCTCGCCGCGCAGCAGCCGGAAGACATTCTCGTCGCCACTCTCGGGAACTAGGAGCATCACGATGTTGAGTCAGTCGAAGCTGTTGGCCGTCGGACTGCTGTTGGCGGTGGGCGCGACCGGGTTCGTCTCGGGGCACGCCACCGCCGGCTACCACGCGGGGCGCTGCGAAGGACATCGCGAGCGCGGCGCGTACCTGGGCATGCTCCAGGATTCGCTCGGCCTCACGGACGCGCAGCGCGACACGGTGCACGCGATCCTGGTGCGCCATCGCCCCGAGTTCGACGCGCTGATCACCCCGATCCGCCCGAAGGTGGACTCGCTCCGGCAGCACGTGAACGACGAGATCGCCGCAACCCTCACCGCGAGCCAGCGCGAGCACTTCGCCGCGCTGCGCGACCGGTGGCGGCTCGAGCGGATCCGGCACGACAGCGCCACCGCCGACCAGGGGCGCCGGTAATGCGCGCGCCCGCGATCCTGGCAATGAGCTGTCTCGCCGCCACGACCCTGCGCGCGCAGGACATGCAGCGCGTCACCCTGGCCGACGCGCTTCGCATGGCGGCCCAGAGCCAGCCGACCATGGTGCAGGCCCGGCAGAGCCTCCGCCTCGCGGAGGCGCAAGAGCGCCAGACGACGGCCAACTTCCTGCCCAGCGTGTCGACCACCGCGTCGACGAGCCGCTCGGGCGGCGCGCGCGCCAACCAGTTCGGCAGCCCGACCACCGTTCAGGGGTTCTACAACTCGAGCATCCAGCTCAGCGCGAGCCTCGACCTGTTCACCGGGTTCCGGCGCGGCGCGCAGCGCGCATCGGCCCGGGCCGTCGGCGACGAGGCCCAGGCGACCATGCTGAGCGATTCGTACACGATCGCGCTCGCCACCAAGCAGGCGTTCTTCGCCGCGCTCGCCGACAGCGAGCTGGTCAGCGTGTCGCAGGCCCAGCTCAGCCTGGCGCAGGAGCAGCTCAACCTAGTGACCCAGCGGCTCCGCCTCGGCGCGACCACCCGGGCCGATTCGCTCAGCGCCTCCGTGGCCTACGGCAGCGCCGAAGTCCAGCTGATCCAGGCCCGCGCCAACATGCGCACCGCGCAGGCCAACCTCGGCCGCGCGATCGGCGTCGACCGGCTCGTGGACCCCGTGCCCGACACGACGCTCGAAGTGCGGCTCGGCCCGCTGGACACGGCGACTCTGCGCCGCGAGGCGCTCGACAACGCACCCGCCGTCGTCGCCGCCGACGCGGCGGTGGCCGCCGCGCGCGCGCAAGTGCGAGTGAACCGGGCGGCTTATTTCCCCACGGTCTCCATCGGCGCGAGCAACAGCTGGCTGGCGGGCATCCAGGGCGTGCAGGACAGCACCGGAGGCTTCATCGTTCCACCGACCGGGACGCCGTTCGGCGGCAACTACGTGTCCGGCTGGAACGTCAGGTTGAGCGTGACGCTGCCGCTGTTCAACAACCTCACGCGCGAAACCAACATGGTGAGCAGCGACGCGACCTACCAGGACGCCGTGGCGACCGCGCGCGACACGCGGCTCGCGCTCGACGCTCAGCTCACCCAGTCCTTCGCCGCGCTCGACGCGGCCGCGGCGCAGATCGACGTGTCCCGCACGTCGGTCAGCGCGGCGGAGGAGAGCCTGCGCCTGCAGAACGAGCGCTACCGGCTCGGCGCCGCCACCTTCACCGACGAGCTGAACGCGCAGGTCGCCCTCGACCAGGCGGAGGTCAACCTGGTCCAGGCGCGCTACAACTATCTGGTCGCGCGTGCCCAGATCGAGGCCTACGTAGGCCACGGGCTGTAAGCGCGGAACGCCGCGTCGCGAGAGGCCAGGGGGTCCACCTCTTGGCCTCTTGCTATCCGGCTCCTAGCTTCCTGCGCTCGTGATCCTCCCCCTGCTGCTGGCGCTCCAGCTCGCGCCCACCGACAGCGGCCCGGTGTACGCCGGGCGCGCGCACCAGCTCGACGTCCGGATTCCGAGGTTCGACACCGCCAGCGTGACCATCGACGGCGTGCTCGACGAGCCGGTGTGGGCGCACGCCGCGGTGCTGACGTCGTTCTCCGAGTATCAGCCGGTGGATTCGCGTCCGTCGGAGGAGCGCACCGAGGTCCTCGTGTGGTACGGACCCACGGCGATCTACTTCGGCATCCGGGCGTACGAGCTCCACGGCGACGTGGTGCGCGCAACCCATGCCGATCGTGACAACATCAGCGCCGACGACCAGGTCCAGATCCTGCTCGACACGTACAACGACCGGCGTCGCGCGTACCTGTTCGGCGTCAACCCCTACGGCGTGCAGCAGGACGGGATCCGCTCGGAGGGATTCGCCGGCGGCGCGGGCGGCTCGTCGGCCGGCGGGCAGACGTTCACCGGCAACATCCTCGACGGCAACGTGGACCTGAATCCCGACTTCGTGTTCGAGTCGCGCGGCCGCCTCGTGCCCGGCGGCTACGTCGTGGAGATCCGCATTCCGTTCAAGAGCATCCGCTACCAGGGCACGGCCGTGCAGGACTGGGGGATCAACATTCTGCGGCGCGCCCAGCACAGCGGCTACCAGGACTCGTGGGCGCCGGTGGTGCGCGCCAACGCGAGCTTCCTGGCGCAGTCGGGGCGGCTGGTCGGCCTCCACGACCTCAAGCGCGGCCTGGTGCTCGAGGGGGCGCCGGTCCTGACGGCGCACGCCACCGGTGCGCCGGACACGGCCCACGGCGGCTGGCACTACAGCGACGGAGAGCGCGTGGGCGCGGACGCACGCTGGGGCGTCACACCGAACCTGAGCCTGACCGGCACCGTCAACCCCGACTTCTCCCAGGTCGAGGCGGACGTCGGGCAGGTCACCGTCAACCAGCGCTTCGCGCTGTCCTACCCCGAGAAGCGGCCCTTCTTTCTGGAAGGGCTCGAGATGTTCGACACGCCCAACCGGCTCATCTACACCCGCCAGATCGTCGACCCGTCGGCGGGCATCAAGCTGGCGGGCAAGATCGGCGCGACCAACGTCGCGCTGCTCGGAGCGGCCGACGGACGCGACCAGTCGCTGACCGGCAGCACGCCCTACTTCGGCGCGATGCGCCTGCGCACCGACATCGGCGTCAACTCCACGGCCGGTCTGGTGGCCACCACGCGCGAGGACGGCGCGGACTATTCGCGGCTGTTCGGCGCCGACGTTCACGTGGTGCATTCGCGGCTGTACTACGTGGAGCTGCAGGCCGTGGACTCCTGGACGCGCACCGCGTCGGGGGCGGTGGGCGGACCGCTGTGGAGCGCCGCCTGGGACCGCACCGGGCGCACCTGGGGCTTCCACTACCAGCTGACCGGCACGGCGCCCGACTTCAACGCCGCGGTCGGCTTCGTCAACCGCACCGGCGTCTGGGACGCCAACGTCTTCAATCGGCTGACGATGTACGGCCGGCGAGGCGCGCTGCTCGAGACGAGCTCGGCCTACATCACCGTCAACCGCGTGTACGACTACCAGCACTTCGGCAGCGCCTCGTCCGTCGAGGGCGGCGAGAGCCTGTTCCTCGGGAGCACCCTGCGCGGCGGGTGGAGCCTCTCGCCGACGATCGGCCGCAGCTACGTGGCCTATACCACCAACACCGGCAGTTGCCCGGGCGCCGCTCCCTACGCCTGCTACCGCGTCCAGGGCTCCGGCGACACCACCGCCTTCACCGTGCCGGCGACCGAGAACAATCTGTGGAGCTGGAGCCTCCAGCTCACCACGCCGACCTACCGCCAGTTTACCGCGTCGGCGAGCGTCAGCGCCGGCGGCACGGCGATCTTCAATGAGGCGGCGCGCGGGCGCGCGGTATCCTGGAGCGGCGCCGTGGACTGGCGGCCGGCCATCCAGGTGCGGATCTCGGGCCAGTGGACCAGCCTCGCGATCGACCGCGGCCGGGACGGCAGCCGCTTCTCGAGTGAGGAGATCCCGCGCCTCAAGATCGAATACCAGCTCAGCCGCGCGATCTTCCTGCGGTTCGTTGGCCAGTACACGGCCATCAAGCAGGACGCGCTGTTCGACAGCCAGGGCCGGCCGATCCTGGTCGACGACACGCTCACGGTGCCCAGCGCGGCCAACAACCTGCGGGTGGATTGGCTGTTCAGCTTCACGCCCAGCCCGGGCACGCTGATCTACCTCGGCTACGGCAGCTCGCTCGAGGAGCCGAGCGCCTTTGCCTTCGGCCGCGACCTGACACGGACCCAGGACGGCTTCTTCGGAAAGGTGAGTTACTTGTTAAGGTATTGACCGTGAGCAGGAGTGCCCGAACTCCGCCGTGCGGTTGAGCCGCGCTGTCCCATCGAGTCGATTCGCAATTCCCGCGGCAGGTTGCGCCCGGAAGCACAACCCGAGAGGCAAGTTCCGATTTCCGCGCGGGTTCGGTGCGCGGCCGATTCCCCATTGCGGGCGCCACCCAGCGGCGGCGTCCCTGGCTCGCCGTATGCAGCACTTCAGGGCGGCAACCGACTCGGAGGGACAATGTTGCACGCGGCACTGTGGCCGGTTCTCGCCGTCTGGATGGGCCTCGCGGTCGTGACGCTGGTGTCGATCGTCGCGATGATCGTCTGGGGCACGGCGCACCTGGTCCGTGACAGCTTGGGCACGACGGGCGCGATCTGGTGCCCGCCGCAGGAGCGCATGATCGGCGTTCACGGCGTGCCGCGGCAGTTCACCGCGGGCGACCCGCCGTTCGCCACGCTCCAGCGCTGCGAGCGGTGGGGCAACGGCGCGGTGCAGTGCGGCAAGCCGTGCCTCAAGCTCGCCGACGCGCGCTGAGGGTCCAGCCGGCCGCCGCCGGCTAGTGCTCGATGTCCGCCGCCGTCAGCGGCTGCGTGCGCGACGCGGTCGCCGCGCGCTGCTGCGCCACTTCCTGCTGCGTGACCGGACCCGCTGAGTTGCCGAAGCTGCTCCGCTCGTAGGTCATCACCGCCGCGATCTCCGCGTCCGAAAGCTGGCCCTTCCACGCCGGCATGGTGCCGTTGAAGCGCTTGCCCTTCACCGTGAGCGGGCCGGTCACGCCGTTGAGGACGACCCGCGCGTACCGCGCCACCGGGCCGTTCACGATCGGCGAACCCGCGATCGGCGGGAACGCTCCGGGCATGCCCTGCCCGTTGGCCTGGTGGCAGGTGACGCAGATGCGATGATAGACCGCGTCGCCGGACACGGGTGTCGCGGCCGCCTCGACCGGCGCGGCCGGCGCCGCCGTGGCCGTCGCGGGCTGCGCTGCGGCTGTGGACTCGGGTGGGGGCGTGGTCGTCCGCTGGGCCGGCTCTTTGCCGCCGCCGCACGCCGTGAGCACTAGCGCCACCGCCATGAAAGTGCGGAACCGCATGATTGACATCCTCCGCCAAAGGGAGTTTCGCCGCGATACGCCGCGGACCCTGGCGCAGCCTTCAGAGGTCGCGCCGCCGGAAGGCGAACAGCGCGCCCGCCGCTCCCGTCACGGCGATGCAAACCAGCACTGCGGCGCGGCCGGTCGCCAAGCCGCGAACATACACATCCTTGGGCTCGAAATACATGAACGGCGAGCACCAGCGCAGGAAATGGATCGGCTTCCACATCCGCGCCAGATAATCCACCGCGAACAGCGCCGCCATCGTGCCGGCGACGATGCCGCTCGCGCCGCCGCCGTGCCGGTGCAGCGCCGACACGAACAGCGCGACGCCCGCCCACGCGCCGAACAGCAGCGCGAGCCCGGCGGCCACCCACACGAAATCGGCGGGGCGCACGTCGCCGAGGTCCCGCGTCGAGACGCCGACCGCCGTGCCCGCCCACGCCGCGGCCGCGCAGACGACGATGCCCGCCGCCGTCGTCACCGCGACGCTGCCCAGGATCGCCGCGCGCGACACCGGCCGCGCGGCGAGCAGGTCCATGGTGCCGGCGCCGCATTCGCCCGCCATCCCGCCCACCGCCACGCGCACCGTCCACAGGCCGAGCAGCAGAATGACGAACGGGTGGATGTAGCCGAACAGCAGCACCTGGCGCGCGCCGACCATGAGCGGCTGCTGGATGCCGAGCGCGTCGGTCAGCGGCTGCGGCAGATACTGGAGCATCATGCCGAACCGCGCCGTCTCGGCCGGCGAGGGCGCGAACCGGGTGAGCACCCACTCGAACACGAACAGCCCCAGCGGCGCGAGCAGGAGCACCACGCGATGCCTGCGCCATTGGTGCAGCAGCAGCGCCCTCACCGGTACTGCTCCAGGAACACGTCCTCGAGGCTGGGCGGCTCGATGGTGAGGTCGGTGAGCGGCAGCAGGCCGATCCGCGTGACCAGCGCCGGGAGATCGGCCTGCGCGACCAGCAGCTCGACCGACGCGGCCTCGCGGTGCACCAGCTCGCCGAAGTGCGCCAGCGGGGCGGCGTCGACCGGCTCGGCGAACCGCGCGCGGACCCGCCGCCGCTGCGTCCTCCGCACGTCCGTCATCGTGCCGGTGACCACGAGGCGGCCGCCGCGCAGCATGCCGACCCGGTCGGCCACCCGCTCGACCTCGGGCAGCACGTGCGAGGAGAAGAACACGGTCGTGCCGTTGCCGCGCGCGCGCAGCAGCAGCTCGTAGAAGCCCTGCTGCATCAGCGGGTCCAGGCCCTTCGTCGGCTCGTCCAGGAACACCAGCTTCGGGCGGCATTGCAGCGCCTGCACGATGCCGATCTTCTGCTTCATGCCGTCGGAGTAGGTGCGGACCGGCCGGTCGAGCTCGTGGGCGCTCAACCCCAGGAGCGCGATCATGTCCACCCGGTCGACGGCCGCGCGACCGGTCAGGCGGGCGAGAAAGTCGAGCGTCTGCCGTCCGGTGAAGGTCGGCCACAGCGACAGCTCGCCGGGCAGGTAGCCGATATCCGCCCGGGCCCTGGTGCCGGCACGGCCGGCCGGCGCGCCGAGCACTTCCGCCGTGCCCGCGGTGGGCCGCAGCAGGCCGAGCAGCAGGCGGATGGTCGTGGTCTTGCCGGCGCCGTTCGGTCCCAGAAAGCCGAAGACCTCTCCCTCCTCGACGCGGAGCGAGAGGTCCTGGAGCGCCTGGACCCGGCCGTAGCGCTTGCCGAGCCCTCCGGCGACCACCACGGATGCCACGTTAGGCCGGGATGCCGTCCAGTTCGGCGTACAGCACGGCGGCGCTCGCGGGGCGCTGGGCGCGGTCCTTGCTCAGCGCGCGCAGCACGATCTGCGCGAGCGGCTCCGGCACGTCGGCGTTGAGACTGGCCGGGGACGGCGGGATCTCCTCGAGCTGCTTGGCGACCAGCGTGATGGGCGAGTCCGCCACGAACGGCGACCGGCCCGTCAGGCATTCGAACAGCACGCAGCCGGCCGCGTAGATGTCGGCCCGGAAATCGACCTCGTCGCCCAGCAGCTGCTCGGGCGCCATGTACTCGGGCGTGCCGATCGCCATGCCGGCCTGGGTCACGCCCTCGCTGCGCACCGCCAGCCGCGCGATGCCGAAGTCCATGACCTTGAGCGTGCCCGACGGTTCGACGATGAGGTTCTGCGGCTTGATGTCGCGGTGGATGACGCCCTGCTCGTGCGCGGCCTCGAGCGCGCGACACAGCTGCTTGCCCACGGTGAGCACCACCGCCACCGGCAGCGACCCGCGGCTCTGGATCAGGTGCTTGAGCGACTGGCCCTCGGCGAATTCCATGGTGATGTAGTACATCCCGTCCACTTCACCGAGGTCGTGCGTCCGCACCACGTTGCGGTGGGTGATCTTGCGCGCGAGGCGGATCTCGTCCTTGAAGCGCTGGAGCAGCGCGGGATCGGCGGCCATCGCGTCGCTCTTGAGCGTCTTGATGGCGACCGGCTCACCGAGCTCCTTGTCGATCGCGCGGTACACCACGCCCATGCCACCCATGCCGAGCACGGCCTTGACCTCGTAGCGACCCGCGAACGTCTGGCCCGGCTGGATCATGCCCTGATTCGCCACCGCGCTGCGCACCATCGTGGGCGTCGCGAGGTCGCCGCCCGCGGTGTAGATCGGCTGCGTGACCGCGCTCGACGCGCTCCCGCTCAGGAACTCCACCAGCTGCTGCTTGGCGCGGAGTTCCTCGAGCATGTGCTTGAAGCCGGCCGCGAGCACGCCGATCTCGTCGCGCGAGCTGACCTGGATGTCCGCCGAGTAGTCGCCCTCGGCCGCGCCGCGCGTCGCCGCCACCAGCGCGCGCACCGGCCGAACGATCCGGTGCGCCACCGCCCACGACGCGAGCAGCACGAGCAGCAACGCGAGGCCCGACACGATCAGCAGCGTCCGCTGCAGGGCCTGGAACGGCGCCAGCTCCGCGTCGAGCGAACGCAGCACGAGGTAGCCGCCGAGCGGCGCGCCGCTGCCGGCGTTCGCCAGCACGCGGTTGAGTCCCACCATCTGTGACCCGCGCCACTGCGCCGCCATGCGTGTCGGCTCGCCGGTGCCCACCACCGTGAGGCTCGCGCGGTCCAGGTGCCGCAGGACCTCGTCGAGCTCCTGCCCCCGCGGCACGCTGCTGGCCACCACCGCCGCGCCGCTGGAATCCACCGCGTAGAACACCACGTCCGACCCGGTGGCGTCCTTGATCTGCTGGGCCAGGGAGTCGGTCACCTCGTGCGCGGCCAGCAGCACGCCCACGATGGGGCCGCTCGGCGGCGGCAGGTGCATCGGCGTGGACGAGGCGAGAAACAGCTTCTGGTTGGCGCCCTCGCCCTGGGCGACGTAGCCGTTCACCGGCTGGCCCTCGAGCACCGGGCCGATCAGCGCGCTGCCCGAAAGGTCGACGGGCGGCGCGCCCGGCCGGTCGCTCCGGGCGCGCAGCACGCCGGCGCCGTCGGTCAGCAGCGTGTAGTCGGCGCCCAGGATCGTGTTGAAGGTCTGCGCCTGATCGAGCACGTTGGCGAGATTCGGGCTGTTGATGGCCGCGAGCATCGTGGGGTTCTGGACGGCCGCCGCGGCGCCCGCGCCCAGCTTGTCCTGCTCGGCGGTGATGAACGTGCGGACGACCTGCCCGGCGCTGGCAAGCTGCCGCTCGAGCGTGGCGTTGGCGGTTTCCCTGGCGCGGGCCGACACCAGCGCCAGCACGCCGGCCAGCGCCAGGATCACGACCAGCGCGGTGGCGGCGAAGATCTTGAGGGTGAGTCCGAACCGCGGCGCGCCGGCGCTAGTAGCGCTCACGCGTGGCTCCCGACCCGTATTCCTGCCCGTACTTGTTCTTGTGCTGCTGGTAGACGTAGTGGCTCGCGTCGAGCACCAGCGGCTGATCCAGCGTCAGACCGCCGTCGGGCACCGTGATCTGCTGGGTGAGTTCCGGCGCGCGCTCGTGCCAGACGTGGAGGGTGTAGGCGCCGGCCGGCACGTCGGGGATGGTGAACCCGCCGTCCGCGCCCGGCTGCGCGTACCACGGGTTGTCACGCACCATGATGAACCCGACCATCCGCGGGTGGATGTTGCAGAACACCGTCACCAGGCCCGGTCGCGTGAAGCGGCGCGTCTTCGCGTCGCCGCGGCCGTACAGGCCAAGGTCGAACGCTCCCTCGCCGCCGTTCTCGCCCGGCGAGAAGATGTTGTGGTTGAACGGGTCGAGGTTCGGAAACCGCACCGTCGTGCCGGCGGGAACGACGAGCACACGGGGCCGGAACTGCCGGCCGTCCAGCGACATCTCCGCGTGCCCCGACGAGCGGAACCGCGGCGCGCGGCCGTCCAGGTACACCACCGCGTCGCCCAGGTCGGTCGCGGGCCGCCCCCCCGCGTCCGTGATCACCACGCGGCCGCTCACCTGGGCCGCCGCGCGGCGCGGCGCGGACGTGACGGCCGCCACGGCGGCCGCAACGGCGACCACCAGAGATTTGCGTATCCTCACCATGGGCACGAGTTTGGCTAGTTGCCGGAACACCGTCAAGTGAACGAGAACGGAGGCCACCGTGAAGTGGCTCGCGCTGACCGCCCTGTGTGCCGTCCCCGCCCTCGCCCGCGCGCAGACGCCGCCCGACACGACCCGTGAGGCCCCTCCGGCCGACTCGCTCGAGGCGCGGCTGAGCCGCGCCGAAGACGCGATCGAGCTGCTCCGCAGCCAGCTGGCCGAGCAGTCGCAGGCGAAGGTGCAGTCGCGACTGCGGAACCAGGTGGAGCTGTCGGGCCTCATCCTGTTCAACGCGTTCGGCACCGACGCCCGCGTGAACAACGCCGACGTGCCCCTGTACGTCGAGACGCCGCAGGACAGCAGCGGAATGCCTAACAGTTATATCGGCGCGGCGGTCCGCCAGACGCGGATCGGGCTCACCGTGTCCGACGTGCACGTGATCGGCGCCCAGCTCGGGGCCGACCTCCAGATGGACTTCTACGGCGGCAGCGTCGGCGGCAATCTCAACCCCCTGCTGCGGCTTCGCACCGCGACCGCGCGGCTCGACTGGCCGCACGTCGGCCTGATGGTCGGCCAGGACAAGCCGCTCGTCTCCCCCGTCATTCCGGTGTCGTACGCGAGCAGCGGCTTCCCGGAGTTCACCGCCGCCGGCAACCTGTGGGCGTGGATCCCGCAGGCGCGCCTCACGCTCGAGGCCGGGCGCGGCGTGCGCGCCGGCCTCCAGGCGGCGGCCCTCGCGCCGCAGTCGTCGAAGGACTACGACGACCTCACGGCGCAGTTCGTGGACACCACCAACAGCGCGCAGAAGAGCGGCCGGCCGATGGTGGAAGGCCGCGTCTATCTCGATTGGGGCGACGGCGACCTTGAGAGCTCGATCGGCGCCGGCGTCCACCGCGCCTGGTTCGCGACGACGGGCGACACGATGCTCGTCAGCAAGGCGTGGACCGTCGATGCCCACGTGGCCATCGGGGAGCACGTCCTGATCCAGGGCGAAGGGTTCTTCGGCGGGCAGGCGCTCGCGGGCCTCGGCGGGGGCGGCGTCGGCCAGAACTGGGGCGTGAACGGGGTGCCGGTCCGCACCCAGGGAGGCTGGGGCCAGCTCGACCTTCGGCCCTCGTTCGCCTGGGAGATCGGCGGCGGCTACGGGTTCGACGATCCCAACGACGCCGATCTCAACCCGGCGACGGGCCGCGGCAAGAACGTGGTGATGGAAGGCCACCTGCACTGGCGGCCGGGCGGCGGCCTGCTGTTCGGCGCCGAGTACCGGCGGATCGAGACGACCTACGCCGCCGGCGTGCTCGCCGCGAACGACGTCAACGTGTTCGCGGGGGTCGCGTTCTAGACGGCGGCGCGCCTAGCGACGCGTCGCCGTGAACGTGCCGAGCTGGAGCGTGTTGCCGGTTTCAATGGAAAGAAACCACACCTCGCCGGAGATCCGGCGCTCGCCGACGGCCCCGCGCAGCTCGATCCGGTTGCCGCGTCCGCCTACCACGCGGATCACGACGCTGTCGCCCGCGAGCGGCCACCAGGTCGCGGTCGCGCCGCCCGCCGGTCCGCGACCCTGGTTCGCATAGCCGGGAATCGTGGCGCTGGCGGCGTACTGCGTCGCCTGGCCCGCCATCTGGTCGGGATGCGCCGCGTCGTGCGCCGAGAGACGCAGCACGGTTTCGCCGCCGGCCGCGGCGCGGCCCCGGCGCCGCGCCGGTGCCTGCGCCAGGTCGGTCCGGAGCAGGTAGCTGCCCGCTACCGCACGGACGGCCGGCGGCGCCGCGAGCGGAACCGTGGTGTCGACCGGCGCTTCCGCGGCTTGCGGCGCCGGCTGCGCCGGAGGAGGCGCGGGGTGCGAGCACGCGGCCAGCAGCCCGAGCGCCGCCGCGGCCATCTCGCACGCTCGTCGCTTCGCCCACGCGCGTCGTCGTATCGCTGTCTGCCCGTGTCGTCGCATGGCTCCCACGATAGCAGCGCCGTGCCGCTACGCACAACGGCGACCCGCGGGGGATCGCCGTTGGATGCGCACGCACGAGCGCGGGCTCAGAACCCGCTGAACACCACGATCGCCGGACCGAACACGCCGCCGAGCACGCCCAGGACCGCGTCCCCGACACTGACGAACAGGTCCTCAAGATCCTGGATCTGCGACGCGCTCAGGGTGTGGCCGCTCACCGCGGTGAACACCGGCGTGTCGGTCCCCGAGATCGTCGCCACGACCACGCCGTTGAACTTGACCTGTCCGCTGCTGCCCGCCGCGGTGCCCGTCACGTCGATCTCGATGCTGTTGCCGCCGTGCGAAATGCGGAACGTGGCCGAGCCGGTGTCGTCCGCGTTCGATAGCAGGTCCACCAGCACCTGCGCGCCGCTCTGCGCCGTGAGCGTGTACACGAAGTGCAGCGAATTGGTATTGAGATTCGCCGTCTCGGCGAGATCGAAATCGACCCGACCGGTGCCGTCCGCGGCGACGATGTACCCCGCCGCGTCGAGCTCCTCGGTGCTGGTCGAGACGATCGCGCTGATGGTGTAGTCGGCGATGGTGGAGCTGCCGAGCTTGAGCAGCACACCGAGGCGATTGGCCTGGGCCGTGCTCTCGTCGGTCAGGTCGACGTACCCGAGCTGCGTGAGCGGCGCCGCCGGCTCGAGCGTGTTCGGATCGATCGTGTAGAGGCGGATGCGGATGCCGGTCGCGGGGGCTCCGGTGATGCCGGCGCCGACCACGTACTTGAGGCTGTCGGGATCCCAGACCAGGGTCTTCCCCAGCACGTCGATCGGGAACAGCGCCTCGACGGCGCCGGGCGCCCGGGCGATCGCCGACACCGCGGCCCGCCGGCCCTGGACGGCCGCGAGCATCCGCTGCAGCGAGCCGACGGACGCCGCCGGCAGGGCCCCGATGGACGCGGGCAGCAACGCGCGCCGCGCCGCCGCCGCCGCGTACTGCGGGAACGCGTTTGCCAGCGTGGCGAGACTCTGGAACGCGGCGTTGGCGCTGAACGTGGACGTTAGGCCGTTGACGTCGCCGAGCAGCGTCGTCGTGTTGACCGAACCCGGCCCGGTCGCGCTGTCGCTGCAGCCGGGGGCCACGAGCAGCACGGCCGCGGCCGCCAGTGGGGCCAAACGCTTGAAACGCAACATCAGCGCTCCTGGTGGGAGGTTGTGGCGCACGGAGGCCAAGCTATGCGCCGCCGGGGCGCACGACCGTGAGATACGCCACAATCTACCATGCGGCGCGCTGGATGCTATGCGGTGGCGAGCGCTTCGATCTCCTCGGCCGCGCGCTTCAGGATCTCCGCGATCCGCCGCGTGCGGTCGCTGTCCGGCCCCGCGCGCCACGCCTGCTTGAACGCCTCGCGCGCGACACGCGCGAAGGTGGAATTGAGGTCGCCCATGGCCCCGCCCGCCATGCCGCGCACCGCGTCGCCCACCCGCTCGAGGATCTCCTCGAGGCGGCTCTTGTGCTCGTCGAGGAACCGCTCGCCTTCCGGCGTGATGTGGTAGACCTTCTTCCCCTCGGTCTCCACGATGCGCACGTAGCCCTCGTCTTCGAGCAGCTGCAGCGTCGGGTACACGGTGCCCGCCGAGGGCGTGTACCACCCGCCGAGCTTCTCCTCCATGGCTCGGATGACCTCGTAGCCGTGACGCGGCTTGTCCCGCAGCAGCCGGAGTATGACGTACTTCATCTCGCCGGACTCGAACACCTGCCGGCGTCCGCGCTGACCCCGCGGCCCACAGCCAGGGAAGCCGAACGCCCACGCCCGCGGCCCGAACCCCGCGGAGAAGAAGTCGCCGAACGGCCAACTGTCGTCATGGTGCGTCATTGATGTCTCCATGGTAACGAAATGTTGTGCGGAATATCTTAAGACATATCTTACGATATAGCGCAAGATATGTCAAGCGATCCAGGGGCGCAGAAAAAAAGGGGGAGCCGGCTGGCTCCCCCCGCGAATGTCCCGCGCTCCGGCGCCTCACGTCTCGATGACGCTCGCCCCGCCCGAACGCCAGCCCTGGATGCGCAGCATCGGGCCATCGCTATCGATGAACGGCTGCCCCGGCACCATGGGCAACTCGTAGTTGTCCTGCCGGATGCGCCAATGGGTCTCGCGCGCCTCCGGCATCCGCCCCGTCACGCTGGTGCGGTGGTGCTGGCGCATCACGTCGAACTGGATGCTCTCACCCGAGTCGTACGTCGAGAGGATCCGCATGGCGTGCACGGGGCTTTCGGGGTGGCGGCCGCCGATCGTGAGAATGACGTCGCCGGGCCGCAGTCCGAGCGCGGAATCCGCGCCGACACTGGTCACCAGCAGGCCGTCGGACGTGCCGAAGTAGTCGCCGAGTCCGGCGTTCATCTTGACCATCTCGAGGTCGCTCAGCGCATCGCCCACCGAGAGCATGACGCCTCCCCGCATCGCGTCGGGCGGCATGGTCATCGGCATGAGGTCGCGGGCGAACGGCGCCATGCGACGGTACAGCACGTCCATGTCCGACTCTTCCGCCTGGAACGTGAAGGTCTGCGGCCGGCCGGCGCGCCGGACCTCGAGGCGCACCGTATCGCCGGGGTCGAGCCGCGAGGCGAAGTTGATCAACCGCAGCGCGGGCCTGGACTGGTCGCTGTCGGCGTCCTCGCCGCCCGGACCCGCGGCGAGCCGCGTGCCGTTGAAACGGGTGACGATGTCGCCCGCGCGCACGCCCGCGCGGTCGGCGGCCCCACCGGGGAGCACTCCGGCGACGAGCGCGCCGATGCTGTCGCGCGCCGGATCGGCGCGCATGTCCACGGTGACGCCGAGGCGGCCACGCCGGGCCAGCGAGATGACCTGCTCGGGACCGTCCGAGCCGAAGGAGAACGAGTAGACGTGCCCCGGCTCGCGCGAGGGAGACGGAGGCGGGGTCTCCTGCGCGCTGCCCCGCACCGCGGGAATGGTCGCCGCGGCCAGAGCGGTAAGAACGACGAACCGCCGCATTCGAGTTTTCATGCCAGGGTAGATGCCTAGAAGGCGGCGTACGTCGCGTTGGCCGTGTGCACGTCCACCAGGGCCGAGAGGATGCCGGTCCGCTGGCGCCACAGATCCACGACGTGGTCGGGCTCGGTGCGCCACGCGCCGGGATCGTTCAAAGCGGAATCGACCTGGGAGAGCTCCTGCTCCAGATCCGCCGCCACGCTCGCCGCCCCGCCGTTCAGGGGCCGGCGCTCGGGCGAAATGGACCGCAGCGTGGCCTCCATGGCGCGTGACTGGATCATGGCGCGGTCGAGCGCCGCGGCATCGGGCAGTGGCTGGGGACGAGGACGCACCGCGAGAAACGTGACGCCGACCAGCGCGGCCGCGGCGGCCACGCCGATCGCGCTGTGCAGGCGCCGGCCGCGGCGGTCGCTGCGCGCGTGCGCGGCGACGAGCGACCAGCGGTCGCGCGGCGGGCGGATGGACGGCAGCGCCTTGAGCCGCGCCCGCACCTGCTCCAGCCGATACAGCTCGCCCGCGCAGGGCTCGCACCGGGCGAGGTGCTCCCGCGCCCACGCGCTGCCCTCGCCGTCCCTCACCGCCAGCAACTCCGCGGTCGTTCCATGCCGCTCGCTCATGCGCCCGACCCTTCCGCCAGCCAGGCGCGCAGCTTCTGGTGCGCGCGCGCCAACTGCGACTTCGAGAAGCTCGTCGTCATGCCCATCATCTCGGCGATCTCTTCGTGCGTGTAGCCCTCGACGTCGTGCAGCCAGACCACCGACCGGCTGCGCTCGGGCAGCCGCTCGAGCGCCGCCTCGAGATCGAGCTGGAGCGGGAGGTCGCCGGCGCGCCCCATCGAGGCTTCGTCCAGCTCGTCGGTCTCGCGGAGCTTCTCGCGACGGTAGCGCATCAGCGCCTTGCTCGCCGCGATGGTGCGAATCCAGCCCCACAGCGAGCCGTCGCCCCGCCAGTTCCCCAGCGAGCGGCACACCTCGAGGAACGTCTCCTGGAGCACGTCCTCGGCGTCTTCCGCGGTGCGCGTGAGCCGGCGCGCGAGGGTGTACACCCCCGTCTCGTAGGCGCGATAAATCTGGCCGAGCGCGTCGAAGTCGCCGCTCCGCGCCCGTCGGACGAGGCTTCTGGCCTCCGTCAGGGGGATGGTGTCCGCCACACCGGTCACGCTAGTCTGGATGCCTCAACGCGCCACAGCGTCGCACGGTCGTCCGCCTACGGTTCGAGCTGGCTCACGGCGATGCCCATCGCGTGGTAGCCCTTGTCCACATACACCGTAGCCCCCGTGATGCCGCTGGCCAGGGGGCTCGACAGGAAGGCGGCGGCCGCGCCGACCTCCGCGGCCTCGAGCCGCTCCGCGAGCGGCGCGTTCTTGGCGTAGTACGCCACCATCTGGTCGATGAACCCGATGGCCGACGCCGCACGCGACGCGTACGGCCCCGCCGAGATCGTGTTCACGCGCACACCCCACTTGCGGCCCGCGTCGTACGCGAGGGTGCGGGTGTCGCTCTCCAGCGCGGCCTTGGCCGAGGACATGCCGCCGCCGTAGCCCGGCACCACCCGTTCGCTCGCCATGTAGGTCAGCGACAGGAACGACCCGTGGTCGCGCATCAGCGGACCCAGGCGCTGCACCATCGAGACGAGCGAGTAGGCGCTGGCCGACAGCGCGGCGAGGTACCCCGCGCGGCTGGTCTCGAGCAGCGGCTTCTTGACCTCGGGGCCGTTGGCCAGCGAGTGCACCACGATGTCGAGCGGGCGCTCGCCGAAATCCGCCACCAGCCGGGCGGCCAGCCCCGCGATGGAGAAGTCGCCGACGTCCTTGTAGCGCTTGCTCTCCCGCACGTCGGCCGGCGCGTCGGCGAGCTGGTCGAACACCGCGTCGAGCGGGTAGATCCGCTCGAACGTCAGCATCGAGCCGTTGGTCATCTTCCGGGACTCGTCGATCTTCCCGCGCTCGAGCAGGTTGTTGAAGATGTTGAGCGCGGGCGGCCAGGTGCCGACGCACACGCTCGCGCCGGCTTCGGCAAGGTGCTTGGCGATGGCCCATCCGAAGCCGCCGTCGTCGGCGACGCCGGCGACCAGGGCACGCTTGCCGGTCAGATTGATTGCGAGCATGGAGGCCTTTGCAAGGGTCACACCACCAGCGAGAGCAGCTTGTCCTGCACGTAGACCGTCTTCTTCACCGCTTTGCCGTCGACGAACCGGCGCACGCCCTCCTCGGCGAGCGCGGCCGCGACGACCGCCTCCTGCACGGCGCCGCGCGCGAACGCCAGGCGGCCGCGCACCTTCCCGTTCACCTGCACGACCACCTCGACCTGCTCCTGCGCCGTGAGGGCCGGGTCGAACGACGGCCAGTGCGCGTCCATCACCGAGCCGGCGTTGCCGAGGCGCTCCCAGCATTCCTCGGCGAAGTGCGGCGCGTAGGGCGCGAGCATCACGACCAGCGGCGCCACCAGCGCCGGTTCCGCCGTGCCGGCCTCGCGCAGCGCGTTCACGTATTCCATCATTGCCGCGATGGCCGTGTTGTAGTCGAGGCTCTCGGTATCCGCGGTGACCCGCTGGATGGTCCGATGCAGCAGGCGCGTCGCCTCGGGGCCGCCGCCCGCGCGCGCGTCGCCGCGGAATTCCGCGGCCGCGCGCACCAGCGTCCAGACCTTGTCGAGGAACCGGCGAATCCCGCTGATGCCCGCGTCGCGGAAATCGCCGCCCTCCTGATACGGCCCCAGAAACATGAGATACATGCGGAACGTGTCGGCGCCCCACTGCTCGATGTACTGGTCGGGCACGACGACGTTGCCGCGCGACTTCGACATCTTGGCGCCGTCCTTCACGATGGTGCCGTGCGCGCGGAACCGGGTGAACGGCTCCTCGAAGCGGACGAGGCCCAGGTCGTGCAGCGCCATCGTGACGAAGCGCGAGTAGAGCAGGTGCAGCACCGCGTGCTCGTTGCCGCCGATGTAGCTGGTGACCGGAAGCCAGGTCGCGGTGAGCGCCGGATCGAACGCCACGTCGGCCCGGTCGGCCGACGGGTAGCGCAGGAAGTACCACGCCGAATCGAGGAACGTGTCCGACACGTCGGTCTCGCGGCGGCCCGGCTTACCGCACACCGGGCACGGCGCGCGGTACCACGCCTCGTGCCGCGCCAGCGGCGAGACCCCGGAATCGTCGGGCCGCGTGTCCTCCACGTACGGCAACAGGACGGGCAGGTCCTTCTCGGGCACCGGGACCGCGCCGTGCTCGTCGCAATAGATGATGGGGATCGGCGGGCCCCAGTAGCGCTGCCGGGACACGCACCAGTCGTGCAACCGGTAGTTCGCGACGGCCGTGCCGAGACCCTTGGCCTGGAGCTGCGCCGTGATGGCCCGCTTGGCCTCCTCCCAGGGCATCCCGTCGAACTGGCCGCTGTTCACCAGCCGGCCGTTGGGGACGTCGGGCTCGGCGGCCGTCAGCGGCGTGCGCGCGTCCTGCTCCGGCGCCGCCACCACACGGACGATGGGCAGCTTGAAGCGCGTGGCGAAGGCGAAGTCGCGTTCGTCGTGGCCCGGCACCGCCATGATCGCTCCGGTGCCGTACTCCATCAGCACGTAGTCGGCGATCCACACCGGCACGCTGGCCCCGGTGGCCGGATTGCGCGCGTACGCACCGGTGAACACCCCGGTCTTTTCCTTGTCGCCCACCCGCCGCGACACGATGTCCTGCGCGGCCACGGCGCGCTGGTACTCCCGCACCGCCGCGCGCTGCTCGGCCGTGGTGATGTCCTCCACCAGGGGATGCTCCGGCGCGAGCACCATGTAGGTGGCGCCGAACACCGTGTCCGGCCGCGTCGTGAACACGACGATGCGCCGCCCCACCGGAGTTTCGAACACCAGCTCAGCGCCCTCGCTCCGGCCGATCCAGTTGCTCTGGAGCAGCCGCGTGGACTGCGACCAGTCGAGCGTCGTGAGGTGGTCGAGCAGCTGCTCGGTGTATTTCGTGATCGTGAAGAACCACTGCTCGAGCACGCGCTGCTCGACTTTGACGTCGGGATGCCGCTCGCAGTAGCCGCCGATCACCTGCTCGTTGGCGAGCACGGTCTTGCAGGCCGGACACCAGTTGACCGCCGCGCGCTTGCGCACCGCCAGCCCGGCGCGGTGGAGTTGCAGGAAGATCCACTGCGTCCACTTGTAGTACGCCGGATCGGTGGTGTTGACCTCGTAGCGCCAGTCGACCATGAGGCCGATGCGCTTGAGCTGCTCGGTGAACCGCGCGACGTTGCGCGGGATCAGCTCGGCGGGGTGGATGCCGACCTTGAGCGCGTAGTTCTCGCTGTGGATGCCGAACGCGTCGAACCCGAGCGGCTCGAACACGTCGAGCCCCTGCAACCGCTTGAGGCGGCCGTGGATGTCCGCGCCGACGAACGCGAACACGTTGCCGACGTGCAGGCCTTCGGCCGACGGGTAAGGGAACATCATCAGGTTGTAGAACGGTCGTCGCGCGCCGGCGAGGTCGGTGCGGTTGGTGCCGCGCTCCTCCCACCGCTGCTGCCACGTCCGCTCGACCGCCTGCGGGTCGTACGAATTTGCGTCCTGATCGCGCATAGCCTTGGAAAATTAGCGACTTGCGGCACCTGCGAGCTATCCCTACCTTGACGCGCCTATGGCCTCGCCGGGCCCCGGACGGCAGCGCTCCCTCGTCAGCCTCATCACGTCATTCGGCCTCATCCTCGGGGCGGCAGCCTTGCTGTTCTCGGCGGTCGCCGTCAACCGCTTCGCGGGCGGCTACCTGCGCAGCGATGCCGACCGGCGGCTGACCAACGTCGCCGACCGGACGGCGTGGATCGTCTCGCTGTATCTGCACGACCGGCAGCAGGCGCTGGGGGTGATCGCGGCGGCGCCCGCCGTGCTCGCCGCGGTGCGCGCGCCCGCCGCCAGGGCCGGTGGCGCACGCGGCACCGGCGGGTCCCGTCCCGCCGATTCGGTCGCGACGATGTTCCTGCGCGCCGCCGTGCCGACGACCGACTTCGTGCGCGTGCTCGTGGCCGATTCGACGGGGCGGCTGGCGGCGACCTCCGACCGCGCCGCCGCGCGCGGCGCCGCCGACTGGTTTCGCGCCGCCATGGCCAGCCACCACTGGATGTCCGACGCGTCGTTCGACTCGGTGCTGGGCCGCGTCGAGGTCTCACTCGCCACCCCGATCGGCGCGGGCGCCTCTCCCGCGGGGGCGGTCCGCGGCGACCTGGACCTGAGCCGGCTCGCCGCGCTCACCGCCGCCGCCGACACGACGCTCGTCACGGAAATCCTCGACGGACAGGGGCGCCTCCTGGTGAGCCCTGTGGGCGGCAACCTCTCGGAGGTGAGCTGGGCGACCGGCGGCGTCGGCGCCGCGGACACGGCGGTCGTGCTCGGCATCGGCGAGGGTGCCGGCGCCGAGCGGGCCGCGCTGATCGCCGTGCCCGCGAGTCCGTGGCGCGTCTCGGTGCGCCAGCGCGAGGCCGTCCTCGACCGTGCCGCGCGCGTCGTGAGCCGCCTCGTGCTGGTGATCACCATCGTGCTGCTGGCCCTGCTCGGCCTCGGTGTCGCGGTCGCGCGGAACTGGCTGAACACCCGGCTCACGGCGCCGATCGCGGCGCTCGCCGAAGCGGCGGGCGCGGTGGCGCAGGGCGACCTGACCGTCAACGTCGAAGCCGGCCGCGCGGCCGGCGAGGTCGGATTCCTGGCCCGCGCCCTGGGCGGCATGGTGGGCGCCCTCCGGCGCCTGGTGAGCGCGATTCGCGCTTCGGCGGACGAGACCGCGGCCATGGCGGCCGAAATCAGCGCGTCCACCGAGCAGATGGCGGCCTCGGGCCAGGAGCTGTCGAGCACGACCCAGGACCTGAGTCGCCGCGCGCAGGAGCAGTCGGAGGTGGTGAAGGCCGCCGCGACGGACGCCAATCGCATTCTCACCATCGCGCGGCGGCTGGCCGTCACGTCGCGCCAGGCGGCCGAGCGCAACGCGGCGCTGACGACGCTCGCGCAGACGCACCAGAGCGAACTGGAGAGCAGCGGCGCGGCGCTCGAACG
>Ga0335085_10002149_pt1 | contig 37932 bp, 34 predicted proteins | sample Lox_Sample_45_FD_206712 | JGI IMG/M metagenome (GOLD analysis project Ga0335085, IMG submission 206712) | Soil microbial communities from Loxahatchee National Wildlife Refuge, Florida, United States - Lox_Sample_4.5 | ecosystem: Environmental > Terrestrial > Soil > Wetlands | place: USA...
ACGCGCCGTTGAGCTCGGACTCCTCGCCTGCCGCACCTGTGGTCTACCCGCGCCACGGCCGGCGTCGAGTGAGGCAAGGTGCGAACGCTGCGCCTCGAGGCTGCATCCGCGGACACCACGCAGCGCGGAAGTCACCGGCGCGTGGCTCATTACCGGAATGCTTCTCTACATACCGGCGAACGTGTTGCCCGTCATCCACACCAGCGGTCTCGCGGGCGGCCAGGACAGCACGATTCTGAGTGGCGTGCTGAGCTTCTGGCGCGCCGGGTCGTGGGACATCGCGGCCTTGATTTTCACCGCCAGCATCGCCGTTCCGGTCACGAAGTTTCTCGCTCTCGGCCTGCTGCTGTGGACGGTCCGGCGCCGCAGTGTTTGGGACATGGGCCAGCGCTCGAAGCTATATCGGCTGGTGGAAATAATCGGCTACTGGTCGATGTTGGATGTCGTGGTCGTGGCGCTGACGAGCGCGCTGCTGCAGTTTCAGACGCTAATCAGCGCCGAGCCGCGACCGGGAATCGTGTTCTTTTGTGCCGTAGTGGTGACCACCATGATCGCGGCCATGAGCTTCGATCCACGGCTGATCTGGGACGCGAGCAGTGGCCATGCCCGATGATCCGCACATTCCTGCGCCAGCCGATCTGCCGGTTCCCCGGATTACCTCTCCCCGCTGGAAGCCCTCGCTGGTCTGGGTGCTGCCGATCACGGCGGCGCTCATCGGGGCCGCGCTCCTGATCAACGCGTGGAGGTCGGCGGGACCTCGCATCACGATCAGTTTTCAAACCGCCGAGGGGTTGGAAGCGGGCAAGTCGCTGGTGAAATACCGTAACGTCACCATCGGTCACGTGACGGCCATCACTCTCAGCGCAGACCATGAGCGCGCGCTCGTCACGGCCGACCTCGCGAAGAGTGCCGAGGACCTGATCGTGGCGGACACGCGTTTCTGGGTGGTGCGTCCCCGCATCGGGGTAGGCGGTGCATCGGGGCTGGAGACGCTAGTTTCGGGTGCCTTCATCGCTCTGGAGACCGGGCTTGCGAAAGACGCCGGCAGAGTCTTCACGGGGCTTGAGAATCCGCCGCCCCTGATGCACGGTCCGAATGGAAAGATCGTGATCTTGTACAGCGACGAGCCCGGATCGGTGAACATTGGAGCGCCGGTCTACTTCAGGCGCTTCGAGGTCGGACGGGTCATCGACGAGCAGCTCGAGGCGGACGGCGGCGGTGTGCGTATCGTGGCTTTCATCGATGCGCCGAACGATCGCTTCGTCACGCATGAGAGCCGCTTCTGGAACGCCAGCGGCGTCGACCTGACCCTCGGTGCCAACGGCATGAAGCTCAGGAGCGAGTCGCTCCTGTCGGTGCTCGCGGGCGGAATCGCCTTCGCCACCGCACCTGCGGCGCGGGCCGCTGCGCCGGCGCCGTCCGGCACCCGATTCACGCTGTTCAGGGACGAGACGACCGCCATGGCACCACCCGACGGCGAGCCCCACTACGTGCGCATGCGCTTCCGGCAATCCCTGCGCGGCCTGTCGCTCGGAGCTCCCGTCGAATTCATTGGCGTCAATATCGGCAGCGTATTGGGCATCGACCTCGATTACGACCCCGCCGATCAGAGCTTTCCCGTGATCGTCACGGCGCAGATCTTTCCACGTCGCATGGGTCGCGCATACGACGCTCTGCTCGTGCAGGGGGCCGCCGAGAGCGATGCGAAGATGGCGAAGCTCGTCGGTCAGCTCGTAGTCCGCGGACTGCGGGCCCAGCCGCGTTCGGGAAACCTGCTTACCGGGCAGCTCTACATTGCGCTCGATTTCATGCCCGGCGCACTCGCAGTCCGATTCTCTCCTGATACCCGGCCGCTGGAGATTCCGACGGTCCCCGGCAGCATCGATGAGCTGCAATTGAGGCTCGCCAGCATCGTCACGAAGATCGATCGGATGCCGCTGAACGACATCGCGCAGCATCTCGATGCCGACCTGGCGAGCCTGCACGGCGCGCTCGAGCAGGTCAACGCAGAGGTGCTCCCCGCTTTGAAGGCGACGCTTGAGACGGCACACGACACTCTTACGGACGTCGACCGCCTTCTCGGCGACGACGCCCCCTGGCGGGACCGGCTCGAGCAGACAGGGGCCGAGGCGCGACGCACGATGCGTTCGGTACGGTCGTTGGCCGATTACCTCGATCGTCATCCTGAAGCGCTGCTGCGCGGCCGTAAGAGCTCGGCGTCGCAGCCGGACGCGCGGACACGATCGGGCGGCACTCCGCCATGAAGCCGCCGCGTTGGAGTCGGGTTGCGTTGGCGCCTCTGCTGATCGTGGGCTGCACCTCGACCCCCGTGCACTATCACACGCTTGTCCCGGCACCGGCGGACGATGCATCCGCCGCGGCGCTCTCCGGTTATCACATCGACATTGCAGCCGTCCGAGTTCCTGCACAGGTGGATCGTTACGAGTTGGTCGTACGCCGGAGCGATGGTGACATCACCGTGGCGGATGGTGAGCTGTGGGTGGCCGCACTCGCCGATGAGGTGCGTGGCGGTCTGCTCATAGAACTGATCCGCCAGCTGGAGTCTACCGACACCGTGCCGCGCGCCGCGCCCCAGGGCGTCTCGCTGCGGGTCGAAGTTGAGCGCTTTGAATCCACGCTCGCACGCTTCGTACTGCTCCAGGCCGCCTGGCACGTGCAAGTCAAGACCCGCGCAGGGGAGGCGAGCGTTAACTGCCGCAGTAGTGCGTACCAGCGCGTGACCGCTGGCTACGAGGCCCTCGTGCTGGGCGACCAGCGGGCGGTTGCTGCGGTAGCCGACGAGATCGCCGTTGCGGTGAGGCAGATGGCAGGCGGCGGTACCGCCGCGTGTCCGAGCCAGCTATTGGCACGGCCGTGAGCCACGTGCAAGTCGTCCGCGACTATCGTGGCGCTGGAACCGTCATCACCTGGGATCGGATATCGGAGTCAAGTATGAAACGCATTTCTGCTGTCTTCTTCTGTGCCCTGTGCGCGACCCTCACCGCGGGGGCGCGCGCTGCAATAAGCGATGCCGACGCGGCCAAACTGACAGCCAAGTACAACTGTCAGGCATGTCACACGGAGGACAAGAAACTGGTCGGGCCGGCGTTCAAGGACGTCGCCAAGAAGTTTGCGGGCGACTCGAGCGCCGCCAGCCAGCTGCAAAACGCGATAAAGAATGGCAGCACCGGGGTGTGGGGACCGATGCCGATGCCGCCGAACAACGTTCCGCCTGCGGACCTCAATGCCCTGGTTGAGTGGATTTTGGCGCTCAAGTGACATCACGAAGGTGAGCGTCATGTGCTGGATCTCGTCGCCTGCGGGCGCCTGCCTCGACCAGCTCGCCGAGCGCAAGGGCCAATTGTTCGGACGTCGCTTTGCGAGGCATGCGCTGGCGCCGATCCGTTACCGCGATCGAAGGGTCCGTCCCCTGCCGCGCTGTTGCGAGGCTTTCCGGGGTGCGCTCGAGGCTGGCTAGCATCTGCTTCACACGACGCGCTAACCCCCAGCGCAGGCCCTTAGTTGCTCCCCGTAGACCTCCACACCAAACCGTTACTGAACCGGGACGCTTTCGTCACGACTCCGGCTGGAGCGCGCGCTACGTTGCGCGCCATGAACTGGAGGAGACACCATGCCGATCGGGAAAGTAACGAGCGGCCGCTCGCGCGGGACGAGGAGCCGATGCTGGCCGCTCATCTGCTCGCTCCACGCCGCCTCTACACACATCATGGGCTCTACGTGGGGGGTAACCGAGTCATCCACTACGCCGGCCTGTCCGAAGGACTTCACGGGGGCTCGGTGGAAGAGGTATCTCTCGAGTGCTTCGCCGGCGGCCGGGGTATACGCGTACGCGTCGAGGCCGCGCGCTTCGATCGGGAGGAAGTATTACAGCGTGCCCGGAGACGGCTCGGCGAGCGCCGCTACCGGGTCCTGAGCAACAACTGCGAGCACTTCTGCGAGTGGTGCCTGCGTGGTGAGAGCCGCAGCACGCAAGTCGAGTCGCTCTGCCCGTGGTTGCGCCGTTGCGGTCCGCTCACCGGCTTCTTGCAGCTGCTGATAACGGCACGGCAGCGCGCCCGACGGCGGCCAGAACTGAGCGGTGTGTCATCCGCAAGTGGTCTCTCACTAGGCTAACGGTCGGTCAACGACAACTCGGAGTTGCCATGCGGCGTACTGTGCTGAGCCTTCTCGGGCAGGTCGTGTACACCGAAGAGGGCAGGAAGTTCGGCAAGGTGGACGATCTGATCATCGCACCCGAGAGAGCCGCCTCCTACGCGATGATCCTCTCCGGCGGCCTCCTTGGCGTGACACGCCAGCAAGTCGCTTTTCCGCTCAGGCAGCTTTACCTCCACGACGGCAAGCTCAGGCTCGAAAGCGCGGCGCGGGCGCAAGCCCAGGGGTTCGCGTCTGTCGAATCCTCGGCCGACAACTGAGCTGCAGCTCGACTCGGTTGTCCGCATAACCCCCCGCTGCAAGTCACTCCCGTGGCAAGCGCATCGCAGTTCTCTGATATCGGTCACGTCATCCAGCTCGCCGTCGCACCGGTCTTTCTGCTCTCGGGAATTGCGGGGATGCTCGCCGTGTTTGTCACGCGCCTCAGCCGCATCATCGACCGCTCAAGGCTGCTCGATGATGGTCTGCAGTCCGCTCATGAAGACCGCCAAGACCGCCACGCAAGGCTGCGGCTGGAGCTCCTCAGCCTCTCGCGCCGCTCCCGGCTGATCGAGCGCGCGATCGTGCTCGCCACGGCAGCGGGGTTCTTCGTGTGTCTCGTGATCGTCACTTTGTTTTTCGACTATCTCGTAACGCTGAGCAAGCTATCCGTGCTGGTTGCCTCGTTCTTTCTCCTCGCCATGCTGTGTTTGCTCGCGGCCTTCGCGAATTTTCAGCGCGAAGTGCTCGTGGCCACCGCACCCTTGCGCCATGAGCTCACGCAATGAGCCTGCGCGCATCACTGCGTGCTCAGGATCGACCGGCCGCGCTTGTCACGTGGCGGTTGATGAGCGGTGTGCCTCCTGCAAGTTGCGGCGGGCTAGCGTGCCGCATAGCGAAGGGTGGCGGCAACGAATGGTAGTGGTGTGCTCGGAGGGACGAAGTGTCAGCTGGCATTCTCACCTTTTTTGCCCTGGGCTTGTGCCTCCTACGCGTCGTCGCGTTCGTGGCACGCCAACACCGCGTTCGCAGGCGCTGCGCACTGCGCTCATCGCAGGCGCAGCGGGTGCACGGCGGGCGCTATGGACCCCCCCGCTTCCTGCTTAGGCAGGAAGTTTCGCGGCGGGCTCGGCCCGCCGCGATTTTTATTCATCAGGGCTCGCGGCGGCGCCGTCGGTGAGGGCGACCGCATCAAAGAGTACGTCGACCGTGCGGGCATGGCTCGCCATCCTTGCGGGCGTGCTGACTGGCGACGCGCGAGCCGCGGAGCCGCCGAGTCTCTCGTACGAGGACGCGAGGAGCGCTCTGTATGAAGTGTCTGACAGCCGCAAGGCCAGCGAGGCGTCGTTAAGTCACAGCAAGGAGGAAGCGCACGCGGCGAAGAATCTCGGACTGCCGGATCTCTTTGTCAATGCAACCGAAGTGTGGGGCGAGAAAACGGGTTCGATCAACGGAACTCCGGTGGGCGATATTCCGGTCGACGTCAATTTCCGCGGCCCCCGCTCATCGATAAATAGTACCTGGTCGATTTACTCCGGGGGCCGCATCTCGGCTACGCAGAAGGCGCTCGCGGCGGGGGCGGATGTGGCAAGCGCCGATCTCACCCGCACCGAGCAGGAGCTCGATGTAGTGCTGGCCAGGGAATACTTCGGGCTGGAGCTCGCCGCCAATGTCGAGCGTACCCGCAAGGCGGTTCTCGAGCAGGCCAACCAGCACCTTGATCGGGCGATGAAGTTTGAGAAGCAGGGACTGATAGCCAAGGTTGAGCGCCTGAACGCGCAAGTGGAGCGCGATGAGGCCGCGCGCGAGCAGGTGAGCGCACAGCGTGATCGCGAGATAGCCGAGGCGAGCCTGCGGCGGCTGCTGCACCGGGATACGCCAGTGGAGCCGAGCACTCCGTTGTTCATCTCCACGCAACCCCTCAAGCCGCTCGCGCAGTGGCTGCGGCTCGCCCAAGGCGCCAATCCGACGCTCGCGGCGCTCTCTGCCAGGCGCGTTCAGGCGGAGCAGGGCATTGCGGTTGCCGAGGCGCTGTGGAAGCCCCAGGTCTTCGCCTTCGGATCGTACGCCATGATACGCAAGTACCAGACACTGATCGAACCGGACTGGATTGCCGGAGTCGGTGTCAATTTCTGGCTGTTCACGCACGAGGATCGCGCCAGCAAGGTGCACGCGGCGCGTGACAGCTTGCGGGAGGTCGAGTCGCTGAGAGCTGCCGCCGACACAGCCGTCGCCACCGAGGTGGAATCGCTGTACCGCAAAGTCGAGCAGGCGCGCGAGCAGTTCCAGCTCCTCGATTCCACTATGGCTTTGGCGGAGGAAAATCTGCGCTTGCGGGAGCGCGGCTTCAGCGAGGGCCAGGCGACGAGCATCGATGTCAATGATGCGCGCAACGCATCGGCACGATCGCAGACGGCCCGGGCGGTCGCGGCCTATGACTACGTGACCGCGCTCGCGCAGCTGCTGCAGGCTGCAGGACGGGCGCAGTCGCTGCCCGATTTCATTCAGCAAGCAGACGTCCGGTTACCCCAATGAACACACCAAGCCCACCGAACGCACCCAGCCCACCGCCGGCCAAGGCGCACTTGCCGGCATCCCGGTTTCTACGGCCGGTCGCGGTGATTGCCGTCGCCGCATTCCTCGTCACCGGGCTCTATTTGGCGAACCGCCAGGTGACGCCGCCACTGCAAGGTCAAATCGATGCACGGTACATCGATGTGTCGCCGAAGATCCTCGGCCGCGTGGCCAGGCTCCGCGTGCACGAGGGCGACGAAGTCCTGCCGGGCGCGCCGCTAGTCGTGCTCGATAGCCCCGAAGTGCGGGCCAAGGTGTCACAGGCGCAATCCGCGCTGGCTGCGGCGACCGCGCGGCAGCAGTTGGTCGATGACGGAACGCGCCGCGAAGAGATTCGCACGGCCGAGGCGGCCTGGCAGCGGGCGGTGGCCGATGCCAGGCTCGCCGAGACGACCTTCAGGCGGGTGAACGCGCTCTATGAGCAGGGTCTGGTATCGCAACAGCGCAACGACGAGGTCGAGACACAATACCGCGCGGCCACCGACGCTGTCAGGGCGGTGCGCGCGCAGTACGAGATGGCGTTGAACGGCTTTCGTTCCGAGGAACGCAACGCCGCGGCGGCCGTCACGCGTGGGGCCGGGGCCGCCGTGGATGAGATCGATGCGCTCGCGGCCGACATATCCCTCAAATCGCCGATCTCCGCCGAAGTCGACAAGGTGATTCTGCACGAGGGCGAGCTTGCGCCTCCGGGTTTCCCGATCCTGACACTGGTCAATCTCAGCGACGTATGGGCGGTATTCAACCTGCGCGAGAACGAGCTCGCCCGAGTGAAGATCGGCACGCAGATGACCGGCAAGGTGCCCGCGCTCGGCGGCAAAGCCGTGCGGTTCTCCATCTACTATATCAGTCCCAAGGGGGAGTACGCGACCTGGCGGGCCACGCGGCAGTCAAGCGGGTATGACATCAAGACGTTCGAGGTCCGTGCACGGCCCGTCGAAAAGGTCGAGGGGCTGCGTCCGGGAATGTCCGTGCTCGTCGATCGGAGTTAACGCGTGTTCACGGCGGGCGTACGCGGCGCGTGGGCGCGCGAAGTGCAGTATCTGCGCACGCATCCGTGGGACTGGGCGCTGATCAGTTGGTTTCCCGTGCTCACGCTCGCCGTCATCTGGGGCATCTTCTCTGCGGGCGTCAACACCAAACTACCGCTCGCTTTCGTGGATGAAGACCATTCGCCGAGCTCGCGGCATCTCGCGATCGCATTGGATGCCGCTCGCGCCACTGCCATCGTGGCCCGGCCCGACACCTTGGAGGAGTCATGGACTCTCGTGCGGCAGCGACGTGCCTACGCGATTCTTCAGGTGCCCCACGATTGGGAGCGGCGCGCGCAGCGCGGCGATCCGCTGCCCGTCGTGCTCTATACCAATGAGCAGTACCACGCCGCTGCGACCTCGATATCCAACGACGTGCTCGGCGCGGTCGCCGCGATCGCCGGCGACAAGGCACTCACGGCGCTGGCGGCTCTCGGCGGGGGGTTCGCGGGCGCCGAGCGGCGCGCGGGGCTCGTGCACGCAGAGCTCCGTTCGCTCTATGGATCCGAACTTTCGTTCGAGCGGGCGCTCGCCGGCTCATTCTTCCCGACGGCACTGCACCTGTTCGTTCTGGGTGCGGCGGGCTTCGCCATCGGGCGGGAGTTTCGCAATCGAACCGCTGGTGCGTGGCTCGCGTCGGCTCATGGGAATATTGCCGCTGCCGTCGTCGGTAAACTTCTGCCGCTCCTGTGCTGCGCGGCCGTGATCGCACTTGGGATCATGGTGTGGCTGACGGGCTACAGAGGCTGGGCGGCAACCGGCAGCGTGCTCGCATGGTCTGTGGGCTTTGCGAGTCTGATCCTCGCCTGCTGCGCAATCCCCGCCATGCTGGTTGGCTTGACGGGCACGCTGCGTGTTGCCTTGGCGGTATCCGCTATCACGAACGTTACTGCCGTCTCGTTTACAGGGTTCACGTATCCGCTTTATTCGATGACGACTGCCGCGAAGGTGTGGAGTCATCTGCTACCGTACCATTACTTCTACGAGGTGCAGCAGCAGCAGTGGAACGCCGGCGCGCCGTTCAGCGCCTCCCTCCTTCCGCTTGCCGTCCTGTGGATCGCTTTCATCATTGTGCCGACCGCGATCGCGCTGCCACGTCTCGCCAGGCGCTGTACGGACCCATCCGGCTGGGGCTTACGTTGAACGTCGCGGGGGCCTTTACTTTCACGCTCCGCAGCGTCCTCTCCGACAAAGGGGCGGTGCTACCCGCGGTCATGGGCGTCATCGTCTACTGCTTCTTCTATCCGCTGCCCTACCTGCCTGAAACCGTGCGACAGATTCCCGTCGCCGTGGCCGACTACGATGTGAGTCGGCTGTCGCGGGAGTTCGAGCGCGACCTGGATGCCACCCGCGAACTGCGGGTGAGCGTTGTCACACGCCGCGTGTCGGATGCCGTGCCGCTGCTGCAGCGGGGGGAGATCGGCGGCATCGTGGCCATTCCGCCGGACTTTCATCGGGATGTATTACGCGGCACCCCGACCGGTGTCACGGTCATGGCGCATGGCGGTTACATCGTCGTCGACGGCACAGTGCTGTCAACCGCTGCCGACGTGGTGGCGGCTTCTGCCGCGGCACCACTCGCCGGCCGTCTCGTTGAGTCGCACGTGCCACCGGGCGTAGTCATGCGAGCCGCGCTCGCGGGGCCGCCACTCATCAAGCAGCCGATGTTCAATACCGTAGCGGGTTACGAGAGCTACGTGGTGCCCGCGTCCATGGGGCTCATCGTGCATCAGCTCCTCATCATCGCCATTTCCATGTTGATCGGGACATGGATCGAGCGTGGCGGCTGGGCGATCGCATCCCAGGGGAAGCTCTCGTTCGGCGCGTTCAGCGGCATGTTGGCCGCTTTCTGGCTTTTTGCCTGGTGCGCCATCCTCTTCTGGATCGGATTCGTCTTCTGGTTTCACGACCTGCCACGTGCCGGGCACCTGAGCGCCGCGGTCGTGGTGGGAGCGCTCTATGCGCTCGCGATCTCAGCTCTGGGGGTCGTTGTGGGGTGTTGGATGGCGGATCGCGAGCGTCCCTTCCAGGTCATCGCCGCGGTATCGATTCCGCTGCTGTTCCTCAGTGGCTTCGCCTTTCCCCTCGAGTCGATCCCGAAGCCGCTCGTCTGGTTCTCGGATCTGCTGCCGAGCACATCCGCAATCCAGGCGATGATCAAATTCAATCAGATGGGCGCTTCCTGGCTGGAAGCGGGGCCCGAAGTGTTTCGACTGGCGCTCATGGCTGTCGCTTACACCGGCCTCGCCTGGTGGCTGGCCGGCAAACGGGCGACGGGACGGCCGCTCGCGCACGTGTTGACCGCACGCTGAATGCGTTGCGGTGTGCCTGCCGGGAGCCGGGACTGCCTATGGTGACGCCGCGCCCACCGCTCAGTCTTGAGGTGAATCCGCAAATGCCAAAGCCGGCAGCGATTGGTAAAGGCATCTGGCAAAGCCTGCTCGGTGCGATGCTGTGTTGCGCCGCGGATTTTGCGCACGCCGAGTGGGCCTACACCCTGCAACCCCCGCAGACCTCGACCGCTCGGCAAATCATTGCCCTCCACAGCGAAGTAAACTGGGTGTGCTTTGCCATCTGCGTGATCGTGTTCGCGGTGATGTTCTACTCCATCGCGCGGTACCGGCGCTCCCGCGGTCATCAGGCGAAGCAGTTCACAGATAACAAGCCGCTGGTGTTGACGTGGACGATCGTTCCCGTGCTGATCGTTATCGGGCTGGCCATTCCGGCCACAGCGACGCTGAAAGCTATCAGGGACACCTCGGATCCTGATGTCACCATAAAGATCACGGGCTATCAGTGGAAGTGGCGCTATGACTACCTGAAGGAAGACATCGGTTTCTACAGCGATCTGTCGACGCCACAGGAGCAGATCCACAACCGCACTCCCAAAGGCGAATACTACCTTTTGGAGGTGGATCATCCGCTCGTCGTCCCCACCGGAAGGAAGATACGCATCCTGACGACCGCCAACGACGTCATCCACTCGTGGTGGGTGCCGGCCTTCGGTGTGAAGCAGGACGCCATTCCCGGGTTCGTGCGCGACTCCTGGTTCAGGGTCGAACGTCCGGGCGTTTACCGAGGCCAATGTGCCGAGCTCTGCGGCAAGGACCACGGCTTCATGCCGGTCGTCGTCAGGGCGGTCTCGCCAGAAGATTACGCTGCGTGGACTGCGGACCAGCGCGCCGCTAAGCAGGCTGCGGCCGGTGCTAACGCCGCCGCCGCCGGGAAGAGCTTCACGCTCGCGGAGCTTAAGGCTTCGGGAGAGAAGGTCTACGCCCACACGTGCATCGCCTGCCATCAGGTGAACGGGCAGGGGACTCCGCCGGCCTTTCCCGCCCTGGCACACGGCAAGGTGGCGACCGGTCCCGTGGCGGGAACCATCGCTATCGTCGTGAACGGCAGCGGCAAGAACCCGGCGATGATCGCCTGGAAGAGCCAGTTGTCCGACCTCGAGCTCGCATCCGTTATCACCTACGTTCGCAACTCGTTCGGCAATGACAGCGGCGACCTCGTGCAGCCGGGGGACATCGCCGCCGCGCGTAACGGACGCTAGCGCCCCGGAGCCACCTAAGCCCATGCAAACACTCGTCCAAACCGCCGAACCGCCGACTCGGGAAGCCCGCGGCATGTTGCGCTGGCTGACCTCCACGAATCACAAGGAGATCGGGACGCTTTATCTGTGCTTCAGCGTCGCGATGTTCCTTACCGGCGGAACCATGGCCCTACTGATCCGCGCGGAGCTCTTCCAACCGGGCCTGCAGTTCCTGCGGCCGGAGCTCTTCAACCAGCTCACGACCTTGCACGGTCTGATCATGATCTTCGGTGCTGTAATGCCCGCGCTCACGGGATTCGCCAATTGGCAGTTGCCGATGATGCTCGGCGCGCCGGACATGGCGTTCCCGCGGCTCAATAACTTCGGTTTCTGGCTTTTGCCGCCGGCGGCGATCCTGCTGGTCACCTCGTTCCTCGCTACCGGTGGGGCTGCCGGAGCTGGCTGGACGCTGTATCCGCCGCTGTCTGTGCAGATGGGCCCCGGCATGGACATGATGATCTTCGCGATCCATCTGCTCGGCATCTCCTCGATCCTCGGCGCGATCAACATCGTCGTGACAATCCTCAAGCTGCGCGCCCCGGGCATGACGCTGATGAAGATGCCCATGTTCGCGTGGACCTGGCTCGCCAGCGGGTTTCTGCTGATCGCGGTGATGCCCGTGCTGGCAGCGGATGTGACGATGCTGCTCACGGATCGGCATTTCGGCACGCACTTCTTCAACCCGGCCGGCGGCGGCGATCCGGTGCTCCATCAGCACCTGTTCTGGTTCATGGGACACCCGGAGGTCTACATCCTGATCCTGCCCGCCTTCGGTATCATCTCGCACGTCATCCCGACCTTCGCGCGCAAGCCGCTGTTCGGCTATCGCTCGATGGTGATCGCCTCCATGTCGATCGCGATCCTGTCCTTCCTCGTATGGGGACACCACATGTTTACCGTCGGGATGAACCTCGGCACGCAACTGTTCTTCATGTACGCGACCCTGCTGGTCGCGGTACCCACGGGTGTCAAGATCTTCAACTGGCTGGGCACTATGTGGCAGGGGTCGCTGAGTTTCGAGACGCCGATGCTGTTCGCGATGGGATTCATCCTCGTATTCCTCGTAGGCGGAGTCACCGGCGTGATGTGCGCGATGGCCGCGGTCGATGTGCAGCTTCAGGACACGTACTACATAGTGGCGCACTTTCACTACACCATGGTGGCGGGGTCGCTGTTCGCGATCTTTGCGGCGACCTACTACTGGCTTCCGAAATGGACCGGTCACATGTACGACGAGACGCTCGGCAAGTGGCATTTCTGGCTGTCGATGGTGTTCTTCAACATGACGTTTTTCGTCATGTTCTTCCTCGGTCTCGCGGGCATGCCGCGCCGTATCCCCGACTATCCGCTGCAGTTCGCGGACTTCAACATGATCGCGAGTATCGGTGCAGCGGGCTTCGGGCTGTCACAGCTGTTGTTCCTCTACGTGGTCCTGAAGTGCGTGCGCGGCGGCAAGCCGGCGAGCGCGCGCGTGTGGGACGGCGCGGTGGGGTTGGAGTGGACGCTGCCGTCCCCGGCACCGTTGCATTCCTTCCACACCCCTCCGGTGATCGAGTAGTCGCATGAGGGCGTCTCGCACCGATGGACGGCTGCTGCTGGGCTGCATCGCGTTCTCCCTACTCATGTTTGGCTTTGGATATCTGCTGGTGCCGCTCTATAAAACGTTTTGCCGGGTGACGGGTTTTAATCAACTCGGGGGCGCGGACGCCGTGGCCGCCGCTTCAAGGCCCAACATGAGTCGCACGGTCACGATGCAGTTCGATTCGAACCTGCGCGATGGTCTGCCATGGGTCTTTCGGCCCCTGCAGGCGAGCATGGCCGTCCATCCCGGGCAGCTGGTGCGGGTGACATACGAGGTCAGAAACAACTCCGACCGGGCGATCGTCGGCCAGGCTATCGCGAGCTACGCGCCGGAGGGCGCCGCGGCCTACGTGAGAAAACTCCAATGCTTTTGCTTTTCAACACAGAGACTTGCACCCCACGAGGTGAGAGAGATGCCGGTGTTGTTCGTGATCGATCCAAGTTTTCCCCTCGAGGTTTCCACCTTGACACTTTCCTATACCTTCTTTGAGGTTAGCGGCGGATCCGCAGCGGCGGTCCGACAGGGGGCATGATGGACCGTCCGATGCACATGAATGCGCCGGCTGCAGAGTACTTTGTGCCGTCCCCGACGCGCTGGCCGATCCTTGCCGCGGCGGGGCTGCTGATCCTGGCGTTCGGCGCGGCGGCCTGGGTCAACGCGGCGACTGCCGGACCCTATGTTCTCGCCGTGGGTGCCGTCGTTGTCGCTTACGTCGCGGTCGGCTGGTTCGGCGACCTCATCCGCGAAGGACGCCGCGGACTCTATGACGATCAGGTGGAAGGCGCGCTGCGCACCGGCATGGCCTGGTTCATCTATTCTGAAGTGGTCGTCTTTGGTGCGCTGTTTGGGACTCTGTTCTACCTGCGTATGGTCTCAGTGCCAGGTCTCGCATCCGGGGACACTCACGCACTACTGTGGCCTGCGTTCAAGGGCGGCTGGCCGGTGGGCGGTCCGGACATCACAGGTGCGATTACGGCCATGAAGGCCTCAGGGCTCCCTGCAATCAACACGCTCATGCTGCTCGCCTCCGGTGGGATGGTCACGTTGGCACACGCCGCGCTCAAGAAGGGCCAGCGGGGACGCGTCATCGCCTTCCTGCTGGCAACCATCGTCATCGGTATCTTGTTTCTGCGAAACCAGGTGCACGAGTACTCCCACGCGTACACGGCACTACATCTCACGCTGGCGAGCGGAGCGTATGGAGCAACGTTCTTCACCATCACGGGGCTCCACGGTTTGCATGTTGCGATCGGAACCGGGTTCATGGTGGTGATGCTCGAGCGAATGCTGCGTGGGGACTTCACCGCGAAGCACGATGTCGGTTTTGTGGCGGCAACTTGGTACTGGCACTTCGTGGGCGTCGTGTGGTTGATTGTCTTTGTATTGGTGTACTTGTTATGACAACCAGATGTCGCACTGCCTCGCGTGAGTCGCGGGTTGGTCCGCGGCTCGAGCCGATCGTCAGAGTGATTCGGCTTGTAGCCGCTATCACACTCGCCATCCTGACACTGCTCGGCGCGCAGGCGCGAGCGGATGACCCACGGGAGCGCCCCGCGGTGAATCTCACCATGTGCCGCGGCTGCCACGGCATTGCCGACTACCGCAGCGCCTTTCCAGAGGTGTACGCCGTACCGAAGCTCGGTGGCCAGCAGGCGCAGTACCTGGTGAAGGCACTTAAGGACTACAAGTCGGGCGCACGCACGCACGCCACCATGCGCGGCATCGCCGCTACGCTGAGCGATGAGGACATAGCCGCGCTCGCGGCGTACTACGCCGGCGGCGGCAAGTGATACGGAGCACGAAATGAACCGCCTGTCCCCTTGGGTGATACCGATCCTGGTCGTTTTCTCTGCCGTGCTGCGCGTCGCGGCCGCCGAGGAGCCGGCCGCCGCGCCGAGGCCCGATGCGGCGTGCGCCGCGTGCCATGGTCCGGGCGGCCACCAACCGGTCTCGCCTGAGACCCCGCGCCTCGCCGGGCAGCAATTCAGCTACCTCGTACACGCGCTCGAGCAATATCGCGAGGGTGCGCGGCAGAACCCGATCATGGGCGCGATGGCGAAGTCGCTTTCGGACTCGCAGATCCAGGTCCTCGCTCGCTATTTCGCCGCGGAGCCGGGCCTCACCGTCAAGTACTGAGGCGGCGTATAAAGAAAAGTCCAACATGACAAACATACTTGATGAGATTCGTGCGAAGCATCGGCGTATCTGGTGGACCTTCGTACTCCGTGGTGTATTGGGCGTCACGGTCGGGGTGCTCATCCTTCTCCTTCCGCTGGAGTCGCTGGCCGCTCTCGCGCTGGTGGTTGCGATCTGGGCGCTGCTGAGCGGGGTCGCCGAAATGATCCACGCGGTTCATATCAGATCCGTGTTCAAGTCATGGTGGACATTGTTGCTTGGCGGGTTGGTCAGCATCGCGTTCGGGGCTGCAGCCCTCTACTACTATCCCGTGTTGTCGCTCGTTTTCATCACCGTCTGGGTCGGACTGTGGCTCGCGACGAGCGGAGTGCTGGGGATCTACTCCTCGGTGAAGATGAAGCGCGCTGGCCTTGCCTGGGGCTGGCCGCTCACCTGGGGGGTCCTGAGTGTGCTGGCGTCCATCGTGGCGTTCCTCGAGCCACCCGCGACCCTCGCAGCCATTCTCCTGTTACTTGCCGTCTACGCACTCGTGAGCGGTGTGGCGCTTCTCGTCGCAGCGTGGCGCATCCGGTCGCTCGCCACACGCACCGAAGCACTCATCGCTCCGAGGCCAGCGTCGTGAGCGCTTGCGCTTTGCGGCGCGATTACGGATTGAACCGCACGGTGAGCGTCGCGAAGTCCTGGCCGTGGTTCGGGAGTTCGCAACCCCCGTTGGACCAGTGGCGAATGGTGAATTCGATCGCCGTATGATCGAGGGATCTGTGCCAGCGCACACCGAGCTGCGAAGCGAAGTCCCAGTGAGTGGCGCTGAGAACGTCGGACTCGCTCCTCAAGGCCAGCCCGAACCCAACGAATCCCTGCAGTGGTCCGTGTGCGAACAACTGCCAGCGCCTCGAGGCGGATAGGCCCCAGTAGGGCTCTGCCATCAGCCGGTGCCAGCTCCGCGGAGGGGATACTGCCCTGTCTGACGCCGCCATCGCCATCGGCCGCTGCGCCGGTGAGAATTCGCTGAGAGTCTGCGACGTCGTAAATCGAAAGACCCCCACTTCATAGCGGTTCTGGCTCCAGGTCACGGTGACGGGCAGCACCACCCCGCCGGTTGAGCCCCAGAAATGATAAGTCCCGCCGAGGCCGATCTGTATCTCGCAGATTGCGCAGATCGGTTCCGCCGGAGCTGACTGGGGAGTAAAAGCGGCAAGCGCCGACAGCACGAGCGACGCGCTGCGCACGAGCGGCGCACATTCGGCATCCATCGGACGATGACTCCTGAGCATGCAATCCACCTGGTACTTGAGCGCATGCTAGGAGCGGGTCGGCCGTGAAATCGTGATCGAGCGGTGATGTGTTGGTTTCGATGGGGTGCATTCGCTCTCCGCGAGTCCGTAGGCCAGCGGTGAGCCCGCATCCGTAGGCTCCCGCCACATGGAGAATCCAGCGAACACCCGCAGCCTTGACTTCTTGCCCGCGCCGCGCGGCAGGCGCTGCGTTCGCGTCTGCCCGGGCGTGACCGCGGAGACCGTATCACTCGTCGGCCGGGAGCCTTTTGAGAGCCGTTACTGCGGCCCGCTGCATCTTCTGATCGCGCACGAGCGCTTGGCACGACGCCGGGGTGTCACCACGGTCGAGGGACTGCCCGATTCCAACATCGAGAACCTGAGTCAGACCCTTACCTTTGTGCCTGCGGGACGCCGGTTTCGCGAATGGCACGATCCGGATTTTCCCTCCCGTGTCATCTATATTCATATCGATCCGGCCGCCCCGCACTTGACCGCGGAGGAGCGTATCGGCGCACAGAGGCTGCCGCCACGCCTGCACTTTCAAAGTCCCACCCTGTGGCAGACCGTGCTCAAACTCAAGGCGCTGGTGGAAAGTGGCGGCGACAGTTGTTCGCGTTACGGCGAGGCGCTCGGCGTCGTGCTGGCGCACGAGCTGGTGCAGTCGAATCCGGTCGCCAAGCAGCGGCCCGGTGCGGAGCGGGGAGGGCTCGGGGTCTGGCAGCGCCGGCTCATCGCGCAACACCTCGAAGAGCATCTTGCCGAGACGATTCCGGTCGGGCGGCTCGCGCAGCTCGTGCGGCTCAGCCGCTACCACTTCTGCCGGGCCTTCAGGCACTCATTCGGAGTCTCACCACATCGCTATCATCGCAATCGACGGCTGGAACGCGGCAGGGCGCTGCTCGCGAATCCCGCTCTTTCGGTGACCGAAATCGCGCTCGATATCGGGTTTCATGAGACCAGCTCTTTTACCACGGCGTTTCGCCAGCTCTTTGGCCGCACGCCGACCGATTATCGGCGCTCGCTTTCTCCCAAGCAGGCTTAGCTCATGCGCGTTGTCATTCTTGCAATGTGTGGGCTCATCGCCGGCGGTGTGTTCGTCACAATGCTTCTCAGCCTCTGGGGCACGCGGTGCGTAGACGGCTGCACACAGCCACTCCGGCAGAGTGCGGTGAGCGAGCTCGTATGGGCGGCGATCCCATGCCTGATGGTCATTGCCGCCGCCATTCCCGCTGTGCTCGCGATCATGACGTCTTCACCCGGCCACTGAAGCAAAGGCGGTAGCGCGCGCGGCGTCGGCTGCTTCCAGGGCTGAAGCGCATGATGACTGAGCAACTCTTACTCGCGGCTGCCGTGCTGATGGCCGTGGCGGCGCTGGCGGTGGGCCTCGCGAGGCGGCTCGGACTCGGGTCGATCGCGGCACTGCTCGCGGTGGGCATGGTGCTGGGCCCACATTCGCCGCTGCCGCTCTTCACGAGTCATGTCGGTGATCTGCAGGCGATCGGCGCGATCGGAGTCGTGCTGCTCCTTTTTCTGGTGGGCCTCGATGCTCAACCCGCGAGGCTCTGGTTGGTACGCAACTGGGTGCTGGGGTTTGGCAGCGTCGAGTTTCTGGCCGCTGCCGGCGTCATCGCGGGATTTCTGCTGGCCATGTCACAGGTCAACTGGCAGTCGGCGCTGGTGATCGGATTGGGACTTGCCATGAGCTCGGATGCCGTTGCGTTACCGATTCTCCAGGCGCGCCATGAAGAAGACAGTCCGCACGGACGGATCACGATCGCCGCAGACATCCTGCAGGCGGTCATCATTATTCCCATTCTCGCGGCCATTCCACTGCTCGATACCATGTCCAGTGCAGGCCGCGAGAGCCTGAATATTTTGAAGGTTCTGCAGGTGCTCGCGGCGCTGGCCGGGGTGTGGCTGCTCGGGCGCGTGCTGTTGCCTTACTGGCTGCGGCTCATTGCGCGCGATGCCGGGGACGTCCATTACGCGGTTGTGGTTCTCGCAGCGGTGTTCGCGGCCGCCTGGGCCATGGAGACGGTCGGGATATCGATGGCGCTCGGCGCCTTCCTGATGGGGGTATTGCTGTCGACCAGTGCCTTCGCGAGTCAGGTGAGGGCGGCGGTGCTCCCCGCAAGGGAGGTGCTGCTCGGAGTGTTCTTCGTAGCCGTAGGGATGGCCATCGATCTGAAGGAAGCGGTGACGTTTCGCGCCGAGTTGTTGTTCTATCTTCCCGCTGTTTTGTTGCTCAAGGTCGCCGTGGCCTATGGCGCCGCGCGCGCATTCCGGCTCGAGCCGCGCCAGGCCTTGCTCGCGGGGCTATTCCTCATGCCGCTCGATGAGATCGGCTACGTCATTTTCGCCAGCGCCAACGCGCACGGCTTGCTCAGCGCACGCGCGTACACGCTTGCCCTGCTGGCCATTTCCTTCTCCTTCCTGGTCTCGCCGCTCGCGATTCATCTCGCGCTCGAGCTCGGCAAGCTGATGCCTGCGGCAGCGGCGGGGGGCGCTCGCGCCCCGGCGGCTGGCGTGCGCCGGCTGCCGCCCTCCGGCCCCGGTCGCTGACTCGTCCATTACCGAAACGTGACCCCGGCATCACGACTCGGGATGTGGGCTGCGACTACCGTGTCTCCATGGGATAGCGCGGTGGCGGGGGAGCCTGCGCCGCGCGACGGAACGACGGGACCACCGTCGAAATCGCGGGGATTACGATCATGGGCAAAAGCTCCCCTCAACTGGCGACCGGCGCTTCTAGCGCCGAACTCTGCGACGTTCTGCCGCGGGAGCGGCTCTTTGGGCAGCTCGATGAGCTCAGGAAGCGCCCGATACTCTGGATTGGAGGACCGCCCGGCGCCGGCAAGACGACTCTCATCGCCAGCTACCTCGGGACGCGGCGGATTGCGGGGGTCTGGAGCCAGATCGAGAACGGCGACAGCGAGCTTCCGGTGCTGCTCACAGGGGGAGGCGCCGGGGCGAGGCTCGCTGCGTCCGGCCTGCGCGCCTTTTACGGCCGGCTGCCGCAGCCCGCCGTGCTGGTGCTCGATGACTGCCACGAAGTTGCGCGGGATGCGTCGATCCACGCCTCGATCGTGGATTCGGCAGCCGAGATACCCGAGCGGTGCAATTTCGTCCTCATCGGTCGAGGTGAGCCGCCGCCTGCCTACACCCGCCTGATCGCCAATCGGACCCTCGGGGTGCTCGACTCGCGAGAGCTGCGGCTGACGCGCGAAGAGACGCGCGCCATCGCCTGCGCGGCGTCTCCGGAGGAGGCGGTGGTGGAGGCACTCCATGAGGAGTGCGGGGGATGGGCGGCCGGGGTCGCGATCGCGCTGGAGCGGTTGCGGCGCAAGATCGTGCAACCGCAGTACCTGCGTTGCGTGATCCGTCAGGCCCTGTTCGACTACTTTTCGGGCGAGGTCTTCGACCGGGCATCCGAGGAGGAGCGCCGCATACTCGTGGCCACCGCACTGTTGCCGCGCGTCTCGGCGCAGGTGGCGGAGGAAGTGAGCGGACAGTCGCGCGCTCCGGTACTCCTCAAGTGGCTGGGAAGCCGTCAGGTGTTCACTTTCCCGACCGCGGGCGACCACTCGACCTATGAATACACGCCTCTGTTTCGCGACTTTCTCTTGAGTCGCCTCGAAGACGTGCTCGGTGAGACTGAGTTCAGGGACGTGGCGGCGCGGGCCGGTGCGATCCTCGAGCGCTGCGGTGAGCTCGACGCCAGCATGGCGCTGCGCGCGCGGATCGGCGATTGGAAATCCTTGCTGGATCTCACTTGTACGCATGGGATCAGGCTACTCGGGCAAGGGCACTCTAAAGCCCTGCGTAAATGGCTGGCGGCATTTCCTCGGGAGCTCGCCGCGGCTTCGCCCTGGCTCAGCTACTGGTCCGGTGCCGCGGCACTCGCGGAGAGTCCGGTCGCTGCGCGTGCCGCACTCGATAACGCCTGGGTGCGTTTCGAGGAAACCGCGGATCGACCCGGCCAAATGCTGACGGCTGCCGCCATGCTGGAGACCTATCAATCGGAGTGGTCGACTCACGAACCCGCGGGGATCTGGATTGACCGGCTGGAAACGTGCCTCGCAGCGGGCGTGACGTTTCCGTCACGCGAGGCGGAGCTGCGCGTACTGGCGAGCCTGCTCTTCGCGCGGGTGCACGTCCGTCCGGCGCTCGAGCGATCGGCGACCTATATCGCGCGGCTGCAGGGGTTGCTCAACACCGATCTCGAGGTCAACCAGCGATTGTTTGCAGCGCGTGCGCTGCTCGTCGGCTTCTGCTCGAGGATGGATATCGACTCGGCGCGCGAGTTGGCGGCGCGCATGCGAGCGATGCTCGAGGAGCCGGAGTGCACACCCGCCGTCCGTGCCGCGGCCCTGAACGCGATCGCCTACAGTCTGTGGCTCGCGGGTGCGCTGGACGAGGCCCGGTGCGCGCTGCAACAGGCGGTGGACACTGCCGCAAAGGAGTCGTTGGCGGCCACGGACGCGCTGCATCATCTGACGCGTCAGCTCGTCGCGGCCGGAGGGGGCGATGCAGCGGAGTTGGCACAGTGTATCGAGGCGCTGCGGCGCGTGATGGACCCCACCTGTCATCTCGGAATGACGATGCTGTCGTCTGCGCGCGCGCGGCTCGCAGCCCTGCGAGGTGAGTCTGAGGTTGCCATGACTCACTGGGGCGCTGCAGCAGCGCGGGCCGATGAGGCTGGGGTGCCCCCGCTGCAATGGACGACAAGACTCGCGTTGGCGGCCGCATTGGCGGCCCAGGGCGAGAGCACTGAAGCCACTCGCGTACTGCGCAGTGCACGAGCGCTGCTGGATGCGGGGAGCGACGATCGCGGGCATCGGGACCACGAGCTGGTTTCCGCATATCTGGCGTTGCAGCGCGGCGACCGGGGCGAGTGTCATCGCCTGCTGCGCCAGGCATTCGGTGCGGGTCCGCTCGCGTCCCAGGCGTTTGCGCTGTTCCCATGCGAAATGGCCGAGCTGTGCCTCGAGGCGCTGCGGAGCGGAATTGACCCCGAGTCGGTCCGCGAGCTCATCTGGCGCTACCAGCTGCGGCCACCGGCGCACGCGGATGACGCCTGGCCGTGGCCTTTCAAGGTTTCCCTGCTCGGTCGCTTCCGATTGCTCAAGAACGATGCGCCGATACGCTTTTCCCGTCGCACACAACGCAGGCCACTCGAGCTGCTGCAGGCGCTGATCGCGTTCGGCGGCACCGAGGTCGGCGTGGGTGTGTTGACGGATGCCTTGTGGCCGGATTCCGAAGGAGACGCCGGTTACCACACGCTCGAGAGCGCACTCTACCGGCTGCGGCAGCTGCTCGGTGCGCCGGGGGCGGTGACCCTGAGCGGGGGCAAGCTGTCCCTGGACCGACGACAGTTCTGGGTGGATGTGTGGGCGCTCGAGAGCGAGCTGCGGCAAGTGTCCGGCGATGCCGCGCAGGCGGCTGCGCGCCTGCTGCGCATGCGGCAGCTCTATGCCGGTCACTTCCTCGAGCATGAGTCGGAACGGCCCTGGGCTCTCCAGCGGCGCCAGATGCTGCGCGAGAGGTTCGTCCGCTCGGTTCGTGATGTCGCGCGGTCGTACGAGAGCCGACGTCTGTGGCAGGAGGCGATCAACGTGTATCAGATCGGAATCGAGGTGGACAGTCTCGCCGAAGATTTCCATCGCGGCCTGATCGTCTGTCATCGCGAGCTCGGCGATCACGCCGCGGCACTGCAGGCTTACCGCCGCTGCAGCGAATTGCTGATCAAGGTGCTCGGCGTGCAACCGAACGCCAAGACACTGGCGATATACCAGAGCGTACGGGTTAATGCGGTTGCGCAGGCCGGGTGAAGAGAGTGGACGGACTTCACAGACGCTTCGAAGGAACGGAAGGCTGCGTGGGCGCACCACGCCGGCGGCGGCTCAGCGACGTCGCGCCGTTGCTCGTTGCCGCAGCGCTCGTACGCCGGTGCATCCTGCGGTTGCACCCTGAGTGCCGATGTGGCCATGGGCTACTCGGCGATGCAGGGATGGCGCCTCAGCGTCGAGTACGACTACATCAATCAGGACTAGCTGCGCAGCGGGACGCACGCGGTCTCGGGAGTGCCGCCCGGCACCGAGCTCGAGCACGAGACGCTCAACCAGTACGTTACCACCAGTCTCAGCTACAGTCCCCACTCTGTCTGGAATCTGACACTGCGGATTCCGTACGTCATACGCAGCCACTCCACCTACGCCATCGACAACCCCTCGCAACCGTTGCTAGAGCTCAGCCGTTTTTTCAGCTCGAGCCTAGGCGCTGGACCGCGCGTGCGCGGGTGACCTATGCCTTCTGAGTCTCAACCGGGGCGCGGGCCGGCCCGTCGCCGCCTTCGTCGAGTCGCTGCGCTGATGGCCGCATCGAGGTGCGTTTCCCGCGACCAGCCAGTGCACACCGGTGAGCCAGCAGCGAGTGACGTGGGGCTATTGTTCCTCCGGTAGCTTGTTCAAAGACGCTGATAGTGAGGTGACAATGAAACGCAGCATGATCTTTCTGGCGCTGATAGCGGCGAACTGCGCGTTGGCTGACGAGCCCAAGCAGCCGCGCACGCTGGGCAACACCGCTGTACTGCACGTGTACTACTACGCGCCCAAGACGTTGGAGGTGACATACGTGGACTCGTACCTTTTCAAGGACGAAAGCTCCTGTAAGGAGGCGATTCCGAAGGCGCTGCTGATTGCAGCGCCGCACGCAGGCGAAGGCGACCTCGTGAGCGCCTCGTGCGTCGGGGTGACACCGCCCGGGGCGATTACCGCTCGGAAGAAGCCGACCCCGGACGGGAGCACCGAGCTCTGACGCGGCGACCGTGGCGGGGCGCTAGAGCGTCCGCCACCGCACAACGCCACGCACCCAGGTGCATGAACCGGGCCGCTCTTGCGGCGAAGTACCTGCACCACTGGTGCGCAAGTGCGCTCACAACGTCAGTCGACTCCCGCGTCGGTGCTCGGTAGGAAATGGCGACCGCTCCCCCGCGCGATGGTGCGCGCCGTTCACGCCGAACGATTGCTCGAGCGGTGTGCGAATGGTGAGAACGCATCGTCTAAAAGACGATCGAGACCAGCACGCCAGTGGTGTGGGTTGAATCATTCTTACACGGCAGGAGTAGCAACGTGACCGGTAGATTCCAAATGAGTGTGCTCACTGCGGTGACGCTGATTAGCGCCGTCGCGGGCTCTCGCGTAACACTGGGTGCGACCAACGCAGATCGATGGCTCACGTACAACAACGGCTATGATGGCGATCGATTTTCGTCCGCGGCGCAGATCACGCCCGCTAACGTCGCTACGCTTAAGCGCGTCTGCGAGCTTTCGCTCGGTGACGCTGGCGCCTTTCACGCGGGTCCGTTGCTTGTCGATGGCACCTTCTACATCAACACGACCCACACCACGGTGGCGCTCGATCCGCGCAACTGCCAGATCCGATGGCGTTACGTATATCACCCGGTTGAGAAAGAGGTATACCAGGTCAATCGCGGGCTCGCGTACCTCGACGGACGGCTGTTTCGCGGTACCGGCGACGGACGCGTCCTCGCGCTCGACGCCAAGAGCGGACGGGAGTTGTGGGTCAAGAAGGCGGGCGATCCCACGCACGGCGAGTTCTTTAGCTCCGCTCCCATCGCTTGGCATGGCCTCGTGTTCATCGGCGCGGCGGGCAGCGATTGGGCCATTCGGGGCTTCATGCTCGCGCTCGACGCCGAGACCGGGCACGAGAAATGGCGTTTTTACACGATTCCCATGGGCGACGAGACGGGTGCCGAGACCTGGAAGAATCCTAAGACCGCGGAGCACGGCGGCGGTGGCCTCTGGACGACCTACACCCTCGATCCGGAGCGCCGCGAGCTGTTCGTGCCGGTCGCCAATCCCGCGCCCGACTATGCGCCCGACTGGCGTCCCGGATCGAACCTCTTCACGGACTCACTCGTCGTGCTCGACGCCGAGACCGGTCGGTTGAAGTGGTATCACCAGTTCCAGTCAAACGACGGACTTGACTATGACTTCGGTGCGGCCCCCGCGCTTTATCGTAGTGCCAATGGCGCCGAACGCCTCGTAGCCGGGAGTAAGGACGGTCATGTGTACGGCCTCGATCGCACGACGCACAAGGTGCTCTGGAAGACGCCGGTCACGACGATTGAGAATCGCGGTAACCGCGCACTCGCTGGCGGACGGGCCTGTCCCGGATCCCTGGGGGGCGTCGAGTGGAACGGGCCAGCCGTCGATCCGAGCTCGCGCCGCGTCTATGTAGGCGCGGTCGACTGGTGCTTCACCTTCATCGCCGGTGAACCTAAATACGTCCCTGGCCAGTTCTATTTCGGCACCAATGCGACGCCGATCGCAAGCGAGGGCGGGGGCCGCGGCTGGGTCTATTCGCTCGACGGTGACAGCGGGAAGCCGCTCTGGAAGTATCACGCGGATGCGCCTGTCGTGGCGGGTGTCACCCCCACGGCAGGTGGCGTGGTGTTCACCGGTGATCTTGCCGGCAATCTGCTCGCCCTGAATGCGGACAGCGGCGAGCTCCTCTACAAGTACAACACCGGCGGCGCAATCGCGGGCGGTGTCATAACCTATGAGCTGGACGGCCGCCAGTACCTCGCCACCACCTCGGGCAATATCTCCCGCATGTTCTCGGCGAGCACGGGATCCCCGAAAATCGTGATCCTGACCACCGGGCTCGATAAGGACGAGCCCACCCTGGTTTCCGTGCCCGATGAGCAGGGCGCGTCCGGCAGAACGCCGGTCGAGCACGGCGCCTCGCTCTTCGCGCAGTACTGCAGCAGCTGCCATGGTGCCTCTGGCGAGGGCAGCGTTGGCCCCGCGCTCAAGGGTGAATCGGCCCGCAAGAGCACCGAGCAGGCGATCGCCTTTATCAAGGAACCCAAGGCACCCATGCCGAAGCTCTATCCCGCGCCCTTGAGCGAGGGTGATGTCGCCGACGTTGCGGCCTTCGTCGAGTCGCTGCACTGAAAGCCACGCAGCGGCCCCGAAACGGGCGTTCGAGCAAAGAAGACATGGACGGTCTGTGCGGCGGCGCTGTTCGCTGGCACCGCGATCGCTGCGGAGACGGGTACCGCGCCCGGCTTCCCGGTCACGAAGTAGTACCACAGCGTACGTCGCTCGTGTGCTCGCGGTGAGCCGTGCTCGCTTTAATCTTCACCCTCGCGCCCAATACATAGGCTCATGCGAGAGACACCATGAAGATCATTGCGTACGACCACTTCAAACCGGGTGTCACGAAGGACAGTGTCAAACCCGATCTACTGAAGGAAGAGATCAGACACGCCTGGCAATTGCAAAAGGCCGGTGTAGTTCGGGAGTTCTACGGCCGTGCCGATGCACCGGGCGGGGTGCTCGTATTCGAGTGCGCTAGCGTGGACGAGGTGAAAGGGTACGTGGCCGCCTTCCCATTCTCGAAGGCGGGGTTGCTCGAGTGGGACTTTCTGCTTCTCACGGCGCCGCTTGCGTTCGAGGTGCTGTTCGCGGCTGCTTGAAGAGCACAACCTGAAAGGTTCCGCGTTGAGGCGGTAAGTCCGTGGTGAGTCGTGACGCCGTAGGCTCTCCTCATTGCCGCTTCGGCGTACACGTCGCCCAGGACTCTCTATGAATCCGCAAGAACGCGCCATGCTCGAGGGCTTCCTAGACCAGCTGGTCCAAGTCCACGGAATACACAAAGTGCCGCAGGCAGATGCGATGATCAGGCGCGCGGTCGAGTGCCAGCCGGATGCGGCGTACCTGCTGGTTCAAAAGTCGTTGGTGCTGCAACAGGCGCTCGAACAAGCCAAGGCGCGGATCGCTGAACTGGAACTTGATCACCAGGAACCCGATCGGAGTTTTCTCGACAGCGGCTCGTCAGACGCATCGGTCGCGACGCCGGTCGTTGGGGGCACGACGGCTGCTGCGCAACGCGTGCCGGCGGGCCGCGCCGCCTGGTCGTCTCAAGTCCCAGGCGGTGCGCCCGGCACAGGTTCACCCCTTCCTGAACCCTCTCGTGGAGGCGCCACAACGGGAAGTTTCCTCGGACAGGCGGCGGCTACGGCTGCCGGCGTCGCCGGCGGGGCCTTCCTGTTCCAGGGCATCGAAGGCCTGTTAGGCTCCCACGGCGGCGCCCTTGCCGGTCATGAGCTCGCGCAAGCGCCTTCGTCCGAGGACGTGACGATCAACAACTACTACGCGAGCGACGGGTCGCGCGATCAGGCGGGGGATGAGCGACTCGATGAGTTCGCCGATACTGATCGAACCCCGGACAGCGCCTCTGATTCAGGTAATGATGACGGAGACTTCGTCTAGCCGCTCGAGCCCGCGCCGCTGCAGTAGGAGGCGATGAACGTCGAACGCCACACCGGGCTCGCCTGCAGGGCGTTGAAGCCAAAGGCGACGCCGTCCTGGTCGATCGTCTGTCCGATTCAGGTAACCGACGGTGAAGAGGGTCACCCAGATGTGGACTGCTGGCCATCAGCGAAGCTCTCCGGTAGGTACAACAAGTTTTACTCCCTCGAGAGCCGATGCGCTCCCGGTGGCCGCCCCCAAGGAACAGAAGGCCATTTCCCATCCCGGGCCCGCATAACCGGGCTAAGCGATGGCTACCATTCCTAGTGCCACCGAGGGTTAGCAGTGAGCTGCAACAAGATTTCCTGCGGCCGTCCGATGTATGCAAGGGACGAGGCCGTTGTGGCATTGCCGGTACCTGTCCCGGCGTCAACCCCCTCCGTAAGGTAGTACCTGTTCGTACAATCGCGACAAAGGAGTGCGACCTCCCAGGCTCCATCGGTCGGGCCCACGTGGAGGCCAAGGTTCAGGAGTGCGTACGATCCCTGGTAACTAAGCGGCTGCAGGGAGTTCTGCGCGAGATAGGAGCTAGAGTAGCTTAGCCCGGCGTTGAGGGTCGCTGTGTATCTACTGGTCAGATTCCACTTGTAACTACCGCCCACTGACCCAACCCATCTCGGTGCAAGACTGAGGGTCCGGCCGGTGAGGTTCTGATAGACCAACGTTGCCGTGGTTACGCACCCTTGTGCCAGCGTTTGCTGGGAGTAACACGCCGCAAAATCAAAGGCACTGTAGTAGGAATCGTTGTAATTGACGTAGGAATTCAGTGACAGCCCCCGGATGTGTTGAGGACTGTAGTCCGCCCCGAGTTCAATGCCCTGAACTCGAGCGTCGGCACCGTTGCGAACGACGGACCGATGGGCCGTGACGTCCGTAACCGCCACCTGCAAATCCCGATAGTTGTACCGGTAACCGACAGCAGTCAATGCGACCTGACGGTCGAGGAGTTGCGCTTTGATGCCGCCTTCGAAGCCATCGGTCGTCTCGCCGGCGAACGGATTTACGTTGGTCGCATTGAACGACGGCGCGGCTAGGTTCACGTTGAAGCCCGGTCCCTTGTAGCCTTCTTTATAGGAAACAAATGTCATCACGTCGTCGTTCGGGAAGTACCTCAAAGTAACTTCCGGGGTGAGTGCGGTCTCTCTTACAGATCGCAGATTCTCTGGCACATTTTGAATATCTTCACCTTGTGGACCTGGAAAAAAAAAGGCCGGGTAGTTATGAAACACCGCCATGCTCGTGAAATGTTTCTCGACGTAGGTATAGCGGACTCCCGCACTGAGGTCCCAGTGTTGGATTGGCGTCAGCAGGGCCTGACCGAATACCCCATCGGTTTCGCTCTTTAGTCGAGTGTTGGAGTCGGTGTAAAGGTTGTAAGTACCGAGCTGTGGAAGACTACCCGCTCCGACGACGACGAGATCTAGTTTGTCCGTCCTGGTCGTCGGATTGTATAGCGCGCCGACCATGAAATTGAACCAACTGTCCTGCCATTTACTGACGAGGCGCACTTCCTGAGAAAACTCCTGCGCTCTATCAGAGGCGCCAACATCAACTAGCGTGACCCCCGGGTTTGGACTCGCGCCCGCCTCCTGGCCGTTGGTCCACTCCGATGCGGTGACGGAAAAGAGCGTGAGACCGGGCGTGATGTCATAGCTGATGCTCAAGATGCCCAAGGCGGTGTCGGTATACCCGTAGGGAGCCCCATCCCGGTAAATGGGCAACGGTGTTGCAACCGCAAAAGAGGCATTGTTGAACGCGTTGAAATTCAAATTCGGGTTGTAGGGCAGTACATCCGGGGTACCACCGACGAACCTATTGGCCGTGCAGTCATCGTATTGCCGATAGAAAGGGGTGGCCGTTCCGCCAGGCGGACATATGTTTTGACTGAAATCGCCGAACCAGTTATCCGAGGTGTCGTTTGTGAACCCACCCTTGAATTTCACGTGAAGTCGCCGATCGTACCCGTCGTACTTAAGCGTCAGGCGGGCTGCATTGCTTTGGCCGCCGGGTAAATGGCGACTGGAGTTGTCGGGGTTGGGATTTGTCATCCAACCCTCGCGCCAATTGTGCTTTGCGGCGAAGCGAATTCCCAGATCATCGGTGATCGGACCTGAAATATAGCCGTCGACATCCTTTTCCTGGGCGTTGAATTCATAAGCAACGTTGACCTTGGAGTCCCAGCTCGGAGTCGGATCGGCCGAGTGTATGGCAATCAGTCCGGCGGTCGTGCTCTTTCCGAAGAAAAGCGATTGCGGTCCCTTCAAGACTTCAATCTGCGACACGTCCAGCAGTCCCTGTCGGAACAGAAGACCGGAGCTCGATGTGAATTCATCCAGGTTCAGGGCCACTGACTCGTCGATATAATTGGATGAGCCTGAAGTACCGATGCCGCGCAGGTAGACGGTGCTCCCCGCGAGGGTGTACGCCGTATTCATCTGCAAGCCTGGCGAGGCCTGTCCGATTGCGTCAACCTCGTTGACGTGCACGTCCTGCATCTCCCGTGGGGTGATCGCCTGGACAATCACAGGCGCTTGCATGATCGATTCTTCCTGCTTGCGTGCGGTAACGACGATTTCCGCTACTCCAACTGACTCTTGTGAGGCAGTCTGAGCGATCATGGGGTTGGAAGTCGCAAGCGCTAGAACGGTAACCCGGCTAGCGAAGTGGCGCGGCCTAGACGATTGTCTGCGGCTGCCGCTCATTGGGGCTCGGCGAGAAATTGCCCGGCAGCGTGGTGCGGCTGCCTGGCACACTATTTGTCCAATGCAGCCTGCGCTGCCGACAGGAAGCTCTTTCGGAGTGGTTCTTCTGGTCTCAGCGAGTCCGCGATCCTATGAATTGTCGCACGGCTGAGTTCGCGGTAGTGCTTGGCAGAGTCCACGTTCGCCAGCCGATCATCAAGCGCAGCAGCGGTAGCGTGGACCCGCCAGTCAGCCAGCGGAACCTCGAACCCCTCCATCATCGCCAAAGCCTTGCCGATGCACTGTGCCGCGCGCGCAAAATCGCCTCGGGCCATTGCGACTCGGGTATTCGTATCCCAAGCAAGCGCCTGCCACGTGCGCTCCTCAGCCCCGAGCGCAAACTCGAGAAAGCGCTGACTCTGCGCGGAAGCCTGCGAAAAATCCCTTCTGGCAAGCCATAGCTCGGTAAGTGCCGACTCGAGGAAAAACCGGCAGTAATCATCATAGATGAGCCTTCGTCGACTCATCTCCTCGCGCACCTGCGACAAGTGCTCAAACGCTTGTTCGTGCAAGCCCAAAGCCACTTCCGCAGCACCAACCAAGGTCAGTCGAAAACGGTGGGCGGGAGGAATGATCGCCTTGCCGAGTGACCTGCCGGCCGATTCGCATATGGCCAGCGCACCTCCATAATCCATCGCAAAGACACTCAGCTCGGCGTACCGGAAGCGGAAGTTGTGCGCGTAAGTATCCTTTGCGTTCTTGGTGAGTTCTGCGACGGTGGCTTCAATGATTCGCAGTGCTTCACCCCACTCGCCCAGGAATAGATGCCCCTCGATCAGGAGGTTGGCGGCGGTGATTTCCTCCATATCGGCACACGGATTGACCGGACTGCCCTGAGTAAGTCGGGCGAGGCCCTCGAGTGCACACCGGTGCGATTCACGATATTGGGAGCAAACTGACTGGAGGCGGCTATACCAGATCAGTAGCGGCCCCGTGACGCGGCCCGCCTCACGAAGCTCCAACATCAAATTGCGGGCCTCGGACGCGTCGGTCGAGTGACGACCACCGTTCAAAAGGCGCCAGGACATACACATGATGCGGGCATTCGCCCGTGCCAGTGGATCGGCCTGCTGAGCGTTGATTTGCTCCGCTCGATCCAGCAGTTCGAGGGCGCGTCTCGAATCGCGCCAAGACCATAGCCGAGCCATCTCCACGACGGCGCGCACCTCAACGTCGATAGCACCACATTGAGCAGCCCGGGCGGCCAACGCTTCATAGAGATCGGGCGCGGGGGGATCGACAGTCAGGTAAAGGATTCTTGCCAGTTTCTCCAGAATCTCCATCTCCGTGAGAGGGCGTTGCTCGGCGGGAAGCTTGCTCGCGAACTCCAGCGCACGCTGCAGCAGCTCTATGGCTTCCTTGTGCCCGCAGCGCCGTTCTACCGCATCCGCAGCGAGCCGCAGATATTTAACGGTGCGTGGCCAATCAGCGCTCTCTTCGAAGTGATAGACCAGTTCTGATCCGACCTCGCTCAATTGCTGCGAGTACACAGCCTCCAGTCGTTCACCGAGGCGCTGATGCAGTTGCTTGCGGCGCAGCGGGGGTTGACGGTGATACAACACCTCGCGATACAGCGCGTGCACGAACTCGCTGCGGGCGGAGAGTAAACCGTCGGGAGTTTGCTGAGCGCCGGCCGCCCGGACTATACGGCGACGATGCGCCATCGAGTCGTAGAGAATTTCGTATCTTTCCGCATCCTCGTTGATGACCGCGGCGCAGATGCCTGGCGAGAAAGCCACGCCTTGCACACTCGCCGCCTCGAGTGCCCGCTGCTCCTCGGCGCTCAGCTGCCCAATCTGGATCTCGATCATTTGGCGCAGTGTTTCCGGCACGCCAAGATCAACCTCCTCAAGCGGTACCTTGACCTGCCAGCTGCGCTGCTCCTTTTCAATGAAGCCTCGTTGCACGAGGTGATCCAGCGTCGCCCCCATGAACAAAGGGTTACCGCCTGAACGGCGATGGATGATATCGACCAGCCCTTTGGGCAAGTCACTCTCTGGGGAGTCTGCGCGTAGATAGTCGGCGACCTGCGCTCCTGCCAGGGGCTTCAGCTCTATCCTCTGGCACAACCGATGCACTAGCAGATCTTGCATTAATGCATTCAGGGGGTGATCCGTGGGCAACAGATCCATCGACCGATTTACTATGATGAGCATCAGCCTGGCCATCGATCGACGCCGTGCAAGCATGGCTAGCGCATCAACAGTCGAGTGATCGACCCACTGTAGGTCCTCAAGCACCAGAAGCAGCGGAACTCTCGCCGCGATCACGTCGAACGCAGCGCCGATCTCACGCAGCATGCGTTCCCGGGTCGACCCGACAATCTCTCGCTGCAGCACTTCGCGATGCCGCTCGGTCAGTAGGGCGGGAAACTGCACCAGCCACGTGGGCGCCTGGGCAGCCAAGATCTCTACGATCGAGGCCGCAGCAGAACTCGCGCACAATTGCCCCAACGCCTCAAGAATTGGGTAATACGCTTCGGTGCCCCCGTAGCCTTCGATGCACTGCCCCCGCGCAATACGAACAGCTGGTACCTCAATCTTTGCTTGGTGCTCGAACTCGTCCACTAAAGCCGTCTTGCCGATGCCCGGCTCGCCCGCGACGAAAACGACCTGACGCTCGCCCCGCGAGGCCGAGCGCAGGTAGTCGCGCAACAGTGAAAGTTCCGCCTCTCGTCCGACTATGCGCCCAGGCGCTGCTCGCTTCCGGACAGCAGCGTCGGGCCCAGTCCATTCGCGTACCGGTGCGATGAACTGGTGGCCCCGTCTCGGTACCGTTTCTATGTATCGCGGATTTTTCGGATCGTCCCCGAGGACCTTCCTTATCTGATGAAGCTGCGTTTTGATCGATTCGGGTTGGACGTAGAGTTTGGGCCACACTGCCGTGAGGATCTCATCCTCTGTTACGAGCTGCCCCGCGTGCTCGACGAGGTAGCGCAGCAGGGCAAAGGGTCTGGGCTGCAGCCGAATCCGCTCCTCCTCACCGCTGTCCGTGCGCCGCCAGAGACATTCGCCGATCGTGTCGAGGCGGAATGCGAGGAATTCCAGCATCGCAGCCATCTTACACGCACACTTCGGGCCCGGATCTCCCGCCGTAACGTCTTGAGCTAGCGCAGATTTTTTGAGTCGCCGAGTCTCTTTTACCAAAATTTTACCGATCTCTCACGGCTAGTCGCAAACCACTTTGTAGCCTGCCGGTGCCGGAAGTGCCCGACGGCACAAACGCCGTTGGGGCCGGTACTGCGCCTTTGCCGAATGCGCTCAGAGATTGAGAGCACGTGAACCCCCACTCCGTGAGCCGCCAGATTGTTCTTGCTTCCCGACCATTGGGTCGGCCGCAGACCCACAATTTCCGTCTTGAGTACGACGTCATGCCCGACCTGCCCCCTGCCGGCGTTTTGCTGCGCGTGCTTTACCTGTCTTTGGATCCTGGTGTGCTCAGCGGGAGTGGCGAGTGGGCGTCGAGTGCGAAGCTGGGCGGGATTGGGCAGGTAGTGGCGGGCGAGAACGTTTCGGAAGTGATCGCATCCGAGCACCCCGCCTATGCCATCGGAGACATCGTGCTCTCGTCCGCCGGCTGGAGGACGCACGCGGCGTCTGATGGCGCAGGCCTGCGCAAGCTCGACCCCGCGCTGGCCCCGCTCTCCACCAATTTGGGCGTACTCGGAACGCCGGGGTTCGCGGCTTATTCGGGCATCACTTTGATCGGCAAGCCTAAGCCTGGCGAAACTGTCGCGGTGACCGCAGCGAGTGGTCCAGTCGGTTCGTTGGCGGGGCAGCTTGCCAAGATGTCTGGCGCCCGCGCCGTCGGTATTGCCAGTGGCCTGGAAGGGTGTCGATATGTGGAGGCTGATCTCGGTTTCGACGCGGCAGTCGATGACCACATGCCCGACCTCGCCGAGACGCTAGCCAGGGCTTGCTCAGACGGGATTGATGTCTATTTCGAGAATGATGGTGATCCGATTTGGCACGCCGTGCTGCCGCTGCTCAACCGGTTTGCCCGCGTACCGCTGTGCCGTTTGAGTGCAGGATGCAGAAGAGTAGCCGGGGACGCCGATCGGCAGATGGAGATCCTGCAAGAGGTGCTCAACAAAAGTCTCACCCTGCGTGGTTTTGTTGGCACCGAATTCTCCGACGCGCATTACCCGCAGTTTCTTCGGACGGTATCAGGAGGCATCGCGGATGGACGGATCCGCTATCGCGAAGACATCACCGACGGGCTGGAGAATGCGCCCAAAGCCTTCATCGAAATGCTGGCGGGACGCACCTTTGGGATCGCACTGGTACGCGTAGCGTCATGAGACTGCGGAATCGCCTTTTGAACCCAATGTCAGTCCATCCCACGCTCCTACACGGGCGGGGGGCAACTAATCCTTAACCGAATCTTTACCGGATGCTGACGACTTCGCTTTAAGTCTGCCCTAGTTTCAAAGCGAGGAGATTTGCGACGACATCCAATGGGCTTGGTCATGCCAGCATCACAGCTTGAGGCTCGATCAAACTGCACGGATTTGCTGGGTTCGCGGCTCAGGTTCAGCGAGCAGAATTCGACTGGTCATCCGGCCTTGAGGGCGCACGCAAAGGTGATTCTAGTGGCTGGAACTCACCGTGCTGTCGGAGAACGAAAACGCGCCGGGCAAGCGGGCGAGCGGCTGGATCCGCGGCACTTCGCCTGGGAACGCAAACTGAGCTTGGAGGTGCGCCTTGCGGAGAGAACTCGCATAGCTCGCGAGCTGCATGACACGCTCCTGCAGCGCTTGTGCGCCGTCCTGCTGCAGTTCCAGACCGTTTGGGATCTATCCCTGACGCGCCCGACCGAGGCACGAGAAATTCTGCGCCACGCGATCGATCAAGCGGCAGAGGCGATTACCGAGGGGCGTGTAGTGGTGCAGGGACTGCGCACTTCACCAGGGAACTCCGACGATCTCGCAGCCGCTATCGCGTCCCTCGGCGAGGAACTTGCGGCAGATCCGGCCACAAACCATGCGGCTTCCCTTCGAGTTGGCGTGGAGGGGTCCGTTCGGCCTCTGCATCCGGTTGTCCATGCTGAGGTCTACCGGATCGCAGGTGAGGCGCTGCGGAATGCCCTCCGACATTCACAGGGCACACAAATTGAGGTTGAGCTGCGGTACGACGCGCAGCAGTTTCGATTGCGAATTCTCGACGACGGCAGGGGGATTGATGAAGAACTGTTGGCCGACCGCGGGAAGGCAGGGCATTGCGGCTTACGCGGCATGCACGAGCGGGCCGAACTCATCGGCGCTGAGCTCACGCTCTGGAGTGCCCGGGACTCGGGCACAGCGGTGGAGCTCATCATCGCGGCCTCGCGCGCCTACGCAAAAGCACGGGTGCCTGGGGGCATTGACTGAGGACCGAGAATTCCGATTCGGATCATCTCCGTCAACGACCACCCGCCAATCCGTCCGGGAATCGCCGGGTTGGTCTCCGCGCAATCGGTTTCTTGGGCAGTTCCCTGAATCCGAGTCGAGATGCTAGCAAGGCAGTAGGTGTTGCATCCGCACTCCGTGGTAGTGCCGTCGGGCGTACCGGTGACCTTCCGCGCGACCAGCGGCGATGTCGTGCACGGCTTTGTCGACAGGGCGGGGACGCCGTGGCTGCCGCTCGGACCATTGGAACAATGAGACTGCGCCACCTCGGATCGATTCTGAGCATTTTGCCGCGGATGACAGTTTTCAGCGGTGCCGTGCTCGGCCCCATAAGTGCAAATGCCACGGATGTCAAAATTGATGGCGCTGGCGGGCCGGTAACCGCGCAGTCGATCCAGGAGCAGTCACCACCGAAAGGTGATGCGACTACCGTTACGGACAGAGAGTCTCCGTCTTCCAGAAGGCCAGGCAAGCCCCGGTCCGACCAACTAGAGCAGGTCGTGGTCACCGCCGAGCGGTTCGAGGCGGACGTGCAGCACGTTCCCGCGCAGATCGTTGTGTTGCAGGGTCAGACCCTGCGGGATGAGGGCCGCAACTCGGTGCAGCAGATGCTCGAGGACGTCCCGAACGTGACCTTCGGCGTGCCGCCGCCGACACAGGCCACTCCGGACAATCCAAACCGCAACATATCGATCCGGGGCATTGAGCCGGCCCAGCGAACGGGAGGGACACCGGGCCCCGCGGTTGTCGCGACCTACGTGGATGATGTTTTCCAAGGCATTGGGGCGGCGTACGACCTCAACCGTGTCGAAGTGCTCTACGGCCCACAGGGGACGCTCTACGGACGCAGTAGCACCGCCGGCGTGGTCGCGTTCCACACCAACGATCCCGTCCTGAACCAATTCAGTTCAGGCCTCTTCGCGGAATATGGTTCCAACGATCTGAGGAACGCGATCGCGATTCTAAATCTGCCCGTTGGGGATTCATTGGCGTTGCGCGCCGCCGCGCACATACACAATCAGCACGGCTTCTCGTGGAACGTCGATGGGGGCACTGTCAACACCTGGGAAGGGCGAATCAAGGCGCTCTATCAAACTTCGAATCTCAAGGTCCTCCTGAGTGCATCGTACGAGACCCTCAACGCCTACACTGGCGGTCCGCAGCAGGTGCTGAGCGCTCCTGAGACCATCAACTTCTCCGTTCCGGGCACGATCGTGCGCCCGGCCGCCGGCGCTGACTTTGCACAGTACATGGCCAACGTCGCCTACGACTTCGGTAGCGCCACCCTGACCTACGTCGGCAGCGAACACAGCTATCATCAGAGCGGCTTCGTGGGCCTCGTCGGACCGCCCTTTATGCCAATTGACAACACTGGGCGCTACCAGCCCGATCAATTCAACATGCACGAGCTGCGGCTGGCGTCGAATCCCGGCGCAGCGCTTGCCTGGCTGATCGGCACGAATTTCTATTCCAACATCTATCGCGTGACGCTGGCGTCGACGGTCGAGCGCGCAACACAATGCGGCCCCTGCGGTATCCCGGACACGACGCCCGGCGTTGCAGGCGCGGAAATCTTCTCTAGTGGCCGCAGCGGGACCGTCAACGACTATGCGGTCTTCACCCAGGAGACCTATTCGCCGCGGCCGAACCTGCACCTTACCGCTGGGCTGCGCTTCGATCACAACGTGGTGGAGCAGACCACCTTCTACAACTTCAACGTCAATCTGGATCCGTACGGTCAAAGCCTCGGCACTTGCTCAGATCTCGTTGCCTACGACGGCGCGTCGCCGCGGCCCTGCATGTATTCGGAATTTTTCGCGAAAGTCCGGTTTGACAATGTTACTTACAAGGTGCGCGCAGCATACGACCTCGGCGCATCGAACATGCTCTACGCCATGGTGTCGACCGGCTATCTGCCGGGAGACGTGCAAATCTCACCGATGCCGCAGTCCAATGGCACCGTCAACTACCTCCAACTGCCCTATGCGCAGGAGCAATTGACGTCTTACGAAATCGGCAGCAAGAACCGGTTTATTGGAGAGCGGCTGCAGCTGAACGGCGATGTCTTCTACTACGACTACCAAGGCTGGCAGCAGGCCGCACAGCTCGGCAGCGGCGTTGGTGGTGCGCCGATTTTTGCGGCAGTGTCGGTTCCCCTGCGGGTCGTCGGCGCCGAATTGGACGCGGTATGGCTACCAACGCCTGCGGATCGGTTCACCTTACGATTGGGGGCATACGACGATGAGATCCGAAGCTGGCCGTACCTTCCGGGGACTTCGACTTCGGAACGCAACTATATTTCGATCAAGCGGCTGCCTGGAACACCGCCGGCTTCCGGGATGATGCGCTACCAGCACTCCTTCGCGCTTGCCAATGGCTCGACGATGGCGCCCTGGGTCGAAGTTCTCTATCGGGCCGGCGAGAATCTCACCGAGCTCACGGCTGCACAGTACGCGAAATTCGCGCAGTACGATTACCAGCCCTCGTACGCATTGTTGTACGCTGGTGCGACCTGGGATTCTCCTCGAGGTACCTTTCGGATCACGGCATACGGGAGGAACCTCGGCAACCACGAGGTGAAGACCACTATCAATCTTCTGCAGAGCACATTTTCGGTCATTCCCGGCGAGCCGCGAGTCTACGGTGTGAATGTCGAGGCTCACTTTTGATGCCGTCCATGATGATTCGCACCGCGAAACGTCCGGCCGCCACATTGGCTGCAATCAGTCTGATTTCACTATCATGCCGAGCTGCGCTCGGACTCGATGCATCATCGAGTGCCAATTCATATGCGCACACCGCGATCAGAATGCGCGACGGCTTCCCTAAAGCCCCTGTCGTCGCCTTCGCCCAGACACCGGACGGCTATCTTTGGCTCGGCACGCAACTGGGCTTGTTTCGATTCGATGGTGTTCAGGGCGTGGCATGGCCCGAATTGACCGGCCGGACACTTCCCAGCGACTGGGCCGGCTCACTGCTCGCCGGCCGCAACGGCGCACTTTGGATCGGGTCGAATGTCGGCCTGGTCCGCTGGGGTGATGGGAAGCTGATCGAGTACCCGGCGCTCCGAGGACTCGGAGTGCATTCGCTGCTTGAGGACCGCGACGGTACGATCTGGGTGGCA
>Ga0335085_10002150_pt1 | contig 37927 bp, 57 predicted proteins | sample Lox_Sample_45_FD_206712 | JGI IMG/M metagenome (GOLD analysis project Ga0335085, IMG submission 206712) | Soil microbial communities from Loxahatchee National Wildlife Refuge, Florida, United States - Lox_Sample_4.5 | ecosystem: Environmental > Terrestrial > Soil > Wetlands | place: USA...
TGGCTGCATCCATCTTGATTTCGTCTGGCCATCGCCCCGTGTAACCCTCTTCGGCCCATTTTCGCGTTGCATCGATTCCCATCTTCGAGCCGAAGTCCTGGCGCCGCGCCGCATGGTCCAGCGTATCCACCGGGCCCAGAACAAACTGAACGTCGCGCTCCGGATCGATCGCGCAAAGCGCCTTCCACACCACTTCGCGAGAGTCCTGCACGTTGACGTCGTGGTCCACGATCACCACCACCTTGGTAAACATCGCCTGCCCCAGCGACCAGATCGCATTCATGATTTTCCGCGCGTGGCCCGGATAGCTCTTCCTGATTGCCACGATCATCAGGTTCTGAAAAATACCTTCGGCGGGCATGGCTACGTCCACGATTTCCGGGTATTGCATTTTCATAACGGGAAGAAACACGCGCTCGATCGCGTGGCCGATGAAATAGTCCTCCTGGGGAGGCGGCCCCACGATCGTCGTCAGGTAGAGCGGATCCTTGCGGTGCGTGATGCACTGCACGTGAAAAACGGGGAATTCGCCTTCCAGCGAATAGAACCCCGTGTGATCCCCGAAAGGGCCCTCCGTGCGCAGTTCGCCCAGCTCCACGTAACCTTCCAGCACGATTTCCGCGTTGGCGGGCACTTCCAAATCCACCGTCTTGCACGGCGCCAGCTCCACTGCGTCGCTCCGCAGGAACCCTGAAAACAAAAACTCGTCGAGGTCGGGCGGGATCGGCAGGATTCCCGCCAGGCACGTCGCCGGATCGGCTCCAATCGCCACCGCCACCTCCAGCTTGCCTTCCCGGTTCTTCGCGCGCGCGCTGCGGAAATGTTCCGCGCCGTGTTTTTGCGTCTGCCAGTGCATCCCGGTGGTCCGGTCGTCAAGCACCTGCATGCGGTAGCAGCCCACATTCCGCTTGCCCGTCTCGGGATTCTTGGTGATCACCATCGGCCAGGTGATATAACGCCCGCCATCCTGCGGCCAGCACTGCAGAATCGGAAAATAGTCGAGCGAGAAGTCCTTCTCGCGAACCACTTCCTGGCACTCCCCGCTGCGCACCGTCTTGGGAAAGAACGACCCCAGCTCCGCCAGCTTCGGCAGCATCTTCATCTTTTCAAAGATTCCCTGCGGCGATTGCATGTCGAGAAAGGAACTGATGCGGTTGGCCACTGCGTCGAGCGACTCCACCTCCAAAGCCAAATTCATCCGCCGCTCGGTGCCCACCAGATTCGTCACCACCGGAATCCGCGAGCCCTTGGGCTTTTCAAAGAGCAGCGCTGGCCCAGCGGCCTTCACCGTGCGGTCCGTGATCTCCGTGATTTCGAGGACCGGGTCCACTTCCTCGGAGATTCTCTTCAACTCGCCTTTTTTCTCCAGCGTGCGCAAAAAATCGCGCAAATCTCGATACGCCACTTCCCCTCCTGGAATCGCTTACGCTACGGTCTGCCCGACCCGCCACTCTAACACGACGCCTCCGCGCGGTGGCAATCGAGCGGCACCGAGGACTCCATGCACTTAAGTGCCAGCCAGCCTCGTAGCGAGGAAAAATACGAACACAAACGGGCATTAAGTGAGTTGCGTAACCTGACTTAAAAGGTTGGCGAACCATCTACACCGAATCACGCAGACGCCTTGTGATTCGGTCCGATCAGCTGTGGCGCATCAAATAGACAACCCATGCGAGACTCAGCAGCAAAATGAAGAGTAGTGCGATTCGCCAAACCCTCGACGTGCTGAGCTCGCGACCCGGCGCAGATATCATTTTTCTAAACTTCAACTCACCAGCAACGAGCCCACATCCAGCAAAGATAAAAATTCTGGTTGCGATGTGCCAAGTCGGTTCGAAGTAGCCATCTACAAGACGGTTGAACAGAGCCATCGTCAGCGAAGTGCCGACGCCCCAGTAGAGTCCCCAAACAATAAGGGACGATGATCTGCTGGGGTAGTTTGCTTGTTGCGTCATCGACTTTTTTCTTGAACCCAGCGGCGTTATTCGTAAAGTAATTGGACTGCCTGAGCTTCATTCATGAGATCGTTAGCTTTTCGTGAGCCGAATTGAGCCGCTCCTTCAAGGAATTATCGAAGCACTTTCTATTCCCGCCGTATGCCCAAGAGTGTAACAAAACGGTTGAAGCGGATATAGGAGACTGTTGAAGCTGTTTGAGCAGCTATCGCAAAGTGATAGAATCAGCTCGTCTCACGCGAGCGGGAGTGGTTCAGTGGTAGAACGCGAGCTTCCCAACCCCGCGCAGCTCCCACGCCTGTGAATCCTTTCAATAACTTAGCTTAGATTATCTTAGGGCTTTTGAGGTCTTTTTTGGGTCGATTGGTGGGAGTTTTGGTGGGAGTTGTATCGCCGCGAGTCGTGAAGCCCCAACCTTATAAGGATACAATTCACAAGGATACAATTCGGCTTTGCGCCGAACCCGGAAGTTTACGAAGCTGACGGAGAGCGACAAAGGGCTTGTGCGGCTACTCGTCGCGAAGCTCGCGCAAGCAACATCATAAGGCGCTCAACAGACTCGACTAAAACGTCTCCGTAGGATCGATTTTCTGCATGCCGGTCGCGTTGGGAAGCGTCTCCCACTGTGATCAGAATCACTGACTCTGCGGCTAACTCATGCCAACATAGGATCTATCGTGACCCCTGCGGCCAAACTTGGCGTTGGTTTAGCTGTGACGCTCTTCGTTCTGATTTCCATCAGGATACTAACACCAGAGGCTTCGATTCCTTCCCCGTCCGTTGATTCGGGTTCCTCACCTCCAAGCCCAAAACCGGAATCTAGCTACCGCTTACCAGACCAAATTACACTCACCGCATCGGCAATAAGGAGCGCCGGCAACGGAACCGTCATCGAAGGTACGACCAATCTCCCAACCGGCACAAGGATTGGAGTTGAACTGATGAAGGGAGAAATGCTAGGGCCACAGGATTTTAAGGTGTATGTAGACTCTGGCAAGTTTTCCTCCGCTGCCTTCACAAACGGTACATCTCCGATTCCGCCCGGCAGGCAAAAAGTTCACATCTTCACGCGGTTCAATGCCGTGTGGCAATCCGAATCAGTATTGAAACTGGTAGGTAAAGATGGTGCTAACCTGAAGCCCTCGGAGGTTATTCTTATCGAAGACCGCCAACTTCTCGACAGCGATAAAATTCTTGAATACTCGACAGAGTTAATTATTCCTCCGCTCATCAGCGCCCCTAGGAAGAGCGACGCCGTATCCCAGCCTCCGGCTACGGGTAACGATAAGGCAATCGAAATAGTCAAGAAGGCTGTTTTGGTTGTAGATGGGCGGCGGTCAGCAATGAATGTCGAAGCGGGTTTCAATTACTTTCATGAATACGCCGGCGGCAATTCCGTCCATATGGGCAACGGGTGGAGCGCCACCCCGACCGGCAATGATACGTACAATGTCGTTCTAGATTTCATCAATGTTGTCGCGGGAAAGGAAGAGCATGATACTGCGCTGTGGGAAGTGAATGTCGTAACGAAGGAGGTTCTGTATCGTAACAAATACGCTAAATACTTCAGTTTTATACCGGATTATTGACGGTCAGTTTACCTTACACGTTCTCTCGCGAAGCTCGCACAGACAACACATGACGAATCAGAAGCGCATTGCGGAAGCCCGTCGTGACGGGGAATCCTGCAAAATGCTTTCCTCAATGCATCAAGGCATCGCTTTTATCGAAAGGTGTAGGTAAGCCCCCCTGTTCCATTTTTGTACCTATGGTCAGTGTGCGGGGGCGTCGCATTTGATATCTTGGGTAGCGGAATCGTCTCCCAACGATTTTTGGAACTTGAAGCGCGACCCGGCGCGAGATTCGAACTCGCCCCATCCAGCATGCGATGCCAGCGTCCTCTTCCTTCGGGGCCGGTGGCAAAGTTCCATTCCGCTACCCACATCATAATTGCGCCGAACCGCAGGCAGAATCCACTGTCCCAAGGGACAGTTTTCGTGCAGTCCCGCATTTCGGCCCTTTCTGACGCACAATAGGGCCTCCAGAGGGCCGATTTCCACGCGCGGTACCTGTCCCTAAGGGTAGGTTTTTGGTTTTTGGGTGCGACAAGCAAATCGGTAACATCTTCAGGTCGGCGAGATGTCGAACAGCGTGGCTCAACCACTGCCGGCAACTGCACGTTTAACGGCGTCTCGATTCCACGACGTGAACAACATTGCCGCCGGCATTGTCACAACGGGATTGGTTACTCATTGGGACAACATAAAACACATGATTCATATTTGACGAAATTCACGAGGCCCGCGATGGCCGTCGGTCTTTCGGAGTTCGACGAAGAAAAAGAGCGCGCTCGGCTTCGCGGAATGTCGGACGAAGAGTTGATCCGCGAAGAACGGGCTGCGCGATATATGTGCGCGCCGTCAACCAACTTCGGGAAACCACCGCGAGAGGTTTACGTGATTGCCCTGAGGCTCGCAAAAGAGGAATGGCGCAGGCGACACCCCAAGCGGGAGGGTTGATGTTAACCGCGCGAAAGGGATTTAGGAATCGTGCGTGAGCGGGTGCGGAGGCTGTAATACACAATGAAGATTGGGATAGAAACGACCAAGACAGTCAGCAACGCTCCGAACAACTGTCCAGTCCACGACATTAATTTCGCTAAAACGGGAAGGTGATGCGAAGACAGGTCTTCTTTGAGGCGGTTGAACAGAAGACCAACGACAACGATAATACCTACTGGAAGCAGGCCTGCAAGGCTTGCGAGGCTATTCGCAAGTCGTGACTTTTGTTCGCTCCATTCTTGAAGATCGCCCCAATCCTCAACGCCCTTCGATATGCCCTTGATGCTACCCGTGACCCGCGCCGTATTTTGCGCGCCAGTGTGCGTTACCTGAAATAGTGCACCGTCCTTTTCGTTCAAGAAGTCAAACTCGATGAACGCGCGTGACAAGTCCTCTGCGACTCTCAGGCGACACTTGTTGGCATCATTGGTCGCTTTCACGATCTGCAAGGCTAGGATTGATGCTCCGGCTTCAACGACGAACGCCAAAGGCGCTGATGTCGCGAGCTGGCTTCCATCAACAACAGTGTTACCGACGTTCCACACCGCTAAGCGCGTTACAACAACACGGGGAACATCAACTTCGTTAAAAAGAATTTTTATGCCGCCCAGAGATTTTGTCGAATCGGTGTGGCCGACAACCGTGAGATCGTTTTTCTGGAATGCCAACCGAGACTGTGAGCGGTAGCGCTTCCCAAGCCAGTAGGAAACCCCGCCACTAGCAGCAATGCCAACCAACGTCGGCACTACCCAATTTGGGATGACCAGAGCGATAAAGAGGAGCGTCAGATACACACTGAGACCATTATAGCTGTTCTCAACATCTCAGGCATCTATCGGATGACGTGCTGCCGGTTATTTTGAGGAAGGCTTTTGAGATCGCCGGCGTTCCAATGGAAAACAAGTGATTTTTTGGAAGTCACTCTTTAAAATGCTGACCGGCCGAGTGTTTGGAATCTGCGGATTTCTTGGGTTCCGTCGCGTGTTTTTCGGTTCGCAAACAGTACGCATTCCCCATGCAGGCGCGGTAGACTTTTAGCAGCCCACCCTTTTGGGAGTTACCAGATGGATCAGCCCGTCTTATCGTTTGAGGAAACACTTTCTTTAATAGATGACGACATTCGCTGGATGGCTAACGCCTCACAATCATTCGCTGACATCGCTAAAGGTATGCCTGATGGTGACGAGAAACGACACATAGAATCTCTTGCCGTCTGTTATCGCGAGTGTGAGAAAAACCGTAGAGCGTTAGTCGAGAGAATGAGGCGCCGCGCCGCTGCTGGCTAACACCATCGGACGAATGAGGGTTGGCGCGTTTTCCCACGAGCTTTAAAGCAGTAGAAGCCTGAGCAAACCTCATAGACGCCTAGAGGATAACTCCGTCGTGTGGGTTGAAGCCGTCGAGGATATCGTTAAAACCAAGAAGCGGCTATTGAGCCTTGCAGCCGAGGGAACGGACGGTTATTGCCTCTGGGATTCGACGCGGCAACAGTTCATCGATGTGCTGGACGATTGCGCCTAGATTTCACAGTATTGGATGTGCGGATTCAGCGTCGTGACTTGAGTTTCGGCCGGCAATCAGCACAGACGGTGTATCCATCCAGTATGTATTTTTGCTGGTAGCAACGCACACAGACCGCTAGGAACTTCCTTCCTTCAGCATCTACGATTGCTACCGCGCGGCGAGATTCCACGTGTGGTGGTCGTTCGATCTTCATAAGTCAATTTTAGCAGATTGCTTTGGGACGCGACGCGCGTCGGCCACGAGCCTACAATAGATTGTCCAGACATTTCAAACCTAGGGAAGAGCTCCGCGACCAGCAACCGCACAAGCAGCATCGTAAAAAGAAACCGTGCAAACCGTGCAGACTCAATAGCCTCTCTCTTGACATCTTTTTTCTTGTACCCTGATAGTCTAGCCCGTGATTGAAATGCACCACGAACTGCTTACGTCGATCGTTTTCGTAGTAATTCTCATCGTTTGGGGCATCGAACACGTAGCGGTGTCGGCGTTGCACGCAGCAGCGCGGATTCGTGATACCTACCGGAATTTATTCCCGCCAAAAAGACCGCCCGACAACGATCGGCCCCCGGGCATCGACGGCTCTCTCTGTAATTGGTGGTATAAGTACGTCGAAAGGAGTGAACATGTTCAAAACCCTTCTCATGGTCGTAGTTTTGTTGGCGACGCCTTTCGGTCAAACCATGACCCCACAAAAGATAATGGCGGGCGGATATTTGAAGACTGGTGAGTTTCTGGACTTAAACGATGCTCAGAGGGAAGCGTTTGCTGCGGGGTTTCTTGATGGAATCTTTATCGCGCCGTTGCTGGACGCCCCGAATCGCGGCAAATTGTACGAGGCGATCCGAACCTGTACGGCGGAGATGCCGGCTAATCAGGTGGCGGCTATAATTGAAAAATTCGTTCGCGATAACCCGGAGGATTGGCATAAGCCACTTAACGTAGTGGCCTTCAACGCCATACTAAAAGCGTGTCACGCTACTCCTTGACGGGCGGTGCCCGATGTTAACGAAGAATTGCCCACCACCGGCAACCGCACTATCCTTAGATTCCTGATAGAAGAGGGCCGAGATGCGCCAGATGGTGACTTCGTCGACGGCTGCTGCGGCCCTTTCTGCATGTCTTCCACCTTCCACCTATTGAAGGTCCACCCCTGCGTAAGTGTCTCCGCTAGGTGATCAGTTATAATCTCGCCCGTGGTTTAAAGGAGACAGGGGATGAATGCTGCCAAGCTGAAACAAGAGCGTTTTTGGACTCTCATCAGCACTCTCGGAATGTTCGCGGTCGTATACTACCTCAAGATGCCCGCGCCTTGGGCCCTTGTCCTGATATCCATGCCCACCATCGCTTTTGGATGGGAAAGGTTTCGCGAACTCGCTGCGGATGTCAGCGCGATCCGTCGGCTGCTCGAAGAACGTCGTACTTAGAAAAGACCGCGCTCTCGATGACTCCGGGTGGCTGTTGGAGTACGCTTAGATCGGTGCATCGAGCAAGGAGAAATGGCGACTTGGACAAATGTAAGCGTTCCGCGCCACGCCTATCGCTTCCCTGATCTCTGTGCGGATTGCCTCAAACCTCACCCAGAATCTTCTTTGCGACTGAAGTCTGACCTCGGTTACTTCAAACGCTATTATGCCCTTGGCACTGTTCACGAACACCTGCAGGTGCAGGTGCCCTTCTGCAAGGCGTGCGCCGCGCGACAATTGCGTTGGACACGGATCGGGCAGTGCCTCTTGGTAATTGGTTTGGTTGCATCTGTTGTCTTAGGGGTCGAGCTACATTTACCGGGTTGGCTGACTGGCTCCATAGCCATGATCTTGGGTGTGGCGGCATTTTGGCTGATGGACCGCCCGCGACTTGGCGTTCGAGTTCTCTACTACGATAAGAACAATATAATCTTCTCTTTTAAGCAGCCACAATATGGTCACGACTTCGCGCTACTCAGTGGGCAGGTAGAGGTTGTGCTACCCGACGGCAGGGTGATGTACGGGCCGAAGAAAGATTCGCAGACGAACGAAGCTCTCTAAGCCACGGCGTTTGTGAGGCGCTTCGGCTTTCTGAGGAAGAGCGGCGTCGTCGTCACCACGAGTCACAACCGCGGTTAACGCGCGCGCGCCTGCTTGGCACACGTGCTTGCTTACTGCACGTACATGGCATTTGGGATCGCGCGCTAGCGCGCGGTATGCAATCAGGTTGCCATTCAACTCGCGCTAGCGCGCGCTAACTGGTGCTAGCGCGCATATTGACCACTAGGAATAGACGCTTTCGATAACTTCTGCCAAATATTTTGTGGTTTGTCTTTGAATTTTTCTTGACAACTTTTCCACAACCGCCGAGACTCTGGGGAATTGAAAGAAGTGCGAAGGGCGGTTGGTGAAGCGGTCGAACACACAGGAGGTGACATCTCCTGATGCGTGGGTTCGAATCCCACACCGCCCTTCACATTGGTTTGATGCCGAATGAATTTACTGAGTTTGTTTCCTCCGCAAGCGCCAAGGTTGGGTGCCTTAGCCTCTCGAGAACTTGCGTGCCCACGCATTGACTACGGCTGCCATCTTGTTTCAGGGCGTCCACCGTGTCAAGCAATTTTCCCAAAAATCGTGTGAACAGCTTACGTGCGAGCCGGCCATGCTGCAACCATCGCGCAGCCGATCACAAGACACGCCACAAACGCCGCCCAGAAATAGGGGTTGTAAATCGTCAAGTAGCGGATCAAGTTCAAACTGGTAGCGCCGGCATTACTCTCGCGTTGCAGAGTGAGCACCACATAAGCGATTGTCCCCACCACGAAGATTGCGAGACCAAATAACGAGCCTTTGAGAATCAGCATTCCACACTCTCACCGGAAAAACGTAGTTCAAGAGGTGCCTGAAGCGAGCTTAGCAATCATCAGCCGGACCAGCCCTTTATCGCGCGCCTTCAGCTTCGTGAACTGGCGGCCGAGGGTCTCAAGTTCGCGCCGCTCAGTGTTGGACAGTTTTTCTCCGTCAAGGCTCAGCCCCTTAATCTTCTTCGGCGCCTCTTCACCGTCGTAAAAAAGTTGATAGAGCGGAATTTCGAGTGCCTGAGCGTACTTCTGAAGCGTGTCGAGTGACGGCACCGTGTGGCCATTTTCGACACGCGACGTGTAACAACGCAAAAGGCCCGTGCGCTGTTCGATGTCTCCCTGAGAAAGATTCTTTGATTCCCGAATGGTTCGCAGTCGGTCGCCGATCATTAACATCCCAAGCCCCCTTAATTCAAGCGCGATTTGAACGTGCCGCGGCCATGGGTCCAACAATCGCGACACCTAGGAAGGCGCCCGCGCCGTCCGTCTTTGGGCGCCGTCTTTTGTTACCTCGTGAAAGCCGGAATTCTATCAGAGATTATTGACCAATTATAGGGCGCGAGCGTAATCTCGGCTGGCCGAACAGTGCACTTCACACCGGGCAACGATTTGGACAAGAGAAGCCGTAGGGGCGCTACATGAAACACGCCATAGCAATCGTTGGTTTGACAGTCACACTTCTATTTGTCGCTGGCTGTGACGATCTAGCTAAGGAGTTCGGATACTACAAATCGCAGCCGGTAAAACCGCAAGCACTAGCCTCGACACCAACTCATCGCTTCATGGCCAACTCCCACAACGTGGACTTAGCGTTCGACACACAGACGGGACAATTGTGTCGGACATGGGATTGGTCGCCGATCGCGCCTGAGGCCAAGCCGAACGCACAAGGCGCAGTGCCGCAACGTATGGTGGGAGAGCTTACTCCTACCTGTCTATGGCTATTCAAGCAGTACCCGACTACGGGTAACGCTGCGATCGGCGTAGTTCAGGAACCAAGTGCAAACTGACCTGAGGTACAGGACATGAAACACGTCTCGATTGTAATTGCGCTCTCGCTTGCGGCTTGGCTACACCCCGCTGCCGTACCTGTAAGTTCTGCCCAAGATAAAAAGGCATTTCCAACTGACGACGAAATCCAATTACTGCTTACCCAAGCCGATCGGGCGATGCAGCAATACAAACCTTTGATTGATGAGGAAGAACGTCAGCTGGGGCCGCAGGGTGCAGATGCTGTTGCAAAAGATCGTGAGGTTGTTGAAAGCATGGCACTCGCTTTGAAGACTTTCAAGAAACAGCCGCAGGCCTTTAACAGTCCGCTGGGGTTTGCATTCTTCGAGTGGCTTGACGACGCATCCCGAAATGCGCTCCTGTGCTCGCAGATGGCATTGTCTCAAGCAACTACATCGATGATGGATGGGAAAGTGCACGATGCTCCCCAATACATGCACCTGTCACAAGCTTGCATGGATGCCTCGACCTTGATTTATACGGTGAGTGAAAACGCCGGCGCGCTCTACGAAAAATATGTCAAAGCCGAGGAAGAACTAGCTATGAAGGGCGCCGACGTAGCTCAGAAATGCGCAGAAGCCTTGAAGAAGATGGGCGCGGAGAAAAAGCAGTGAGAGGTTGACCTCAATCTTCGCTGCCACAAGGAAACTCTGATGAAGATCATATTGGGTTTTGCGGCCTTGTTATTTTTCAGCACAAGTACGTTGGCTCAAAGTGGCAAGCCTGTGCGAGTCCGAGTCGTCTTCGACAATGCGGATCCAAATTCGTCAGCCGTGGCGCCAATGTTGGTCCGTCTTTTCGCGGCTCAGCCAAAGCTCTTCACTGTGGCGGATGGAGACGACAAGGATCTGGCAATCGTTTCGGATTGCTACAGGGAGACGCCCAACGATCCGTATTCGTGCTTCTACGTCGCGACTAAGTGGATAGGATCGACGCAGGCGCTTCTCGGTGCCGCAGTTATCGTTCAGAAGTTGGCGGAACAGGCTGCCAACTCACTATTTGCGGACATTCTCCAAGACGTCATGGAAAGGTGGAACAGCACTGACCGCCAAATGCTGATTAACGAGCTAGAAACCTGTCTTATGTTGACGGAGTCCAGTTGCGCCGTGCCAGATCCACTTGTGGCGGAATTAAAGACCAAGAGCATCAATTTATCCCAATACGTGCGTAAGGGTGGGTTGAAGCACTAGGTTTAAATACGTTCATTGAAACACGGATGATACATTCCGTCGCGGAGGCTCCCAGCCCATGAAACCAGCCCGCTTGTCTTTCGTCTCCTCCCTTCTGTTGCTGCTTGCGATTTCCACCGCGGCGCAAACCAACAAAATCACCGCGGCTGAGGCCAAAGATCACGTCGGCGAGACCACAACCGTTTGCGGGCAGGTGGTCAGCACACACTATGCCGTCAAGACCAAGGGGCAACCGACGTTCCTTAACCTCGATGAACCATACCCCAGACAGATTTTCACGATTTTGATTTGGGGTTCAGATCGCGCCAAGTTCGGTACTCCCGAGACAAAGTACGAGAACGCACGGGTTTGCGTGACCGGCAAGATCACGAGTTTTCGCGGGAAGCCCGAGATTATAGCGAGTGAGCCGGGCCAGATTGTGCCACAGAAGTATTAGCCATCTTTTCTGTCATATACAAAAGATTAATATATTTCATTGTTGACAACACCCCAACACGAGGCTAGTGTCCGCGCATCCGTGCCTGTCCCATCAGGAGACTGTTCCTCTTGCATTTTCAGTTTGCGGCAAGATAGCCAGCGGGCCACTTCGCGCCTCGGAGTAAGGTCATGGATGACGTTCAGATTCGCGAAATCACTGGCAGCGAACTTGTCCCGCTGACATTTCGCCTGCGCTTCGAAGTTTGGCGCGAAGAAGCTGAACTAACGAACGAGGTTCAAGCGCAAGGGCAAATAACCGACGCTCACGACGGGCATGCGCGACATTGGGCGGCTTTCGATGGAGAAGAGATCGTTGCTGCGGCACGGATGTGCATACACACACTTCAAGAAGAGAGTCCTGATGCACCGATGTTTCGCGGAACTCAGCTTCCAGCTCCAATCGCCACAATCAATCGTCTAGTTGTGACCAAGCGCTGGAGAAGACTCGGGGTCGCCCGCCAGCTTGACTTATGCAGGATACAGGCCGCACGCGAAAACGGTGCCGCGTGTGTCGTATTATCGGCCTTTGACTGGAGAATTAATTCACTTCAAGCGTTAGGATTTAAGTTGACGGAGTTTCGATGGGGGCCACCCTTCGCTTATCGCCTGACGTCCTGCGGCATGATCTTAAGTGTTTAAGAAATTTGTTGACGAGAGTCCGTGGCTGAATCAGAAGTATGAAATTATGGCCTATATTCAGGTTCATGAAGTCACCGACAGTGAAACTATCAATCTCACGTTTCGCTTGCGCTACGACGTGTGGAACGGAGAGACGGAACTCAACGCACCCATCAGAGAGCTTGCGCTTATAAAAGACGAGCACGATCAACATGCGCGGCACTGGGCGGCTTATGATGGAAATGAACTCGTTGCTGCTGCACGCATGTGCATACATCACCTACAACAAGAAACTCCTGATGCGCTGGCGTTTCGTCAAATTCGACTACCGACGCCCATCGCCACTATCAACCGTCTAGTTGTAAAGAAGCAGTGGCGAAGACAGGGGATTTCAAAGCAACTAGATGTTTTCAGGATACAGGCTGCGCACGATGGAAACGCTGCATGCGTTGTCGTCACGACTCCACCCGAAAGGATTTCGTCTCTGCAAAAGCGTGGCTTCAGGCTTACGGAGTTTCTATTCTCACCATTTTACGCGGACACTCTGTTGGCAAGGGGAATGGTGTTAATTTTTGAAAGACAATGCGAAGGGCGGATCGACAAATGAATATACACTTCAGCTTGGCGGGCATAGTCGGAGTATTCACGATTTTCTTCGGCATTCTGGTTAAAGTGATTGGAATCCCGGACCAAATCCGTCAAAACTTTCGACGGAAATCTACCGTAGGATTATCGCTTGCGAATCAGTCTGTAGGGTTCCTCGCCTATTTCTGTTGGACGTTTTATGGATTGCTTCGGCATGACCCAGTCCTCATTTACGGCCAAGCGCTGGGTGTGATAATGACGGCGGTCATCTTGTACCAGTTCGCGATCTACCGGAAGAAGAGTGAGGCGAAGAAGTGAAAATCATTCCCCAAGCAATTTCTGTAGATCGACAATCAGTTGCCGACCGTAACGGCCTGTCTCTTCCGAAGTGATTCCAAGCGCACCGCTCTTAACCCTGTCCCAGAACGGTTGCGTATCCGTCGCGTCTTGGGGCTTCTCCCCTCCAATCCAACGCCAACCATCAACGCTCTCAGGACTCGGATCTGGCTCAACTCCGTAAGCAGCTAATTCTTGCGTTGCTCGCGCGTTGCCCACCTTTAGACGTTCGAGCTCTTGACGCAAGTACCTGCGTGCATCTGTGACTGGCAGGGTTCGATTCAAGAGAAAATATTTGAAACCATTGAATCCCCACGTCGTCAGTTCTTGCCATTCCGTTCCAAATCTCAATGCCGCAATCTCTTCATCTATGGAACCCAATTTGAATTTCTTTGCTGCGAATCGGGCTCGAAGGTCTGATTCCAGAACAACACCGTCCCGAACGTCCCACTGTTCAGGATTCTCGGGGTCTGGGTCGTGGCAGGAGTTCAAAACTCTGATCGAAACAGATGTGCCGTCGATTTTGTACTCATACTCGTGCTTTCCGCCGTACAGGTCGAACAGTGTGTCGAGACGGAAATGGCCGGGAGCCGGTCGATAGTTGATATCGACATCAAGTTCTATCGTGGCGCGGTCTACGATGCCGTCCTTGTCAGAGTCGCTGACGACGAACTCAGTTACCTCCGGTTCGGTTGCTTCCGGAGACGATATCGCGACTCCGGTGGTCTTCGACACTGAGAAGTATCGACGGACAACCAAATAGAGCAGTGCGGCGATGACAGCCAACAGCGCAACAGTCGATCCACCGTTGAATGCCACAACGGCGAGCGCGCCGAAGACAAACCAATCGTAGAATTTGAGTTTCATTGCCCGCTATTCGTGCCTTCTCGCGAAATGGGCGATTGCCTTGAAAACCACGAATAGCACAACAGCCACCCAAAGAGTCTGCCCAATCGCGTAGCCGAGTGCTGCCTCGGGGTGGCTCTTATATCTTCCGACGCCGGAAGTAGCGCGCAGAGCTGTTTGGTCGTCAAGAATTTGGAGCGGAGATATGCTTCGTCTCGCACGGCCGGCGGATTGTACTACGCCTTGGCCAGTCCCCGGCCCAAACCATTCCTTGACATTCAGCGGCGACTGTCCTAGTATAACAGAACATTAGGTTGCGTTAGGTACTGTCATGACAGAACACCGTGCGGATAGACGTACGGTCACGGCAGAACATATTGGAGGTCATTATGCGAACCGAGTTCAAAGATCTTCGTCGGAGCCAATTAGATCGCAGTCTATCCGCATTTGTCGCTGCGAGACAAGAAGCGCGTCCTCAACACGGGTGGCTGCGCGCAATTCGCGAAGGACTTGATCTGAGTCTCGAACAAGTCGCAAGCAAACTCGGTGGGGTTGCCCGAGCTCGCATTCTCGAATTTGAAGAAGCTGAAGCAAACGACCGAATCACACTCCGAAGCCTTCGCCGCGTCGCGGACGCAATGGGCTGCGAGTTGGTTTACGCGATTGTTCCTAAGTCGGGCACGCTCGCGGAACTTATCGAGGCGCGCGCGCGTGACCAAGCGACGGAAGACGTTCTCGATGTTGAAAACACGATGGCCCTTGAGAATCAGGCACCGGGAAGTGTCGAGAAACTGATCGAGGATGAAACGAAACGGCGACTGAAAAAGTCATGATTTCGGGTTTGAATGAAAAGCCGGGGAACACACCGTTGCACCCGGATGACGCCGCGGGGTTGATCCCGAATCTTGCAACTCGGGGAGAATTGGATGAGTGGGAGCGAAAAAATATTTTGGTGGCGCAGCGATGGATCTTCAATACGAGAGTTGTGAGTAGGAGAGATCCGCTTGACGAGATCTATGTTCGGGAACTGCACCGGCGGATGTTTGATGAAACTTGGAAGTGGGCGGGCAAATATAGAGTAAGGGATGGCTTGAACATCGGATGTCCGTTTGCCCAAATCTATCAACGGCTGCCGGTTCTCTTGGGCAGTTGCCGATACTGGATCGAAAACAATACGTTCGCGATCGATGAAATCGCAGTTCGCTTTCATCACAAACTGGTTTGGGAGATCCACGCATTCCCGAACGGAAACGGTCGTCACGCCCGGATGATCGCGGATGTTCTCGCCGTGAAACACGGTCGCCCGAGACTTACGTGGGGGCGGGTCAATCTTGTCGAGCCCGGGCCACGGCGTGACGCTTACATAGCAGCCCTGCGCGCGCTAGACGCGAACGACAATGACGTTGGGCCGCTGTTAGAGTTCGCACGCAGCTGAGGGCGGGAGCGGGCGAAATGAATATCAACAACGTGGCACGAACCCCAATCCGACGCGCTCCACCAAATCCCGTCGAATATCCAATCGCTGTGACAGAACGGAATACCTCTTAGTGGTGTGGTGCGCGCTGTACCCGAGCCAAAATGCAATCAGCTCTTCAGGAACCTGCCGCTCGCGCAACCGAACCCGCCGAAATCTCCGAAAAGATTCGAACCCCGGTATCTTGGCTTCCTTCAGTGCTCGTCGGGCCGACGGCATCCACATCGATCCTCCGGTGCGGTTTTGAAAAAGAAATTGTTCGCACCGTCGGCCGAACTTCGTGGCTTCATCAATCAGAAAACTATTCGGAGGTAAGAACGTAGTGCAAACCGAAAGCTGCGTTCGTAGCGGCGGCGAGGCATATTTGACTCACGGGTTCTCGCGCTCTTCCAGCACTCAGGAAAACAGAGCCCTGCGAGGATGTATTTCTCCGGCCGGTAATCCGACTTGTTCTGTTAGAAGCTGCTTCAAACGAGTTCCATCTATAAGTTCAAGGGGAAGGCTTTCGGCGAATTCGTACGCCTGAGCCGTGAACGCCGAAGTCGTAATGAAAATTCCTTTGATCGCTTTTCGGTCTGCGACGAATGCACCGTAGAATTCGCGTACAGTGGCTGCGCCGATCAATACTTCTGGAGCGAATCTTTTGCATTGGACAAGATACCGACCGCCGACAAACGGCTTCTCTAGGTGAGCCACAATATCAATCCCACCATCGCCAGTGGCCTTTGTCATTTCAGCCTGAAAACCCATGCGTTGAAGCATCGCAGTGATTAGCCTTTCGAATTCCACGCCTGTCAACTTGTCCAGATCTTCCGCGTTCAACGCAGTGCCCGCAATCACTTGGATGCTGGGTTTCAGGCCGAAGGCCGATAACGCCTGAGTTGCTTCTGCTTCGGTTATGCATGCCTTTTCCAGCCTCGAAAGACGGCGTATCAATTCTTCCACCGTGCCGGGGTTTCCGTTCGCAACACTCACAATAAGAGGAGCTACTCCTTTCATTAGCCCTAGACCGCTTGCTTTGGCGAACGACCCGGCGATCTGTTCTAGCTCCACAACTGAGTACGGTTGGAGAGCTATCGACAAACTGAAACCCTTCAGAATCTCTAACGGGACATCAGACAGTCGCTGTGCCGTCGCAATCAAGGTGAAACGATTCGTCTGGTAAGGAAAAACCCGGTTCGGAAGTACCACGTCAATGCGAAAGTCCCGCATAGCCGTACGAAGGACGTCCAACGTGCTCTGGCGCAAATCTTGAATATCAGCCATGACAAGCGCTTCATTCTGGTCCGAGCAGATGATGTGCCTCGTGAGATCGCCTGTCTTATTAATGCCTCTCGCCGGCTGCCCACGAAGACCAGTGTTATAAGACTTGGCAAATGCCCGAGCAAATGTGGCCTTGCCCATACCCTCTGCACCAGTCAGCAAGATGTGTTCGGGCACTGCATTCTTGGAGGCGTACAGGTCGCCGAACGCTTTTAATCGTCGAATGCATTCCGCTTGACCGACCAATTCCGAGAATCCACGAACCTCTAGCAATCGGCGCTTTGCCGAGTCGTCAGGCGCCGCGGCAGCCGGGGGCGGGGCCACCACCCTAGCCGGTCCGGGCTTACCAAATTCAAAAATACTCATTGGTGTGTGAGTGAGTATATCCCAAGCCGAGCTACAACAAAATAAACTGGACCATTAATTACCTTCGGTTGTAGTGTGTCTGAAATTCGAGGAGCCAGCCCCATGAAATCGCGTCGCTCCCTTATCACCTCGTGTCTTCTCTTCTTCGCGCTCGCATTCAGCATCGCGGCGCAAACCAGCAAGATCACCGCGGCGCAGAACATAGGGATCCCCATCGCGCTATTCGTTGGCGGAACCTTCGCGGCACGAGGATCTATTACAATGCTTCAACATATCAAGGATGATATCTTGGGAACATTGTCACAGGCGATTCTCACTGCTCTGGCAGGAGAAATGCGTTAAGGAGTAAATCTTGGAGGACAATACATTGCGAATTCTGCTGTCAGTTACGGTCGGACTGCTAGTCGCGATTGCGGCCCTGCTTGCAGTTCAAACCTTCGATCATCCACCAGACATCTGGTCCTACGAGATTCTCGCACCTAAGGATGAAGACCTACTGAAAGAACTGAATCTAGCGGGAGCGCTCGGCTGGGAAGTCGTATCCGCGAGGCGAGCAACTAGCCGCGAAGGTGAGTCCTCTGCCGCTGCTTATGAGATGATTCTCAAACGGCGCGGAGCGTCGCCGCGCCTGCTAGACGCGATTTCAAAGTGATTCGTCGCGTCAGAGACAAAGCGGCTTCCGATTAAGACGGCTTGATAATCGAAGCGATCCAGTCGCGAATCCAAGGAAAACGAAACTCTTTTCTGTTCGTTGTCTCATTAATTAGTTTGTGGGCTTCGAACGGTTCCACGTCCAAGAAATAGCCGTTCGCTCGTAGCATGGTATCTGTGATAACGAACGCGACTCGCTTGTTTCCATCTAAAAAGGCTTGATTATTTGCTAGTGATTCCATCAGCGCAGCAGCCTCTTCGAGGAAGAGCTCGTCGCGACCGCCATGGTCGGCACATCTTCGTCGTGACTGGTGGCGGCATCATGATTAGAAGGGTGCGTCTTTAGGGTCTCGCATTCCTCGCCACAACAAGAAGTAGCGGATCACTTTAGCAATCTTCGTTGCATCCATCGAACACTCCGAACTCAGCCGCGATAAGCTTGGCGCTTCGGATGCGCGATCTCGTGCTCCATTTGCAGGTTTTCGAGTTGGCCCACAGTGACAGCGTAGCGCTTCACCAAAACATCGAGCCGCTCCTGCAATGCAGAAACGATTTGAATGTGGTTCTGCGTGGTCTCTTCCAGCTGCCGAATCCGCTGCTCGAGCGCATAGTGGTCGGCAATTTGAGAATCTTCGAGACGCTGGAGTCTGGCGCGCAATTCCGGAACCGCTTTGATGTCGCTGAAGTGCGCGCGAATCATGTTGATGACTTTCATGTGGCTCTCCAAAAACGTAGGCTCGGACTCCGCGCCCTCTTCAAAAAGCACGGAGCCCGAGGTGACCAAACCGCCCACCGAGGTGATTGCGGCACCTTTGTCCCGACGGGTTGGTCTTAGGGTGGGACAAACTTGTCAGATCGAATCAGCCGGGGCGGTTTCTGCTAAGTGCCATTTCTTGGGGTTGCAAAACGGACAAGCTGAAGACCGTGTTCCACCACGAACGTGGTGCCGATAGTGCGCAGCGTTCTGCGCTTTGAAACGCTTTTCTTCGGGACTGAGACGTGAATACAAGATCTTCGCTGCACGACTGGTGAACGCTGATAGCGTGGCAGGGTCCATCAACAAGAATCCACCACCGCCGCGAGGACTCACAAACCACCGCGGAGCGGATCCGGGCAGCGGAACTTTTGGTGGTGGGCGGCATCATATCCTGCAAGAAAAATACGAGACCCAAATTTGCTGTGTGGCGTCGTATTAAACTTCTTGGCCTCAAACAACGCTGCGGTTCGATCGCCGGCAAACTTTGCTCCCATTTTTGCGGCAAGAGTGTCTCTCCCCCAATTTGCGGCCGCTTCAATCGATTCTTGTTCAACGTGGTATGGCCGAGGAGAAGGAGCCAACTGCTTGGATGAAGGTGTTCTTCCTTCTTTGACTAAGAGTACGTGTCTCAAATCTGATTTTTTCGACATGGAATCTCTCCCAAAAAAACAAAGCCGCGATTTCGCGCTCACACCCATTCCGCCGAAGGATAAGGTTTGTGGCGGAAATCGCGGCTTACTCGATGCAAACGCGTGGTGTGGCGCGGTTGCGCGTAACGACTGTTACGCTTCGAGACTTTCGTAAAGTGGCGAACGCCGACAACTCGGGAGGACCCACAGACGGCCTGTTTCTTTGCACCGCCTGATCTCGAGAGCAGCCTGCGAAATACCGACGGTGGATGCTAACGAAGCAACTACGTGAGGTCTCACTGCTGCAACAAGAGAATCCGCAAGCCGATCTTGAGCGGCGGTGCGCGCAGCGGTTGCCTTGTCGGATTCCCGCTCACGGGCTCGCTGCTTTTTCGTTTCGCGGCGTTCATGAATCTTACGTTCGTGACGAATCTTTTGTCGTGCCATCAGAGTCTCCCTTCTGCAGACAACCGCTCAAACCGAGCTCGAATGCCGCGAGGCTGATCCCGCCGGATGCGAGCGCGCAACTCTGAGCTGTAACGATTTTTAAACTCGTCAATAAGAGCGGCGTCTTCGGCGGCCTCACGCTGTGCCGGCGTAAGTTCAGGTGCGGGCTCTTCGCCCACTTGCAGACGCTCCAGAACGGTGTCGATCGCCGCCAATTCATTGACGGCGTCAGAGGGTAGAGGACGTTCTGCAGCAGCGCGAAGTTGAGCGAGTTCTTGCTCCGCAGCGCCGTTGAATTGGCGGTGGGAAACGTGATTCCCGTCGATCATTGCCACGATCGTTCGCGCGAGGAAGACCCAAGTCAAAGGTTCTCCCGCCGGAAGATTCGCAGTGGTATAGGCCGAAATGAATCCCGTCAAATCTTCGTAACCATCGACATCGGGTGGAGCGAAATGTGCCAACAGGTTCGGGGCCTCCCGGTTTAGTTTCGAACTCAATTCTCTCTGCAACCAATCTTGTGCTGCCAACATATGCTTTCTCCCCCGCGGGTTGCGCGGGCACTTCTTAGCGAATCTGAAAAACCTCACACGCCTCTTCGAAGTCTCGCTTGAAAATGGCGGCTTCTTCCTCACCAACAATGCCGGGAGTCTGACGCTTCCGAATTTCATCCGCCGGCATAGCCCGCAGTTCGGCGGCAAACTTTTTTAGGAACTGGTACCGCGCTTCGGGAATCCAAGCGCGCTTAGGCTCTTGAGGAATGCCGCTTGCGGGATGTTCGGCCGGCAGCTTTGTCATCTCGTAGCGGACGATGTCTTTGACCAGTTTGTCAAACGCGGGGTCGACTCGCTGGCGTTCTTTTTGTTCGGCGCGCGATGAATTGAGATAAAAGTCCATCAATTCATGCGGGACAACTTCACCAGTTAGTGGATTGCGTGAAACGGGTCTCGCGACTGCCTTCGCAGGAGCAGCGACCTTTTTGATTCCGCCAATCCGGATCAGCGAATTGAACATCGCGACGAGATTAGGACTCGTGATTGGGCGACCGGTAGCCTCGACCTTTGAGACTAAAAAGCGAAAGTTCTCATCGGAGTTGTAGTCAGCCAGAAATACCTGACCGCTTTGCGTGCCGAAGAACTGCCGCGAGACCTCTTTTCCTGAGTAAACATCAAACGCAATCGGGTTACCTTCTGGATCCCAACGTTCAATCTCAGTTGTCATGGTTTTTCTCCTACCTTCATCTTCACTAGACTTCCGGGACGAAGGGTTGCCTTCGGCGCGGATACAACTGGCGGCGTCGCCGGTGCTGCAGGCGTTGCTGCCGGAACTTTGCACGTACACTCTGCGATCACACTGCGCTTGCAAACGGGGCAAAAGTCTACGGTCTGATTCCACTTTCACTCAGGATTCGGTGGAGGTGCTTCTGCGACGAAGCCAAAATTGGGGAGTGTTTGTCCGAACTGATCGACGACGCGCGAACTAATTCCTTTCTCTCGGAGACGTGCGTGCAACTCCATGGCGCCACCAAGAGTGAAAACTTTAGCGCGCGAAGAACTATCCACAGTGTCAAAGGACAAGCAACCCGCATTTTCTCCGCTCAAGACTGTCTGATCGCGCAGGTACCAAGTCGGTGTGATGTGCTTCTCGTTGATTTGGACGTGGTAGCGGGTCGCCATGTTAGACCAACCTCGCATCGATCAACGCTTGGAGCCTGTTGCGAAAAGCCGCGCTCGTCTTGTAACGCCGGCGAACGGTTTCCGCGGAAAGTTGGAGATAAGCGAGACGTGCTTGAATCAAATCTGCAGGCAAACCGGAATCATCGGGGATTTCGACTACGGAGCCATCTCGTTTCGTTTTCGTTGGACGCTTCAGACCGGGATTCTCAGAGCAGGCTTTGTCATATCGCCTTTTGAAGTCATTAATCGGTTCCGCAGCCTTTCCGGCGTAGATGTCATTCAAATATTCTTGATCGAGACTCGAGACAACGTTCCAGAACTCACGGTCGGGCTCAGGAATTGGCGGCGGGGGCGCAACGTACGGTTTTCCGGCGCGACCGTTCGGCAACTTGATCTCGCCTTTCTTGAGAAGCGCTTCCATCGCAAATTCGAGAGCGCTTGGCGATGCGGGAAAAGAACTCGTCGCTACAAGGACGCGGCCAAAGTTTTCTAAATTGTGTTCGTTGTCCTCGCCGAAATAAATCGCGTACTGCGGACAATTCTGCAGGAAGCGCGCGTGGGCGTTTCCCCACGGCGAGCCAACGGTGACCTCGCGCGCAAATTCTTCGTACTCTTGGTGTGATTGCATCATGGTTTCTCCAAAGCGCAATGAGACTATCCGGGCAACTGAACGATGAAAGCGAGCAACCGACACACGGTTCTTCGCCGTAGGGCCCATCGCTCAGTCCCCGGCATAGCAGGAGGTAACTAAAACATCTCCAACACTGTTCGTCGTCCGATGTAATCCGTTAGATTCACAGTCACGCCCCGACCGACGAGGTGGGGATCAATCTCCGCGCCGAACCCGGTGTTCAGAAAAGTGATGACGTCACCGTCTAGAATCGTGGCGTCTGCGCTTTTAAAATCAGTGTGCGCTTCGTTTGAAAACACGAAACGAACCTTCGGACCATACGCGTCGACGACCCTTTTCATTGCGACGAGGACGCCGTATTTTGATTCCGACTTCTGCTCGTTCTTACTGGTGCCAAACACTTTCAACAGCAAAGACTTCACTTTCGCGTACATGGTAGGCTCCGAACAAACGGGGATAGCCGGCGGGGTTTGGACCGAGGGCTTAGTGCTGAGACGCATTATCTTCTGACGGGGCCTTGGAAGGCCATTCTGGGCGGCGGGGACGTATGATACGCGAGTCGGGGGATCGGCGGGGGATCACCACAAGCTCGGCAATGGCCGTCGCGATCCACCAGTGACTGGCGGTGGCATTTGACACAAGTCCATGGAATTCGCCCGGAGATCTCGGTCGCGTGAACCCATTCCTGCTCGGTGGGCGGCTTGTGGCTCGGAGGTTCGTAAAGCACGGGGGTGAAGACCGGAGTGACCGTGGGCGGGGGCAAAGGATCGGGAGCAGCGGGTTGTGGAGTGAATTCTGGATTACAACTGCGACAAATCCATTCGCCGTCGCGAAATTTGCAAAATGTTTCTTTCTGGCAGCGCGCACACTTTCGATCGAGCTCATCGTTTTCTCGAGAAGGTGGTGGTGGCACGGGAACTACTTCGACGGGTGGCGGAACTTTGGAGAGGCGCTTTCTCGGCGTGGCGTAGAGAACGTTGAGACGGACGGAGAGCTCATTGGCCTCGTCTTTGAATTCCTCGATCTTTTTGATGGACTGCAGAATTTTATTCATTTGGCGGCGGGTGGGACGTGAGTTCAAGTCAGGATGCTTTTCGATTTTAGCCAGAACAAACGCTACGGTCTTGAGTTGAGCTGGGGGTTCCATTGAGAGCGCGGCGATCTGCAAAAGAGTACGGCATTCGGAGAATCGGTTGCTCATGGGTGATTTTTCCTTGGCGGAAAGTTGTGGAAAATTTTTCTCGTTTCGGATTCTGGTTTATTTTTTGTCGGGCGAACTTTTCCCAAAAATTTTCAATGTTAGACGGGCTACCCCTGCCTCGGCGAAAACCGAAAGGGGCGGTGGCGGGTACCAAGGCTCGAGGCGGTTCACAACACCCCTATCACTCCGCGCGAGTCCGGACCGAACGAGAATCAATCGAGACGAGACACGTGAAGGGGGGAGAGCGAATCCGGACTCAACCCCACAATCGGCGGAAGGAAATCGATCGAACGGGCTCTGCTTTTCTTGCCCGGGATGGTCGATCGCCCTTCAGATTGTTCTTGACTTTTAGAAAATCAGTGATGTATAATCAACACCATGATTAGAACCAACATCTATCTCACCAAGCCCCAGAAGGAAACGCTGGAAAAGCTCGCGGCAAAGAAAGGACTTTCTGTTGCCGAACTAGTGCGTCGAATCATCGACAAGGAGCTTGAACGTGGCAAGTAGACAGTTCATTGAGACGCAGCGCAAGGAGAAACCATGAACGTCGCCCTTTACGCACGCGTAAGCACAACCGATAAAGGCCAAGACCCGGAGATGCAGCTTCGCGAACTACGCGAATACTGTCAGCGCCGAGGATGGACTGTTGTCGGCGAATACGTCGATGCTGGTGTGTCCGGCGCGAAGGACTCGCGTCCTGAACTGAATCGGCTGATGGCTGACGCCCACAAGCGCCTATTTGACGTTGTCGTGGTATGGCGCTTTGATCGCTTCGCGCGGTCGGTGTCACACTTGCTGAAGGCGCTCGAAACCTTCCAGTCGCTCGGCATCGAGTTCGTGAGCTACAGTGAGGCGATCGACACGAGTACGCCGGTCGGCAAAATGACGTTCACCGTGCTCGGCGCGGTTGCTGAGCTTGAACGCTCCCTCATCATTGAACGGGTCCGCTCTGGCGTCCGGAACGCAAAAGCGAAGGGCAAGCGACTCGGGAGACCGAAGACGATCAAAGCCGAGCCAGTGGATGTTGCTCGCCTCAAAGCCGAGGGTCATTCGCTCCGGGCAATCGCGCGCGTGCTCGACATCTCCGAACGCTCCGTGCGCCGGCTGGGCGCTGCGGCATAATCCCCGCTCAAAACCTCTCCGCAAACCCCCTTGGATTCAACGGCGGATTTCAATGTCCGGGGTGCGGCGGAATCTGGTGTTTTTGCTGCGCAGGTCTTAGAGCTCTGAGTCCGGTGACCCGATATGATAGAAGCGGCTCAGAGGCCATTTAAACGATTTTTCCACTTCCAAGGCCCTTTCCCCAGTTCCCGCGCGGCGATCGCTGTGCGGGCGCAAACCGCTTGATTACAAGCATATATGGGGGCGTCAGTGCGGCGCTTGCGGCGCCCCCGCGGCGACCTTGCCGCCCGGACGGTCCGGGAAGGCGTCGGGACCGCGCCGGCCGGCCCGCGGGGCGCGCGGAGGACGCGAAAAGCTTGCGCGGAGGGCGCGCAGACCATTTGGAGGCGGTGGGTGGGCGGCGGGGAGTGAGAGGATGTAACAAAAAGTGACCACACTATGGAAAATAATAGATTGGGCAGTCGGGACCCCCTCCCCTCTCACCGACCTGAGAAACTGTCGCCACAAACGGGTCGGGATCCGTTGGAAGCGTCGAGGCTCCGAAGCTCAAAAACAGCCGAAAACAGGTCAAAATACGACCCAATATAGAAAAAGCGTGTGGTGGCGAAAGGTTTCGCCTTTTTGAGTCTAGCTGTTGGCGAGAATGATAACCCACCCACCGTACACAGTCATGTGGGTAATTCAGGTGGTTTTGGCTTATAACGCTTGTATAATCAACAACATGACCCCCACCAGATGAATTTTCCATATTGGACGTGTGTGGTGGGTGTTTTCGACGCCTCCCTCCCGCCCACTGTTAACCAGAAATATAACCCCCCCCACCTGCATTTTGATAAAAAAGTGTACGGTGGTCGCTTCATTTTCTTCCTCTCAATCTAGTAAACCACGTATAATCAACGACATGTGATGGTACCCCTACACAAGTGGTCTTACAAGATGTTGATTCTAGAGGAGTTAGATGTTTTGGCCTCTCGACACTGAATTTGAACCCGCCGAGGCGTTCGAAGCGTTCCGAATCTGTCGCCCGCCCACCCTGATTCGCCCAGCACGGCGCCGCCCCCGCACTGTCCCGGCTTCGCCTCCCGTGCGCAAACCCTCCCCTCTAACGCGGCCCAGCGTCTGTTGCCGCGTTGTCGGCCAATCCGGCATACACCTATTTGGGGAGTGCAGGAGTCCCTTCGCTCCTGCTGGTAGGGTCACTCAGGGTCACTCAGTCCATCATCCCCGCTGACCCCGGGTTGGGCCGGCTCGAGCCCAAGGTCGGTCTGCTCGGGTTTCTTGCCCTTCCTATCACGCTTCCTCTTCCTGAGTTTACCGCTGGCGATGGCGTCCCGGGCCGCGGTCTCTGGAGACCATTTGCCCTTGTGCTCACTCTCCAGCTTGTCCAGTTCGGCGTCCGTGTTGGCCCACTGCCACTCACCGAACATGTTGCGCTTTTGGACAGTCAGGATTCGACTCGCCACCTGTAGCGCGCGCCACTTGATCCCCTTGATCGCCGCCGCCCGTTTTACTGCCGTTCCGGACTGAGGGCCATCCTTGAGGAACTCGGTCAGAAAGTCGACGGCCGACTGGCGTTCCTTCGTCTTCTTCTTGTCGGTGTAGCCCCCTAATCCTTGCAGGACTTCATCGGCATCGTGATCGGTTTCCCCGTCCCACGCCAACTTCCCGATGAACCCCGGTTCCTTGCCATCGAGGTAATCGAGCTCTTTGCTCTCGATGTGATACCGGAGCGATCGTTTGGTGTCGTCGGCGAGGTTGGTCTTGACGGGCATCAAGAGCCGGAACTTCTTGTCCTCGGGGTCTTTCTCGACGATCCAGACGTTACGGAATACTGACGCAAGAGACTTCGCGCCGGATAAACGGTTCACCGCCGACGCTTGCTGGTTCTTGTTGGGGTGAGCGATCAGCAGGAAACAGATGTCGTGCTCTTCTGCGAACACCGCCATCTGGGTGTAGATCGGCCGAACGTCCTTATCCTTGATCGAGTCCGCGTTGCCCATGTAGGTGGCGAGAAGATCGATATAGATGATCTTGATGGCGGGATTACTCTTGCAGATTTTCGCCAGCTTCTCAAGGTCCTCATCCAGCCTCAGCAACCGTTCCTTCTTCGTCTCACCTTCTTCTATGGTGATCTCGAGGACGTGGATTCGGTTGATGTCCGCACCGGCTAGCTTCAGCCGAGGCAGAACGGTCATGGATATGGAATCCTCTGTGGTGCAGATGATGGCGTCGCACGGGGGATTTGCGTTGGGTCCGTCTGCGAACCCCGCCCCTGTCGTCATTCGTGCGATGAAATCCAGAGCAACGAAGCCCTTGCCCATTCCGGGTTCACCAAAGAACACGTTGGGCATGTTTGCGATGATTCGATTCTTCCAGAACCACCGCACTCGTTCGAGCGAAAAACTGTTCATCGGCCTGAGGTTCCATCGTTCCAGCTTTTGAGCTGCTGGTGCCGCTGCTGGCGCCGCTGACGGAGCGACTCTGCCCGCTTCGTTCGTTGTGTTCGTGGGTGGTTCGAGCTTCATCTTCTCACCACCCATGATCGGAAGGTTCTTTTGCAGATTTGCCATGTGCTCTGCAGGAGATATGGGGTCGAGGTCCTTGCCCGTTCTCTCTTTGTAGAGAGCGACGTAGTCTGCATAGTGTTTATCGACACAGTGGTCGTGAAGGCAGCCGAAGTCCATACCGCCCCCGTCAAAAACGGTCAGACTTGCACCGCCCGGGCCGGAGGTGTGGAGGTGCGCCCACGGACAGTTCATGTCGAGAAGATTGGCGTGCTCTCCGTTCTTCGCAGTCCAGTCCTTCCAGCTGACGTTGTCTTTGGTCAACCCCAACTCGATCGCACTGTTGTCGAGCGCTTCAACGCGATACGCGATGAAGGCATCATTGATTTTCTCCGCGGCTGGACGACGCACCTCAGGCTCCGCCTCGATCTTGAAGTCTTCGAAGCGGTAGCGATCGTCGAAAGGATCGACGTACTCTTTCACCACGCGAACGGTCGGGAAGTTTGGAGCGTACGCAGGCTTCTTGTTTTCAAAGCCCGGGAGCCTGAGCAAGCGAAGGACGTCGGTGGACTGTCGATCACCACCAAACATTTTGGCCATCGCTTTGTTAACCGCTTCCACTTTCTCGACATCAAACGTGGACTCATCGATGAGCCATACCAGCTGCCGCTTCTGTCCTTCTTTGACGCTGCGGCTGCTTTCAACCACGATGTTCGGTTCAGGTATGATTCCAGCGTTGATAGCATCGCGCACTTTTTTCATGCGCGCTGCTACGTCGTGATCAAACTCGGTAAACAAGGTCCGAAGATGGTCGCCCGCAACGTAGAGCTTGAGCCGATTCTTCTTGCCGGTTTGGAGCGGGTTCATCGCCAAGTAGACGTGCCATCCGTCGTCGTTCTTCTTTTTGTATTCCGCCATCTTCTCGGGCGTAGCAATCTCTTCCAGCAAACCGGCGTCGTGCTCTTCATACGCACTACCGTTCGGGTACTTGTTCACGCTGTGTAGGAACGTGATGTTGATAGTGTCTCCGGGCATGAAGATACGCTTCAAGTGGGCGATGCCTGCGTGGATTTCGGGCGTGATGGACGTAACGGACGCAATAGGTGCGATAGGTGCGATGGGCGTGATAGGTGTGATGGAGGATGTCATCGCGCACCTTCATCATTCGTACGCACAACTACCGCGTTGACCGCGCTGTAGAACTTGCCCTGCCTGACTGGATCGACGTCGAACTCAACCGTCGCTCCGTATTGTGGATCGCCCTTCAGTTCCGTTACATGCAAAAAGAAGCTCTCAGGATGAGCGCTTCCATTCTGCACTTCCAAAAAACCAAACCCGCGGGCTCTTACCCATCGTGTGATGGTGCCCGTTTTTCTAATATTTGAATCAGTCATCTTCGTTTTCCTTTATTGAATTGTTGTTGTTGCAGGAGAGGCAACTTTTGGCTGCCGCGCCTAAACAGATTTCTTTGTCGTGATCTGCTGCTTCGAAAGAAAACTTTTCATCGCTTTGGAAATCGGACGTTGGATGTGGAAGTCTCCAAACTCTTCGCGAAAGAATCCCCATGACCGAGAGAGGAACCCCCTCCCCCGCTCAAACGGATGGATCCAAACCCACATGAGCCACCAGCGATCTCCCCACTGTGTTCCGTCAGGCGGCTGATGCTCAAAAACGGCAACGCCCACAGGCTGAACTGCGCTTGCGGACATGACGTTGCCCACGAAGAGATACGCCTTCCATTTCACGTCACCCTCTGGAACCCCCATCGGGAAGTCGTAGTTTTGTTCCCGCTGGATGTAACGACCGAAACGGTTGATCGCTTCAATCCGTCTACGTGGGGATTTCGCATCCACAGGCAGTAGATCTCCGCTCCACCACGGTGCGGGCACCAGTGGCAGGTAGATCGTGTGTCGGTCGTCAACGCCCTTCACGCCGCCACCTCCTGTGATCATGTTGAAGCGTCATACCGCCACCTCAGCTCTGAGCACCCTCTGCTGAATCTCTGGAACGCAATTGCACTCCAACCCGCGAAAATACCCACACCAATCGTCGTGAGAGATGTTGACCATGCTCACAGATCCCGGTTTGAATGCGAGAGGTTCATCCGTGGGCGCGAAGGCCTTGCCGATGGCCTTCATTTCCGCCGCGGCTTTCTGAAACACCTCCAAATCTGAGGCGACACCAATCTCATCGATCTGAAACTCGTATGTGACGTTGGCGTCACCCGTTATGTGAGGTTTGATAGATTCCCGGATGAACCGTTTTAACGTTTCGCGAAACTCCGTGCGATCGATCGGAGCCATAGGGATAGTCGCACCGGGGAGCAGATCGCCGACGAACCGCACAGGCTTCCCGACAAAGACGCGAACGACCATGAAAACGTGTGCTTCGTTGCAAACGAAATCTTTGGCACGTTCCGTACTAAGTTCTTGGGCGACGATTTCGACACCCTCCTCAATGCGTCGCATCGCTGCGGCATACGCAAACGATGCTCCTTTCGAAAACTCTCGCAGTTTGCTGAGCATGTTTTCTCCTTTCGCGCGCACCGGATCGTGAGGGGTGTCGGGCGGACACTACGCTTCTTCGATCTTCGAGCTTGCTGCGGTCGAGCGTTTAGTTCCCGAACGTCACAACAGCTATTTTCGTCTTGGGGTCGGATATGATCGCTTTCCCTGCTGCGTCAGAAATCTGCCGGAAGTGCGTAATGATTTGGCCCTCGCTCTCGTACCAGCTACGCGCTTCCTTCTCGGTGAATGCCCTCGACAGACTGAATCCGAGCTCACCCTTTACTGCAATCAAATACCAGTTCGTTTCCTTCTTTGCTTTCCGTGTCATTTCATTCCTCCTCACTGCTGCCGGACTTCGCCGCGTCCGGTTGCGGTCGGGCGTTTACTCGCCGATCAAGAATGTGCGCTTGCGGGCGGGGGTTAAGTTCCGATCGACGTAACCGGTTCCATCTCCACGTTCGATCACCTTGTAGTGAGCACTCTTTTCCCTCACGACTACCCAAGGCGACTTTGAGATGTCCACGGTGTAGTAGAAGCTCAAAGCATCGCGCTGAAAGTTCTTGGCGATGATGCTCAGACCGAAGCTGGAGTCCTTGAGCGACGCTATAAACTTCTTGGCGACACTCGAAGGCGTCTTGCATCCTGCGTTCAAGCATTCCCGCAGTGCAGCAAACACGTTGCGTGGAATGCCCCAACCTGCGTGAATCCGAACGACTTTGTTGCCCTTGCGTACATCTATCTGCGCGTGCTCTGCCATAGCGTGTTACCTCCATGTTGCTGTCCGCGCGCACTCCAATGGGGCTGGAGTGATCGGGCGGGTGGTGCGTGTTAGTTCGCTGCTCGAACCTGCGTCATGTGTTGGCGGCATGTGCTCAAGTCCAGTTTCGTGGCTTGTGCCTTAGCAACAGTGGTGCGGCCCGCGCAGATGTCGCAACTGGTAGCGGAACCTGCCCTGATTGCCTGCCGTCGCGCATTCATGGCTTCCGTTTGCTTTTCAGCGGACATCTTCGCAATCCATACGGGCACTTCATCAAACCCCGCTATGCGTGGCGTCTGCGCTTTCGGCGCAAACTCAATGCTGCTAGGAACCACATCTATGCCGACTTTTTTGAGTGCCTTTGCTGCCTTGACCTTCTTTTTTGCTGCCATGCTTGTTGCCTCCTATTCCGATCCCACGCTTGGCTGCGCTGGGGAATCGCCTCCACCTACGCTTCCTCAATCACCAACTTGAACTCTTGAATTTCCCCCGCTCGCACTCGCACCGGAATCGTTATCGTCGTGGTGCCCATCGCGAGCACCGCACCGTTGCTGTTCCGGGGGCTGCACGGCTCATTGTTGGGACACAGCGCTTCGTACACTGTGTCGTCATACTCAACGGCGAGGCGACTTGGCGCTTTTAACAGGTTCCACGAAATTTCTACTTGTGCTTTGCCGTCCGTGCCCATCGTGGCCGTCATGCCGGCGGATTCCGGAACGAATAGGGTCAGCTGCACGTGCGCAACGTTGGAGTTCAGCTGAGGACGCTGCATCGCTGTGGCTGGTAGAGCGAGCAGCGAGAGCGCGATCAACGCGGCAATCAACGCTCTGCGTTTGCGCGGCTTTCGTTTTTGGGGGACGCTTGCGCCAAAGCTCAAGCGATCGGTCACAGCGATAGGCGTAGCTGTCCCAAGAAGACGATCTGAGGTTTGTGCTGCAGGTGTGCTGTTGGTTTCTGCGTTCGATGCCATCGTGAGCGAGCTCCTAAAGAAATTAGGCTCGCCCAACGTCGGGCATCTCGACTGCTGAATCAGGGAGCCGCGGTCTAGATTCGCCGCGCTGGCGTTTGCAGATTCAGCCAACCCCGCCCGGACCTTGCGCCGAGCGGTTCACCGCACCGAAGTGCGGCAGTACAACCAGATTATCAAAGTCGAGCTTCCGCGTCAAGAGCAATCTTTGTGCCAACCCCAACATTTTCTTGCCGGCGCCATCCGGCCCCCAGAATGGTGATTCCCGCGCATTAGAAGCCCGCTGGCGCGTCGTACGGTCTAAGACCATGCACCGACAGGGTTTGCAGCCCGTCCCGAGCCTCCCGTTCCCGTGGGATCCCATGGGAAATTGTCTTAATAACGCTTTAACCCCTCCCCTCCATACCTACATAACTCCTTTCCATTCTATGACTTGTAATCACCCCCACTCTCGCCAGCCCACGAAACTGCGCCCTCAGGTGTCACCTCCACATTCAAGGCATACCCCGACCAGTTCGCGCCTCGTCGCATTAAACCCGTCGCCAAAGAGAACCCTATGATCGATGAATCGACGTCAGTTAAACCGAAACTCATCGGCTGGCCATTTACGAAGATGCACATACTTCGTAGGACGTTCTTTGGCGGGAACTCGCCCTCCAGCCCCTCTACCAAAGCTTTGGCCGCCATACCCAGCGTTTTATCGTTGCTCATTTTTCCGCCTCCCTTTGTTACTATATAACTGCAGAAATGTAGCCGATTTCTAACTTTGTTCTTGACGCAAAGCTGGAAACTTGATACTCTACTTTCATGGAAGCGCTACCCAACTGGGCAAAGAAGGTTTTGAAAAAGGAAGCGTTTCGCATTTTTGATCCCACCCGCCGCGAGGATTTCATCTCGGAAGCGGTCCTGAAGTACCTATCTCTCGCCCCGACACTCGAGAAGAAGTTTCCAGAGCCGCTCTCCAAACAAGCCGCAGATCATCGTTATCTTTATTGGCGAAAAATCGTTCGAAACCTCCGCTTCGATCTTTGGAAGAATGATCCCCTCGCCGGCGTCGCTCCACTGATCTCTGGGGATTGCGGCGAATTCGCAAACACACCGCGGCATTCCGCCAGCAACCCGAAATCTTTCTCGATCGTTTGGTATTCGCGGTCCCGCGACGATGGCTCCGTTGAAGAACTTGAGCGCGATGCGGGATGGGTTTCACGCGCTGCAGCCAAGGTGCACGCCGAAAGTCCTGATGAAGTTGTCCGCATCGCACGTTGTGTTGGTCTCGACGCTGCAGACATCCACTTCAAGATTGTTCTCGATGGAAATGATGTGTCGGTAGATGCCGAAGCCCCGACCAGTGAGATCACACCCGCCGACTTTCTGCCACCCGATGCGGATGAAATCGAAGTCGCACGTTTCGCAACGTCCGGCGCGCTCGATGACATTGCTCAGGAAGAGTCGGAAGCGCCCGGAAGTTCGTGGACGGGAGGACAGGACAATTATCAATACCCGACGCGCTCGTTCGGCGCCGCGCCCGATCCTTCCGACGAAGAACTCACGAGAACACCTGCGCCTGAACGCGCAAAGGTGGCGCCGCACATCGACCTCGATCGTTTTCGCGCGCTCATCAAGAATCATCGTGAGGGTAAGGGTAAGAACGACACGGATTGTCTTTTGGAGTTGGCGGATCGCAGCGTGTTTCGTGATGAACCCGCCGCTCCTTCAACGGTTTTGGCTAAGGAAGTCGGAAAACGATATGGGATCCCTTGGACTTCCCTGTGGCGATGGTGGGGAGAACTCGTTGATGGCTACAAAAAGATCTTGGATTCTCCCGCAAGCAAAATCGCTGGGAGTAAAACGTTCTTCCGCCGCACTGAACACGGCGGCTCGCTGCATCCCGCGCACATTACCGAATTGTGTTTGGGGCTCTACGGATTGCGCCATCAGTTGATCACCGATCAGAAGGAGGAGTGGAAATCGTTTGATTATGCGCCGATTCCGATTCGCAAGACTTCGCCGCTCGAGCACGAGGAGCAGCGTCAGCCATGGTGGATTGATGATGTTCGACAAGCCGGAGAGGAAGTGTTTCCGTGGACGGCGCGCTACAACGAATTCCGGTCGCTCTCGCGCGTTGGGATGCAACCCCTGCCTGAGCCACGCTGGATTGAAGAAAAGCCGCGGAAGTGGATGCCGGAGCGAGGACAAGGTTTCAGTTCACGACTCTCATCCGCCTCGGCGCCATACACGCGGTGGGAGTCGCGCCGTAAATCTAAAGTGATTTCCACCGCGATCCCCGGTGAGCCCGAGGTCGGCAAATTCTGCCGCACGCATACGGAGCACCTCCAGAACCCCCGCAAGCCTGATTGCTGCGGTGGACTCTTCGTGGGGCTCGATCACGTTTTACTACCCACGCAAGCCGCTATACTCGCCGTTGAATTTCTGCGCGAAGTTGCCGCCCGCTCGCCGTTCTTCGCGAACTTTCCGACCCCGCAGCAAAGAGCCGCCATCATCCCTTATCAGAATTCGAACAAGCAGCGCCGTCAATACTGCGACGCGTGCCTGAGGAAAAAGTTGTGGCGCCCTGATCGAATCGTCGCGGCTGGAACTGCGAAACGGCTGGAACAGGAAGCGGCGCGCGCCGCGGGACAAGCGTGGGAGGATTTCGTAGACGAGGCGCTTGTCGTCTTCAACCCCGCAGGCGAACCCCGTTATGTGGTGATGCACCGGCAGACTCCGGAGATCGAAGAGCCATCCACGCGCATCGCCCTTCCGACGCACGAAGCAGTTGTGCAGTTGGTCGGCGGTAAGGAACTTCGCTGGAATGTTTTCGCACAGTCGCCAATCCCAGCGCTTGAAAAGACGTTGCCGTGGAACATCACGCCATCCGCCGAACCGTCGGTGACGCTCTCCCGCGTGCCCTGCGCGATTCAGAATTGCGAGAATTTCTTAGAAACCTCGGAACCCATCGATTCGATTCTGCGCCACCCGGACGGCAACTGGACTTTCTACATCTGTCCCCGCCAACAGCACAAGCCCCAAGTGTTCGCCGGTTCGTTGCGGAGATGGGCGAGGACGTGGGCGAATGAGCAACTGTTGAACCCGGTTTCTATCGCCCAATGTCCACGAATTTCGCGCGAAGAAGAAATCGATCTGATTTACCGTTCAGGTGGGTGGTTTAAGTACCTGATTGCGACGGGTAAATTGAGCGGGTTATCGTGGGTCAAATACGGCCACCACGTCGCTCGCACTACGCCGCCGGTCGGCTGGATCATTTCGGAGTTTGCTCCACCAGCGGAACGGACGGATATTTGGGAAGGAGAGTGGGAAGATGAGCCAGCAGAAGCGGTCGCAGCCGATTAAATTTCGGCAGGAGGAACAGTGAATCCATTCGTTTGGTTTGTTGTGATCTCGGTCGGTTTGCTATTCCTCGAGAAGATCTACGCCATCCTCGACGAGCAGCGCCGGCCGGAATCCGTGCAAGCAGTCTCGGCGCCAAAACAACCGGAGCCCCGCACGTGGCTTAACACGCCGCTCGCAGAGCTTGACCCTAAAGGGGTTCTGACGCGTCGCACTGGTCGCTTCAATCCGCGTTTTAATATGACGCCGGCGACAGCGCGAGAAATTCAGTTAGCGAGGAGCGGACGATGAGTCAAGCCACATTGGTCGTCGAAGACAACACGAACCGGCGGCATTGGTTTGTACACCACGTTCCACAAGCTTTTCTCGTCGAGGGAAACGATGAGGCGATTCGCGTTTTCGAGCAGTTCGCGCCGTGGGACAATATCATTCTCGATTTTGATCTCGCACCGGGGATTGATTCGGTGCCGTTCGCGAGGTATCTGGCCGAAGTGAAATTCAACGGTCATGTCGTTGTGTCGAGTGAAAACCCTTTCGGGATGCAGGTGCTCTCGCGAATATTACCCACTGCCGAGGTCCTTCCTTTTCATTTGTTGCGGCGCGAAGTCGAGTGGGCGTGGGGTGTTGCTGGGGAAGAATTATTCTAAGCTTGGTATTGTAATTGCAAGCGGTTCCCGCCATTGGGAGCCTTACCTGCGAATCGCGACGATCGCGTTTGCAGCGACCAAAGCGGACGACCCCGCGAAACACGGTCAAGTGAGCCATACCGGACTCACTCATCGAATCCAAACGATGAGTGTGCCCAATGGCTTCAAAGAAAGCATCCCGCACCGCCAACGCAACAGCCCCATCCGTAAATCTGCCCGAACCTCTTTTCGTTGACATTCGAGAAGCAGCGCGTCGATTAGGCGTAAAGGTTTGGACAATCCGGACACTTTGCTGGACGAAAAAGATTCGTTTCGTTCGGCAAGGAAAACGGAAGCTCCTTTTCTCCCCCGCTGACCTCTCAGCCTATGCAGCCAACCTGTTGGCTGAGTCGGAGGTGAGGTGATGGCTCCGTGTTTTGCAACAGCTTGTTCACCGTGAACAAGCTGTTTTGCACGACTCTGGGTGGGAGCGGAGCCTTTTCAGGGCACCGATCGACGGGAGTTCCGGCCCACGGGCCGGAAGGTATCATCAAAGCAGCTGCGGCTTGCGCCGAACGGTTTGGCTGCTCTCTAAGGTTTTCCGTGACACCGTTTGTATTTCTTGCCGCTTCCGCATGGACACGGGCTGTTTCGGCTCACTTTATTTGAAGTGGCGGGTGGTGGGGGTGTATTGACCTCGGCCACAAAATCTATTTCTCTCCGCGAAGGGCAGCAAAACGAAAACGTCGTGCGACCGTTATGGTGCGTTACCGCGAAATCACCCACACCCAAGATGTCCATACCGATGAGAACATCAAAATCTGGATGAACAGCGATTTGGGCCACGCGCATCATCGGGAACATGACCCGATTCGGAAGACCAATGTTAACCAAGTGGACGGTGGTTGTCAGTGTTCCACCACCGACCCCAACTCTTTGTGCGCCCACAGAAGATAATCCAAGGTCAGTGACAATTTTAGGGGAGATCGAACTGTGCGTTGCTCCAGTATCGTAAAGGGCTTGATATTTGCGGCCTTGAGGGGGTGGTTGCGACGGCAGAAAAGCAGGGAAGACTTCGACCTCACTAACTAACCGCAAAGACCTAGCGTTGTACCGCGTGGTGAACGCCATATGGCCGATCGGCGGACCTGCCGCAGTCATACGACAATTTTGTAAGCGGGACTATAGAGCGTCAGCGTGTAACTGTCGGAATCGGGAGAGCACGGCTGCAAGGTAAATGTCCCCAGCGCGTGATTCTTGATCGCTGCTGCATACGCCTCTTGCATCGTGTCGAACGCGCCAATCAGATTTTGATTCACAATCAATAGGATCCTGCCGTTGTATTTTTCTGATAGCGTTCGCTGGTTCTCAATGTACCAGTCGAGATCCTTCTTGAGCGGATCGGGAACGCTAGGCCCATTTTTGTTGGTTGTTTCCACAATTCACCAAAATCAACACGTTGTTTCGGAGATTCTCTTTAGGTCGCAATCTTACCACTTCTGGCCTCACCTGTCAGCGAACTCAGACCAGAAATGGGAACGCCGGCAAAAGCAATCGAGACTTGACCGTGCAGCTTGACTCCCACCAGAACACAAGTATAGTGGTGTGATGAAGCGGCAAAGAGGACAAGGTGGCCTCTATCACCATCCCAAGACTAGGTTCTGGATCGCCAAATGGTATGACGCGGACAATCGTCCTCACTCGAAGTCAACCCGCACCACCATCAAGCAAGAGGCCGAAGCCGTGCTCCGCACTCTCATGGGAGACGCTGATCGTGGTGTCACCACACGACCCGAGGGCATCACATACGCTCGAATACGTGAGGATCTTCTCGCTTCCTACCGGAACAAAGGTCACAAATCATTGGGTACGATGGCGGATGGCACAGAGACCATCTATCCTTTGATCCCGCTCGATCGGTTCTTCAAGCACCCCGAGAAGAACACGACAGTCGCGCGCATCACACACCGTACGGTCACAGATTTCGTTGCCTCTCGACAGAAGCAAGGTATAGGCAATGCGGCGATCAATAACAGCCTGTCGCTGCTTCGCCGGATGCTCCACCTCGCCAAGCGCAATTACAATCTTCCATTCGTCGCTTCGATCGAGCTTCTGAAGCCACCTCCACCGCGGAAGGGTTTTCTCTCCATCGCGGATTTCAACCGATTGCTCGCCGCGTTGCCCCGCAACGTGCGGCCGCTCATAACCTTCTTGTACTATTCGGGGTGCAGGAAGGGTGAAGCGTGCGCAATACGATGGGATCAGGTCGACCTCGCAAAAGCGATTGTGAGGCTCGAGATCGAACAAACAAAAACGAGTGAAGCGCGGACGATCCCCCTCCCCAACGTGCTGGTGGAGATGTTGCGGAGACAACCTCGCACCGGACCCGTCTTCGACTCTTCCAATTTGCGCAAGGCGTGGGAAAAGGCGTGCGACGCAACTGGATTAGGCAAGTGCACGCCCGTCGAGGGCAAGACCTATTACTTATATTCCGGGCTGATGATCCACGATCTCCGGCGCAGCGGGGCTCGCAACTTGAGGAAGGCGGGGATCCCCGAAAGTGTGGCCATGAAAATCACGGGTCACAAAGATCGCAGTGTGTTCGATCGATATGATATTGTTGATGAGCAGGACGTGCGAGAGGCTATGAAGCGTGTTGAACAGGCTGCGCTCCCGGTCGTGAAGACAACTCGGCGGTTGCTGCGTGGGAAAAGCTAGTGACCGGATTCACGGTTGGAGTTTGGTGGGAGCACAGCAGGTTTTGTCTGTAAGTTATTGAAAGCGGGAGTGGTTCAGTGGTAGAACGCGAGCTTCCCAAGCTTGAGATGAGGGTTCGATTCCCTTCTCCCGCTCCAAACGTTTCGTTCCTGCTTCTCTCCATTTGAGGCAAAATACCTTTCGCGACACCGCACTACTGCGTTCGCATCGATCTTCTGATCCAGGTCAAGAGGCCATTCTATGCTAAAGACTCGAGCGCGCTGGGCAATCATTTGCGTCATCTTCGCCGCCATTCTGCTGGCTGGCGCTGCACGCCTGACCACCCCGCACACCTACGCTGCAGCATCCCGCTCCCT